>OFDN01000007.1_pt1 | contig 349065 bp, 306 predicted proteins | sample 1520971 | NCBI WGS metagenome assembly OFDN01 (sample SAMEA94257418, study PRJEB24077) | hot springs metagenome | biome: Aquatic biome; feature: Geographical feature; material: Water | place: India | collected 2012-06-12 | depth 5 m
CCATCGGGAATAAATCCCGATGCTATTGATAGAGAACTGGCAATCTATCCATAGCGGCAGGTCTGCGAACCTGTCGCCAAACATTTCGACACCCCTTCAGCAAATGTATTTTTAGGTGGGACACGCGGGACAATCATTAATAATCAATAAAGCACTGATTGTAGGCAAACTACAATCGCTAAAACTGTCCCGTAAGTGTGGGACAATTTGGGACACTTTTACTGTAAAAGTTACGGTGTTACCCGGTTACGCGGCTATGCAGTTATTTTTGTTACGCACCGCACAAGGCTTTGCGGGGTTTTGCCAAATAGCAGGCGGTTACGGCTTTCAAGGAACTGGTGGATAGGTAGTAATTGGAGATTGGGTGAAGTGTAAGTTTTTTTCTGCATTCTATAAAGCCTGATAAGCTTATAGCAAAAATGAAATTCATTCAGAAAAGTATTTGATTAAAACCCTTTCCATAGATTCTATCTAATAGATTTGTTAAATTGAGAGTTTATAATAGCCCAACAGGTTTAATCTCATATAATTGTTTTAACTTAATTTCCGCAGCTATGAAAAAGCTGCTGTCAATACCAATTTTATCCTTCATTCTGCCTTAATTTCTCTTCAGCCGCTTTTACAACAATAAAAGCTCAAAGTAAAACAACCCTTTATAAACAAAAAATCCGGAGCTAATCAGCCCCGGATTTTTTGTTAGGATAAACTCGTCGCTCAATCGTTATTCAACCATTAATAAAATGGTTTTGCTTTCACCGTTTTTGGTTACACGCACACTGTAGGTGCCCGCACTCATATTGGTAGTACTCATATCAATGGGCAATTTGTTTTTGCCTTTTACTACTTCGGCTTTGCCGTTATAGTATTGCCTGCCCAGCATATCATAAATAGCCACATCTACCGTTCCGGCATCAGTACTTTCATACTCAACACTCACCGCTTTAGTTCCTGTTTGTGCAGGGTTAGGCATCACCAGCATCGCATCAGTTTCTTTATTTGTATTTAAAGGAGCTACGCGGGCATTATTACCGCCGCCAATTATAGGGGCAAAACACAGCGTTAAATCTTGTATAGGCACACTAAACGCACCAATATTACCCACGGTGGTAAAGTTTGCAAAAGGTACCACAGGCATTTGCGGCATTGGGGGTACACCGGGCAACAATTTGGGGTTGGCCAGCTTTTCGTTACATCCGCCAACGGTAGATACCCCGTTATAGTAGGCCTTAATGTTCATCAAATCACTATTACCGCCTATATTGGGCACACTTCCCCACGAGGAATACATACTTAACCCGTCAAAATTCGGCAGCGGAGGGCCGCAATGCACCAAATTCCGTTGGTCTAACTTCGCGCCGAAATCATTACCGGCACCCCCGTAGTTAAACTCGTCGCCGGGCAAAGTGTTACCATTCATATCCATCTTTACCACCATAATATCAAAACCGCCAAACACCCCGTTTTGCACATTCCCGGCTGAATAATACTCACATTGGCAAGCAGAGTTAATACGTTGTATAGCATCGTAACAACGGTTATCACTACCCGGTATCAAACTGTAATCAAACGCATTGGTAAACAGCGGAGCAATTACAGGATCCATACGAACTACTAAAAAATCTTGATTACCATTAATATCAGTATGCCCGCCCAACACAAAACCGGGAGGAAAATTGGGGCATTGTGCAGCAGGTTCAATACTCCAAAGAGCATCAACAGTAGTAGGGAAACCATATACAATAACAGGGAAACCAATGGGCACACCCGTACCGGCATCAATGTGTATCAAAAAACCGTCTTGGTTGCCCGCATTAAGTATTTCGCCCACAATAGCAGCACTCAAAGTGCCAAAAGCAGGCACAGGATTTTCAGCAATATCGCGGGCAGTAGTTTGCGTTACAGGGGCTAAAATGTCGTAAATAACGCCCCACACCAATGCGCCGGTACACTCGTTAATGCGCAGTGCAAACGCCCTTCGGGTGTTAGCACCGTCAACAACGGTACCGCACAAAAACCAATCGCCCGGAAAGAACTGTGATTGGCTAACACCACCCATAGAAACCACCGTAAATCCCGGAGGGGGCAAGTAAGTAAATACAGGGCCCGGAGCGCCACCGGCATTTACCTGCATATAGTAAACCCCGTCATTAGCTCCAGAAGGTACTGCAGGATCAATAAAATGACCCGACAATCCTAAAACAGGGCCGCAGGTTGTTAATGCCATAACTTGAGTTCCGCCTTGCGGACTTACAAGATTTCCGGCAGGTGAGGTAAAAAGGTAATTGTTTTCAAAAAATGGAGCACCCGCAACGTTACCGTTCATGTCGTTGTAGGTAGCAATAGCAGCATTCACAGGCAAACAGGTGAAAGTGATACCGGCCTGAAAATGACCAAGGGGAAGAGGGTTTAGCGGGGTGATGTTTACGCCCGAGGTAGAATAATCATCATTGGTACTTCCGTAGATGTGATGAAAGTACTGGGCTTTGGCAGTTAACCCTGTTAACACCAATGCAATTAGTAATAGTTTTTTCATGTTTTGCGATTGATAAGTTGATGATAGTAAAGAACTTAATGCAAGTTAATAAATTAAAAAGAACAAATGAAAGATATTTTTGTTGTAACAGTTTGTTTTTGAGCAAATAAGACGTTTTGGGATGAGGGTTTACTTAAAAAGCGCAAAGGCACCATAATTAGTGCCTTTGCGCTTTCAATTAAAACTTAGGATTTCTTAATAATTATTCAACCAACAGTAATACCGATTTATTTACACCGTTCATGGTGATACGAACTGTGTAAGTGCCGGTACTCATGTTTGATTTGCTGATATCAATTGGCAATGTGTTGCTGCCTTTGGCAAGGTTTACACTGCCTGCATAATACTGGCGACCCAACATATCATAAATGGCTACTTGTGCTGTGGTTGCGCTTTCAACCTCTACTGAAACAGCAATGGCTTGTGCGCCGCTTTGCATAGGGTTGGGTGCTACAATAGCTTGCTTATCGCCTTTAGGTTCGGCAGGGGCTACACGGGCATTGCTGCCGTTTGAAAGTGTATTAGCATAGCAAATATTAGCATCGTATGCACGGATATCCCTCCATTTTAGCTTGGCATCTTGTTTTAGCTTGTCAACAAAGTTTACTCCGGTGGTTGTGTACAATTTCGGACCGCTTACAATGGGTACATCCACAATGCGTTGGTTACAAGGGGTTTCGCCGTTAAAGTAGGCTTTTACCAAATACATATCATAATTACCATTGATAATAGGCCTTGAAGCACCTTCCCTAAAACCAAACACGCTGATACCATCAGCTCCGGTACCGTTGTATTGGTCAATAGCAATACCATAATCAATGCGGCGGTCGCCATAAGTAAACTGGCCAAAACCGCTGGTGCTTCCGCCATCCTCAATTTTGTCCACTAAAATGTCATAGTCGCCCATAAGGCCCCTGTAAACATATCCGGCAGCATAATACTCAAAATTACCCGATGTATTTTTACGTTCGATTATATCATTACATACGTTCTGAGTACCGGCATTGCCGTTGTAATCGTGTATGGTTGCCCACAAAGTGTTACCCACGTGGTCGGTTTTATTTAGCCAAAAATCCTCGCTGCCGGCCCTGTCGCTATATCCGCCAATAATGTAGCCATCGCTTCCACCTTTGGTGCTTTGGGCAATATCAATGGCATTAAACCCGTCTGATGAAGCCGATGTACCGTACAAGTTAACGGCAGCCATAGGGTTACCGTTAGATGCATCCAGCCTTAGCATATACCCGTCAGGGGTAGCTCCCGAAACGTTTTCGCGGGTTTCGCCCACTATTACAATTTCTTTGTTACCGGTGGGTGAGTAGGGGCTGGTAATTACATCTTTACCAAAAGCAATACCGGGGCCAGTGCTGTAAACAATATCATAAATACCGCTCCAAATAAGCGTGCCCGAGTTTACATCAATCATCATTGCAAAAGGGTCTAAAGTGCTGTTGGTAGTTGTTACCGTTCCGGTTACATACACTTCATTACCGCCAGAGAAGATTGATTCATAAATACCGCCAACGCTAAACACATCAACACCGGTACCGCCGCCGGCAGGTATGTATGTGTAGATAACGTTCACGTTTCCTGATGGGTCCATCAGCAAATAAAAAACGCCGGTATTTGCCGGTGAAACTGAATAATCAGCAAATTGGCCGATGATACCAAAACCATTGCCGTTGTTCATTTCAAAAGCTTTTGATTCGCTTACGTTTACAACATTACCAGTTACTGTGCTGATTAAAAGATACTGATTGTTGAAATAGGGAGCCCCTGTAATGTTCCCGGTACCGTCGGTGCGCGAAACCGATAGTCCGTTCTGACCATTATGGCCAACCAAAAAGTGCCCGTCGCCTAAAACGGCAGGGTCTGTGTTAATACCTGAAGAAAGTTTTTGTCCGTCTGTAGTTCCGTAGATGTGGTGGAAATACTGCGCATTTGCTGTTAACCCTGTTAACACCAATGCAATTAGTAATAGTTTTTTCATGCGTCTGATAGATAGATTAAATAGTTCTTAAAAGAACTATTTGCAAGTTAAAGCAATTAAAATAATAAAAAAAACAAGTATTGTTTAAGTGTTTGGTTATGTGTGGCATATATTGTAAAAAGCAGCAAAGGGAAGTTGTGCATGCACAACTTCCCTTTGTAGTTAATAACTGGTATAGTTTAATTATTCTACTAAAAGTAGAATAGATTTTCTTTCACCGTTCACGGTGATACTAACTGTATAAGTGCCCGCACTCATGTTTGATTTGCTAATATCAATAGGCAATGTGTTGGTTCCTTTTGCAAGTTCAACATTGCCCGCATAATATTGCCTGCCCAGCATATCATAAATTGTTACTTGGGCAGTAGTTGCCTGCTCAACCTCTACTGAAACAGCAATGGCTTGTGTGCCGCTTTGCATAGGGTTGGGAGCTACCACCGCTTGCTTATCACCCTTAGGTTCAGCAGGGGCTACACGGGCATTGCTGCCTGCTCCAAGGCTGGTAGCAAAGCAAATGTTTAGGTTGTTTGCTGTAGTTTGTGCCCAATTAAACATGGTTAAGGGTTTCAAACGGTCAACAACAGTTACTCCTACTGAGGTGATTTGTCCGGGTCCGGTGGCATTAGGAGCATCAACTATTTTTTGGTTGCAAGGACTCTCCCCGTTAAAGTAGGCTTTCACTAAATACATGTCATAATTACCGTTAATAATAGGAGCGCTGTTTGTTCCGCGGAAACCAAACACACTAATACCGTCTGCACCCGTTCCATTATATTGGTCGATAGCAATACCGTAATCAGTAAATTTATCACCGTAGGTAAACTGTCCCATACCGGTGCTTACCCCGGCATCGTTGGTTTTTACAACCACCATATCGTATGTTCCGCCTAATAACCCATTGCGCACATATCCAGCTGCATAGTACTCATATTTACCACTGGTATTTAAACGTTCAATCACATCGTTACAAACGTTTTCTGTTCCGGCATTGCCATTGTAATCATGTAAACTTCCCCATAATGAATTTAAACTTTGATCGGTTTTTACCAACCAAAAATCCTCGCTGCCGTTAACGTCGCTGGCTCCGCCTAAAATAAAGCCATCGCTACCTCCTGCGGTAGCATTTGCTATGCTTATAGAGTTAATCTCATCCGTTGATGATGTAGTACCGTAAATATCGGCAGCACTTGTAACGGGAATGCCTGTGCTTGCATCAACACGCAAACTGAACGCATCGGGCAATGAACCGCCTGTAGGGTCGTATAATTGCCCTACAAATACTGCCTCGTTAACACCGCTTGGTGTATATGGACTTTCAATAATATCCCTAGAATATGCATAAGCCGAGCCTGCACCTGAAGCCAGTTGTATATCATATATCCACGACCACCTGATGCCGCCTGAAGCCACATCAAGTTTCATTGCATAGGCAAATAAGTTGCCGCTTCCATAGGCAGAACCTGTAATGTATATATCCTTTCCGCCGCTTAATGCCGATTCAGCTACAGCACCCACATTAAAAATATCAACAATGCTGGTAACCCCCGATGGTATGTATGTAAAAATGTTTGATACCCCGCCGGTAGGGGTTAACTGCATATAGAAAATACCTGTGTTTGGTGTCCCTATGCTTAAATCTTGAAATTTTCCAACAATGCCAAAACCGTTGCCGTTGTCCATTTCAAAAGCTTCCGATTCATCAACATAAACTTGTGCACCTGTAATTGAACTAAACAGGGTGTACCATCCGTCAAAATAAGGCGCACCTGTTACATTGCCATTTACATCAGTTCGCGAAACCGCCAAGCCGTTTTGCCCGTTATGGCCTACCAAAAAATGTCCTAAGCCAAGTGTATTGGTATTAATACCCGATGAAAGCTTCTCGCCATCGGTTGTTCCGTAAATGTGATGGAAATACTGCGCTTTTGCCGTTAACCCTGTTAACGCCAAAACAATTAATAGAATTTTTTTCATGTTTTTGGTAAGTTAAGTAATGATAGTTTGATGATAGTTAATAGTATGCAAAATATGGCTTAATATAATAAATGAATTCTCTTGCAGTGAATTTTCGATGAAAGACTGCTTTATGAATTACTGCCAAAACAATCAAAACATTACAAGTCAATCATTATACTATAAAAAAGTACACATGATTACTAAAAGGCATTCGCTTTTTAAATTACTATCGGGGGAAACTAAATAACATTTGGTGCCATGTTTTTAAAAACCCGTACTTTTGTGGTTTAGCCTGTAGAATGAAAGTAGCTGTTGTAGGCGGCGGCAGTTGGGCCACCGCAATTATAAAAATCCTAACGGACAAGTACCACGATAACGGGGCGAAGCTGATATGGTGGCTTCGCAACCCAGAGAATATTGAATACATAAAGAAACATCGCCATAACCCCAACTACATCAACTCAGTTACCGTACCTACTGAAAAAATTGATTTAAGCAGCGATTTTGAGTGGGTAATAACTGAAGCCGATATTATTATTACAGCCATTCCTTCTGCATTTGTGTACGATGCTTTTAAAAATTTACCAAAAAACGCCCTAAAAGGAAAAATCATGGTATCGGCAGTTAAAGGGGTGGTGCCGCAAACCCATCAAGTGCTGAATGATTTTTTCCGTCAGCAGTTTGATATTCCGGAAAAGAAGATTGTTGTGATAGCCGGTCCCTGCCACGCCGAAGAGGTTGCCCTTGAAAAACTTAGCTACCTAACCATTGCCGGAGCCTCAAAAAAGAATGCCCAATTGGTGGCCGATATGCTATCGGTACGGTACATAAAAACCACAGTAAGCAAGGATATTGTGGGGGTTGAGTATGCATCAATACTTAAAAACATCTATGCCATTGCGGCGGGCATTTGCCACGGGCTGGGCTATGGTGATAATTTTCAGGCGGTACTGATTACAAATGCCATGGAGGAAATGAAAAATTTTCTTGACCACGTGGGTAACCGCGACCGCCATATTGAACAAAGCCCTTATTTGGGCGATTTGCTGGTTACTGCTTACAGCCAGTTTAGCCGCAATCGCACCTTTGGCAATATGATTGGTAAAGGATATAGCGTAAAAACCGCACAGCTTGAAATGAGTATGGTGGCCGAAGGGTATTATGCCACCTTAAGCATGTATGAAATTTGCAAAGAGTTGGATTATAAAATGCCCTTGCTAAATACCATTTACCGCATTTTGTACGAGAAAAAAGCCGCAGGCCCCGAAATGCGCAAACTTGCCGAAAGTTTTATATAGCCAATGTGCTTACAGTGGTTTTAACCCTGAGTTTAATTTATTACTCATCCATACTATAGTAGCGAAAACGGCTACTCAAAAACGCGCAGCAACTTACCGTTTAGTTGGGTTTTATAAGTTTTAAGAGCTGTTTGGGCTGGCCCTAACAGCACATTACCATCATTAGCAAACACAGAGCCGTGCCCGGGGCACTCATACCGGTTATTGGTGCCGTTATAATTAATCTCAACCCCATTGTGTGTGCAGTTTTTTTGCGCAGCTATATATTGTCCGGCAAGGGTTCTCGCTACAATTATCGTTTCAAAATGCATAAACCCGCCATCAATAAGCAAGGCAGCGTTGGTTGCATTATCCAAATCAATCGTAAAATCAAATTTAGGGTGAGGAGGGGGGTGAGGTCCTTGCAAACTTGGTCTCGGTCGGCGTTCGGCAGTATCGCGATAGCCGGTATCTTGCGTAGCAATAATTTCCTGAGGCAAAAAATCGGTTTTAGTGCAGCCAACACAAAAAGCTGCCATAGTTAGCCCTGTAAGTTCTATAAATTCTTTTCGGGTCATTGTGCCCCGTTCATATTTCGGCCCTTCATCTCAAAATCAAGCCATAATAGCTCAAAACCACCTTCGGGTTTTTTTGCAAACTTGGCCTTAAACTCATATAAGTAACCGGTATCAATAGAGAAACTGCCCGATAGCCACACACTTTTCTTTTTATCCTTAATCTTCTGAAAATATATTGATTTTGAGAAAATCACATCCTCAATCAATACACGCATTTGCTCCTTATCCGCATCCGTTAGCGCGTGTCTCTTTTTCTTTTCCTTTTGTTTCTTCTCAATTTTTTCAGTTGTGAGGGGGGGCTTTTTTGCACTATCAGCCTTTGCCGCTGTATCTTTTTTGCCTGTGTTGGTTAAAGTATCTTTAGGCTGGGGCATTAACTTCACATTCAGCTTCATGTTTTTGCGTATTTCAAAACGCATCATACCGGTATCATAGCCCGGTGCAGTAACAACAAGGTTATTAGTACCCGGCACCAAGTTGTCAATTTTAAATGAACCGTCAGCGTCAGAACTATCAAGATATTTAGTGCCTGAAATCAGCACCATTGCCTTATTTATGGGCTTTGCCGTGATAGAATCATACACCGTGCCTGTGAGGGTGTATTTTTTGTTTTGCGCATACAACCCGCTTTGCAGGGCTATAAATGCCCCCACCACCGATAGTATATAGGCAAACTTTTTCATTAATAGCAAATCTAAGCAATATGAGTTAAAAAGACATTAAGCATAAATGATTAATGGAAACGCCAAACCTTAGCCTGCGTTTGTTTCAAAAGCGGCTATATACCCTATTGCTACGCTGTTAAATACTTCGGGACGTTCCACATTTACCACGTGACCGCAATTTTCAATCACATACAAAGTACTGTTAAGATGTGTTTTTACCATTTCGCGCACAGGTTCCAAAAACATATAATCCTCTTCGCCCATCACATAAAAAATAGGCAATTGCAAAGGCTTCTCCCTAAACAGTTTAAGCAGCGGATTCAAGTCTTTGGTAAGTTTAAACCAGCGTAAAAACTCTTTTTGGTATAAGTTTTTGGCTTCTTTTATAAACAAGTTGCGCGATTGCGCATGGTTGGCTTTAGGTAGCAATATCCACGCATAAATTTTGTACAACCACATATACGGGATAAGGCGTTTAATAGCATTGCCCACATTTACCAATATGCGTGATTTAATGGTGAGGCGGGTAACTGCGCCTCCCAATATCAGCGATTCTATGCGGTCAGGGTTTATTTCGGCAATCGTTCTTATGATAATTGTGCCCAGCGAAATGCCAACAAAATGTGCCTTTTGTATCTTCAAAAAATCAAGTACATCCAATACGTCTTTGCTCACATCTTCAAACGTGTACTTGCTTTGCCATACTTCACTAAACACATTTTGCGATTTACCGTGTCCGCGCAAGTCTATCAGCAGCACATTAAAATGCGTCCTAAAATCTTTTACCTGTTTGTACCAAACGTTTGAGCTGCCACCGGCACCGTGCACAAACACTACCCATACCTGCGATGTGGGGTGGTTATATGTTTTATGGTACAACATGGACTTTATATGTTAAAATAAACAACAACAATAAGATTAAAAAGTTATATCACCCAAAGCGACGTGAAAGGTTGTAAATAAAAAGGCCGGTGTGCATATTGCACAACCGGCCTACAGAGCAGTAGTTTAGTGTATTACGAGTTTAGGTTAGCAACAAAAATATTGTTTTTGTCTTGTCCCCTAAATGCCATCAACAAACCATTGCCCGCAGGTGTTAGTGCAGGCCCGTTTTGCGATTGCATACCTGTATCAACTTGCGGTGCATAGTTAATGCCATCAGTTGACCACGATACAAAAATGTTGGGGTTGTTTGGCGCATTTAAGCCGTGCCAGCCTGCATAAAACACACCCAATGAATCAGAGTGAGTTAAGCCGGGGCTGTCAACAGTAGCACTGGTGGTAATCTCGCTTTGTGGGCTCCAGTTAGCACCGTTTTGTGAGTTTGATTTCCAAAGGTTATCTTGGTCTAAGCCACGCCATAGCATGGCAAACAAACCGCCTTGGGTGTTGGTTCCGCTAACGGCAGGGCCGCTTTGGGTGGCGCGGTCTTGCAGCTCAACTTGTGGGCTCCAGGTAATACCGTCACTCGAAGTAGAAATCCAGATGTTAGCTTGGTCAAGTCCGCGCCATGCCATTACAGCGCCTATGCCGTCAACACCGGCCAACGATGGATTGTTAGTAGTAGCACGGTCTTGTAGCTCAACTTGTGGGCTCCAGTTTAAGCCGTCAGTTGAGTAGGAAGTCCAGATATTGTTCTGTCCGGTTCCTCTCCAAGCCATGATAAACCTGCCGTTAATTACACACAATGCGGGCGCATTGGCTGTAGAGCGGTCAGTAAGTTCTTTTTGGGCAGTCCATGAATGTCCGTTGTCGTTTGATACAGATACCCAAATGTTGTCTTGATCCAAGCCTCTCCAAGCCATGCAGATAAGGCTGCCATTGGTTGCCAAAGCAGGCATGTTACGGGTTGCGCGGTCTGTAAGCTCCCTTGGAGCCGACCAACCGCTTAGTGTTTGTGCAGATGCAGTCATAATTTTGATAGTTAAAGTGGTTAAAAATTAATTGAGCGTATGTTTTGTGATAAACAAATACGACTCAAATGTTTAACAAAGGACAGGTGATAAAACCACATAAATGCGGTTACTTCTAACGGAAGTAAAAAACAGATGTTTTTATCTGCTTGCGACAAAAAAATAATTAATAGCTAAAAAATTGATTTGGTGAGTGGATAGCAGAATTAACAAAAGGTTTATGTACACCACCTGTTGCAATAACCCTAAAGAAAACTAACTTTGGTACATATAAAACACACATCAATATGGCAGTAAATACTATTTCCCTTCCCGAAGCTGAAGTTTGGCAACAAAACTGGATTGCATCTACCAGTCAAGCATTTGATCCAATGAAATTGAAGAGCTTTTTAATTCCTTTGGCCGATTTGCAACAAGTAATTGATGAAATGGGCGTGGCAAATGCACGTGGCGTTTTAGGTATTACCCCAGAAGGTGAATATAAATTTATGTTGGTTGGGGTTGACGATACCGGCCAAACAATGGTGAATCCTGTACACGGGCAGCACATTTATGATTTTACTCAGCCTTGTCCTCCTGTATGCGGCACTGGGCCTTTGAGTGGCAGGAAGCCTGAAGAAGAAGTACTGTAACGTGTTATGCAAAATACACTATTTGGGCTATATCATTTTTTAACATATCTTGATATAGCCCTGTATTTTTTTTTAACGATAATACTGCTCAAGAACTATGGAAAACTACCAGATACACTAAAGGTGTTTTCTATTTTTGAGCCTCTTGTATTTGTCGTAGGTGCAGTTTCACTGATTATGGGTAAGCTGTCTATTCCAAATACGCAAATTTTTCATATTTTTCTTTTTGTACAGCTAATATGGATAACCAGTTATTACTTTAAGTTGTTTGGCAATAATCAAATTAGTTACGTTATAATTGTTTCCGCTGTAATAGCAACTGCATACTTAGTTTCTCAATACTTAATTCATTGGAATAACATGATTGCTCAATTGGGCGGCTTGTTATATTTTATAACCAACCTCTTGTTTGTTGGGTATGCAGTTTTTTTTTATTTGTATTCAATAGTGGGAAAAGAAAAAGTTCGCTTCCCACTCATAAATGCTGCTATTCTCATATATTTTTCAGGCTCCTCGGTAATTTTTCTATTTGGTGATTATTTGGCCAAAATGGATTTGGCTCCCCAAATGGTGGTTTGGATTTTAAATGTATTACTGCATATCATTTTTGTATTGCTGATATTTGTGGATATATGGAAAACCCTATACCCGGCCAAGAGAATATTATAAACCTTATTGTGTTTTTTGTATTAATGGCATTGCTGTTGGCCTTAACGGTGGTGTTCATCTATACATTTTCTAAAAAGAAAATCTTAAGCGAAGAGATAAAACGCAATGAAATGGAGCTGAAACACAAAACGCAAATGCTGCACGCGGTGCTGATGGCGCAAGAAGAAGAAAGAAGAAACATTGCCCGCGATTTGCACGACGATATTGGTGCCGCACTTACCATTATTTATCAAAACGCCAGCCGCCTTGCTGATGAAATAGGCCCTAAACCCGTTTTAGCCGACGGTATTTTGTCCCTTACCTCTAAAACCATACAAAGCACCCGCCAGATTTCGCACAAACTACTGCCGCCAGTGTTAGAGAAATTCGGTTTGGGCGCAGCGCTTAAAGAACTGTTTGAAGATGTGGCGGTAGGTGGCGGAGTGGAGACCAAATGTGAGGTTGAAATAGACGAAAGCCATTTTAGTGAAGAACAACAGTTAAATATTTTCAGAATTTCGCAAGAGTTGGTAAACAACTCGCTGAAACACGGAAAAGCTACTCAACTTGCCCTTGAACTTGCTGAAAGCGAAAAAGGGCTTTATTACTCGTATAGAGACAATGGTAAAGGGTTTGATTTAGAAAAGGCCGGTAAAGGTCTTGGTTTGCAAAATATTGAAAACCGTGCCGAAATGCTAAATGCAAATCTGAAATACAAGACCGAAGAAGGAAAAGGAATGGGCGTTTTATTATTAATTAAATACCCTCTATGAACACACACACTATCCGTATTGCAATTGCCGACGATGAAGCCCTGTTTAGAACAGGTGTTGCGGCGTTATTAAAGGGCGAAGAAGATTTTGAAATTATTTTTGAAGCCGAAAACGGTAAAATTTTAATTGATAAATTAGCGCAGCAACCTTTGCCCGATTTGGTGCTTATGGACTTGAAAATGCCCGAACTGAACGGGGTTGAGAGTACCAAAGAGATTAGGAAACGCTATCCGCAAATTAAAATTATTGCCCTTAGCAGTTATTTCAGCAAATCGTTTGTGATAAATATGATTGATGCCGGAGTTTCGGCCTATCTTTCAAAAGACAGTAGCAGCAAGCAGGTGATTGATGCCATACGCGGGGTGATGGAAAACGGTTATTACTACGATGAGGTGGTGATGAAGCTGATTAACGAAAATATGCTGCAAGGCAACAAAACGCCGGTAAAAAGCGTATTCGATAACCTGTACCTCACCAAAAAGGAGAAGGAAGTACTTACCCTTATTTGTGCTCAATACACCACGCAGGAAATAGCCGATAAACTATTTGTAAGTCCCCGCACGGTAGATGGTCACCGCAACAACCTGTTGCAAAAAACCAACTGTAAAAACACCGCCGGGCTGGTTATTTTCGCCATCCAAAATGGTATTGTCGATATCGAAGATTTAAACCCTTTGTAATTATTGTTTTTCGCCAATCAATATCATGGTGGTTGGCGGGTAACTAACGGGCACAGGGTTTCCGTTTTCAAGTTCAAACAACGCTACTTTGTCTTTCCATCTGTGTTCGGCAATCCACTCGTTGGTATAAGCCGCCGATTCGGGATGGATAACAAACCCGGCGTCTTTTAATTGCTGTTTCCACTCGTCAAAATCCCAAAAACAAAACGTTTCGTGCATTTCGCTGCGCCAGTTATCCGTGTAGTCTTTTCGGCCCATAAACTCGGCAGCATTTTGCAGGCTGGTTACGGCAAACTTTTTACCGTCCCTCTCTTCTATGCTATATTCCAATTTATAACCTTCGGTGGCTCTAAAATCGTTTGCAAATCGTAAAAACTTTGCATAGGTAGATAGGCCGCGCAAGTGTGCCGATAACTCTTTTCGCTCCTCTACCTCCTTAAAAATATCTTGGTCGTACCCGTCTGTATCATTTAGCCACAGATATACCTCGCGGTGTTTATTGTAAGGGGCTACCACGTCGCGGTTTATCCAAACCCCGCCCGAGGCAAGCTCTGCAAACCTGTTTTTAATAAATTGCAGCAAATCTTCACGACTTCCGTACGATTCAATCTCATGCGTAAGCGATGAAGTGTGGATGGTATTCATGCTGTTAGGCTCAAACACCAATCCTGTAACGGCATTCTTTTGCGAGAAAAACACAAAGGGGTTTGCAAACTCACCGTTTAGTTTGCGTTGTTGGCACAACTCAAACGAATACCTCGAAACCTCTACCCCGTAAAAATCGCTTTCGCGCAATTTTTCCTGCTTGCAAGCCAACCGTATCCACGAGCCCACCGCACAACCAATATCGCCAATACGCCCCTGTTGTATATACCTTGCCGTATCATCAAACTTCATTTCGGCTATCTCATCCATTTGGCGCACATACACGTTATAATCCCTTGTTTCCGTCAGGTCGCCATCGTTGCCAATCATTGCATCTTTAAACAATAGCTGTACTTTTTCACCCAGCGCATACTGTGTCCATACTTTGTGCGATGCGGGATGAATATGCTCGCTAATCCAAGCATCTTTCGTCCAGTTTTCACTATTGGCTATCCGCTCCACAATTGCCCAAGGCATAGGAGCTTTGTACTCCCAAGTGTTAATATTGGTAAGCTCTGCCGGAAGTATGGTGTAACCTAACTCCGCATACATAGTCAGTACAGGGGTAGAGCAGATTACCGCTGTGTTGGCAGGGTTAATGTCCAGTTGCAAATCACTGTCGTGGCGGATGCGCTTTATAGTGTATGAAGCAAAATTGGGCAGGTTGCCCACATCGTCTATCCCATAGATATATACGGGTATTGTGAGTTGATTGCCGAAACCTTGTATAGAAATTGCCCGAAGGTAAAAGGGCAGGGGGTTACGGCGTGTATTGCTGTGGTTGGCCGATGTTACTGCAAAAATCACCGCCTCAATGGGTTCTTGTAGGGTAATGGGGTTTCCATATACATCCTTTTGACCACGTAGCCCTTCTTGCACAAGGGTGTTGATATAATTGAACTGAAAATTGGTGAGCAGTTGGTGGCGGCCGGGTATTAACAAGTACATAATAACTGTGTGCGAAAGATACTATTTGCTTGTTTTATCTTGCAACACCAAATGAATGCACCCCAAAATATAAAAGTGGCTGTTGATGCCGTTGTTTTTGGTTACTCAAAAAGCGATGGAGTATCGGTATTGCTGGTGCAGCGCAAATATGGCGACTATAAAGGTAACTGGGCACTGCCGGGTGGCTTTGTGCATACGGATGAAAGCCTTGAAGATGCCGTGCACCGCGAACTTGCCGAGGAAACAGGTATTAGTGTGAACTACCTTGAGCAGTTGTACACGTTTGGAAACCCTAACCGCGACTCGCGCTACAGGGTGGTTTCGGTTGCTTATTTTGCATTGGTTAAATCAGCCGATTATCAAAAACTAAAAGCCAGCGCCGATGCTGAAAACGCTCAGTGGTTCAATATAAAAGAGTTGCCTTCGTTGGCGTTTGACCATGCTGAAATTTTGCAAACGGGTATTAACCGAGTGCGGGCTAAAATACGGTACCAACCCATTGGGTTTGAGTTGCTGGATAAGAAGTTTCCGTTTGCTGATTTGGAGAGATTGTACACCACTTTGCTGGATAGGGAGATTGACCGTAGAAATTTCTCGAAAAAGGTGATGGCATTGGGAATTTTAGATGCTACCAACGAAATAGCGAAATCAGAAGGGGCAGGTCGTCCCGGTAAGCTGTTCAGCTTCAATAAACAACGCTACCAACAACTGGAAAAAGACGGAATTAACTTTGAGATTTAGTATAGTTTAATCCACCCCCTGCCCCCGCTTGCGGGGGATATTGAACAGTGAGCGTTTGTTGAATACGCGATAGTAGTCTGTGGGATACGATTGCACCACAATGTCCTCCCATTAGGGAGGATGCAGGAGGGGGATGTTTTTGAAGTATTACCCCAACCCGAATATTTTGTGCAGTAATGCACTGTTGGTATAGCCCGAAGCATCGGCGGCGATGTTATCAGCACTCAAAAGTATTTCCTGTCCGTTAGCAAGGATAAGTTTGCCACCCGTGGCTGCAATCATCTTTTGTGCGTTCACTTTAAAAGCAAAAGCAGCAATGGCATCAGGGGCAATGGTAAGGTCTTTATTGCTTAGTTTTTCTGCCAGCACGGCAGCATTGTTGGCTATCAGCGTGGTATAAGGTTTCTTATCGCGTTTGCCTGCAAACTTTAGCGAGAAGGGGATAGAGTCAATCAGCAAAAAGCCTTTTTCAGACAGCATTTTATAGGCTGTTTCCATATCCTCAGGGATAGGGGTATCTCCAAACACACCTTTCCATATTTTAGTATGGAACGAGCTTTCGATGCGGTTGTAAAAATATTGGGTATTGTCCCCCTCAGTACAAGGAGCTTCTGTAATCAGTATGTATTTAACGGGGATGCCTTTCAGGCGTTTCAGGTTGGCTTGCCAAGCGGTTTCGGTTTCCATAAACAACCGTTGCAGGGTTGTCTCTTTTTCATCAATGGCAGCTTCGCCGTATATGTTTTTTAGTAAAGGAAGATTAGCAGCAAATACCTCGTTCATGTTTCAAAAGTAGGTATTTGCTGCTTTTAAGAGGTTATTCGCCGCCGATTTCTTTAAAGTACTCGCGGGTTTTGTTTTTATAATAATCTTTCAAATTAGGCGGAATGGTTTTTAGCAATTCCTGCTCGCGGTTCTTTTGTTTCAGGTATTCTTCAACGCTTGGGGGCAGTTTGCGTTCCAGTTCTTTACCCTCGTTGCTCTTACGTTGGTTATCGGTTTCGCGTTCTTTTTCGGCGCGTTCGTGTTCCAGCATACGGGTAAGTATCTCTTGCTGGCGTTTCAGTGTTTCAAGGGTTAGTTTTTTGTTCACCAAGTCCTTTTCCACTTCTTCCATCATTTCTTGGGTTTTCTTCAAATCGCCCAAAGCACCTTCCCCTCCTTCTTCTTTCAGTTGTTTCTCCAATTCGCTCAGGTAACGACGCAAAGCTTCTTGCTGGGCGGCCATTTTAGCCCAATCCTTGCTGCTCATGCCGCCTTCGCCTTCTTCTCCGTTCTCGCCCTGTCCGTTTTTGCCGTTTTCGCCTTTGTTTTTCTCCCCGTCCTTGCCTTTTTCTCCATCTTTACCCTTATCGCCTTTGCCTTTGTTTTTACCCTCCTTCATGTCTTTCAACTGCTTATTCAGCTCTTCCTGCATTTGGCGTAGGGCGGAAGCGTCTTTGCCTTTTTTCTTCTTTTTACGGGCGTTATTATCCTGTTGTTTGCCTTTGCCGCTTTGTCCGCTCATGTCTTCCTGCATATTCTTCAGCACTTCGCTCAACATCACGGCAAGGTTGTTCATATTGGTCATCACATACTGCTGGTAGCTGCGTCCCAGCTGTATTTGGCGCAATCCTAATGATTTCAACGATTTATCCATGTTGGCGTTCATTTCGCCCACTTCTTTGTTGATATAAGTGCGCATTTGCACCACACGTTTGCTCAAAGCCAGCAAACTGTCTTCAATAATCTTTGCGTCGTCTTTTATTTTGCGTTGTTTTTGGGTAAGCTCCACCAGTTGCGGGTTGTAGCCTGTAACGCTACGCATGGCCTCCATTACCTTCTCCTGCTCAAACGAAAGCTCCACCAAATTGTCCATTATTTCACGCAAGGTGTTGTAGTCTTCAACGTGTTGCTCTTTGTCTTTGGCTTCCATCTGCTGCTGCAACTCCTCTTTTTTCTCCTTCATCTTTTTGGCAGCCTTGCGTTGTTTTTTTGTAGCCTCTTTGTTGTCTTTCTTTTCAAGGTCTTTCTTACTGCCCTCCATGTCCTTCTCAACCTCTTCCATATCCTTCTCATCCAACCCCAACTCTTTGGGTTCTTCCAACTCTTCGTTCAGTTTTTCAAGCGCATCAATATCTTTTTGCAGGTCATTAAACTCCTGATTCAGCTCTTCTTGCTTTTGCTCCAGCTCTTTTTGTTTTTCAGGGTCTTTGGTTGCATCGGGTTGCTTTTCAGTTTCATCCGCAAGGTTTTCCTGCTTATCGGCCAGCTCATCCATTTTTTCCAAAGCCTCGTCAAACTTCTTCTCTACCTCCATTTGCTTGTACAACTCCAGCATACGGTCAAGTTGTTTGTTGGCATCTTTGGTGTTCAACTCCATCTTGTCCAACTCTTCTTTCAACTGGTCTTTGTTCTCTTGCTGCATCAGTTGTTCAAGTTGTTTCATCATCTCCTTCATCTTGTCGTCAAATACCTCGTCAAACAACTTGTTCAGTTCCTTTTGCTTATCCAGCATCTCTTGGTCCAGCTTCTTGTATTCGTTCTCCTTGATGTTCTTCTCAAGGTTCTCCATCTTCAATTCTTCAATCTGCTTTTCAAGGTCGCGCTGCTTTTTCAATAAATCCTCAATTTGCTTCTTGTCCTCCCAAGTAAGATTTTTCTTCTCAACCAGTTTCTTTTGCAGGTCGCGTATTTGTTTGTCAATCTTCTTGGTTTGCTCCATCGCCTCGGTCATCTTGTCTTTCAATGCCTCGCTGCTTTGGGTAATATCGGCTTCAATCTCTTTTAGGGTAGGTGCGCGGAAGGTTTTTACCATGCTTTTGGTACTTTTTATTCCGTTCACGCCATCGTTATCAAACACTTCAAAGTAGTATTCAATTTCTTCGGCAGGTTGCAGGTTTATCTGCGCCAAATCCCAAATGTGGTAAAAGCGGCGGTCTTGCGCCCCTGTTGAGCTAATCCCGATGGTTTGCATGGGTTGGCTCTTTTTCACAGGGTCTTCGCTTTTCAAAAACTTGTAGTTGAAAGTAATGCGGTTGATGCCGTAATCATCGGCGGCTTCACCGGCAAAATACACCAGCTTGGTACTAAAGCTGTCGCGGGTTTCTTCCACTTTAATGGTAGGGTAAGCATCGGGTATTACGGTAATGTTGTACAATACCGAATCGTTGCTGCTTACCTCGCTGTTAGCGGCTTTTACGATGTAATAGTTCTCACCCATAAAGCGGCGCGAAAACTCAAAACGGTTGCCGTTTTTGGGCAGTATTTGTAAAAGAGTGTCTTTAAATTTAACGTTTAATTGCTCGGCATTGCGAGTGGTAAATTTCCATTTTACCACAGTGCCTTGGGGCAGGGTAAGGTCGCCTGCATTTTGTATGGTTTCAGAAGCTTTGTTTAAATAGGCAGGGTATTCCAATACAGTTTGGAAGCCGCTTACCAAAGGCTTAGGCAGCACTTTTAAGCTGCTTTCTTTTGAGTAGTATTCGCTGGCAAAAAATCGGAAATCAGTAGTTTTTTGTAGGTTTTTAAACGTGTAGCTAAAGTTTAGCTTGTCGTCTTTCTCCATTTTAAAGCGGTTGCCGTCAATTTCCAAAAACACCTCAGCGGGTAATTCATCACCACTTACTTTCAGTTTCAATACAAAGTCCTCGTTTTGCATGGTTTGCAGGGCTTTGTTCAAAATGCTGAAGGTAAACGGAGCTTGTTTTTCAAAAAATGTCCCGTAGTTAACTATGCGGTTGGTTCCCTCGGTAATAATGCGGCTGTTGGTAAACAGCACGACAATAAACAGCAATAAGGGGATAAGGGCGTATTTGGCGTATTTATAGTTGGCGTTGAGGTTAATGGCGGCTTTAAAGGGGACGGGCTGTAATTCGGCAATTTTTTGGTTGATACTGGCTTCTATCAACCCTGATTGTGTGGGGGCGTTATCAGCACTGTGTTTCAGTTGCAGGGTGTTTAGCAGTTTATCCTGAACATCAGTAAAGTGCTGGCCGATAATTGCTGAGGCTTGCTCGTAACTGATTAACTGACCGATGCGGTATAGCTTGGCAAGGGGGATAAAAATGAAACGGGTAAGCACATAACCGGTAAGCCCCAGTGTGCCGAAAAACAAAATACCGCGCCACGCGCTGTTCAAACGTCCGTAGTACTCAAGTACCGATGCTGCCAAAAAGGCCAGCAGCAGTATGCCTATGGTATATATTGTGCCGCGTATGAGTTTGTTTTTGTAATACTTGCGTATAAACTCATCCAGCTTGGCTATCAGTATTTCATAATTAGTGCCTTGTGCCATTTGCCTGTTAACCCTCAAATTTATTACCAAAGATAGTGATGGATACCTTTAAGTTGCATTAAGTAAACGTACGAAAGGGTGTGTTTGTGATAGAAACGTTGTAAATATCGAGGAAATTTCTTCGCTGTATCTTACTGAGGATTTTGGTATTATAGCGGTATGAATACCGTTAAATTGTTTTTCGTAACTATCATATTCTGTTTTTCAATAAGTCTTTGTGCCCAAATCCACCATGTTTCGTCAGTAAATTTTACATACATAGACTTACTCAACTATTCATCGTTTTTTTGCAAAGACATCACAGACAGAGTAGCGAAAAACATCACGGAAGGCAAACTGATTGTTTATCACGACACAAACTTCAAGAAACCTGTACAGATTGAGGAGTATCATACGTTAATTGAAACCAAAAAAAACGTTCAGGTACCTAATCCTCAAAATCCGGATGATATTTATGATTTAATAGACACGGTCATATTTTTTGAGCAAGGCCCCGAAGATTTTGTTCTTGATGGGGAAACTGTTGAGATAATCAGCGGTAGTGGTGCAAAGATGTATGTTGAAACAAAAAAATTAAGTCAGCTTTTAGACTCACGCGTACTTGCAATGCTTAACTTTTTTAAACTTAAGGGGCTTAAAACGATTAATTACTACAACCTTTCGGCATTCTTTAAAAAACTTGTATCACAATTGGGGGCTGATTTGTATGATTGGGGTATAAAAGGGGAAGTAAAACCTTACCGTAACGATTCATTGACAAGTTTCTTTACCATAAATGAAATAAAAGAAAGGGTTATTAGTAGTGAAACAATACAAATCCAAAACCCCGAAAACCCCGGTGATATTTATGATTTGATAGATACAGTGGTCGTTAGGGAGTTTAACCCAGATAGTATAAAGATAATCCGCTTATTTTTTGAGTGGGAAACCGATGGTTTTGAAACCGAGGCAGAATTTTTTGCGATCGCGCCTTCTTTTAGGCCTGTTTTTAGAGGGTTTGAGCTACCACCAACTCCTATTTTTACTATTAAAGCCAGCAATTACTTAAAGAGATTGAAGGAGCAAGAAAAAGAATTTTGGCCGTACTTTTACTCATTTATGCTGCAAAACCGCTCGGCGGGTGGTGAGTATGATGTTTTTGATGAAAACAATCTGCCGGCCGAATAAAGGGTAATTAAAAGTTTCATTTATAAACAGTTAAGATAAATTTTACGATTTATAAAACCGTAGGGTGAAGTTTCTCCGTAGGTATTGTCAAACAATCAAAACAGACAATACACCATGAAAAACTTGACAATGAATTTGAAGAAAACCTTACTGGTAACTGCATTTGCAATAGCCGGACTTGCAGCCGCAACTGCCCAAACTACCAAAGTGGGCGGCCAAGAAATGTACCCTAACAAAGATATTATTGACAATGCTGTAAACTCTGCCGACCACACCACGTTGGTAGCTGCAGTAAAAGCAGGCGGTTTGGTAGAAACCTTAAAAGGTACAGGGCCGTTTACCGTATTTGCTCCCACCAACGATGCATTTGAAAACTTACCAGCCGGTGCTGTTGAAACACTTTTGAAACCTGAAAACAAAGCTACATTAGTAAATGTACTTACTTATCATGTAGTGGCAGGCAATTATGATTTTGATGCGCTAAAAAAACTAATCAAAAAAGGAAACGGCAAAGCAACCTTGAAAACCGTTGCCGGTGGCGAACTTACCTTTATGATGAACGGCGATTTTAACGTTACTGTTACCGATGCCAAAGGAAACACTGCAAACATTAGCACCTATAATGTGAAACAATCTAACGGTGTGATACACGTAGTAGACAAAGTTTTATTACCATAATCTCCCCGTTTATTTATGCCCGGCCAACGTTTCATTAACCAGAACGAGCCGGGCTTTTTATTTACAAAAAATTAAAAATATGATGAAAATTATACATGGCATAGTTGTGATAATAATTGTGATTTTTTCAGCTTCGTGTGCTAAAAAATCTGTTCATGTTACAAAAGCTGAACAAGCCGAACGGGTTGAAAAAACTGAGGAAGAGTGGCGCAAGCAACTTACCGAGGATGAATATAAAGTGTTGCGCGAAAAGGCCACCGAGATACCTTATACAGGTGAGTACGACCAGTTTTGGGATTCGGGGGTGTATGTGTGCAAAGCCTGCGGGAATGAGTTGTTTTACTCTGCTACAAAGTTTGATGCAGGATGCGGTTGGCCCAGCTTTTTTAAAGCGATAGACAGTAGTAAAATTAAAACCATCCCTGATTATTCACACGGTATGAAACGTATTGAAGTACAGTGTGCCCGTTGCAGCGGTCATTTAGGCCATGTGTTTGATGATGGACCCGATACCACGGGCTTGCGGTATTGTATCAATTCTATTTCGCTGGGGTTTGAAAAGAAGTAAGGCTTACTGCTGTAAGTGTTCCATGAAATCCCGAATAAGCCTGAAAGTATCCTCGTACTCTGTTAGAGGCAAAATTTCAGCACGGTCTTCGGGGTCGTGGTAATACGGGAAATCACCCATCAAATAAAAAAAGAAAGCCCGAACCCCTTTTTCAGTAAACCAGTAATGGTCGCTGTTGGCGGCTTTCCCCCTTGCCTGTACCGATGATAAATACCCCTTTTCTGTATTAATGGCCGTCAGCGCGTTATACTCAGGAGTAAACTCTAAGCCGTTCACCGCCATTATCCCTTTCTCGCCTGTACCAATCAAATCAAGGTTTATTAAAAACTTCATCCGTTCTAACGGGTAAACGGGATAGTTTACGTAATAATAACTACCGATAAGTCCGGCTTCTTCGGCAGCAAAGCCAATAAAAAGCATCGAACATTTTGGCGGGTGCTGGCTGTAGTAATTAGCCAAATCAAGCATTATGGCTATGCCGCTGGCATTGTCATTAGCCCCCGGAAAAATGGTTTTTTTACCCATGCGTCCCAAGTGGTCGTAGTGGGCACTTAGCACAGTAATACTGTCGGGGTTTTCAGTGCCTTTTATAAAACCCAATACGTTGTTGGTACTGTGGGGTTTTAATTCAGCCGTAATATTCAGCTTTATTTTTTTAGCCTGTCTGTCAAAAGCTTTATCCGCTACCACTAGTTCAGCGGTGTTAGCTTGCTCGGTCGCTACTGACCACATTAGCTTTTTATTGGTCAGATTAATAAAACCCGCAACTTTTACGGTGTTTGTTTTTAGTAATTTTAAACGACCTAAAGCTTCTGCACTCAAATTAGCCGGCAACGTATCAATAACCACCAAATAAGAGGCAGCATCAGTACTTAAATTTTGTATAAAAGCTTTGTAGGCAGTTTCAGTTTCAAAAATAGTATGCGCGGCTACTATAACTTTGTAATTGCCTTTTACCGTTGGGCATTCGGGAGTTACCATATAGTCGGTTCCTGCCTTTAGTTTTTTGCCGTCAACAGCCACTTCCATTTTCGAGGGGAAGGTATTTACAGTAAACGCAAAAGGCTGGTATTGTACCTCAAATCCCTTTAGTTTTTTCAGCTCCTTATAAATAAACGTTGCGGCTTTACCGTCGCCGTTTTTTACATAACCACGCCCTTGGTAAGCATCGCTGCACAAGGTATTGATAGTGTTGCGGGCATACTTAATGTTTTGTGCCGTTAGTGATGCGGCAAATAGTAAAGCAACTAAAAATATAAAATTACGCATAGTTAGGTTAAAGGTTAGGGAGCGTATTTAATGCAGCGTGCAGTAGAAACAAATACGTTCTACTGCACGAGAGTATAATTAGGACGAAAGTCCGCTTATTGTTAATTAGCTTATGCAGTATGCACAGCCACCTCAAAATATTCCATTACGGGGTTGGCCAGCAATTTTTTGCAAATAGTTTCTGCTTTTTCACGGGCAGCAGTTTCGGTGTCGGCATCAATTTCTAAAGTGATGCGTTTACCCACGCGCACGTTGTTAATTTCGTTCATTCCCAAGCTGTGAATACCACCTGTAACGGCTTTACCTTGTGGGTCTAACAGGTTTTTGTGGGGCATTACATTTATTTCGGCTATATATTTCATACGTTCGGTTTTTTGGCAAAATTTAATATTAATGAAGTAAGTACATACAGTACTATCACTATAGGTATAGCTACAAACTTAAACAACAGTATCAGCACAGCGGCGGCGGCTACAAACAGGTAACGAACCTCGTTGCCTTTAAAGCCCCATTGTTTAAACTTAAGAGCAAACAACGGCAGCGGCGATACCAACATATACGATAAGAACAAACAAATACCGCCTACCATCCAAGCGTTTTCTATAACACTGATGGGGAAGTATTGCGGCTGGTAGTTGGCTATCAGTGCAAACGAAATGATAAACAAAGCGTTTGCAGGCGTTGGTACGCCTATAAATGAGGTGCTTTGTCGTGTATCATTATTAAATATAGCCAGCCTGATTGCTGAAAACACCACCATGATAAAAGCAAACACCATTATTTGTTCCTTGTAAAAAGAAATGTGCAAATAGTTGGGGTTTATTTCTGCAGGGTATAACCTGTAATAATAACTTTTTAAATGTATGATGATAAACGCCGGCGCAGCTCCAAAACTTACTACATCCGCCAACGAGTCTAAATCTTTGCCGATAATGTTGTTGCTTTTTAGAAGGCGGGCGGCCATTCCGTCGAAAAAATCAAACACTGCGGCTGCAATAATGAAAAATGCTGCCGCAGCAAGCTGCCCGTTGAACGACAAGTAGATGGCCACTAAGCCTGAAAACAGGTTGAGCGAAGTAATAGCGTTGGGGATATGGGTGCGTAAAAATTTCAACGCCGCAAATATAGTTTACAGATTGTCAACCCAAACTATTGCACCGTAGCTTTTATTATTGTTTTATTTTGTAAATAATTGTATTTTGGATTGGTAATGGGAGTTGAGGAGAAGAACGAATACAAACCGGGTAAACAGCGTATGCAAAACAAGGCAGAGGAGCCAATGGTGCTTGCAGGGTATAATGGAAACATCATCTCCCTAAGTCCTGCATTCTCGCAGCTTTCTCGGTACACCGCAGAAATTTTAAACACAAACGGCGGGCTTGAGAACTTGTTTGAAAGCGAGGGGGTGTATGCCGAAATTTTGGAAAACTTGCAGAAGGGGAAAAGTTGGGAAGGTCATACGATTATATTAGACTCTAAACAAGATGAATTAGTAACCCGAATTAATGCGCAGGTGCACCGCAACGGTAACGCTGAACCCCATTTTGAGTTTACCTTTTTTGATATTACCCGCTCTAAAAAAAATGAGTTGGTTGAAACCCGCCTGTTAAAAGCCATAACCCGATGCACTGAGGTATTATTTAGTAACCCCGACCCTTCGCAGGGTATCCCAACCGTTCTTGAAACCATTGGCAAGGCATTACAAGTACATCGGACTTATATTTATAAAGTAACCGAAGAAAAAAAGCGTGTAACCGCTGAACGTTTGCATGAGTGGGTGCGTAAGGAAATCTTTAACTCAAAAGAGTTTGCCCAGCTTAAAACCTTTAATTTCCATACATTTTTTCCCATTCTGGAAATACTTAAAAAAGGGAATCAGGTATCCGTTACCCCGCGTTCAAAATTCGACAAAGAGATACTGGATGTCATATCTACACTCAATATATATTCACTGCTTACTATCCCCATATTTATTGATAACCAATTGTGGGGCTATATAGGTTTTGAAGACCTGGAAAACACCCGCGATTGGGGGCGAGCCGAGAAAAAGGCGCTAAAATCGTTGGCACACAATATTGGAGCCTTATTAAAAATAAACAACCTTACTGCCGAACTGGTAAATAAAAACAGGCAGTTAGAGAATGCAATTGAGGGGGCTACCGACGGGCTTTGGGTATGGGATATTCAAAATAAAAATACTTATATATCATCACGTATGTACACCATTTTTGGGTATGCACCGGGTGAGTGGGGCGGTGATTTGCTGCCGATAAAAAATTTATTAAAGACCGAAGATACTGAGTTGCTTGAAGAGCGTATAAAAGCTGCTGTTGCTTCGCGGCAGGCTGCGCTTGATTTTGAAACGGTGGCCAAACACAAAAAGGGTCGCTATGTGTGGGTAAAGGGGACTATAAACTTTACCTATGATTCTATCGGAAATGTGGTGCAGCATAGTGGTTCGGCCAGTGATATTTCGACGGAGAAGTTGTACGAGCTGAAAATAAGAAGGCAGGAAGAACACTACCAAAGGCTGGTAAACAGTTTGAAGGAAGTAGTTTTTGAAACCGATCGCAGCGGACACATAACTTTTTTAAATAATTCGTGGAAAAACCTTACCGGCAAAAATATACGCGACAGTATAGGCAAAAAACTGGTTGACTTTTTGGCCGATACTAACGTGGCCGAGCTTGAACAAGTATTTGCACAATTGCGCAATAAGCAAATAGGACCGGGCAGGATGGAGATGCAGGTGATAAGCAACGGAACTGCCTATTGGACGGAGATTTGGTTGCGTGGTTTATACGATTCTAACTACGAACTAACGGGGGTTACAGGGTCGATATTTGACATTAACAGTAAAAAACTGGCCGAAGCCCAGCTGCGCGAAAGCGAGGAGCGATACAGGCTGTTGTCAGAAAATACAAAAGATATTATCTGTCTTCACGATGCTGAAAGCAGATTTTTATACGTTTCGCCCTCAATGCAAGAAATGCTTGGCTATCCTGCGCGCACGCTGGTGGGCAGTTTTGTATGGGCCTGCATGCACCCCGACGATGTTGAGGGAGTTAAAAATGCATTTGGACAAATAACCAAAGGTAAGCAGCCGGGGTTTGTACGTTATCGGGTAAAACATCGCAAAGGCCACTACGTTTGGGTAGAAACGGTTGCGGGCTTGCAAGATCCTAATAATGATAAAGACAGGCCGGTACTGATACAAACGGCTACCCGCGATATTAGTCAGCAAAAAAAGGCCGAAGAAGAAATTATTAATGCACTGGAGAAAGAACGCGAGTTAGTAGAGTTGCGCACCAATCTTATTAACATGATTTCGCACGAGTTTCGCACGCCGCTCACAACCATTAAATCAAGCTCTGATTTAATGGTGCGTTATTTGCCCGGCCTAAGGAAATCGGATGTTAAAGACCGTTTTAGTTTCCATTTTAAAAAGATTTTAGAGCAAGTAAACAGGATTAACGACTTAATTTCAGGCGTATTGTTGCTGGGGCGCATGGATAGCGGCAAAATACAGTATCAACCAGAAGTGGTTGATTTTGTAGCATTTATTAATGATGTAATTGAGCGATACGGCGAGTCGCATCCTGAAGAAGTAAGAAAGCCGGTTGTTAATTTTAAAGGCACCCCAAGGGATGTTAAAATAGACCAAATGCTGGTTTCACATATTTTAAACAACTTAATTTCAAATGCGCTTAAATATTCAGCCGGTAAAAAAAATCCCGAACTAAATATTAAATTTGAAAGAAAATTAGTTCAAATTACAATAAAAGACTACGGTATAGGCATTGCCGAAAATGATTTGAAGAACCTTTTTCAGTCGTTTTACAGAGGCAGCAATGCACTCACCATTCCCGGCACCGGCTTGGGCCTTGTGATTGTAAAACAGTTTGTTGAGATGCATGGCGGAACTATTGAACTTGAAAGTAAACTAAACCGGGGCACTACCATTCAAATAACACTACCTATATAACACACTATGAACAAGGTACTGATTGTAGAGGACGAACATGACATTCGTGAGAACATTGCAGAAATTTTTAAATTAAGTAAATTTAAAGTTTACGAGGCCGCAAATGGAGAAGAAGGCCTTGAATTAGCAGCCGCTGAACAGCCTGATATTGTGGTGTCTGATATTTTGATGCCTAAAATGGATGGGTTTGAACTACTTGAAAAACTTAAGAGTAATCCCCAAACCGAACATATACCCGTGATATTGCTTACTGCCAAAACCATGATGGATAGTAAACTGCGGGGCTTAAAAATTGGAGCCGATGATTATATAACCAAGCCTTTTAATGTGGATGAGCTGGTGCTGCGTGCTACCAACCTTGTGCAAACCCGCAAGAAATTGCGCCGCACTCCCATTATTCCTGAGAAGCTGAAAGTTGAGAGCAAGGACGATCTGTTTATCAAAAAGATATACAGCATTATGGAGAAGAACATTGATAAGTTCGACTTTTCAGTAGAGGATTTTGTGCGCGAAATGGGCTATAGCCGCAGTGCGGTGCAAAAGAAGATAAAAGCAATTACGGGCAAAACGGCCACCAACCTTGTGCGCGATTACCGTTTGGAGCGTGCCAAGCAGCTTATTGAGCAAGGAGCAGGTTTCCTTTCAGAAATTGCGAGCATGGTAGGCTTTAACAGCCTTTCATACTTCTCAAACTGCTATAAACAATACTTCGGAGTTAATCCTTCAGAAGTGAAAAAGAAGTCTAAAGGTGGTGATGATGACCATCAGCAGGCAAGTTCAGTATTGCTGTAAACACTCCTTACTTCTTCAAGCGTTTCAACAATTTCGTCAACATCTTCTATACTCACCAGCGTAGTGCGGTAGTTTTTAAAGTTTTCAAACCCTTTAAAATAGTTGGTATAATGGCGGCGCATTTCAAAAATGCCCGTTTTCTCTCCTTTCCACTCAATGGATTTCAGCAAGTGGGTTTTGCAGGCGTCCACGCGCTCATTCAATGTTGGCGGAGCCAATATTTCACCCGTTTGCATAAAGTGCTTCACTTCCCTAAAAATCCAAGGATTGCCAATAGAGCCGCGCCCTATCATTACCCCGTCAACCCCGTATTCGTTGCGCATGGCCAACGCCTTCTCAGGGCTGTCAACATCACCGTTCCCAAAAATAGGTATCTCAATGTTAGGGTTGTTTTTCACTTGGCCAATCAACGTCCAATCTGCGGGGCCTTTATACAATTGTTTGCGGGTACGTCCGTGTATCGTTAGCGCAGCTATGCCTATGTCTTGCAAGCGTTGCGCCACCTCTTCAATGTTTTTTGTGGTATCATCCCATCCCAAGCGGGTTTTCACCGTTACGGGCAGGTGCGTGGCCTCAATTACCGCTTTGGTCATTTCCACCATCTTGGGCACATCTTGCAACAAAGCAGCACCGGCACCTTTGCAGGCCACATTTTTAACTGGGCAGCCGTAGTTAATGTCAATCAAATCGGGTTCTGCTTCGGTAGCAATTCTTGCTGCCTCACGCATACTTTCAATATCGCTGCCAAAAAGCTGTATGCCAATCGGGCGTTCATATTCAAAAATATCCAGCTTTTGCTTGCTTTTGGCAGCATGGCGTATCAGTCCCTCACTGCTTATAAACTCGGTGTACATCAAGTCAGCACCGTTTTGTTTACACACATAACGGAATGGGGGGTCGCTTACGTCCTCCATCGGAGCAAGCAGTATGGGAAAACTTCCCAATTCTATGTTTCTTATTTTTACCAACTTTTTCTGGCTAAAAGCAGTTAATTTGCAAAGTTACTGCTTTTGATGGAAGAAAATACTCAACCCGCGTTGCCCCCAATAAATCCGGCCATTAAAGCCCTGTCTCACATCATAGTGTTAATGGGTCTTTATTTCACTTTTGGGGTGCTGTTTAGCTTACTTGGCACCTATTTAGGTGAATTAATCACTGGAGTACCCGTGAAACTTGACACCAATTTAATGTTGGCCGATTTGGCGGATGAGAACAAAAAACCCGCCTATAAAATCTACTTTTTAGTATCATCGTTAGGTGCATTTGTTTTCACAGCCTTGGTATTTGCAGTAGTATTTGCCCGTCAAAAACCGGCGGAATACTTTGGCTATAAACGTATTTTCCCGCCGGCAAAGCAGTTTGCATTGGTGGCTCTGATTGCCGTTGTTGCGGTGCCCATCATTTCATACATCGCATACCTTACCCGTCAAATAGCAATGCCTGCCGAGTGGAACGATGCCATGAACCTGCAAAGAACCAACGATAGTATCGGTAATGCCATTATACGAGCTGATAATATCCCCGTGCTGTTGTTTAACCTTTGTGTAATGGCCATTGCTCCCGCATTGGGCGAAGAGTTACTGTTTAGGGGCGCATTTATGCAGTCGTTTTACCGGTTGTTTGGCAACCGCATACACATGGCAGTATTTACGGTGGCTTTTTTGTTTTCAGCCGTGCATTTGCAGGTATATAACTTTTTAGCCATTATGATGATGGGTGTTTTGTTTGGCTACCTTTACTATTGGAGCGGAAACATAATGGTATCGGTTTGGGCACACTTTTTTAATAATGCCTTAGCTGTGCTATCGGGGTATTTATATACGCTAAACCCATCGCAAGAGGTGTATGCCACCGAGTATGAGTTTGGGTGGCAAGTGGCATTAGTTTGCTCAGTAGTATTTGTTTTAGCAATAGTTGCATTTTATAAAGTTACAAGACCATACCACGCGGAGAGCGAATAGAAATGGAAAAGGACTGGGTGAAACTGGTTTCATTGGGCAATAGGCAAAAAGCCGACATATTGCTTACTTTGCTTGAGAGCGAAGGGATTAGTGCTGTTTTGCTTAGCAAACAAGACTCGGTATATAATTTTGGTGAAGTAGAGATATATTGCCACAGTAAAGATGCTTTAAAGGCATTAGAGATTATTGAATTTAATTTTCCGCTATGAGTAATTTTTGGCAACGCACCCTTACAGGAGCTGTTTTTGTGTTGGTGATGGTAGGGGGCATATACTTAGGGTTTACATTTTGGCTTTTTTTGTTGATAGTTTCATTAGGCCTGTGGGAGTTTTACCGCATTATGCTGGGCGAAGGCAACCTTACGGCAAAAATATACGGCACAGCCATAGGTGTTTTGGTGTACACAAGCTTAGCGTGGGTATTTACCCCCAATTTCTTTCCATTTTCGTTACCATCATCCGGTAGGCCGGATAGCTTGGCCATGTTGCTGCCCGGGTTTATCGTGGTATTAATAATTGAACTTTTTCGCAAACATCCTGACCCTATTAAAAACATCTCAACGGCAGTATTCGGGTGGTTGTATGTAGCCATGCCCTTTGCTTTGGGTTATGTTATGGAGGCACAGGCTGATAAGGCCATGCCCTTTTTAGTAGTGTTGTTTATATTGATATGGTGCAACGATACTTTTGCTTACCTCACTGGCAGGCTCATAGGTCGCACACCCTTGTTCACCCGCATATCTCCTAAAAAGACTATAGAAGGTACATTGGGCGGAGCTTTAATTAGCATGCTGGCCGCATGGCTGCTAAAAGAAAATTTATTATTTCCGTTGAGCCACGGTATAGTTTTTCCGTTACTTACCGGGTTAACGGTTGCCATTATGGGTGTTTTAGGCGATTTGGTAGAGTCTAAATTTAAACGCCAGCTTCAAATTAAAGACAGCGGAAACATCTTGCCGGGGCACGGGGGAATTTTAGATCGCTTTGATTCTTTTATTTTAGTAGTCCCCTCAATATACATGCTACTTCAGTTGGCAGACCTTTTTATCATAAAGTGTGCTAAATAGTTGACGTTTTTAGCCCCCTTACAGGCTATCAACATCTACACCAAAAAGATTGGCTGAAAACTATTGTTGTTTATGCTTGCTTAACTTTTTATAAACAATAATTTTGCAGCCTCAACTTTTAAGAATTTTGTATGGACGCAAAAGCACAAGCCGCGCAAGAACACAATCCTCTTGACTCGATGATGAAGAGGCTGGAAAAGGCTGCCCAGTTGGTAAATTTAGATGCAAGTACCCTTGATGTATTAAAATACCCTAAAAAAGCCGTGTTGGTTCACATGCCCATCACTATGGATGATGGCTCTGTAAAGGTTTTTGAAGGCTATCGTGTAGTTCATTCCGACGTACTTGGACCCTCTAAAGGAGGTATCCGTTACGATAGGAACGTTTCTCTTGACGAAGTAAAAGCCCTTGCTGCTTGGATGACTTGGAAATGTGCGATTGTAGGTATACCCTACGGTGGTGCTAAAGGTGGTATTATTTGCGACCCCCGCTCTATGAGTAGCAACGAGGTAGAACGACTAACCCGTTCTTACACCGTGGCCATGGCTGATGTTTTTGGCCCTGATAAAGATATTCCTGCCCCCGATGTGAACACCAGTGCCCGTGAAATGGCTTGGATTGTTGACGAATTTTCAAAAATTAAAGGTGTAACCAGCCCTGCTGTGGTTACCGGAAAGCCGCTTTCATTGGGTGGTTCATTAGGCCGTGAGGCCGCTACCGGTCGCGGTGTAATGGTTACCTGCCGTGCTGCTATGGGTAAGCTGGGTATGACCCCTACCGAAAGTACTTGCGCTGTGCAAGGCTTTGGTAACGTAGGTTCAAACTCTGCCCGTTTAATAGCCATGCAAGGGGTAAAAATTGTTGCTATATCAGACCATACCGGTGATTTTTACAATCCTAACGGTATTGATGTAGAAGATGCTATTGCCTACCGCAACAGTAACAAAGGCGTGCTTGATGGCTACAAAGGTGCACAACGCATTGGCAATGGTGAACTGATTACCCTTGACGTTGATATTTTGGTGCCTGCTGCCCTTGAAAACGTTATAACTGCTGAAAACGCACCCAACATAAAAGCAAAACTTATTGTAGAAGGTGCTAACGGACCCACAGAAGCTGCTGCTGATGAAATTTTGAACAGCAAAGGCATTGTTGTGGTTCCTGATATTTTGGCAAACGCCGGCGGAGTAACTGTATCTTACTTTGAGTGGGTACAAAACCGCTTGGGTTACTACTGGACTGAAGAACGTGTGAACCGTCGTGCCGACCGTACTATGAAACTTGCGTTTGAAAACGTATGGGCCACCGGACAACAATACAATACAAGCATGCGCATTGCCGCATACATTGTAGCTATTAAGAAAGTGTCTGACGCATTAAAATTGCGCGGTAATTTTTAATAGTCGATAGCGTTTTAAATTACAAAGCCATACTTGGTAAACACAGGTATGGCTTTTTTACATTATAAATCCTTAGAAAAATGAAAATACATCGCGAAGGCTACGGCATTATTTTAATAGCCATGTTGCTGTTGGGCGGCATTACGTACACTACCCAATACTTTTTGGGGGCTGAGCATTTTGTGTTCAAAGCAGTTTTGGTGCTATGCCTTGTACTGTTTGTATTAGTGGTGCAGTTTTTCCGTAATCCTGCCCGCACTACCCCGCAGGGCGAAAATTTAGTAATAGCCCCTGCCGATGGCAAAGTAGTTGTGATTGAAGAGGCTGTTGAAACAGAATACTTGGGCGATAAACGCATACAGGTATCCATATTTATGTCGCCAATAAACGTACACGTTAACCGTAACCCCGTTTCAGGTCGTTTTGATTATTACCGCTACCACCCCGGTAAATATTTGGTGGCTTGGCATCCAAAATCATCTACTGAGAACGAACGCACAACGGTAGTAATTGAGACTCCGCAGAAAGAAAAGATACTGTTTCGTCAGATTGCAGGAGCATTGGCTCGACGCATAGTGTGCTATGCACAAGAAGGAAAACCTGCACTTCGCGGGGCAGAGTTCGGGTTCATTAAATTTGGTTCTAGAATTGATATTTACTTGCCCCTTACCGCCAAAATAAAAGTAAATCTAGAAGAGAAAACCATAGGAGGCGAAACAATTATCGCTGAACTGTAAAATCGTAATCAGCTCTTTTATATAAAAAAGAGGGTTATTTACGTTTTTATGCACGATATTTGTTTATTGCATTAGATAACACAAACCATCAGAGTATGAAAAAATTTATTATAGCCGCGTCATTCCTATTAGCAGGTGTTGTATTTGCCAACGCCCAAACCGATACAAAAGATAAGGACAAGAAAAACCCTCCTGCCACTGAGAAAACCCCTCAAGTAGGAGATGCAAATGCTCCTGTACCTGCAACGGTACCCCAAGTGGTTCCTCAAACAGTAAATGTTGAGCCTAATAAAGACGCTGCTGCCCCTGCTGCAAAAGAAAAATCTTGTAGCAAAGAAAAAGAAAGCTGCAACAAAGGCGACAAAGCATGCTGCAAAAACAAAAAGGCTGAAAACACTGAAGCTTCAACCGAAGGAAAACAAAAAGCTTGCTGCAAAAAAGATAAGGCTTGTGGTGATAAAAAGAGCGAAGAAGCAGCTGCACCCGCAGCTCCTGCCGCACCAGCCGCTCCAGCAACTCCCGCAGCTCCTGCAAACAAATAAGTAACATATTATTTTTGATATTGAAACCCTGCTTCAACAGGGTTTTTTTATGCCTAACCAACTATGAAAGCAGTATTAGAATTTTTAAAAGACCTTGAACAAAACAACAACCGCGATTGGTTTGCGTTGAATAAAAACCGCTACGAGGAAGCGAAAGCCCAACACGAGTTGTTGGTGACTGATATATTAACACGGGTGGCCAAATGGGATGCCGGCATTGCCGATTTGCAGGCCAAAGATTGTACCTACCGCATATACCGCGATGTACGTTTCAGCAAGGATAAAGCACCCTACAAAATCAGTATGGGGGCTTTAATAAGCAAGGGTGGTCGCAAGGCAAAAGGGGCCATTAATTATGTGCATATTGAGCCCGGTAAGAGTTTTGTAGCCGGCGGAAGTTATTTGCCCGAGACTGCTGCACTTAAAGCCATCAGGCAAGAGATTGATTACAACCTTGATGAGTTTCTTGCAATAATAAACGACCCTGACTTTGTTAAACACTTTGGCGCGTTAGAAACCGAGTGGAAAGGAAAGTTGCCGCCAAAAGGGTATAGTGCAGATAATCCGGCTATTGAGTGGCTAAAATACAAAGGCTACATTGCCTCGCAGTACTTTACCGATAAACAAATTTGTGCGCATGATTTTGCTGCACAAGCAGATAGAACATTAATGCTGCTAAAGCCTTTAAATGATTTCATCAATAGGGCTTTACGAACAGATGAATAAATTGTTTTAAATTTTGAGCAAAATATTTGCTGTTTTGAGTTTTTGATTTACCTTTGAATATCAAACCGACAAGAATGCAAACCAAACGCCCAAACGACTACCTACTTGATGAAAAAGTAGAACAGGTGTTAAACCTTCTGAAAAGGGTTGTATTGGGATTCTTTATTGCATTATTGGTTGCAATAACCATGGTGCTAATACTTGAGATTAAACGTGAATACGGGATTGATTTGGTTAAAGGGGTGAATTTCAGCCTCGACGATTGGTATTTCGATAATATCCAATAAACAGATAATACACTTTCTTCTTCACAGTTTTTTTTAGCTCCCTTATTCAAGGGAGCATATTTTTTGTGCCTAAACAATATTTAGTTTCAGTAGCTTAGCCAGCGATTTGTTAAAAACTTTTTCGTTTTTGATAATAGGTTCAAAAAACGTTTTCTCAAAAGCCAGTACTACTTCCGTTGCTTTTTGGCAAAGAGTGAGCCCTTTAGGAGTAACAGCAATATTCTTTGCTCTGTTATCCGTTTTTAAATCATTGCGCCTCAACAGCTTTTTCGATTCAAGTGTGCGCAAAACTTTTGATACCATCATTTTGTCAGTTCCGGTAACTTGCGCTAACCTTATTTGTGTAATGGCATCTTTATTTTTACCAAGTTCGCAAGCTGCATTTAAAAGAATGTACTGGGCGTGTGTGAGGTCAAAATTTAGTAATTCTTTTCGCAACTCCCGTTGCCATAAATTACAAACCAGCCAAAGCGTAAACCCCATAGGCGATGCTGATTGTTTTTTCGTAATATTGATAACTTTTTTCTTCATTAGGCATAAACTTTTGCAAATTCTTTGTAAATAAAACAAAAAAAGGTAAACAACTTTTATAAATTCGATGAGATCTAATAAAACCATGCGCAAAGCGTCAAAACCAGTGTTGATAGTGTTAATATTGGGTCTGATGGTGATGGGTGCATGTGAGCAAGACGGCAAAACTGAGCGCTGGTATATACCCGATGAAAAAGTAAATAAAGATATGGCTGCCGGCGATACTTTTGTGTTGTGGGGCAATTGGGTATGCCGCGATTTTATTGAGCTGGCAAGCGCAAAACAATCAGTGTGGTGGGTAAAAAACCGTCCCATGTTTTATGAAATTGTATTTAAGCCTGAGTATGGCGACTCAGCATTATTGATTACAGGGTACGAAGATTTTTTTGTTAAGTGGACTAAGGGAGCCGACAACGAGTATTTGCTAAAAAACATATTGCCCAATAGGGATATAATACTGCAAGTGCCTAAAGGCATGAAAGATTTACAGCTCACTGATACCTTGCGCAAACAAGGTAAAGAACAAATACATAGCTGGACTTTTAGCCGCGCGCCCGATGAGTATTTGATAAATAACGGCAGGTACACCACAGCCATGGCCGGATATATAAATAATGCACTGCTTAAGGGTGATTATCTGCCTGCGGGCGGTGGTAGCGGCATACCCGTAACCTTTGAGGCCAACGGATTAGTTAACGGGTGGCCTTTGTATGAACGCTATCGTATTTGTATGGGTGGCAGTTGCTACCGGCTAACCCGCAACCCGTTTGATGTAGTGCAACTGATTGGTTCACAAAAAACTGATTATTACGGGATGGTGAAAACCTCAAACGGTGATTCGCTCTACTTGTACAGGCTTGAAAGCGAAGGAAAAGTAGGCGGGGATTATTCATACAAAACCCAAGATCCTCTTGCCTTTAAAAAACTTCCCAACTAAGTATTCTTGTTTTCAGCAAAGTTTATCAGATAATACAAAGCGGTTTTATAACCATTTAGTCCCATACCCGTTACAATACCGGCACATTTAGAAGCCGTAATCATTACATGGCGGTATTCTTCGCGTGCATACACATTGCTTATGTGCACCTCAACCACTGGAATATCAATGGCTCCGATAGCATCGGCAATAGCTACCGAAGTGTGTGCATATCCGCCGGGATTTAGTATCACCCCGCGGCAACTTTTTGCGGCATCGTGCAGCAGGTTTATTATTTCACCCTCTACATTGCTTTGGTGGTAAATAATGTGCGGGTGTATCAGTTTCAGCTCGGGTAAAAAATCATCAAACCCCCTGCTACCATATACCTGTGGCTCTCGGCTACCAAGCAGGTTAAGGTTTGGGCCGTTTATCACGGCAATCGTATTTTTTTCCATCAGCCCGGTTATAAAATTGTGGCAAGCAATTTGCCCATAAGGGGCAAAGAGGTTTACTTTTTACGTTAGCAAAAGTAGTATCTTTGAAACTTGTTTTCCACCATGACGGACGATATAAAACACGAATGTGGCGTAGCATTCATCAGGCTTCTGAAACCGCTTGATTACTACCTTGAAAAGTACGGGACTGCTTCGTACGGTTTACAAAAACTAAGTATGTTAATGTTGAAGCAAAAAAACCGCGGCCAAAACGGCGCGGGGGTTGCCAGCATTAAATTTGATATTCCGCAAGGGCATCAATACATACACCGCTACCGTACGGCATCAAAAAACTACCTTAGCGATACCATAAACACTGTTGGCAGCTATTACAAGCAACTTACAGCTGAGCAAAAGAAAGACGTGGATTACCTGAAAATGAACGTACCCTTTATGGGTGAGCTTCTTTTGGGGCACCTGCGTTACGGTACATATTCAAGCAATACCGATGAGCAATGCCATCCGTTTTTCCGCCGCAACAACTGGATGAGCCGTAACTTGGTACTGGCAGGTAATTTTAACATTACCAATGTTGATGCGCTGTTTAATCAACTGGTTGATTTGGGACAGCACCCCAATGAAAAGGCCGATACTATTTTGATGCTTGAAAAAATAGGACACTTTTTAGACGACGAGGTACATCAGATATACGAAACCGCCCGCGGAAAAAAATCGCCCCGTGAAATATCAGAATTGATTACAGAGAACCTAAACATTGTGCAAATGCTTAAACGTTCGTTTAAAGCAATTGACGGTGGCTTTGTAATGGTGGGCATGATTGGGCACGGCGATGCCTTTATCCTTCGCGACCCTGCCGGAATCCGTCCCGCATTTCATTATCAAGACGATGAAGTGTGTGTGGTTGCCTCGGAAAGGTCGGCCATACAAACGGTATTTAATGCACCTTTCGAAGAGATTGACGAAATAAAGCCCGGGCATGCCTTAATTGTAAGGAAAAGCGGCAAAATTACCGAAGAGGAAATTTTGACGCCTACCAAAAAGTTGTCGTGCTCATTTGAGCGTATTTATTTCTCAAAAGGTAACGATAAAGAAATTTATGAAGAGCGCAAACACTTGGGCTATTTTGTAGCCGAAGAGGTATTGCATAAGGTTAACTACGATTTTGAAAACACCCTTTTCAGCTACATTCCAAATACGGCAGCTACCAGCTTTTATGGAATGATGGATGGAGTAACCGATTATCTGAACTGGTTTAAAAAACAACAGATAATGGCCAATCCTAATCTTACCGAAAAGGAACTTACCTCTCTTATTTCTTTAAAAGCCCGCAGAGACAAGGTGGTGCATAAGGATGAGAAGCTGCGCACGTTTATTACCGATGATGATAACCGTGAGGATTTGATAGGCCAGGTGTATGACATTACTTACGGTGTGGTAAAACCTCAAGACACGTTGGTGGTTGTGGACGACTCAATTGTGAGGGGTAATACCCTTAAAATGAGTATTCTGCGAATACTTGACCGTTTAGGGCCTAAGAAAATTATCATTGTTTCATCAGCACCTCAAATCCGTTACCCCGATTGTTACGGGATTGACATGAGCAAGCTGAAGGATTTTGTTGCCTTTAAGGCAATGCTTGCGCTGCTTGAAGAAAACAACCTTGAGCATAAGCTGGATGAAGTGTACGACAAAGCAGTAGTTGAACTTGAGAAGCCTGCTGAAGAAATGGTGAATGTGGTAAAAGAACTATATGCGCTGTTTGATTATGAGCAGATAACCCGAAAAATTGTTGAGATAGTGACCCCTGATAACATAAATGCAGAGGTGGATATCATCTTCCAATCCATCGACGGCTTGCACAAAGCTTGCCCCGACCATTTGGGCGATTGGTACTTTACAGGTGATTATCCTACTCCCGGTGGTACCCGTGTAGCAAACAAATCGTTTGTAAACTTTTATAAAGGCAGCCACGAGCGGGCATATTAATTTCAAAACCTACAATATTTAAAAAGCAGGCTCAAGGCCTGCTTTTTTGTTTGGAAAAACTAAGGCTTAATTAGTGTTCACAAAAACACCTTCTGCCTCACGGCAAAAGGTGTTTGATAAGGTAAAATGAAAAAAAAACTTTATTGCAGCATCTGAATAACAAATGCCACCGGGCGTGGTGGCTAACGCCTGCAACAAAGGTCAGCAATCAAAACCGTAACAAAACGGGTGCTATCACCCAAATTTATCGCATAATTCGCCCATTTGTTTTTAGTTCAAACACCTGTGCAAAATGGTTTTGGCGTAGTATTTAGTACCTTTGCAGGCGGTATTGTATGAAAGCACAAAATAAAAGCCTCATAGCAGGCATACTTATAGGCGTTTTGGGCACACTTGCCATAGTTTTCCGCAAGCCACTTGCACAAGTTATTAAACAACTTTGGCAGGCCAAACGTTAACCATATAACAGAAAGAGATGAGCGAAATAACCCGCCAACAGGTATTGGCTGCCCTTAGCCATGTGAATGACCCCGATTTGAATAAAGATTTGGTGACGTTGAACATGGTGAAAAATATTGCCATTGATGGCAATAAAGTGTCTTTTACGGTAGAGCTTACTACACCTGCCTGCCCTATGAAAGATTTGATACAGAATGCCTGCATAAATGCCATAAAACATTTTATAAGCAAAGATGCAGAAGTTCAAGCTACAATGGGTGCTCGCGTTACCACCCTGCGTGAGGGTGCCAGTGTGTTACCTACCGTTAAAAATATTATCGCCGTTGCATCGGGCAAAGGTGGCGTGGGTAAATCTACCATATCGTCAAACTTAGCTCTTTCATTAGCAGCACAGGGCGCAAAAGTAGGCTTGTTAGATGCTGATATATACGGCCCTTCTATTCCTACGTTGTTTGGTTGTACCGATCAAGCCCCCGATAGCCGTGAAGAAAACGGACGCAGCATTATGATACCCATTGAAAAATATGGGGTTAAGCTGCTTTCGATAGGATTTATGGTACAACCCGGACAAGCCGTTGTGTGGCGCGGACCTATGGTGTCTTCGGCCATGCGTCAGTTTGTAAACGATGTAGATTGGGGCGAGTTGGATTATTTGATTATCGACCTTCCTCCCGGCACTGGCGATATACACCTTACTATGGCGCAAATAGTGCCCGTTACAGGCGTTGTAATAGTTACCACCCCGCAAGAAGTTGCCCTTGCTGATGCGCGCAAAGCCATTGGCATGTTCAACATACAAGGCATCACACTGCCCATTATCGGGTTAGTAGAAAACATGGCCTACTTTATCCCTCCTGACGATGAAACCAAAAAATACTACATATTTGGTCAGGACGGAGGCAAGCAATTAGCCCGTGAGTATGGCTTGCCGTTTTTAGGAGAAATTCCATTAGTGCAAACCATTCGCGAAGCAGGAGATGAAGGCGTGGCTTTGAAAGCCAAGGATGCGCCCACTGCGCAGGCATTTACACGTTTTGCTGAGTTAGCCGCCCAACAAATAGCCATACTCAATAGTCAAACCCAAACAAATGCCGCTGCCCAAAGCTAAAAAAGTGTAAATTGCGGCCTAATAGAAGTGATGAACAACGAATTAGCACAAAAGATAGAGGACGTTTTGCAAACCATGCGCCCGTTTTTAAATGCCGATGGCGGCAATGTAGAATTGGTGGATATACAAGACGATAAACACGTAACCCTGCGCCTTTTAGGGGCTTGCAAAAGCTGTGAAATGAGCCACATGACAATGAAAGCAGGCATTGAAGAGGGGATTAAAAAAGCCGTACCGCAAATAGAATCGGTACAAGCCATCAACTAATTGCATTGTTAGCCGTCTATTAACCTGTGGATGACAACTCCTTTACGGTATGTTTACCTAAATGGGGTTTACATCATAACAGAAATTAAATATTTTTGCCACTTTACCTATTAAAGTTCACTAACACGAATGAAAAGGATACTATTTGTTTTTTTATTAATTAGCGCATTTGCAAAGGTGGGCACCGCCCAAACCGAAGAGCTTTTTACTTTTGGCAGCAACAAAGCCTATCTGGATGAATTTACCCGTCAGTTTTACAAAAACAATCCCGCTCAAAGTATCACCCGCGATACTGCAAAGTACTACATGGGTTTGTTTGTAAACTTTAAGCTGAAGGTACAACAAGCCAAAGATTTGGGCATGGACACTGCCGCCGATTTTGTGGCTGAAATGGCACAATACAAAAAACAATTAGCCCAACCTTATATGGTGGATACATCAGCTAATGATATGCTGATACAAGAGGCTTACAGCTACATGAAGCAAGAGGTGAGAGCAAGCCATATAATGGTGGCCCTAAGCCCCGAAGCTTTACCCAAAGACACAATAGTAGCATGGAATCGCGCACTTGAGTTTAAAGCCAAACTTAAAAGTGAACCTTTTGACTCGGTTGCAAAAAAATATTCAGAAGACGAATCGGCAAAAACCAACCTTGGCGATTTAGGCTATTTTACTGCTTTTGATATGATTTATCCGTTTGAAAAAGCGGCCTTTAACACCAAAGTAGGCGAAGTGTATGGTCCTTTCCGTACTCAATTTGGTTATCATATCATCAAAGTGTGGGACAAACGTCCGGCACGCCATAAAATACACTTAGCCCACATTATGTTACGTCTTTCGCAAGAGCCTAAGGACGATGAAATATTGCGCTTAAAGCAAAAATTGGATTCAATAGCCTCTGAAATCAACTCAGGTCGCAGCACCTTTGAGGCAATGGCCAACGAGTACAGCGAAGACATTAATACAAGGGCTCGCGGTGGTGAGTTAGGTTACCTTTCAAGCACCGACCGTGGTTTCCCCGAAGAATTTAAAAACGTAGCTTATTCACTTAAAAACGATGGTGATATTAGCCAAAGCGTAAAAACCCAATACGGATGGCATTTGCTGAAAAGGTTAGGCACTGAAGATTTGAAGCCGCTTGACAGCTTGTACAACGATATTAAACGCAAAATATCAAACCCACGCGACGAGCGATACACACTTAGCCGCCTTGCTGTTATTGAGCGAATTAAAAAAGAATACAGCTTTAAAGAAGATAAAAACGTACTGGCCGGCTTTATAGCTCGCGGCGATTCAGCAATAATTCGCGGTAGGTATGAACACGTTGATTTGGCTAACGGCAATACTGAGTTATTTAGCATTGGCAACAAAAAATACGTATTAAATGACTTTTCAAAGTTTGTAGCAATAAACCAACAACCCTTGGCTAATGCAGATTTGAAAATGACCATAGAGAACCTTTACAATAGTTTTGTAGAGCAATTAGTATGGCAATACGAAGAGAACAACCTTGATACCAAGTTTGATAAATACAAATATTTGGTACAAGAATACCACGACGGTATATTGTTGTTTAACCTTTCAGAAAAGAAAGTGTGGAACAAAGGTATTACTGATACTACCGGTTTGAAAGAATACTACGAGGCTAACAAAACCAAGTATATGTGGAAAGACCGCATTGATGCTTCGATTTACGAATGCAAAACGGAGGATGTTGCCAAAAAAGTGAAGAAGTGGGTGAAAAAGAAATATGCCGATACTACCATATCGCGTATGGCACATGAAATTGACCCCTTGAGCCTTGCCATTAAAACTGGTAAATTTCAACAAGGTGAACACCCAGTAACTGAGTTGGTGAAATGGAAAAAAGGTAAGTACATGGTTGAAAAAGACGGTAAATACTATTATGTAGTAATTAAATCGGTATTGAAATCACAACCTAAAGCATTGAGCGAAGTTCGCGGACCCATTACCAGGGAGTACCAAAATATGCTTGAGAAACAGTGGATAGAAGAGTTGAAACAACAATACCCGGTTACCATTAACCAAGCAAACTTTGATAAGTTTTTAAACAGCATACCCCGTTAAGGAAACTGCTTTTAGCCCCTTACAGGGCATTAATACTACCCCGCTTTGGTACTGTAAAAAGACTAAAGCGGGGTAAACTGTAAAATTAAAACAGCAACAACAAACCAAAACGGGTGTGTTTATCGTTTATAGCAAACATCCGGCATAATTTTATTAAACAAATTACATACAGCTATTTACTTTGAAAGCAGTAAAGCATATTAACACTTCAAAACCCATGATAAAAACATTCATAGCAACCGTAGTTCTTTTTTTAACGGTGGGCGGCCTTTGGGCACAGCCTGAAACCGACGGGCGCATATTGGATGAAATTGTTGCCATTGTTGGCGATAACTACATTTTGAGGTCAGATATCGATAAAGAATTCGCCACTTTAGAAGAGCAATCAGGGGTTCAGTTTAAAGACGAAGACCGCTATCAGATACTAAACTCGCTGATTGCGAAAAAAATACTTTTGTACAAGGCACAATTGGATAGCGTTGTGATAGCACCCGAAAGGGTAGATAGCGAGATTGAGCGTCGTATGGCTTATATATTGGCTCAGTTTCCGGGTGGAGAGGATGATTTTATAAAATACATCGGCAAATCAATCGAAGAGTTTAAAGCACAAACCCGTGCTCGTTTGTACGAAGAAATGCTGGTAAATGAGATGCAGCAGAAAATTCTGAAGGATGTTAAAATTACTCCTTCTGAAGTTATCAAGTACTACAGCGATATACCCAAAGACAGTTTGCCCCAGATAAACGCCGAAGTCACACTGGCACAAATTGTAAGGTTTCCGAAAGTTACCCAAGCCGAAAAAGACTATGCCCGAATTAAGATTGAACGCATACGGCAGGAGATTTTAGATGGGGGTGATTTTGCAATAGCTGCCATTAGTGAGTCTGATGACCCTATGTCGGCAGCGCGAGGCGGGGAGTTGGGCTTCTTTGGTCGCGGACAAATGGTGCCAGAGTTTGAGGCCGCTGCATTTAAACTAAAACCCGATACCATTTCTAAAATTATAGAAACCTCGTTTGGTTATCATATTTTGAAGCTGATTGAACGCAGGGGGGAGCGTGTAAACGTTCGCCACATTCTTAAAATGCCCAAAACGGTAGCCGCCGATTTGCAATTACAAAGGTATGCACTTGATACACTTTTGGCTTCTATTCAGGCACAAAAGCTGACGTTTGAAGATGCTGCCAAAAAATATTCTGACGACGAACGCACCTCATCAAACGGCGGTAAAATAAGCGACCAAATGGGCAACTTTAAAGTAACGCTTGCCGAGTTGGATAAAGATGCCTTTGAAGCCGTGGGTAAAATGAAAGCGGGCGATTATTACGGCCCCGTATACAGCAAGCAACAAGATGGTAAAGAATGTTACAAATTGTTTTACCTGATTGCAGAAACTGAACCACACATCGCCGACCTTGATAAAGATTGGCTGAAAATACAAAATGCCGCTTTAGAAGCCAAAAAGGCCGAAGCCCTTGAAAAGTGGATTTTTAAGAACAAGAAGGAATACTACATAAAGATAGTTGACAAATATGCCGAGCATCCTACCCTGCAACATTGGGTAAAAAAATAATGCAGGCAATAACCCTTTAACCCAACAAAATCAAGCACCGCCACATGGTAGAATACAAGAACGATGTTGAAGCAGCTGATGCCTTTACCGGTATTATAAAAAACCTTAAATCTGAAATACACAATGTGATTGTGGGGCAGGACAAAGTGATTGAGAACGTGCTGATAAGCATGTTTTGTAATGGACACTGTTTGTTGGTAGGTGTGCCCGGTTTGGCAAAAACCCTGTTGGTAAAAACCATTGCCGATGTGATGGATTTGAGCTTTAACCGCATACAGTTTACACCTGATTTGATGCCCAGCGATATTACGGGCAGTGAGATACTAGACGAAAGCCGACACTTTAAATTTATTCGCGGGCCCATATTTGCCAATATTATCCTTGCGGATGAGATAAACCGTACCCCGCCCAAAACACAGGCGGCGTTACTGGAGGCGATGCAAGAGAAAAACGTTACCGCAGCCGGCCAGATGCACGTGTTGGATAAACCGTTTTTTGTGTTGGCAACCCAAAACCCCATTGAGCAGGAAGGTACTTATCCCTTGCCTGAAGCACAGCTTGACCGTTTTATGTTCAATATTGTGTTGGATTACCCCTCGTTGCAGGAAGAAATTGATGTGGTAAAAAGCACAACCAGCGATAACGATTCAAAAGCGGGTAAAATCATCAGTGCTGCCGAGGTACAATATTTCCAAAAACTGGTGCGTAAAGTGCCCGTGCCCGATAACGTAATTGAGTATGCTGTGAAATTGGCAGCAAAAACACGCCCATCATCAACCACAGCATCGGATTATGTGAAGCAATACCTTGAATATGGGGCAGGGCCTCGTGCCAGTCAATATTTGGTAATGGGAGCAAAATGCCATGCACTTTTCCGCGGCAAATATTCGCCTGATATGGAAGATGTGCAAGCTGTTGCCGAGCCTATATTGCGTCACCGTATTGTTAAAAACTACAAAGCAGAAGCAGAAGGCCTTTCAGCAGAGGATATTATCAAAACCTTGTTGTAAGAATGCAGGTATAAATATTATTTTATTGTTATTACTTCTGGGCCAGAGTAAACGTTTATACCCTTATACGCATCTTTGCACTAAGGTAGTTTCACTATGATCAATTTTGCTAAAAGGGATAATTTTCAATCGGTTTTCAGAGTATTGCTTTCAATAAGTAGTTTTTTATTTTTCAGCACATCTGTTCAGGCAAGCCACTTAATGGGCAGCGATATCACTTATCAGTGTTTAGGAAATTATAAATATAAAATCACGCTAACGGTTTATAGGGATTGTGGTGGGGTTACTTTGTCAGGGTCTTTTAACTTGCCTATAAAATGTAAGGGTTCAACATGGACAAGTAATGTACAGGTAAGTAGGGTAAGCATTACTGATATCACCGGAATTGGAAAAACCTGCTCTTCTTCATTTAAAAGTAAATGTCAGGGAGGGAGCTACCAATACGGGATAGAACAACACGTTTTTATCGGTACGGTTGATCTTTCTGCTTCAAAAAATAAGTGCAACGAATTAATAGTCAGTTGGTCGCAAAGTGCCCGAAATAGAACAATAACCACAGGGGCCGCTAATGAAACATTTTTTACTGAAGCTACAATCTTTACAGATATTGGTTGTAATAGCTCACCCATTTTTACAACCCCTGCGGCTGCATTGGTATGCTTAAATGCCGACTTTGTTTTTAACAATGGTGCTCTTGACACGGTAGATAATGATGTGCTAACCTATAAATTAGTATCACCATTACAAGCTGCCGGTTCAGCAATAGGATACATCAGTCCGTATTCAGCACAAAAACCGTTACGGTTTTTAGGGTTTCCGGATGCTACATTACCTCCGCCAAGCGGTTTTCACCTCGATTCGTCAACAGGTAACCTTAATTTCAGGCCTACACTCTTAAACCAAGTAACGGTATTAGTGCTTCAGGTTACTGAGTGGCGCAATGTAAACGGTGTAATGCGTGTAGTGGGCATTACACGGCGCGATATGCAGATGAGTATTATTAACTGCAACAACAATACTCCACCGTTAATTACAGCCGTTCAAGATACTACATGTCCCGGTCAGCAGGTGTGTATAAATATCACTACCAATGATACCACCGTTACTGATTCAGTATTTTTAGACTGGAACAGAGGCATACCCAACGCTACATTTACCACGTTTCCGGGTTCAAACCCCAAGCAACAGGCGGGTCAGTTGTGTTGGACACCAAAATCTACCGATGGCCGTGTAGACCCGCATTATTTTACCGTTACAGCCAACGATAACTCCTGCCCGATGCCGGGGCAAGCTGTTAAAGCCCTTAGCATTTATGTAGTGCCTACGTCGCCCAAAATCGTTGTGAACGATACCAATCAATGTGCAAACACGCACGTGTACAATTTTATAAATAATACCCCAAACAGGAACAACTTTGTAACCGGTTGGCAAATGTCGGATGCTACCACATACAGCAGTTTAGATGTGGTAGGCAAGAAGTTTAACGATACCGGAAACTACATTGTGAAGCTGATGTTACACGATACCGCAATGGGATGTAAAGACACGGCACAAATTACCGTGCGGGTGAAACCCGAGCCTAATCTGGCGCTTTCGTTGGTTAATTTCAGTAGCTCATTTTGCATAGGGGCAACACCTACTCCCTATACCTTAGTGCCCGGCCCGCAAGGAGGCGTTTTTTTTGGTAAAAATGTAGTGGGCAACATATATACTCCAAAAATATTGGGGCCTGATACAATTATGTACTACGTATCTATTGAAGGGTGTGCCGATGATACCCTCATCTATACTACAGTAAGCCAAAGACCCAAAGCTGTTTTTAAAATAAATACGCCTGTACAATGTTTTAAAGCGCAGCAATATGATTTTACTAACCAAACAACTAATCCCAACAAGCACAATACTTATTGGTTGTTATCGGATTCAACAACTCACACTAGTGTGGACTTGTCAGGCAAAAAAATTGCCGATACGGGGTTATTTACGGTTAAGCTGGTGGTGCAAGACACTGCATCGGGTTGTACGGATACTACACAAGGTACAGTGCGGGTGAAGCCTCAGCCTGATTTAAGTTTGCCAACAGTGGGTCTTAAAAGCCAGTACTGTGTCACGTCAACACCACCACCTCTCACGTTGGTGGCAGGGCCACAAGGCGGGGTGTTTTCGGGTAAAAATGTGTCGGGTAATATCTACACTCCAAAAATCCTCGGGTTAGATACCATTAAGTATGCAGCATCGCTAAACGGTTGTGATGATGATACGTTGCTTTTTGTTACTGTAAGCCCAAAACCGCAAGCTTCATTTACAATTAACAAAAAGGAACAATGCTTCAGCGTTCAGCAATTTGATTTTACAAATACTTCAAGCATAGTTGCGGGAACTTATACCAACCGTTGGCAGTTTACAGGCGGATGGCAAGCAAACACTGTTGATGCTAAACAAGTAAAGTTTCCCGTTTCAGGTAAAAGTGTAGCTACATTAATCATTACTTCGCAGGAAGGATGTGTTGATTCTACTTCTGATTCTGTAACGGTTTATGCAGACCCGATTGCTGATTTTACAGCCATGAACTCCTACTATTGTGTTAAAGCAGGCGATATGGTGTTAATACCTACAGTGCCGGGCGGAGTGTTTAGTGGCAACAATGTAAAGGGAAATGTATTAGTGCCAACAAAAACAGGTAATGATAGTGTGAGATATACGGTAACTGTTAATGGCTGTACTTCGCATTCGGTACAATACTTTGACGTATATCCTCAACCTAAATTTCCTACTGCAATTAGCGATGTTAATTGCTTCAAAGAGCCGATTACACTAAACGTTGCTATTCCTGATGCAAGCTACTTGTGGCACGACGGTAGCACATCACCCACCTATATGGTAACCGACACGGGAAAATACCACGTGGTAATATATCATATCTGTGATACTATTGAAAAAACCATTTTAGCAAAAGATTGCTATTTCGGGGTTACTCCTTCGGCATTCAGTCCGAACGGAGATGGTGTCAACGATTTTTTTATGCCGTATTTACACAACGCGGTGGGAATGGATTTGAAAATATACAGCCGTTGGGGTGAGCTGGTGTTTGAAACCACAGACTTGTCAAAAGGGTGGGACGGTAGCTTTAAAGGTGCTCCATTGCCTGATGGTGTTTATACTTGGTTGCTGTTGGTAGATTACATTGGCGAAAGACAAGCTCCCCGCCGCAGCATTGAAAACGGTACAATAACACTGTTACGATAACCTTATCGAAAACTTTTTAAAATAAAGTGTTAGAGTGCCCCTCTTTTTTATCTTTGGAGGAAAGCCCTGAATAGTTGGACATAGTAATAATCATCATAGTTATAGGCGTTATTTTTTTTGTGTATATACGCAGTGCCTACACCGAAACAATTGCAGAGGAAGCCGCCGAAGACCGTTTTAAAAGCGATGTTAAAGTCATAAAGGAAAACGAAGAGTTGTTGTTAAACAACGATCTTTTTTATCGTCAACTGCCGTATGCATCGCAGCAACGGTTTATGCAGCGGCTCGCTTTATTCGTCCAATCAAAAAACTTTATCGGAAGGGAAATAGAGGTTGAGTATTATATGAAGATGATGATTGGTGCTGCGGCTATCAAATTTAGTTTTGGGGTAGAGGATTATCAGTTAAGCGGTTTTAAACAAATATTGGTGTACCCTGAGGAGTATTATTCTAAAATTACCCGCCAGTATCACAAAGGCGAAGCCAACGCTATCGGTGTTTTGGCTTTTAGCTGGAAACACTTTAAAGAAGGGATTGACAGCCCGAAGGATAACTTAAATCTTGGTGTGCATGAGTTTGCCCATGCCTACTTTTTGCAGCAAACACAAATGGACGGTGAAGACCCGTTTGACAGTAATAAATTTAAAAAACTGCGTACCCACATACAAGACCATGCAGTGCTGGATACTATGAAACAGAAGGCGTTGTTTCGCGATTATGCGTTTAGGAACGAAATGGAGTTTTTTGCCATCATGGGGGAACATTTTTTTGAAACCCCTTCGGATTTTAAAACTGAAACCCCGCGTTTATACGATATGTTCGGTAACGTATTAAAGCAAGACCCTACAAAGTTGGGGATGTAGTCCTATGTCTTATTTTTTAAGCACAGCACGCAGTTTATTCTTTACCGTAGGATTTTCTAACACAGGGTGTAAAAACACGCTGAAAATGATGATAATCGCTCCTAAATAAAAGTTGGGCGAAAGCTCTTTATTCTCCCCAAAAATGGCCCAAGCCAGCAAAATACCGTACACGGGTTCAAGGTTAAGGGCAAGGTTGGCCGTAAATGCAGTAAGGTGTTTCATGGCTTTTAATGCCAATACCATCGTAAATGCGGTACACAGCCACGCCAAAACAACCAGATTAAACCAATCGGAAGCCGTAGGTATTAGTTGAGCTTTAGGAAACAGCCATAGGTACAATGGTGAGCAAAGCGAAAGAAAAATAAAACCACCGGCAAGCTCGGTGAAAGTTATCGATTTTGGGTCGGCGTGGTCGATATACTTTTTGTTAAGGGTAGAGAATAAAGCCGCAAGAAAAGCGGCAATCAATCCCATAATAAACCCGATTAAGAAGTCAGCATTCAGCCCGTTAAATATTACATAAATACCGGCAATTACCAGTAGGCCCAATATTACCTCTGTGGGGCGCACCCGTTTTTTAAATATCAGCGGCTCAATAAACGAAGTAAACAGCGAGGTAGTGGCTAATCCGCTCAGAGCTACTGATACGTTACTTGCCTTTATAGAGCCGTAAAAGGCCACCCAATGCAGTGCTGTAAGGCAGCCAATGCCTAAAAAGATGAAAACATTTTTGCGTTGAAGGGTTTTTAGCCCCGTAATAACCCCCGGTACAAACAGTAATCCTACACAGGTAATCAGTACACGGTACCACACCAATGGGACTTCTTGCAGGCTTATCCAGCGCCCCAAAATAGCCGTAAATCCCCACAAAAATATAGCAAGGTGCAGTTGCAGGTAGGCTGCGCGTTTTTCAGGGTTCAAAAGCGTTTATTTTAGGCAAATATAAGGGAGCTCGTTCCCTAAAGGGAGCACACGTTCTATTTATCTTTGGTGTTGATGGTGTAATTGCGTTGTAAAGCTATGTCAACATTATTGTTGGTAGTAACTTTTGCAATAATGGTTATTGGAATTTCGTAGTAGTAGCCGGCTTTTACAGGCACATCAATAATAGCCTCAGTACCGGTATTGTAAAAGGGACTTTCGATTAATCTATCGTCAAAGCATTTCCCTTCTTTTAAGGTTCCCATGTAAAACAAAGCATTTGTAACCGACTGGTTTAATGAAGCCTTGTAGCGGTAGCTTACTGTTTCGCGGTTATATCCCACATACTCTACGTTTATTTTCAATTCAGGGGCTTCTTTACCCTTATAATCATATTCTTTGTAGCCTGTGCAAGGCATGTCCTCGTTAAATTGGGCTACAAACTTTACTGCCCCGCCGTGGTGGTATTCGGTATAAGGGCCTTGCATCTTATCGTTCACATAACTAATGACCCGATATGGCTTACCGTTTTGGAAATACCAGGTAAGTGTACCGTTCTTCTTCCCGTCTTTAAACTCGGTTTCAACGCATTTATTTCCGTCTTTGTAAAAATTTACCGATATACCGTTGCGCTTACCGTCTTTATAGCGGATAATGGTTTTTATTTTCTTGTTTTCGTAAAAGTATTTCTTTTCGCCGGTGTATTTTTTCTTTTCCAAACGTTGCTCCACCTCGGGGTTAGGCTTTGACGCATCAAGCAACTCTTTTATATCATCGGCTGCGTCCGTGCCAAAAAAACACCCATTAAATAAAAGGGGGAAGACGAAAAGAAAAATGGGGCGGATAAATTTCATACTGCAATATTTATTCCGGCAGATTAACGGGTTATTGCTTTAATGCCGGCCAATGAAACAAGGGTTATAATTTGTGAAGTTTATCCAGCATTTCGGGTAACTGACCCATTGCGGCCATTTCGCGCAGCATGCGGCGGTTTTCTTTGGCTGGGACACCAAAGTACACTTTACCGCCTTCAAGGCTTTTGCTAACGCCTGAAGAGGCTAAAACAACAGCTCCTTTGCCAATCACCACTTCTTTGTTCACTCCTACTTTACCCCACAGCACCACATTGTCTTCAACTTTGCTAACGCCGGCTATAGCTACCTGTGCAGCAAATATGCAGCGCGAACCTACTTGAGTATCATGGCCTATGTGAACTTGGCTGTCTATCTTGGTTTCACTGCCTATAATGGTATCACCGCTTACTCCCCTGTCAATAGTGGTGCCTGAGCCAATTTCAACACCGTCGTGCAAAATGGTGCGGCCGCAGCTGTGCATTTTTTTGAAACTGCTGTAATAAAAAGCATCACCGCCTATGGTAGCATTTGCGTGTATGATTACATTATTGCCGATAATGGTATCGTGATAAATTACCACGTTGGGATATATAATACAGTTATCACCAATGGTAACATTATCGCTGATGGCTACACCAGGGTGTATAATGGTGTTTCTACCAATAGTTACATTATTACCCGTGTGATAGGCTTTTGTTTGAGGAACAGGGGTAGGGCTGAAGTGCTTGCACAAAAACGTATAATCACGAAAGGGGTCATCGCTGATTAATAGTGCTTTTCCTTCGGGGCACTCAACGTCTTTATTTATCAGAATAATAGTAGCGGCACTGGTAAGTGCCTTTTTATAATATTTTTCTACGTTTACAAATGTAATGTCGCCAGCTTCCACCATGTGGATTTCGTTAATTCCGGTAACGGCAAAATCATCAGGGCCTACAAAACGGGCATTTATCATTTGGGCAACCTCTTGTAAGGTGTGCTTGCGGGGCAGTTTCATTTATAAGCAGGAAATTATGTGGCAAACTTAGTGCAAAAGGGTTTAAAGTAGAATAAAAACCCTGCTAATAATGTTTGTGCGGTTGTTATAAAACAGAGCGGCCCCTTTCGGGGCCACTAAGTTCTCATTATGCACTGGAAATGAAAAAGGTAATCTTTAGCGTACTACTATTTTGGTGGTTTCAACGCGGTTTCCGTTGCTGATGTTTACAAAATAGATTCCGGCATTTATCCCTTCAAGGTTTATTAGTGCCTTTGTAGCACTACTTTCTGGTTGGGTTTGGTAAACGGTGGCACCCAGCAAGTTGGTAACGGTTATTGTTACCCCTTGGCCAAAGGCTTGGGTAGCTTCAACTGTAAAGTTGCCATTGCTTGGGTTAGGATACACGCTCACTTTTCCGCCTTCAATCACAGGTACGCTGTTGGTACCATTTACGTAAATTACACGTTTAGCACTAAGTGTTACATTACCGCTTGGGTCAGTAGCGCGATATTGTATATAATACAAGCCTTCAACACTGCTGTTTACCCAGTTGCCAAGTGTTTCAACGGTTACTTGTGCACTGTCGTAGAAGTTATCACTTAACCTGTAGCCAGAGTCAGTGTATGACTGCCAACGGGCTATGTTAACAATATCACTGCCTACTAAAGTGATTTGAGGGGCAATCTTGTCAACTACTGTAATGGTACGAACTACTGAGTCAGCAACATTACCTGATGCATCAACAGCTTTATACACCAGTGTATAAGTGCCTAAAGCGTTTACGTTAACACTGCCTGTAACCGTGTAAGGCACAAAAGCATCGTAGTTATCAGTAACCGAAGCACCTGCATCTACATAAGGAGTTTTGCCGCTGTGTTCTATAGTAGCATTACCATTAAGCACAATAACAGGTTTTGTGGTATCGCTAACAATAATTACACGCTTTAACTGTACGGTATTACCGCTGGCATCAGCTACGGTGTACGTTAGCTCATAAGTACCGATTTTGGCAGTATCTATGGCGCCGGTGGTAATAACCGCCGGTGTTAAGTTTGTGCCGAATGGAAGGTCAATAGCACTAAATCCGGGCTCAATGTATTGAGTAAATACAGAAAGTTTTACTGTATCGGCACCGTTTTTAGTAAACACAGGTTTAGTAACATCGGGCGTTACTTTCACTTTACGTTCAACCGTAGTTGTATTCCCCCTTGAGTCGGTAGAAGTGTACGTAATAGTGTATTCGCCTACAGTCAAAGTATCTGCGCTGCCAACAATCATAATGGTTGAAGTAATGTTACCATCCACATTATCAAAAGCAGTAGCGCCTGAATCAGTGTAACTGTAGCCAACCTCAACAACGGCAGGGTTAGGACCCACAATGGTTATTACGGGAGCTTTGTCGTCAGGCAAAATGTTTACTTTATAGTCTTCGTACTCACCCACAACCACAGGGCCGCAAGGCAATGTAGTAAGGTTTGCCCTTGTTACTGCAACACGCAAGCGGGTGGGGCCTAATAAGCCACTTGCAGGTATGGTTACAGGTGCCGTTAGTATTTGTGCATTAGATGCACTGTCAAAAAACACTCTTTCGTCTTGGTCTTCAAAATCACCGTCTTGGTTCAAGTCAATCCAAGCTGCAAAGTTCACACGCTCGTTGTTGGTGTTACGTTCAATATTAATGTTGTAAGTACCTCCTTCAGCAAGTTGGGCAACTTGACCGTTTGAACTAAAATCGCTGTATTTGTTTACACCGTAATCCGAAGATTGGTCTATCTGTTCAAACTTAACACGGCGAATGGTTACATCGGTATTAGTAGTAAGCACGTTGGGGCGGCAATATTCAACCACCTCTATGTAGTCTATTTTTTCAGTTGAGTCGGCACCTACACTATTAGCAGCAATAAGTTTTATGGTGTATTTACCGCCAAAACTAAATGCTACACGTGGGTTGCGGCTGGTGGCAGCGTCAATAAACTGTACTCCGTTTGATGGGGTAATTTCCCACCTCCAGCTGCTTGGGCCGTGTCCGCTAAGGTCGGTCAAGCGCGTTACTTCACCAGTATTTACACGGGTAAGGCTGGCTGTAAAATCAACGGGCTTAGGTGCCGTTGTAGGGGCAAGAACCACAATTTGTTTAAAGAATGAATCAACACCCAAACAGTTTGTTGATTCTAACAACACATTGTATGTGCCGGGCAACACAAATGTTTTGGTTGGGTTGGCTTTGTTGTAGTTGTTATTATTATCAGCCTCATAGTTAGGGAAATCAAAATCCCAGAAGAAAGTTAAACCGTTACCTGTTGAAGTGTTTACAAAATCGTATGGAGAATCTTCGTACAATGTATCAGGGATGTTGAATCCTGCTACTGTTGGATTAGTGCTAACGGGTACACTTTCCCACTCGGCTTCAAAACCGGCAGCTTGTGTGGTACCATCAGTTTTCCAAACTAACCACATATGGCCTGTTTTTGCTGTAAAGCCTGTTGTGCCTCCGGGATTTGTCATACCACCTGTAATAGTGGCAATAATGTTAGCAGCATCAGTAGTATCACCGTCGTAGATAATTAATCTGTCATCAGCGTCAGTGTTAGTCCATTGGTTAAAACGCAAAGTTAACGATGAAGCGCATGGGTTAATAAAGAATGCGCAGTTCTGGTTGGCTGCATAGTTGGCTGATGAACCGCCGTCGTCATAAATCTTACCACGCTCAAAAGTTGAGGTTTTCTCTGCACACATATTTACAATCGGATACACCTCAATGTAAGCGGTGCGGCAGCGTTGCGCACTGCTACCTATAGCGTTATCAGCTATCAGACATATTTCATATTTACCGGCTTCGGTAAACAAAATGCTGGGGTCTTGCTCGGTTGAGTCGGTGAAAATAACATTGGTACCGTTGTTAGGGGTTACACTCCAGTGCCAAGCAGTAGGGCCATTGAGTGAAAGGTCTGTTAGCTTAATACTTTCGTTAATGTATATCTGGTTTCTATCAGATGAGAAGTTAGCCGTAGGAGCAAGCACAGGGTCGGCAATGGTGTAGCTCACTTGGGCACTATCAGCACCGCTGCAGTTTTCAGCAATCATCAAAATATCATAGTTACCGGCCGTTGGGAAACTGTAAACAAGGTTAATTCCTTGGTTTACATACACGCCATTTACATACCATTTGTAAATAGCTATTTGGTTGGCATTACCATTAAACAAGAAGTACGACCTATCACCGGTAACGGCACCGCTTGGTCCTATAAAAGTAGCCGTAGGGATGCCAAGTGAAGGGCTGTATTCATCAGCGCCAATGGTTGGCAAAGATGCACAACGAACATCATCGTCATAATCAACATTTATGTTTAATCCGTTTTTGCCGTATGCAAAACGCGAAAGGAATAATAAATGAGGGTTGTTGCTGCTAACAAAGGTGGGTGCAAAGTTATAGCTGTGCGCGTCTTTTGCCGTAGCTGCTTGGAATGAAGTAAAATCAGGGTAGTAAGTTGATGTTACATAACCAAGATTTTCACCCGTGGTATAATACAAGTTATAGTCAAGTTCTTTAATTGCAGCTAATGCATTAGGCGTGTACCATGCGGCCACACCATCTAATTTGTTGTAAAAGATGTTGTTTAGTATCCTCACATTGCTGTAAGCATTCAGTGTTACTACGGGCATATAGAAACCGCGACCGCCTGTGGTGGTTGATGTTGAAGTATTATCTACATCAAGTTGGCAAGTATTGTGGGCAAATAACTGGTATGAACCCGAAGTTTCATTACTTATACCAAATACGCTTGAGGTACCGGCGTAGGTCATAGTAATCATGTTGTTAATTACCTGTCCTTCTTTTCCGGCGTTACCATTACAGTCGCGCAAGCGGATACCATATCCCCTGTTAGATTCAACAAAGTTTTGCGATATAAAGTAAGCACTGTCAACAATGTTTAGGCTGATACCATAGTATTCAACGTTAATAGTTTGGTCGGCGCGTACTATTTTGTTTTTATAAATCTCAGGATAGTTTTGGCCGGCTATAAAAATACCGGTGTAGTTAGCATCTATAGTGTTGTTGTATATTTTGGTGCCCGTAGAGCGGGTTATAGTATTTGTATTTAACCATACACCGTTTGAGTTGCCTGCCATCTCATTGTTGAAAATAGAAAGATTGGTGGTAACTGTAGTTGCTGCGCCAAATATGTGTGATCGTACACCGTTTGCATCGGTTGTAATGTTTGTAGGGCCTACAAACTTATTATCGCGTATCACAACGTTTTCAATATTCCCTTCAATATAAAGTACCGAAGAGTTAGTACCGGTGCCACTGCGTTCAAGGGTTAAATCTCTGAAAGTGATGTGGTCGGTACCATTTAATGAAATAGTAAAGTTATCTGTAGTTGATGCACTGGCAGCAGTGCTAATGGTTACAGCTGTTTTATTGTTGCTTTCGCTTTTAAATGTAATAGTGTTTGTGGCAGATGCGCCCGGAATTTCATTAAACACCAGCTTTTCAGTATAAGTGCCGTTGCGGATATCAAACACAACCGGGCCGCATATACCGTATGTATTCAACTCGTTTACAGCATCACTAACGGTAGCAAAATCAGGCGAGGTGCCGCCAATAGTATAAGTGCCTGCCGCCAATGCCGATTTATAAAGCTTTTGTGTAGAGTCATTGGTTTTATCAGCATCCGTTAAATTATTGGGTAAACTGGTCCAAGCTTTAATTGTGTATAAGGTGCCGGGTGTTACTGCAAAATTACCCAAAGTTACTTGCTGTGTTACGCTACCTGAACCTAATACAGTATCAAGCAGTTGGTAAAAAGTAACAGGGGTTTGCAAAGTGCCGTTAATGCTCCAGTTTACTGTAAAAGTATCTACTTGGTTAATGCCAAAGTTTTTGACAGTAGCCTTCACATCGGTAGCAGTGGCACAAGTTCCGTACAAAGGTTCATTAATAGCAACAACACCAATTTCATTTTTAGAGCCTAAAATAGGGTTAGCAGGATCGTCATCAGCCCCTCTGTATGTTGAGCCACCGCGAGGGTTGTTGTCAATATCATTCGTTACCTGCAATATTATTTGTGCTTTAAGGTCTCCATCACCCAAAGATGTACCGGTTAAGTGTAAATCGTTGGCTGATATAAAGTTAACAGGTTTTTCATTAGAGTTTAAATCAACACCTGAAGAGAATGAACTTTGGTGGCCTGTTAACGACGAGCTAACAGTTGTGCCCCAACGGCTAAACTGACCACTTGTGCTATTATAGGTGTTGTAGTCCATGGTTATTGAACCGTTGGTATTTGTAAAGGCAAGTAATAAGTGTTGGCCACCGCTGGTTCCGCCGGTACGCTCATTAACAAGTATATTGTTCCTGAAATCAAACGTTGATGAAGCGTTTGAGTTGGTTTTGTAGATAGCTGTAGAAAGTACATTACCACTAGTTCCGCCTGTACTCAAAGTTCCCCCGATGCGTACGGTATTAAACCACACTTTTGTGTCGGTAACACCGCTGCCCAATAGATAAATTCCATTAAGCGTAGTTGCGTTTGAGGGAGTGTTAAGCGAAATAAAGTTATTGATGATTCTGGTAACGTTACCATTAGAGGCAGAAATATATATGCCATCTGCACCACCGGTGCTACTTGTTTTAACATCATACATCTTATTTCGGGTAATAATTACTGTATCTACCGAAGATGATAAGTATATATACGAAGGTGCAGTAGTAGAAGAGTTAAGCATATAAAAGCTACAAGAGTCAACTTCTATTTTACCGGTAGTAGTAGTTGCAGAATAGATGCCGTAGGCTCTGTTATCAACAAACTCACAGCCGTAAATTTTGTTACGGGTGTTTAATATACCGGTAGTACCACTAAAAGAGATATTAGCCCTGCCGCCTGTAAATTTACAAAACTGAACTAAGTTGTCAGAGTTACCGCTATTATTACCAACAGATGTACTAAAACCGATTGAACGACCTAAGCTGGAGCTTGATGCATGGCTTAGGTTACAATTACGAATTATATTGTTGGTTGCTCCGCCTAATAACATGATGGTGGCCGACGCAGCAGTGGCGGTATTATTGATGGTTAAGTTATTGGTTGTGCCTGTGCCGCCTGCACGCCCGTCAATAATAACGTAATCTGCATCATTAATCTCAATCAACCCCGTTGTAGTGGTGGTTACGGATGCAGTCATAGTAACATTAGCACCCGATGCCGGACGTAATGTAATGGTATTGCTTGCGCTTGCGCCTGATTTTACCGGAAAAGAAATCGGAAAAGTTTCGTTGGCGCCAGTGTAGGCTGTAGTTATTTCTATTACGTATGCTTGTGTAATAGTTGATGGAATTGCTGCAACCGCAGCCGATACTGAGTTATGGGAACTTATCAGGCTTCCCGAACCGCTTTTCAACTCTACCGAGTTGGTTTGTGCCTCTATCCTTGTGTGTGAAAGGACAAGCAAAATCAAAATTGCTAAAAACTGTAATGAACGTTTCATATCCTAAGCCTTGTTTAATCAACATAGATAACGCAGTACCCCATAAATGTTGTGGCAAATACCTCTAATTTGCGTCATTTTGGCGCGAAGGTGTTTTTTTTATGCTTGAAATTGTAAAAGGTGTTACCTGTTTAGCCAGTCTTTAAACTCAGCCGCCCTATCAATGCTCACTATCATATCTTCTTTTGATAGCGGGCGGGTAATCAATTTCACCCTGCCGCGGGTGTGGTTAAACATTTTTTCTATGGCATTAAACGATACAATGAACTGACGGTTGATACGAAAGAAATTTTCAGGATTAACTCTCGTTTCCATGGCATCAAGGCTGCCATCAAACAAATATTTTTTACCATCCAGGGTTGCAATAATCAAATGGCGGTTTTGTACATAAAAGTAGGCAATATCATCGGCAAGCAACGATACAATTTCTTTTCCCGATTGTACTAAGAAACGTTTTTGATAGGGGCTATGTATGCGGCTAAGATTTTCGTAGGTTTTGGGTTGTTGCACTAAGCTGTCGTATTTATTTAATGATGCTTGCAATTCATCCAGTAGTACAGGCTTAAGCAAATAGGCAATGCTGTTTAGCTCAAACGCTTTAATGGCATATTCTTCGTACGACGTGGTGAAGATAACAGGTGTGGTTACCTGCATATTTTCAAAAATGCTAAAACCTAAGTCGTCGCCCAATTGCACATCCAAAAAAATAATATCGGGCTCGTTGTTTTGCAACCATTGATAGGCCGATTTTACCGTGCCCAAACGAGCTTGCACTTGTACTTCCTGCGTACATTGCGAGAGTAAATACTCAAGGTGTGTTGCGGCGTGCTGTTCGTCTTCAATTATAGCGCAATTCATGCTGCAAACTCAGGGTTTAATAGTGGTATTCGGGCTACATAATAACCGTTTTCAACCCCAAACACGGGAGGTTGCGTTTCCAACAAGCGGTAGCGATCGGTAATGTTCTGTAGGCCAATACCTGTTGAGGGTTCTTTCAAGGCTTTTACCTGCAAGTTATTACTTATTACGATATTTCCCGACTCATATTTTATCTCAATAGACAGGCTGTTTTCCTCAGAAATAATATTGTGCTTTATAGCGTTTTCTATTAGCAATTGCAACGTAAAGGGGGGGACGCAATTGCGCATTTTGTTTTGCGGTACATTAATGGTTACCGATAAATTGTTACCAAACCGCATTTGCTGCATGTATAAATAGTGGCCGGCTATCTCCAGTTCTTCAGCCAGTGAAACCACTTTGTTATCCCCCGATTTTAGTATGCTGCGGTATAGTTTAGAAAACCTGCCTACAAAATCAATGGCCGTTTTTTGGTCTTTGATAATCAGGGTAGATAATGTACTTAGTGAGTTGAAGAGAAAGTGTGGGTTTATTTTGCTTTTAAGCACCTCATACTTTACACTAATGTTTTCAGTCATCAACTCCTTGTTATAGCGCGCAAGTGCTTGGTTTTTTCGCTCAATCTCCTGCTGGTGTGTTTCAATCTGCTTATTTTTTTCAAGCAACAAACGGTTGGTTTTTTGTTTTAACATTATGTTTCGGTATAAAACACCAATGGTAACTCCCGCCAGCAGGAACGCAATAATCAGCAGATTTCTAAACAGTTTGTTTTGCCTTGCGCTTTGTTCGGCCATCATCATATCAAGGTTCAACTCTTTAATCTTGCGGTCTTTCAACTCGCTTTCATAGCCCGCCTTCAACTCCTCAATTCGGTTTGCCTTCTCAATATTAAAAAGCGTATCGTTTAGCGCATGGTATTTCTTGTAATACGCCAATGCTTGGGGAGCATCCCCCATTGCCTCGTAAAGTTTTGAGAATACCGAAAAAATGTTCATCATCATCGGTTTCATATCACCGTTTGATGCTATACTGTACGCTCTCTTCAAATTAGTTTCGGCCTGCCCGTAAAGCTTGGTTTCAGTATATATCTTACCCATTGCATAGTAGCAATTTGCCTGGTGATATAAGTCGTTGCGCGCTTTGTTTATCACCAATGCTTCGTGGTAATAATTCAATGCCATCGGGTAGTTTTTAATATCATAGTATGCCTCACCTAAATTCATCAACGATACCGACTCATTGTACAAATCGTTGTTTTTTCGTGAGTTTCCCAATGCCTGTAAATAGTAATAAATACAACTATCGTAGGCGTCCTTTTTCATAAAAATATTACCCAAGTTCACATACGTGCTGCTCACTTCTTTTTGCAAATTCAATTCAAGCTTCAATGCCAGCGATTTTTTGTAATACACGAGCGCCTCGTCGTACTTGCCTGTATGAAAGTTTACAGAGCCAATGTTGTTATAGCTGAAAGATATTCCGCGTTTGTTGCCTGTTTTTTCAAACAATTTCGATGCCTCAAGATGATAAGAGAGAGCTTTATCATATTGCCCTTTGTTCAGATACACAACGCCGGTAATATTTGCCGCACTGCCCAGCTTCTCAAGGTCGTTAGCTTTTTTAGCGTTTTCATAAGCCAGTAAAGCGTAGGTAAGGGCGCTATCTGGGTTAATGTTCATATACGCCTTGCCCAGTGATAAGTATGTATTGGTGAGAGAAGTATCAGGCATTGGGCTTAACAATACCTTTCTCAGGCTATCTATGTTTGCCCTTACTCCATTAGTGAGGGTTAAAACAATAAGCCACAAAACCAACTTCTTTACCATGCTGATATTAAAAGTACAAAATTACCCTATAATTTGTTTACCCTCAAAAACCTTTGTAGTAGTATCGCAACCCCGTTTTGTGTTTTTAAACAAGTAAGCGCCTAAAGGGCAATAACCTGCGCCGTTTTCATAAAAGAAACCGGCATCTTATTTCTATTGTTAACTAAAAGTAAATACTTTTGATAAAATTCTTTTTAAATGAAAAAGACTATTGTAATTGGCCTTTTTGCTGTTTTATCAGCTTGTAGCGCAAAAATATTAATGCCTACCCAAGCGGATGCAGACAGAGGGGCTGTTAAATTTCCGGGCATTACTGTTGCCCAACTAACAGAGGGTAAAAAACTATACGAAGACAATTGCGGCAGTTGCCACGCGTTAATAAACCCGAAAAGCGAAAGCGAAAACGAGTGGACTAAAATGGTGCCTGTAATGTCGCAGAAGGTTAATAATAAAGCCGGCACTCAAGTGCTTGACGCTAATGAGCAGGATTTGATTTTGAAATACGTGCTGGTAATGCACGATGCCAAATAATTTCTTACTACTTAATCACCGGTAGGAACTATTGAGGCCGTTTCTACCATTAACACCACCGTTTTTGCTCCAATAGCTCGTGGGCGGTGCATTACTCCTTTTGTAATGGTTGCACCCTGCCAAGGGTTCAATTCTATTGTTTTGTCTTCAAGGTCAATCATAAACTTGCCTTCTAACACAAAAAAGAATTCATCATCGTTATCGTGTTTGTGCCAGTGGAACTCGCCTTCCTCAAAAACTCCCACCCGCACCACGCTATCATTTACCCGTGTTAGCGTTTGATTAAACCAGTGGTGGTTTACTTCATTTTTTATAAACTCAGGTAAATTTATTTGTTCTTGGTGGCCAAATTTTACATCAAGGTGTATGTTGTATTGGTTGTTTTCTATTGCATCGCTCATCATACAAATATAAAACATAAGCCAATGTGTAGTTTTATGTAGCCCGCTGGTATAATAGGAATGATGAAGCCGCAACCCCTTTATCAGGGCCTGCGTCTCATTGCTAAACCTTACTAAAATGAAACAAGTGAAAACAGCGAAAAGATTAATTATCGTAATTGCCGCTATTGGGCTATTAATGGCTTGCAATAAAGAAGATAGCAGCACAACCGCGCCTACCAATAATTCAGGAACTAACACACCAAAACCAAGCTGGAAGGATAGTATAGCTCGTGCTTGGGAAGTAGTGAAGGCAACCCACAACGGGACACCTGATAACAGCACGGAGGGATTGGAGCTTAACTTGAAAAAAGACGGGACTTATTTGTTGGTGACTACCGGCTACAACGGTACATGGAAGTTTAGTGATAGTGCTTATAAAACAGTAATGGTAGATGAAAATGCACCGGAGTTTAAAACTGTTTGGACGATAAAGAAATTAACATCAAAACGCCTTGAAATTGATTTTAAAAGTCCCTTTACAGGTGGTGCGGTTCATTGGGATTTAAATGCAAAATAGCGAGATAGATAGATGACTACCCTTTGTGAAAGCAAAGGATGTTTTTTCTAATGCCAATTACAAAACCGCGCAGGGATGCGTGGTTTTGTTTTTATGAGTGTATAATTAATGCGTTTGTTTTCTGCATGTTCAAAAGAATTTTTAACAAAGAGCAACATAATAGCACGTTTTACGCTCTACATAATAACCTTAATATTCATAATAGTGCTGTAAAAGTAAAATATTAGCACTACTGTATTGGGAATATCCGGTAAACGATATTTCTTGCAGAAACGCCCCGTGTTGGGAAACACGGGGTTTTTTATTTTGAAAAAAACGCGCAAAAAATAAATGCCTTAAACATCATAATGTTTAAGGCATTTATTGCGTGATTACCGTGAAAATTATTTTTCTATAATTAATTTTTGGTGTTGTATAGCGTGCTCGGTTACCACCTGCACATAGTATACACCCGAGCTAAGTAAATCAGTATGTAATACAGTTGTGTTTTCTCCTAACGGAGTTGTTTTCAGCGTGCATAATTTGCCATTAGCATCCCAAACATTTATAGCGGTAATATTATTTGCTGTAATTGTGGTACTGTTTTTTGCAGGATTGGGATAGATTGTTGCTTGGTTTTCAAGCGGTACTTCTACATTCAAAGCATTGCCGGTTACTGCCACATTATCAATATTAATTGAGCCTCCAAGACCTGAAGTATATTTAAAGCTGATGATTGCATTGCTGCTGGATGCATAAGCTGTTAGCGGAAGCAACATTGTACTCCAATTGTTAGCCCATGGATTTATAAAGCAAGCCTCAAGTGTTTGCGGGTTCAATATGGGGGCGGCAAAAGTGGCTAACTCTTTGCCACCTGCTTTAAATAGGCGGGTAAACGAGGTGCCGCAATCGGTTGAAATAAGAAGCTCCAACGTATCAGAAAGCGTAATACTATCGTTATTGGCTTTGAATTTATGGTAGTTGAATGCCAAATCGAAGGCAAGATGTGGATTTTGCATTGATGATAAATCTAATACCGGAGTTTGCACTTCTTCGCTTCTAAAGCTGTTATCAAACAAGAAGGCAGAGTTAAAAGCTCCCATTGAAGCAGTCCCGGTTTTACTTACATCGTCGTACTTTTCCCAAGAAGAAAATACATCGCCCGATTGCTTAAGTACCCAACCTGTGGGCGGGAAATCCGGACCTTCAAATCCCTCGATAAGGGGCAACGCTCTGCCGCTATTTTGGCGCACCAACTGTTTTGATTTCCTGTTTTCGTTGTTAGGACTTATAGGGTCGGTATTTTCAGACCCGTTAATCAATGATGCTTTAACAGTAAAGGTATGCACCTCAGCACTGCCTGCAAATTGGTTGGTAATGGGTAAGATAATGTGCTGAAATGGGGCGAGGCTTAACCCGTTGGTTGAAACCCTTGTAGCCGTTGAGCCGGTTGAAGAAAAATCAAGAGCTATACTGTTAATGGTGGTTTTGCCGGTATTGCGCACCAATACACTGCCATTAACAAAACCGTTGCAAACCCTCTCAGGGATATACAATCGTGATACTTCAATGCCAAAAGCACTTGTAGTTGTCGAGTCAAAAAACTTGCTGAAATCACCCAATTGTACAGAAGAAGGAATGGTATGGTTTAAGCCTGTAACACGGTTTAAAAGTACGGGACAATCGTTTAATACCAATTGCTCCACTATTGAGTCGATGGGTGCGGTGTAAAACACATCGTTCTCACCGTGGCTAATGTACACAGGTATTTTGTTGGCATTGGCAAGGGCAAAAGGGTAAGCAGGTTGCTTGCTTGAACCTTCTTTTACTCCTTGAATGGCAGGGGTGTTTAGCAACAGACCTTTAAAAACATCGGGATTGTTTAGCCCATAACGCAAGGCTGCGCGGCCGCCCAGCGAAAACCCTTGGAGTGTGATATCTGTGGTGTCAACAGAGTAGTTTGTACGAATGTAGTTGATACTTTCTTTTATTATTTCTTCGTTGCCGCTGCCATTGGGGGCAAAATAATCATCTGTAGTAGTGCTGGATTCAGGACATATAAAAATGGTGGTAGGAAGCAAGGTTCTCCAGTTAAGGGTGTTTACCAGCGCATTTCGATAGTTGGCGGCATTATCCCCCAATCCATGCAGGCAAACCATTACTTTGTATTTATTGGCAGGATTGTAGTTGGTAGGCACATACACCGATAATTGGCGAGTGCCGTTTGCAAAGGGAATATTAGCATCAAAACTGCCCGTTGTTTGTCCAAAAACACTTGGGGCACATAGAAGGCTAAACAGAAAAGCAAACACTTTTCCTTGAAAGGTAAAAAGTTTCATAGTTGGGTGTATAGTTGTTTCGAAAGTACAGAATGGATAACAGGCAATAACGTTGCATATCAAAAAAAAATATGACACCCAAAAGCAAGCGGGCAGTCTTAATCGGTAAACTTATAGCCTACTCCTCGCAACGAGTGAAAGTGCTTGGGATTTTTTTGGTCTGCTTCAAAGTATTTGCGAAAAGCAAGCACAAAATTATCAATGGTGCGGGTGCTGGGGTACACGCTGTAGCCCCAAACCGTTTGAAAAATCTTTTCTCTACTCACCACTTCATCTTTATTCTCTATCAGCAGTTTCAGCAAAAGAGCTTCTTTTTTAGTAAGCTTAAACTCACCTTGTTGGCCTTTAGCATCATAGCTAATAAAGTTTACATAGTTATCGCTGAAACTGTACTCGTTAATGCCCGGTTTGGCATCACCTGCTTGCACTTTGTTGCGGCTTATCAGTTTGTCAACGCGTAGTATCAGTTCTTCAAGGTTAAAGGGCTTCACAATATAATCGTCCCCGCCTTTTTTAAGGCCCAATACGCGGTCTTCAACTGTATTTTTAGCAGAAAGAAACAAGATAGGGGTTTGGTTATCCTTTAAACGTATGTTTTCGCACACAGTAATTCCATCAATATTAGGTATCATAATATCCAATATCACCATGTCATATTTCTCTTCCCCAAATGCCCTTATTGCGCTTGAACCATCGCCGACGGCATTTACCGAAAACCCCTCCAGTTCAAGGTTCAGCTTAAGGTTATGTGCCAACGAGGCTTCATCTTCAACAAGTAAAATTTTATTTTTCATACGTTATTGGTTTTATTTTTTTGAGCCATAGGGCTTAAACACTATTTTAAACAAACTACCGCGGGGTTTGTTATCGTGTACCTCTATAGTGGCTTTGTGGTTGTTTACGGTTTGTTTCACAATGTATAAGCCCAATCCTGTTCCCTTTGTACTTCGGGTAGATTCATTGCCCAGCCTGTAAAACTTGTTAAAAATATTTCCCTTTTCTTCTTGCGGTATTCCGGGACCTTCATCGGCTACGGTTAATACCACTTTTTCGCCTTCTTTCTTTAACCCAATAGTAATGGTTGAGTTTTTGGGCGAGTATTTCAGCGCATTTTCAATCAGGTTATTAAACGCCATTGTAATCGAAAAAACGTCGGCATTTATTTCAATGCCTTCTTCAATATCCAGGCTAAAACTGTAGTTTTCGCCGTATTTGCTTTCATAGTTCTCGCTAATACCACCTACCAATGCACTCAAATCAGCCTCTTCAAAATTGTATTGGTAGCTGTTGCCTTCAATTCGCGTGGCCAGCAACATGTTTTCTGCCAAATCATTTAATCGATCCACATCCTCAATACAGTTGGCAATCATAGGCTCCATTTGCTCCCTTGTTAAATTGCGTCGTTGTATGGTTTGTAAAAACAACTTTACCGATGCCATAGGGGTTTTCAACTCATGGGTTACTGCCAGCAAAAAGTTACTTTTCTGCTGATTTAACTTAATTATGGCATTCAGTCGATTGTAAATCCAACTAAAACCAATCATCAGCAGCAGTAAAAACACTACCCCCTCAATAATATACATACTTACCTTGCGGTACTTCTCTTTCTCAAGCTTCTCAACTATATCGGCTGCCGGCTTCAGCACAACCACCGTATCCTTGTACAAAATCTCAGTAAAAGGATGCTTATCGGCCACCATATCACGCATTTTTACCGTATCAAAATACACTGCGTGCCTGCCCAAACTCATTTTAGTAAATACCGTATCATTATCGGGTTTAAACTTTGAGTTTTGCAGTACCGTATTAGTGGCTTGGTGCACCTGAAAACCTAAAACATCGCTGTCATATTCATGCGCCTCGTAGCTTAAGTTGATGAGCGAATACGTCCACCAAGAAAAAGCAGTCATCGTAAACACTAAAATCACATAAAATGATATCCGTAGTCTCAAATTTTTTTTATAGCGGGGTTAAATAGGTTCGTTATATTACAAAGGTTTGCAAAAAGATTAAACTTTGGGGGTTAGGCTTGCAAGAAATTACAGAAAAATGAAATATTGCGCATAATTATTACACTTGGAAGACAATAACCTGACATATTTCACCAAAAACCAACTTGCGTTGCGAAACGGACAAGACCGGCCAGAGATTTGGGTGGCTTACAAAGGGGTGATTTACGATGTTACTGAAAGCCGACTTTGGCGTAATGGAAAGCATTATGAACACTGGGCAGGGCAAGATTTAACCCACGAGCTGCCCGATGCGCCCCATACCGAAACTGTTTTTGAACGGATGAGGGTAGTAGGTCGTTTAGTTTCAGTATAACACCCCACGCACCAAGTTTGAAACCGGCATTTGCGAATAACCTGTTTGTGCCTTTTGATTTTAGCCCCGAAAAATTGAACTTTGCCTTCAATAAATATTTACAATTATGGCCGTAGCAGCCCCTTTTAATTTTAAAAAATGGATTGATGAAAACCGTCACTTGTTAAAACCTCCTGTGGGCAACATACAAGTGTGGAAAGACACTGAGTTTATTGTAATGGTAGTGGGTGGCCCTAACAGCCGCAAGGATTATCATTATAACGAAGGTGAAGAGTTCTTTTATCAATTAGAGGGGGATGTGGTAGTGAAGATTATAGACGAGGGTAAGCCACGCGACATTCATATTAAAGAAGGTGATATATTTTTATTGCCTCCACGCACTCCGCACAGCCCGCAGCGCGGCCCCAATACCGTTGGTTTGGTAATAGAGCGCGAAAGAGCCACCAAAGAATTGGATGGTTTTATGTGGTATTGCGAAAATTGCGGTGAGAAATTATACGAAGAGTTTGAATATGTGAGCGACATTGTGAAACAGTTGCCGCCTATTTTTGATAGGTTTTACAACAACCCCGAACATTGCACTTGCAAAAACTGCGGTACTGTGATGGAACGCCCTGTGAAACGTACATAAGCTATGCGGACACATAAAATTGTATTTACCTTACTGTTTGCTTGTATCACGGTTTTTGCTGCAATTGCCCAAAAAAACAAAACCCTTGTGCCCTTTAAAAAAGGCAATATGTGGGGCTTTACGGATACGGGTAAAAACTTTGTTATAGAGCCCCAATACCAAGATGCTCATTTTTTTAGCGAAGGATTAGCCGCCGTGAATCTAAACGGCAAGTGGGGGTATATAAACTCAGCAGGCGCAACAGTAATCCCTTTTGAGTACGATGCCGTTGATGATTTTTTTGAAAAAACAGCCTGTGTACTAAAAGACCGGTTGTGCGGTTATATCAATCCCAAGGGTAAACCAATAGCTCCGTTTGCATACGACGAAGCAGGACGCATGAAAAACGGCTTGGCGTATGTGCGTATCAGGTATTATTACGGCTTTGTAAATGCCAAAGGAAAAGAAGTGGTGCCGCTAAGGTACAATGCTGTTGAAGAGTTTAACGGTGCGGTGGCATGTGTTGAAAAACAAGGCCGTTGGAGGGTGTTGGATAAGAATGGCAAAGTATTGGGCGATACAGTATATGAAAGTTATGTGAGTTTTAGCGAAGGATTTGCCGCCGTTAAGAAAAATGGTAAATACGGCTATATAAACAGCAAAGGCAAACAAGTGGTATATGCTGAATACGACTTTGCGGGCCCTTTTTCGCAAGGATTGGCCTGTGTGGGCATTGATACCCTTGGACAACGTCTATATGGTTTTATAAATTCGGCAGGGAAGCGCGTTATCGATTTTCAGTTTGGCAATGCAAAACCCTTTTCAGAGGGCTTAGCACCGGTAATGTTAAGCGGTCAATGGGGGTTTATAAACACAAAGGGCGAAGTGGTGATTCCTTGCAAATACCGTGAAGTATGGTCGTTTAGTGAAGGATTAGCGCGGGTGAACAACGGGATTGTTTTTGGCTTCATTAATCAAAAAGCCGATACCATAGTAGATTTCAAATACACCTATGCCATTGACTATAAAAACGGGGTAGCCTCATTCCGTAATGCTGATAATAAGTGGGGAGCAGTAGATAAAAGCGGGAGAGAGGTAATAACGCCCCAATACGAAAACGTGCTTGATTACAGCACAGGCAATTATGCCAAAGCCTTTAGAAGGGGAATATTCTTAGGATATGTAGACACAAAAGGCAATCAATTTTATACAGAATAACACACGAAACACGAGAAAGAAGAGATACGATGAACTTAGTTGAAGAATTACGCTGGCGCGGGCTATTACAAGACATAATGCCCGGAACGGAAGAATTACTGAATAAAGAAACTGTTACCGGGTATGTAGGTTTCGATCCTACGGCCGATTCGTTGCACATTGGTAATATGGTGCCGGTAATGCTTTTGGTACACTTGCAACGTGCAGGCCACAGGCCTATTGCCTTGGTGGGCGGTGCTACCGGTATGGTGGGCGACCCCTCAGGCAAAAGTGCTGAAAGGAATTTATTGGATTTAGATACACTAAACTATAACCTGAATTGCCAACGCAAGCAGTTGGAGCAGTTCTTGGATTTTAAAGCAGAGAAGAACCCCGCCGAAATTGTAAATAACTACGATTGGTTTAAAGAGTTTAGCTTTTTAGGCTTTATCCGCGATGTGGGTAAACACATCAGTGTAAACTACATGATGGCTAAAGACTCAGTAAAAAATCGTTTAGAAAACGGTATGTCGTTTACTGAATTCTCATACCAGTTAATACAAGGCTACGATTTCTTCCATTTGTATAAAAGCAAAGGAGTGAAGCTGCAAATGGGCGGTAGCGACCAGTGGGGAAACATTACCACCGGTACTGAATTGATACGCCGTATGGATGGGGGTGAGGCATTTGCCCTCACTGCTCCTTTGGTGAAAAAGGCTGATGGTACCAAGTTTGGTAAAAGCGAAAGCGGCAACGTTTGGCTTGACGCGAAGAAAACCAGCCCTTACAAGTTTTACCAGTTTTGGTTAAACACCACCGATGTTGATGCTGAAAACTACATCAAGGTGTTTACCCTGTTGCCACAGGATGAAATAGAAGCAACCATAGCCGAGCACAAACAAGCGCCCCATTTGCGTGTGTTGCAAAAGGCATTGGCAAAAGACATCACCCTTCGTGTTCATGGCGAAGCAGGCTATAATGATGCCGTGCGTACTACCGAGTTGTTGTTTAGCAAAGATTTGGTTGATAAGCTAAGTACCCTTAGCAGCGATATCATTTTAGATATGGTGGATGATAACCTTAAATTCAACGTATCTAAAGCTGAACTACAGGCGGGTATTCCGGTTACGGAGTTGTTGGCTGATAAAACAGGGATTTTCCCTTCTCGCGGCGAAGCCCGTAAAATGATTCAGGGCGGGGGCGTAAGCATAAATATGCAAAAAATAACCGACCCGAACGCAGTGATTGATGCATCCGGCTTATTGCAAAACAGCTACTTGCTTGTACAGAAAGGTAAATCAAACAAAAACCTGCTGATAGCAGAATAATTATTGGTTGCCGGTTGTTTGTTGTTTTAATGCGGCAACAAATAACCGGCAATTATTTTTTGTCACTGAAAATCCTTTCAATAGCTTCTTTTTGCTCCTTAGTGAGCTCTTTTTTGTCTTCGTCAACACTTTTAAGATTTTCCTTTACCCAGTTCTGAATTTTAGGGTTGCTCGTATAATTGGCCGAAAGATAATCGGCTGCGGTTTTCAGCAAAATAAAAAAAACGGCTACCGCCGCAGCACTGCCAAACATCATTGATATGAAACCGCCTAATATCACAACCGCCTGTTGTAAAAAAATCCGTTTATAGGGCTGAAACATCAAGCCTGATAATGTTTCTTTCTTGTATTGTCCTGATAATACAAATCCATCGATAAAATAAGTGAGATTAGCGGCTAGCAAACTAAGCATGGCGTATTTGGTTTCTCCGATCAGATACGGCGAAAAGTTGCGTATCAACATATAAGGTTCTCTAATTGAATGGTCACCAATAGAAGAAAAAGCAAAATATAGCACCGATTGAACAAAAACGAAGAAGTAATAATGAAAAATGAAAAACGGGATAATGAAAAAACCGCCAACATTATCACCGGGTGAAGGAGGGGGCTCGTTGCGCGTACCGTTTAGGATATATACTACCAGCATTTTAAGCACATTAAGGGCACCAATCAATACGGTTTCCAAAATGTAAACTACAAAAACACCCTTTGCATCCCAACCCCAAAACAGTACTCCCAGCAAGGGTACAATATTGGCTAGTACCAAAAATAAATTACTCGGTTTTAGTAAATTCTTCATACCTGTTTATACGAATTTAGAGCTTAGTAGTAAACATGCGGTAATAAATTCTAAAACCCTTTTTATGTTCTTTACAAAGCGTAGGATGAATATCTAATCAGAGTCCTGCTGAACTTGTTTCAGCACCTCATCATTAACTGCGGTTAATACCTATGAGATTCTGAAGCAAGTTCGGTATGGCGTTTGGGATGCAGACCTGTCTCATTAACTTCTCGAGTATTGACTATTCGTTTGTCGTTCAATATCTCCCCGCAAGCGGCGGGTAGGGGTGGAATAACTACTTCAACCGCAGCAAAAACTTTCTGTTTCCGGCGTTTTCCAGCTGTAGGAACTCCTCACTGTCGGGTTTTTGGTGGGCAGGGTATCGCATCCATTCGCCTGCTTTTACCCAAAAGGCTTGCGAGGGAGTGTTTTCAATCCACTCAAAACCCAGTGGTAAGTAACTATCGCCTGTCCACCAGCAACGGTCGGCATAGGTCATAATATCATCGGGTTGCACGTCTTCAATAAACGCTTTTAGCACCTTACTAAGCCCGCCTGTAATATTAGCCCCGTTAATCCCCGCATAGCGTATCAACTCATACGAACGGTATTCTTTTCCATCGCGGTAAAATTTGCGCGGCGGACTAAAAGTTGCCGCTCCAATCAGTTCGTTAGTTTTCTTTATAAACAGGCCGTATTTAAAACGTGCCGAGGGTGAGCCGCCCAAATGATGGGTGTTTAAAAAATCGTTTGCCACAGGCCTTGTAATGCGTCTGATAACTGTGTTGCGGGCAAATATCTTTTGCGATTTACCGGCCAGCGAAGTAAGCAGGCAAATAATGTTTTGCCTGCGGGTGTGCCAAAGGTCTTCGAACACTTGTACCACCCTAACCCCGCTTTCTTCGGCCTTTTGTTGCCATTCTGCAAAAAAGCCCGGCGGGCAAGTGCGCAACATCTCCCCATCAATTTGTACCAAATGAAAGAGTATGTTGTGCTGCGGCAAGTATAAAATGCGAAAGGGAGTTTGCGGTGCAGTTGGGTAGCTGTGTAGGGGCGTGGTGCCAAACAGTGTGCTTACCTGTTGCTCAAAATCGGTGATAAACCCTGCGGGCATGGTAACAAATGTACTAAAGAAAGCGGGTAGCCGAATGGCAATTTTATGTATATTGGGGCATGGAATGGAGAGAAGAAAACAATAGGCTGGTAAAAACGTATGAGTTTCCGTCGTTTGCAAATGCAATGGCGTGGATGATTAAGGCTTCTTTTGCTATTGAGAAACTAAATCATCACCCTGAATGGACAAATGTTTACAACAAGGTGCACGTGGTACTTACTACCCACGATGCAGGAAATACTATTACTGATAAAGACCGCGAGTTGGCTATTGTACTTGATGGTATTTAACAAACAAAAATGCCCTGCAATTGCAGGGCATTTACTATGAATTTACCAAATTAATACGTTAATCAACATTGTCGTGCAGAAAACTGTTGTTGGTTTTCAGCTCTATCTTGTTATCGTCGTCAGGATTTTCAAACAACGATACTTTTGATACTTGCGATACTGATGAATGAGGCACCTCATCCAGTTTTGCACCTTTACGCATATAGGCAGGTTCTTTTTCCATGTCCATCATGCCTTCAGGGTTATTTAGCTTCGCGTTCAGGTTTTTAAGGTACACCATACGCTCTTTCAGCTTTTGTATACGTTCACGTTCCAAGTCTTGGTCTTCAACGCGTTCGTCGTGCAGGTTAATGCGCACCGGTTCCTCTTCTTCTATAGGCTTTATGGTAAATAAATCCTGTTTCGTTTCGGTATGGGTGTTTTCCTGACGAGGAGCCATCGGACGGAATACTATTTCGCTTTCCTCAAACTCAGGAGGCGTGTGGAAAGTGTTTTGAGGCTCTACGTTTTTAGGTTGAATGTTCTCTTCAACATCTTCTTTCGGCTCGATTAAAGGGATACGCACTTCCTCCTTAGGTGTAGTTCTAAAGGTGTTTTCTTTGTTACCGAAACCTGTGGCAATAAGAGTTACTGATAGTTTTTTCTCCAATGTTTCGTTTGAACACCAGCCGAATTTAAGGTTAGCATTCAACCCGGCTTTCTCTTGGAAAAAGTCCATCACAGTTCCCATTTCTTCCATGGTAGGTTCTTCCATACCCCACGAAATATTTATCAGCAACCAACCGGCACCTTCAATTTGGGTGTTGTCCAACAAAGGTGAGTTAATGGCCATTTGCGAGGCTTTTATAGCACGGTCAGCACCTTCTGCAACACCGGTGCCCATTATGGCTTTACCGCTGTTGGTCATGGCTGTACGTACGTCTTGGAAATCCACGTTACCGTCGCCGCTCATGGTGATGATCTCAGCAATGCCTTTGGCAGCAATGGTTAGTACATCATCAGCTTGGGCAAAAGCTTGTGTGAAGCGGAAATTGCTGTACATCTCTTTGATTTTATCGTTAGAGATGATAAGCAGGGCATCAACAGCATCTTTCATTTCGGCAACACCCGTCATACCTTGTTGGGTACGGCGCGGACCTTCAAAACTAAACGGGGTGGTAACAATACCTACGGTTAGTATGCCCATTTCTTTTGCCGTTTTAGCAATAATGGGGGCAGCACCCGTACCTGTGCCACCGCCCATCCCGGCGGTAACAAATATCATTTTGGTATTAACGCCCAATAGGTCGATAATCTCCTCTATACTTTCAAGGGCAGCCTTTTTACCCATTTCTGGGTTTGAGCCTGCGCCCAATCCTTCGGTGATAGAGGTACCCAGCTGAATTTTATTAGGCACAGGGCTGCGTTCCAACGCCTGTGAATCTGTATTACAAACAAAAAAATCAACGCCTGCTATACCCTGACGGTACATGTGGTTTACGGCATTGCTGCCGCCACCGCCCACACCAATAACTTTAATTATTGATGAGCGTTCTTTGGGTAAATCAACTGTAAACTTCGACATACTTTTAAGTAATTAATCGATTTAAATATTTTCTAAATTTTTTGGAAGTGTTTTTACACCTCCCCTAACCCCTCCTTTTCCCTTCACATTCCCCTACAAGGAGGGGAACATTCCGTCATTGCGAGGAAGCCGTCTTCGGCTGACGAAGCAATCTATCTCCTATTCTAAGGGATTGCTTCGGAAGACCTCGCAATGACGCTCTTTGCACACATTAAAAATCCTTCACGTCTAAATCATCCACAAACCACTGTTTAAGGCGGTTAAGGAAGTTTTTGCGCTGCATTTCGTCTTTTATCTGTTTGCGTTGCTCTTTCAACTCGCCTTCGCTTTTGGCGGCTCCGTTCATATCAATGCCGTTATCTTCGGTTTTTAACCCTTTAATCACCAAGCCGATACCCGTAGCATACATGGGGCTTTTAACTTCTTCAACCATACCCTTGGCCAAATGCTCGTTGGGGTAGCCTATGCGGGCATCCAAACCTGTTACATATTCAGCAAGGTGGGTAACGTGTTTCAGTTGGGCACCGCCCCCTGTTATTACCACACCGCCTATCAGTTTTTTCTCAACGCCGCTGTTTTTAATCTCGCAATACACCAGTTCAAAAATCTCTTCAACACGGGCTTGAATTATTTTAGCAAGGTTACGCACCGAGATTTCTTTAGGGTCGCGACCACGCAAACCGGGTATCGAGATAATCTCGTTGGCTTTGGTTTCTTCCCATAGTGCCGACCCGAATTTTACTTTCAACAGCTCGGCATGGTCGCGTAATACGTTGCAACCCTCTTTGATGTCTTCAGTAATGATGTTACCACCGTAAGGGATTACCGCTGTGTGGCGGATTACACCGTCGTGGAAGATGGCAATATCTGTAGTGCCGCCACCAATGTCTACCAAGCAAACGCCTGCATCCATTTCTTGGGGACTTAGCACTGATTCTGACGAAGCCAGAGGCTCCAGTATCAAATCAGCAGCTTCTAAGCCTGCTAACTGAACGCATTTGTATATGTTGCGCGCAGCAGTTACTTGCGCGGTAATTACATGGAAATTTCCTTCTAAACGGATGCCTGACATACCCACAGGGTCTTTGATACCGGGCTCGTTATCCACAGTGTATTCTTGGGGCAATACGTGAATAATTTCTTCGCCGGGGTTCAATGCCAGCTTATACATATCGCCTTCCAGCTTGCTAAGGTCGTGCATATCAATCTCGGTATCTATCGAGTTGCGCACTACCAAACCACGGTGTTGGCGGCTTTTTATATGTTGTCCGGCTATGCCTACGTGCACCTTCCGCACTTCAACCCCTGATTTGTCAGAAGCCTCGTCAATAGCCTTTTTTATAGCTTCTACTGTTTTGTTAATGTTTGTTACAACACCTCGTGTAACCCCGTGCGAATCGGCTTTGCCCATGCCCAGCACGTCAATCTTTCCATACTCGTTAAAACGTCCCACAATGGCGCAAACCTTTGTGGTACCGATGTCTAAGCCAACTATTATTTTACCGTTGTGCATAATCCTTCAATATTACTTTATATAGCCTTGCTGTTTTTAGTATTTTTCGCACACAATCTGCCCTGTGTACTTTAAATTAATCACTTTGTATTTATCCCACCCCAGCTTGTTCAAACCTTTTTTGTAAAAGATTTTTAAATGGGTTAGTTTTTCATTCAATCGTTCCGCGTCACCCAGTATTACCTTATGGTCGGCAATTTTCGGAATAAACACCAACTCTCCTTTGGCGTTTACCTCCACTTGTTCTATCATGGCTTTCCAAAAAGGGTTCTTGTCAATGTATAACCCCAATTGGTAAACATCGCGCCCTGCTTTTGAAAATACCGTGTCGCGCGATTTTTCAAGATTTTCATAAATATTGCCTGTGGCAATGGGCACGTGGGCGGTAAAACTATCGCTCAAAGGCATTTTTATGCCGTATTCATCAATATAATAACCGCCGCCTTCACGCTTCATCACACGTATTATGGGGCGGCGTTGCACTACATCCACCCGCAGGTTGCCCTCAATATCAATAAACACTTCGGCGCTTTGCACAAAAGGGTTCACTTCAAGCAATCCTTCCAACTGGCCTACATTAAAACCGGCAACGGGTTGCCCCATTAATGTGGCTTCGCCCAATCCTCCTGTTAATTCACTCACCACATCGTCACGGGTAATGAAATACGTGCCTGCATCGGGTTCAATTTTTACTTCCAACGATTTGCACCGCATTTGTTTTTGTTCACGCTCCACAAACGACAACGAGGCAAGCAGGGCAATAAACAGTATTGTCCAGGTGCCGTACGTTGCTATTATTTGCCAGCGTTTTTTCATGCGGTATATAAATGTTGAAGGGGTAGTACAAATTGGTCAATATCTCCCGCGCCGAGGGTTAGCAAAACTTCGGGTTGTTTATTTTTTATAACCGCTAAAAACTCGTCTTTAGTACACAAGGTTTTAGCAGCAGTGGTTATTTTATTAAAAATAATTTCTGAGGTAACTCCTTCAATGGGCAGCTCACGTGCGGGATAAATATCCAGCAGTATTACTTCGTCCAGTAAACTCAAACTGTGCGCAAAACCATCAACAAAATCGCGGGTACGCGAGTACAAATGCGGTTGAAATACCCCCGTTATTTTTTTGCCGGGATATAACTGTCTTGCCGATTTAATGGCTGCCTCTAACTCTGTGGGATGATGGGCATAATCGTCTATGTACACAAAATCTTCACGGTTGATAATGTATTCAAACCTGCGTTTTACGCCCTTAAACGCCGCCAAGCCGCTACGCAGTTGCTCTTCGGTAACACCCATCTTTAGAGCGATTGAAGAAGCCGCTACGGCATTTTCTACATTATGAATGCCCGGCATACCCAACTTTAAGTTAGTGTAGGCATTGGTAGGGGTTACTAAATCAAAATAGTAATGGCCGTTGTTTATGGTGATGTTGGCCGCGTAATAATCGGCTCCGTCGCCTAAACCGTAAGTAAGCACCGTAGCATCTTCAAGTTGAGTATTGAAGGGTTGCCCGAAGCGAACAAACAAAGTTCCGCCAGCTTTTATTTTATGTGCGAACAGATGGAACGACTCAAGCAAACTGCTGTGTTCGCCGTAAATGTCCAAATGGTCGGCATCCATTGAGGTAATTACCGCAATGTTGGGTGAAAGGTGCAAAAACGAGCGGTCAAACTCGTCGGCCTCGGTTACTGTAATTGCTTCGGGTGCGTTTGCATCGGGCAATACAAAATTGGAGTTGAAATTGGCCGAAATACCCCCCAAAAATGCTCCGCAACCAATGTTTGCATGGCGTAATAAATGGGCTACCATGCACGAGGTGGTGGTTTTACCGTGGGTGCCGCCTACTGCAATGGTGTACGTTTCGCGGGTGATTAGTCCCAATATTTCAGCGCGTTTGTAAAGGGTATAGCCCTTATCACGCAGGTAATTAAGTTCTTTATGGTCTTTAGGAACAGCAGGGGTATATACTACGGCACTTTGTGCGGGATTGGCTAAAACGGCGGCATCTACCAAGTTAATATCGTCGGTATAATGCACGGCAATCCCTTCGCGCACCAAGGTGCGTGTCAGTTCGGTTTCGGTACGATCATAGCCTGCTACGTTTTTGCCCAGTTGTTTAAAATAACGAGCCAGTGCGCTCATGCCTATGCCGCCTATGCCAATAAAGTATATATTTTTAAGCCCTTCGGGGTTCATTTTTTTAGTATTTGCTATTGGCCTTTAGCCGTTTGTTTGTGTGTCTTAACTAAAGAGTGAAATCACACACACATTCACCCATCACATTATTATCAATCCTTAAATCTCTAAATCAACAAATCTTTAAATCTATTGCTGCGGTACTATCTTATACACCTCGTCCACAATACGTTCGGCGGCATTGGGTATGGCCAGCGTCCGTATGGTTTGTGTAAGTTGTTTTTGTCGGTTTTCGTCGTGCAATAAGTACAAAGCACTGTTCACCAACATCCGCTTTGCTTCAACGTCTTTTACCAGTTGGGCTGCATTCTCGTTTACCAAAGCCATTGCGTTTTTGGTTTGGTGGTCTTCGGCCACGTTGGGCGAAGGCACCAAAATGCAAGGCTTTCCAGTTAAGCATAACTCAGCAATGGATAAAGCACCCGCTCTTGATACTACCACATCGGCTGCGGCATACGCCAAATCCATGCGGTTGATAAAATCGAACACTTTTACCGTCGTGCTGTTTTTTTCCTGCGCCTTACCGTAAAAGAATTTTCCCGTTTGCCATATCACTTGTATGCCTTCATCGTTCAGCATGTGTATGCCTTCAAGCACCGAAGTATTGATGGTACGCGCGCCCAAGCTGCCCCCGATAATCAATAAGGTTTTTTGGCCTTCTTTCAGTCCAAAGTGCTTAAGTGCTTCTTCTCGTTTGCCGCTTATGTCCTGCAAATCTTCGCGCACAGGGTTGCCCGTAAGCACAATCTTTTTAGCAGGGAAGTAAGCATCCATGTTGTTAAAGGCCACACAAATAGCAGCTACCCGTTTGGCCAGTATTTTATTGGTGAGGCCTGCATAGCTGTTTTGCTCCTGTATCAGCGTGGGTATATCCATTTGCGCCGCCATATACAGGGTAGGTGCACTGGCATAACCGCCCACGCCAATTACTATATCGGGTTTAAACTCCTTTAATATCTTGTGAGCCTGCCACAAGCTTTTAACTACTTTATAAGGAATAAGTAGGTTGCGCAAATCAAACTTTCGTTGTATGCCTGCTATATCAAGCCCTACTATTTTGTAGCCTGCCGCCGGAACTTTTTCCATTTCCATGCGGCCTTTTGCGCCTACAAATAGTACTTGGGTTTGCGGATTGCGCTTTTGCAGGGCTTTTGCAATAGCAATGGCCGGGAATATATGGCCACCTGTGCCACCCCCTGAAATAACAACTTTAAGCGGTTGCAACTTCGCCTCCTTCCTCTTGTTTCTCTAAACTTTCTTTCTCTTCCACATCTCGGCTCACACTTAGTATTATGCCAAAGGCCATGCTTGTAAATATTAACGAGGTACCGCCCATGCTCACTAATGGCAGGGGTAACCCCGTTACAGGGAATATATTTACGGCTACGCCCATGTTGATAAAGGCTTGTATTACCAAGCTGAAACTTAATCCTACGGCCAATAGTGCCCCAAAGGCTCGCGGACTTCGTATTACTATCCTGATGCACCTGAATAAGAGCACGAGGTACAGCAGTATAAGAAACGAAGCTCCTATGAGTCCGTATTCTTCTAAGATGATTGCAAACACAAAATCGGAGTAGGGGTGTGGCAAGAAATTACGTTGGGTGCTGTTGCCCGGGCCTTTACCTATCAAGCCGCCGCTTGCAATGGCAATTTTGGCCTGCACTACCTGATAATCGGTTTGCAAGGCTTCGCGTTCATCAACGGGGCCGTTGTCACGGGCAGCAAAATGCTCAATACGGTGTTTCCACGTTTTCAAACGGGCAATTTTGCTAAGGGCATCATCCGGCAAGGTAAGAGCCATTACTACTAATACCGTAGCGGCTAATGCCCCCGAGCCTACAACCAATAATATGTGCTTGAAGGCAATACGGCCGATAAACATCAACAACAAGCAGGTGGCAAATAGCACCAATGCTGTTGAAAGGTTGGCGGGCATAATAAGGGCACATATTAATGCGATGGTGATGGTAACAGGCAGAAATGATTTTTTAAAGTCTTTTATTTCGTCCTGACGCTTTGAAAGGAAACGAGCCACGTACATGATAAGAGCCAGTTTCGCCAAATCGGACGTTTGAAAGGTGAACCCGATTACAGGCAGGGTAATCCACCTGCGGGCATCGTTTATATCTGTTCCGAAGAACAGGGTATAGGGTAATAGTACAAAAGAGAGTATCAACAGTATTTGTGAGATACGCGAGTAGTACTTAAAGTTTACCAAGTGGCTTAAATACATAAGTATTAAGCCGAAGGTTAAGAACGATAAGTGTTTGAAAAGGTAAAACTCGGTATTACCGCCTTGTTTTTTATAGGCCAGCGTGCCCGTTGAACTGTACACGGCCAATAGCCCGAATATGGACAACAGTATTACTACTGCCCATATTACCGCATCGCCTTTTGTTTTTTTTAGTATCCAGTTCATTGTTATTCATTTAGCTACGGGCCTTTGGCCGTTAGCTTTATTATTCATTGTTTAGCAGGCACCCCTTCGACAAGCTCAGGACAAGCTCTCCTTCGGCAGGCTCTCCTTCGGCAAGCTCAGGATTGCTTCTGCTATTTGTTTGCAAACCTTGCACACGTGTCCAACAGCACATTTATTTACTATGCTTACGTTTAAAAAATACGGTTTACAGGTTTTTCACCGCGCGTTTAAACTGGCGGCCCCTGTCTTCATAATTCTCAAACAAATCAAAACTTGCACAAGCGGGTGATAGCAATACAGTATCGCCTTGCTCGCCCATTTTGTAGGCTACGTGCACCGCTTCAGGCATCGAGGTGGTGTTCACCAGCATTTTCACGTCTTTTGCAAATGCTTCGTGTATTTTGCGGTTATCAACCCCAAGGCATACAATCAGTTTCACTTTTTCGCGTACCAAAGGTTTCAACATGGTGTAGTCGTTACCTTTGTCCACACCGCCCGCAATCCATATAATGGGACGTTCAACGCTTTCAAGGGCATACCATGCTGAGTTTACGTTGGTGGCCTTAGAGTCGTTTATAAACTCCATGCCGCGTACTTTTCCAACGCTCTCAAGGCGGTGTTCCACATTCTTAAAATCGGTGAGGCTTTCGCGTATCACCTCTTTGCGAATGTTTAAGGCTTTGGCAATAATAGCCGAGGCCATTGTGTTGTAAATGTTGTGCTTGCCTTTAAGGGCAAATTCTTCTATAAGCATAGTAAATGGGTTTGAGTCGTCTTCGGTTAATTTTATTATCATCTGGTTCCCTTCAAGCCACGCGCCGTAGCTAAGGGTTTTGTAAATGCTAAAGGGCATGGGTTTGGCATTGCCCTTTTGCTGTGCAAGGTTTTGCACGGTTAGTTCATCATCGGCACAGTAAATGAATAAGTCATCTGCTGTTTGGTTTTGGGTAACACGGAATTTTGAGTTGATATAGTTCTGCAACTCATAATCGTACCTGTCCAAATGGTCGGGGGTAATGTTGCATATCACCCCGTTGTTGGCTCTTGCCGTGTAGGTGTTGTCCAGCTGAAAGCTGCTCAACTCCAATACAAAGTGGTCAAAGTTTCCGGTGGCTACTTGCCTTGCAAAGCTTTGGCCTATGTTTCCGCCCAAGCCTACATTTAAGCCTGCTTTTTGCAGGATGTGGTAGGTGAGGCTGGTGGTAGTAGTTTTGCCGTTGGTGCCGGTTATGCAGTGCAGTTGGGCATTGGTATAGCGGGCAGCAAACTCAATTTCTGAGATAATGGGTGTGTCTTGCTCTTTAAGGGCTTTTATCAATGCTGCCTTATCGGGTATGCCGGGGCTTTTTATTACCTCGTCCGCATTTAGTATCAGGGCTTCGGTATGTTGGCCTTCTTCCCATTGCACACCAATCCCGTCCAGTTCAGCTTTGTATTTTTCAGCTATGGTGCCTTTGTCTGATACAAACACATCCAAGCCTTTGGCTTTTGCCAATACTGCCGAGCCTGTTCCGCTCTCGCCTGCGCCTAATATGACTATTCGTTTTGACACCTTTTTATCTCAGTTTCAATGTGATGATGGTGAAGATGGCCAGCATAATGCCGACAATCCAGAAACGGGTTACTATTTTGGGTTCTGCATACCCCAGCTTTTGGTAATGATGGTGCAATGGCGACATTTTGAATATGCGTCGCCCTTCGCCGTATTTCTTTTTGGTGTATTTGAAATAGGCTACCTGTATTACCACACTTAGGTTTTCTACTAGGAAAATTCCGCAAAGGATGGGTATCAGCAGTTCTTTACGGATGATGATGGCAAACACAGCGATAATACCGCCTAGCGAAAGGCTGCCCGTGTCGCCCATAAATACCTGTGCAGGGTTTGAGTTGTACCACAAAAAGCCCACACAAGCCCCTACAAAGGCTCCGGCAAATATTACCAGCTCGCCCAAGTTGGGGATGTACATGATGTTGAGGTAATCTGCAAAGATTTTATTGCCCGAAACGTAGGCCAATACGCCCAATGTGGTACCTATAATGGCCGAAACTCCCGATGCCAGCCCGTCGATACCGTCGGTAAGGTTTGCTCCGTTAGATACGGCTGTGATAATCAATATCACAATGGGGATGTAAATAAGCCAAGCCCAATCGCGGTAGTTAGGGCCTATCCATTTCAGTAAATCGGCATAGTCAAATTCAGTTTCTTTTAAAAAGGGAACAGTGGTTTCGGTCGATTTTACATCGCGGGTGTAATACACCTTTTCGTTCATCTGCTCTTTTTTCAGTTGGCTTGCCTCTATGCCTGTTTTGGCAGCTTCGGCAGGGGTGTACACCTCTTTTACCACTACTTCGGGGTGAAAGTACAGGATGGCACCTACGATGATACCTACACCTACTTGCCCCATTACTTTAAACTTGCCAGCAAGTCCTTTTTTATCGCGTTTAAATACTTTGATGTAGTCATCCAAAAAGCCAATCAATCCCAGCCAAATCGTAACTACTATTATCAGCAGAATGTAGATGTTGGTGATTTTAGCAAACAGTAAGGTGGGAAGCAGGATGGCGGCGAGAATAATCAGACCGCCCATGGTAGGAGTACCTTGTTTTTGAGCTTCGCCCTCTAACCCCAACTGGCGTACTGTTTCGGCTACTTGCCTGCGGTGCAGCATAGCGATGAGGCTTTTGCCAAACAACAGCGAAATAACCAGCGACAATATGATGGCCATACTTGCCCTGAACGAGATGTACTGAAATACACCCGCCCCTGCGAGGTTAAATTCTTTTTCTAAGTAGTCGAATAAGTAGTATAACATTTATCCTATTTCTTTTGCCGTTGGCTTTTGGCCATTAGCGGTTGTTGTTTTTCTTTTTCTGCCGCCCACCCTTCGACAAGCTCAGGATTGCAGCGCACCATACTTCCCTCTATTAAGGGGGAACACAAGGGGGTGTTACCCCTTAATCCCCTAAAGGGGACTTGTTCTGCCCGTTAAAGCCCCTTTAGGGGTTTGGGGTCTCACCACATTTCCTCCAACACAGCCCTATCATCAAAAGGGTGTTTTATACCCTTTATTTCCTGATAGGTTTCGTGGCCTTTGCCGGCTATTAGTATTATATCTCCCTTTTGGGCAAGCGTGGCCGCGGTTTTAATCGCTTCCCGCCTGTCGGTTATCTTCAATGTCTTTTTGTAATGCTGTCCCGGCACGCCCTGCATCATTTCTTCTAAAATGGCTTCGGGGTCTTCATTGCGCGGGTTGTCTGAGGTGAAAATGGCTCTGTTGCTCATCTCCACTGCAATCGCCGCCATTTCAGGCCGCTTTGCTGCATCACGGTTGCCGCCGCAGCCCACAACGGTTATTAGTTGCTCGTTGTTGGTGCGTATTTGGTTAATGGTTTCCAACACGTTTTTAAGCGCATCGGGCGTATGGGCATAATCCACTATCCCAATCACCCCGTTGGGCGATTTCATAAACTCAAACCGACCTCTAACCGAAGGAATAGTGCTTAGTGCGGTAATAATTTCCTCTTTGTTTTCGCCCAGTAAAAAGGCTATGGCGTATACCGCTAATAAATTATACCCGTTGAAATGACCTGTGAGGCGATACCAAGCTTCTTGTCCGTCAATGTCAAGCAGCATTCCGCTAAAGTCCTGCTCCACAATGCGGGCACGGAAATCGGCCATGCCGCGAAGACTGTAGGTGTATTTGCTGGCTTTGGTATTTTGCAGCATTACACTGCCGTTGCGGTCGTCTTTATTAGTAAGTGCAAAGGCATCGCTATCCAGTTCATCAAAAAACTTCTTCTTTGCCTTTAGGTAATTATCAAACGTTACGTGGTAATCAAGATGGTCGTGCGTGATATTGGTAAACGCCGCTCCCGCAAACTTTTGTCCTTTAATACGTTCTTGGTGGATGGCATGGCTGCTGCACTCCATAAACACAAACGAGCAACTGCTATCAGCCATTTGGCGCAACAAAGCAGTAAGACTCACCGCGTCAGGGGTGGTATGTGTCGATGGGATTACCTGCGTGCCGATAATATTTTGCACGGTGGATACCAAGCCGCATTTGTATCCCAAGCGGGTATATAATTGGTACAACAGGGTAGCCACAGTGGTTTTACCGTTGGTGCCTGTTACCCCAATCAGTTTAAACTCATGCGAAGGGTTTTGGTAAAAATTGCAGGCAATGGTCCCGATGGCTGCATGGGTTTCTTCCACCAAAATCCATACTACGGACGCCATAGGGTTTTGGGGCAGTTCTTCGCACACAATAGCCACAGCCCCTTTTTCAAGTGCTGTAGGTATGTAGCTGTGGCCATCGGCCAAACTGCCCCGCACGGCAAAAAACATACTGCCGGCCTCTACTTTTCTTGAATCCAAGCAAAGCGAGGTAATAACAGTCGTTTCATCGCCGCTAACCTGTTTGGTTTTTACACCCTGTAATATGTTATGTATACTAATCAACTTAATTCTAAATAAACTGTGCCGCCTTTTACTATCCGTGAGCCGCCTGGCAACGATTGCTTACGTACTTTTCCGTTGCCGCTAAAGCGCACTTTCATGCCTATGTTTTCTATCAGAAAAACAGCGTCTTTCAAACTCATACCAGTAACATCAGGTACTTGTCCGTTCACTATTTTGCGTTCGCCAATTTTCAGGGCGTTGTCGTTGGTTTGTGCAGTTACCCATTGTTGGTCGTCCATTTCTTGTTGGGTTTGAGAAGAAATGCCAATACCGTTTAGTACGTCTTGCAGTTCTTTTTTCTGCGATACTTTCGGGGTAGGTAAGGCAGCAACCGTGGTAACTGTTTTATGTTCAAGGTCAAGGTGCAAATCCAGTTTGCTGGCATATACCTTGTCGGCTATTTCTTTAAATACGGGGCCTGCTACCAAGCTGCCATAGTACACGCCTTTTGATGCTCCGTTTACGGTTACAATACAGGTGTACTGGGGATTATCAGCAGGGAAATAGCCTGCAAACGACGATTTGTAGTATTTGCGGTAACCGTTTTTAGCATCGGCCATTTGTGCCGTACCTGTTTTACCTGCAACGGTGTAATTATCGTTTTTAAGGTTAGTGGCCGTACCGTGCAGCACCACACCTTCCATCGCCTCTTTTACCTTTTTAAGGGTGCTTTTTGAGCAGATAGCTTCGTTAAGTACTTCGGTTTCGTATTTCTCAACCAGTTTGCCTACGTGGCGAACTTCACGCACAAACACGGGCTTCACCATCGTTCCGCCATTGGCTACGGCATTGTACAAGGTTGCCATTTGCAAGGGGGTAACGGTTGATTCATAGCCTATCGACATCCAAGGCAGGGTGGTTCCGTACCAGTCTTTGTCGTTCGGGTTTTTTATGCGGGGTTTTCCTTCGCCGGTTATTTGCAAGCCCAACGATTTGCCCAACCCCAGCTTGTTTATTTGTTCTACAAACTTTTCGGGATTTTTGGCAAAGTGTTGGTACACCAATTTTGAGATACCTACGTTAGAAGATTTTTCGAACGATTGACGTAGCGAGAGCCTTTTGTTTGCGCCCGGCTCAGAGTCTTTCATTTCACGGTCGAAGAATTTAGCATGACCGAAATCTACCGTTACACTGTCGTCCAAATCGGCAACGCCGGTTTCTAACAGCGCAATCAGTGAAGCCAGCTTGAAGGTTGAGCCCGGTTCGGCACTTTCGCCCACAGCATAGTTGTATTCTTCTTTATAAACTCCGGGCGATTTGCGGGTTAGGTTGGCAATGGCTTTTATGTGGCCTGTTTTCACCTCCATCAAAATGGCGCAACCGCTTTCGGCATCATTATTTATCAATGCCTCCATCAGGGCATCTTCGGCCACGTCTTGTATGTTTATATCAATAGTGGTGTAGATGTCTTTACCGTCTTCAGGCTCAATCTCGTTGTCATAATTAACGGGTATAGATTGTCCGCCCGATACTTTTTGCATCAGCCGTTTGCCGCTCACGCCTGATAATACTTCGTCGTACGCGCCCTCAAGTCCAACGGGTGCAACACCGTCAATACTATATCCAATTGTACGTTCGGCCAGTATTTGAAAGGGCTTTTGGCGTCGTTCTTTTTCGGTTACTATAAAACCTCCCTTGTATTTACCCAAGCGGAACATAGGCCAGGTTTTCATTGCCTTTATTTGAGTAAAGGTTACCTTACGTTTTAGCGGGTAATACCTTTTTTTATCCTTGCGGGCTTGTTTCAGGCTGCGTAGGTACTCGTCTTTGCTTTTATCTTTAAAGGTTTTTGAAAGCAGCCAAGCCAATGAATCAACACTGGTATTAAACACCTCTTTGGTTAGTCCCTCCGCTACCATGTCCATGTGCACGTCATACACCGGTACTGAGGTAGCTAAGAGGCTGCCGTCGTCAGCATAAATATTGCCCCTTGTGGCCTCAATAGTTTCGTATGAAATGCTTAGTTCTTCAGCAAGTGCGCGCAGTTCAGGGCCTTCGGTGAACTGAATGCGGACGGCATACACTATCACCCACACCCCGAATATCGCAGTGAGCAAAAAGGCGAGGTATACCCGCCATAGTATGTCGCGCCTAACGTTCATCCTTTTCGGTAAATGTTATTTTATAGGGTGGGGTGCGCAGTTCTTTCAACTCGCCGCCTTCTAATCTTTTTGATACTTGCGACTGCTTCGACTGGTACATCAGGTCTGATTTTATGGTGATGTACTCGGCCCGCAGTTCTTTTATTTCGTCTTTTATGTCGTCGGTTTTCCTAACGATGCGCTGTGCGTAGTGGGCGTTATAGATGTAGAACAACCCCAAACCTGCCAGAAAAAAAATCATGGGGAACAGCTTGCGTAGGTTTTCCCTGTCAAGAAAGAAGCTATACTCAGATGCAGAAAGGATTTTCGACGGTTTCTTAGGCGAAACGGTCTCCTTTTCCTCGGCTGGCTGCTCCTGAGGTTGCTCTTCTTCAAGCGCCCTTTTTTTGATTTCGTTTTCCATTGAGTTATGCATTCAGCCGTGGGGCTAAACAGTAGTAACCGGTTTAAATTTTTCGTCTTTATTATTGCTGCTATACTTCGACAAGCCATACTTCGGCAAGCTCAGTAGGACAGCGACTGTTGTTATCAATCAGATTCTTTCCGCTACACGCAGTTTGGCACTTCGGGCGCGCGGATTGCGAGTTATTTCTTCTTCACTAGCTGTAGTGGCTTTGCTGCTCAATCCCTTAAAAGGTTTGGTAGTATTGCCGTACAGGTCTTTATCTTCTTCCCCCTCTATATTTCCTGTTTTTATGTAGTTTTTTACAAGTCTGTCTTCCAGCGAGTGGTACGACATGATTACCAACCTGCCCCCTTTGCCTAACACCCCTTCGCATTGCTTTAGCAGGTGTTTCAGTACGTCCAGTTCTTTGTTTACCTCAATGCGCAATGCTTGAAATAGTTGCGAGAGGTATTTGTTTTCGGCATTGCGTGGCAAATAAGGTTGCACGGCTTGCTTCAACTGTCCTGTTGTGAGTATCGGCTGTTTTGTCCGCTCGGTGATAATTGCTTTGGCCAGTTTATAGGCGTTGTCCAATTCTCCGTAGTGGCGCAGCACATTTGTCAGTTCTTGTTCTTTATAAGTGTTTACCACATCGGCCGCGGTTTGTGCAATGTTTTGATCCATGCGCATATCCAGCGGAGCATCCCAGCGGTGGGCAAAACCTTTTTCGGGTTCATCAATCTGAAACGATGAAATTCCTAAATCGGCCAGCAGTCCATCGGCTGGTAAGGCGTTGTGGTATTTCAAAAAGTTTTTCAAGTAGCGGAAATTGTGGTTCACCAAAATCAGCCGCTCATCGTCCACCTTATTATTAATAGCATCGGCATCTTGGTCAAAAGCAACCAGTCGGCCTTTTTCCCCCAGTTTGGCCAGTATGGCTTTGCTGTGTCCGCCGCCCCCGTACGTCACATCTATATATGTTCCGTCGGGTTTTATGTTAAGAGCCTCAATGCACTCCTCCAACATCACCGGAATGTGGTACTCACTCATCACCATCCCCTCCCTTATCTTTACGGCTCATTACTTCCTCTGCCAATTCTGAGAAATCGTCGGCGCTCATGTTAAACATCTCTTCGTAATTCTTAGCCGACCATATTTCTATCTTGTTCTCGTATGCATACAGCACCAAATCGTTCTCCATCTCTGCATACTCTTGCAGTTTTTTGGGTATCAGTATCCTTGATGCAGTATCAATTTGCACCTCGGTAGCTCCGTTATTAAACAGGCGTATAAACAGTCTGTCTTTTTTATTAAAGGAGTTTAGTCCCTTTAGTTTGTCTGTTTCTTTTTGCCAATCTGCCTTAGTGTATAAAGTAAGGCACTTGTCAAAGCCCCTGTTCACCACCAATTTGTCGCCTGCCTCATCCGGAATTTGCTTGCGCAGGCTGGCCGGGAGCATAACTCTCCCCTTTCCATCCATTTTGCATTCAAATTCTCCTATAAACTGTGGCATAGCGTGGGCACATTAAAGGCTTTTCAAAATTATAGAATAAACCGACACTTTTCTCCATATTCCCCCACTTTTCGACACCGATTTTTATCCACACGGCGAAACCTTTGCAGCACAAGGGTTTTGTGGTGGGAGATGTTTTAGGTTTTTATGTTAGGAAGTGAATTTGAAAAAGGGCTTATTTTTGCACGGCTTTTGCTTAGCAACTATGATTATGATTAAAAAACTGCTGATACTTTTTAGTGTGCCGCTTGTGATAGGCGCCTGCAAGAAGGAGGAGAGTCCGGATCCGGGTAATGTGAACGGAGGCAAAGTGGTAACAAACCCTTTTCCGGGACCAAAGGCACAGGTAATGATTGCCGAAAAATGGAAATTGACTAATAAAACGGTGGAGTACAGTAATGGGTTACCCACCGAAGATTTTAGTAATGTGCCCGCCTGCCAAAAGGATAACCTGATTTCTTTTAAGGCCACCAAAAAATACGATGTAGAAGAAACAACCAACGTATGCCCCGGTAACCAGCCGGTTACTACTTATAATTGGGCTGTTGACAATAACGAGCAAAGCATAACCCTTAATGGTACCACGTGGAATATAGTATCAGTGGATAATACCACACTGGTGTTGAGGAATATAAGCAGCTCGCAGTTTTTAACGGTTACTACCAACGAAACTTATACGGCACAGTAACCATATTATAATAGAATAGGATTTTATCCCAAATCATACGCACGGGTTTTTTAAACAGCCACGGATTTAAACCCCTTACTGTTTAAAAAACCCGTACTATTTTGATGCCTTTTACAAACCGTTCTGCAAATACGCTTGTTTGTATTATTTTTGACCCCCGAATACTAAAACACGTATACAATGGCTGAAGTGATAAGAATGCCCAAAATGAGTGACACCATGACTGAAGGTGTGATTGTTGAATGGCTTAAAAAAGTGGGCGATACTGTTAAATCAGGTGATATATTGGCTGAGGTGGAAACCGATAAGGCCACTATGGAGTTGGAAAACTATGTGAAAGGCACTTTGCTGCACATAGGCATACAAAAGGGACAAGCTGTTCCTGTTGATGGTATTATTGCTATTGTAGGTGAACCCGGTGAAGATATTGCCGCATTATTGGCAGGTGGTGCGCCCGCAGCCAAAACTGAGGCTCCTAAAGAAGAGGCCAAAGCCGAAGCTCCGGCAGTGGTTACCAACAATACTGCTGCACCCGTTGCGCAACCAGTTGTTACAAGTAACGACGATAGCCGCTTAAAGGCATCACCTTTGGCACGCAAAATGGCCGAAGAGCGCGGTATTGATATACAGCGCATACACGGTAGCGGCGATAACGGCCGTATTGTGAAGCGTGATGTTGAGAATTATAAAGAAAGCGCTGCCAGCGTTCCTGCTGCTGCGGCATATACAGGGGTTGAAAGCTTTAGTGAAGAGCCGGTGAGCCAAATGCGCAAAACTATTGCGCGCCGTTTGGCTGAAAGTAAATTCACAGCTCCTCACTTTTACCTTACCATGGAAATTAACATGGATAAGGCAGTGGAAGCCCGTACTGCAATGAATAGCTACTCACCCGTGAAGTTATCGTACAACGATATGGTGATTAAAGCTGCTGCCATCGCTTTGCGCCAACACCCTCAAGTAAATTCATCGTGGATGGGCGAAAAAATCCGACACAACAGCCACATACACGTAGGTGTAGCTGTTGCGGTTGACGAAGGTTTATTGGTGCCTGTAGTTCGTTTTGCAGATAACAAAAGCCTTAGCCAAATTAGCGCAGAGGTAAAAGAGTTGGCTGATAAAGCTAAAAATAAAAAACTACAACCCGCTGAGTGGGAAGGAAATACCTTCTCTATAAGCAATTTGGGTATGTACGGTATAGAAGAGTTTACCGCCATTATTAACCCTCCCAATGCTTGTATATTGGCAGTGGGCAGCATGAAAGAGACTGTGATTGTTGAAAACGGTCAAATGCGTCCCGGTCATGTAATGAAAGTAACCTTAAGCTGCGACCATCGCGTGGTTGACGGTGTAGTAGGTTCTAAATTCTTGCAAACCTTCAAAAACTTGCTTGAAGAGCCCGTTAGGTTACTAGTATAATCTAATGATGATATTAAGAAGGCCCGAACATTTATGTTCGGGCCTTCTTGTTTTATACAACTACCGACGTTGTTTTCTTGAGCCTTTCGAAAATATTCTGAGCTTGCCGAAAGATTATGCAGTTTGCTTAAATATCGAGTAGTATTGATTTAAGCTAATGGGTTTCGTTAAATAGTCGGTTACTTCGCCATACGACTTAGCTTTCTCAATATCTACGGGGTTTTTTGATGAACTAAGCATATAGATTCTAACCTTTTTAGCCAATGAGTCTTTAATCTTTGCAAACTCTTCTAAAAAGCCCCAGCCGTCAACCACCGGCATTTTAATATCTAAAAAAATCACATCGGGCAGCTTATCAGCGTTGGTAGCCATACTCTTAAAGTATTCAATGGCAGGGCCGCCGTCGGGGAATACAAGTAAGTTAGTACACTCGGGTGTTTTTTGCAGCATTTTCTCAACTATAAAGGCATGCACCAAATCATCATCTATAAGGCAGGCAAAATTTACTTTTTCGGTCTCCATAAAAAATTAAAATGCCAAATTACCTACTGCTTAGTGTCCTGATTTTTTGGATTGTGCACTTTTCCACAGCTCTGTAACTACAGTATGTATAGCCTACAAAGCACAAAATCAAATAATTAAAAGTTAATCGGTTATTTTAAAAATAAACCTAAATACGGACAATGCTATATCACAGTTTTTTTAAAGATGTAGCTGCGAATTGCATGAGGTAAGTGCCAAAAACTAACTTTCCAAAATGCTACCTTTGCACCTTCTATGCAAAAGATAGCCAACTACATAAACGGTGAATTAGTTGCCCCCAAATCAGGGGCGTATATAGATAATTATGAACCTGCTACCGGTCAAGTATATAGCCTTTGTCCCGATAGCGATGATGCGGATGTGCAAGTCGCCGTTGAGGCCGCAAAAGCTGCGTTTGAAGGTTGGGCAAATATGCCTGTGAATGAACGTAGCAGTATTATGCTGCGTTTGGCGCAGTTGATTGAAGACAATAATGAACTGCTTGCCAAAGCAGAAAGCCGAGACCAAGGTAAACCCGTTTGGTTAGCACAAAAGGGCGAAATACCCCGCGCACAGCAAAATATTCATTTTTTTGCTACCGCTATTGAGCATTATGCCAGCGAAGCGCATCCCATGACTGATTTTGCGGTAAACTATACTACCCGCACCCCAATTGGAGTGGTAGGATGTATTAGTCCGTGGAACTTGCCGTTGTACCTGTTTACTTGGAAAATTGCTCCTGCACTTGCAGCGGGTAACTGTGTGGTGGCTAAACCGTCAGAAATTACTCCCATGACCGCCTATTTGTTCAGTGAGTTGTGCATACAGGCAGGCTTGCCCAAAGGCGTGTTGAATATTGTGCACGGACTTGGCCCTAAAGTGGGTAATGCCATAGTGAGCCATCCTGAAATTACAGCTATATCATTTACAGGCGGAACCTCAACAGGTAAACACATTGCCGGAGTTGCCGCACCCATGTTCAAGAAACTTTCGTTGGAGTTGGGTGGTAAAAACCCCAATATCATTTTTGATGATTGCGATTTTGATAAAGCAGTAAAAACCTCGGTGCTTTCTTCGTTTCAAAACCAAGGAGAAATATGCTTGTGCGGGTCTCGCATTTTTGTTCAGCGCAGCATTTACGATAAATTTAAAGAGGCATTTGTAGCCCAAGTGAAGCAATTGGTGGTAGGTGATCCTTCTAACGATGCTACTAAAGTGGGTGCAATTGTTTCAAAACCCCATTTCGAAAAAGTGCTAAGGTATATTGAGCTTGCCAAGCAGGAGGGGGGAGTAGTGCTAACCGGAGGTCATACCGTGCAACCTGAAGGACGTTGCAATACAGGCTGGTTTATTGCGCCCACTGTAATTGAAGGGTTGAGTTATGATTGCCGCACTAACCAAGAAGAAATATTTGGCCCTGTAGTAACCCTAACTCCGTTTGATACAGAAGAAGAAGTGCTAATGTATGCCAACAGCACCACTTATGGCCTTGCTGCCACTATTTGGACTGAGAATCTGACTAAGGCCCATCGTATGGCTGCCAAAGTGAAGAGCGGTATAATATGGATTAACTGCTGGTTGCTGCGTGATTTGCGTACTCCGTTTGGCGGCATGAAGCAAAGCGGTGTAGGCCGCGAGGGCGGCTGGGAAGCTTTGCGTTTCTTTACTGAAACCAAAAACGTTTGTATTAAGCTGTAAGCAGGTGTTGAACTTGCTTCAGCATCGTCCTGCCGACGTAGGTCGGCATCTCATCACCATTCACAAGGTTTACTTATGCTATCCCGAATCGAGTTCGAGGGGGCGGGATTACCCAAACAGCAGCTCGAAAGCTTCTTCAACTTTACCTACAGCTTCTATTTTTATTTTGGGCTTTATCATCTCCAATCCCTTTTGATTGAATTTTGAAATGAAGATACGGTCAAAACCCAGTTTCTCAGCTTCACTAATACGCTGCTCAATACGGGTAACCGCACGTATTTCACCGCTCAAACCCACTTCGGCTGCAAAAGCTGTTTTATGAGGAATGGCAATATCCTCGTATGAGGATAGTATCGCAGATACAATGGCCAAATCCGTCCCGGGGTCTTCTATTTTTAATCCGCCTGCTATATTTATAAATACATCTTGCACTCCCAAACGGAAACCACAACGTTTTTCAAGCACGGCTAACAACATATTCAGCCTGCGCAAATCAAACCCGTTACTGTTTCGTTGCGGGGTGCCGTACACTGCCGTACTTACCAGTGCCTGCGTTTCAATTAGCAATGGCCTTGCTCCTTCCAGCGAGGCGCAAATGGCAATACCGCTTAGGTTATCGTCTTTTTGTGAGATAAGAATTTCGCTCGGGTTGCTCACTTCGCGCAATCCGGCCTCTACCATTTCATAAATGCCTAACTCGGATGTGTTTCCGAAACGGTTTTTGGTGGTACGCAATAATCTATACGTATTATGGCGGTCGCCCTCAAATTGTAGCACCGTATCCACCATGTGCTCCAACACCTTTGGTCCGGCAATCGCTCCGTCTTTAGTAATATGGCCTATCAAAAAAACAGGCGTATGCGTTTCTTTGGCAAAACGCAGCAGTTCGCCCGCGCATTCTTTTATCTGACTGATACTGCCCGGTGTGCTATCCACCAACGATGAATGAAGCGTTTGTACTGAATCTATAACAACGATATCAGGCTCCACATCTTTTATGGCTGTAAAAATTTCATCCAACCCTGTTTCAGTAAAAACGTAACAGTTTTCATTCGCAATGCCAATCCGGTCTGCACGGTTTTTTATCTGAACAGCACTTTCTTCGCCGCTCACGTACAAAATTTTGTAGCCTGAGTTCAGCGCCATTTGCAATAGCAGGGTACTTTTCCCTATACCGGGTTCGCCTCCCAGCAATACCAAACTGCCCGGCATAATACCGCTACCCAATACACGATTCAACTCGGCATCAGGGGTAACAATACGGTGTCCGCTTTGTGCGGTTACCTCTTTTATAGGCACTGAAACTACCTTTTCTTTGGTGCTGCCTGCCTTGTATCCCTTTTGTTGAGGTTTATCTTTATGAACTATTTCTTCAACATAGGTATTCCATTCACCACAGTTGGGGCACTTTCCAATCCATTTTGTGGATTGCGACCCACAATTCTGACAAAAAAATGACTTTTGTATCTTCGCCATTTACGTTTAGTCTCTAAAATAAAAACAGTTTTACAGGGGCAAGATAAGATAGCTTATAAAAAAAACGCTGAATTAATATGCTTAATAGTAATTTATCCTATTTTTGCCCACAATCCAAAAATTTAAAGAAACACGTTTGTATGAAAAAAGTATTAGCAATGGTTTTGGCTTTGGGTTTTGTGCTATGCCAAGCCACCACTGTTTTAGCCGAAAGTAAACCTGATACAGGTGCCGCTAAAACCACAGCAACTGACACTACCCCAAAAACCGACACATCAAAAAAAGCTGCTGCAACTGATGAAGCTGCCCCCAAAGAGGAAGCTAAAGCAGAAGGTATGCAAGTAATTAAAGACAAATTTATCGAAGGTGACCCAATATGGATGACTCCCGTATTGTTGTGTTTGATTTTTGGTTTGGCAATTGCTATTGAAAGGGTACTTACTCTTAGCCTTTCAAGCACCAACACTAAGAAATTTTTAGCAAACATTGAAGTTGCATTGAACAACGGTGGTGTTGAGGCTGCAAAAGAAGTGTGCCGTAACACCCGTGGTCCTATTGCCTCTATATTTTACCAAGGTCTTGACCGTTCACACGAAGGTATCGACATTGTAGAAAAGTCAGTAGCTTCATACGGTTCAGTACAAATGGGTCAAATGGAAAAAGGTCTTGTGTGGCTTAACCTGTTTATCGCTCTTGCCCCTATGTTGGGTTTCTTGGGTACGGTAGTAGGTATGATTATCGCGTTCGACCAAATTGCAGCAGCAGGTGATATTTCTCCAACAGTAGTAGCAGGTGGTATCAAAATCGCTCTTTTGACTACGGTTGCGGGTTTGATTGTTGCGATTATCCTTCAAATCTTTTATAACATTATCGTTTCTAAAATCGATTCGATTGTAAACGATATGGAAGATTCATCAATATCTCTTGTAGATATGTTGGTGAGGAAAGAAGTTAAGTAATTAGAGGGCATTTAAACCATTTCAATATGTCTTTAAAAAGAATTTTAACCATAGCGTTTTACCTTATTGTAGTCATAGTATCTGTGGTAGGATTTTCCAAAATTCTATTCCAGTCTGACTCATTAGGTCAACCTGCTGAAGTGATGCTACTTGACGAGAGTCTTCAGTCAGGTACAGGTATAGTACTTTGGTTGTCGGTGGCACTTTCAATTATTGCCGCAGCCATAGCGTTTGTACTATTGCCTATTACCGGTATGATAGCTAACCCCAAAAGCCTTAAAACAAGCAGCATCGGTGCCGGAATACTTGCTCTTATATTTCTAGCAGGTTACGTTACCGCAGGTAACGAGGTAACCAGTATGTACATTAGTATGGGTATTGATACTCCCGGTAAATCTAAATTTATCGGCGGTATGATAAACGCAACCGTAATCTTATTTGTAATAAGCTTGGTGGTATATGTGTACAATACCGTAACCGGTTTCATAAAACAATTATAATATGGCCCGCAAACAACGCCCGATACCCGAAATTAATGCAGGCTCGATGGCTGATATAGCTTTCTTGCTGCTTATCTTCTTCCTGGTAACAACTACCATGGATACCGATATGGGTTTGCGCGCTGTCCTTCCTCCCATGCCAGATCCCAGTGTTAAGCCCCCAGAGTTTAACAAAAGAAACGTGTTTGAAATCCGTATCAACTCAAACAACCAATTACTGGTTGAGGGAGAATACATACAAATACGTGAATTGAAGGCTAAGACGATTAAGTTTATCACCAACTACGGTAGGGAAGCAAACCTATCTGACGACCCCAAAAAAGCGGTTATTTCATTAAAAAACGACCGTGGTACAGAATACGATATTTATGTACAGGTACAGGATAAACTTAGAAAAGCGTATAGGGAAGTGAGGGATAAGGCCGCACAACAGAAATACGGTAAAGATTTTGAAGCACTTTCTGATGCTGAGAAGGAAATTATCAAAAAGGAGTTTCCACAAAAGATTTCAGAAGCTGAACCCGAAGATATAGGAGGAACTAAATAATGGCAAAGTTTAAGAAAAAGAAGTCAACAGGCTCAGCGCCTATTTCAACAGCTTCGTTGCCTGATATCGTGTTCATGTTGCTTTTCTTCTTCATGGTAACTACCACCTTGCGTGAGGTTACTTTGAAAGTAAAAAACAACACTCCAATGGCCGAAGAGGTTGAAAAACTTGAACGTAAATCAGCGACCAGCTTTATTTACGTTGGCCCCCCTGCCGATGACCGTTTAGGTACTGCATCACGTATCCAGCTAAACGATCAATTGGCATACCCAAGCCAAATTCCTCAATTCTTAGAGTTGGAGAAAACACAGATACACCCTGTAGATTTGCCTAAGTTTTCAGTTTCATTAAAAGCTGATAAAGAAGCAAAAATGGGTACAGTGGTGGATGTGAAGCAGGAATTACGTAAAACATCGGTGTTTAAGATTTATTACTCAGCGAAAAAACGTAATACCGGCCCCGGTCTGTAACAAACGATTTTTTGGAATACTTTAATCCATCACCTTACAGTGATGGATTTTTTATTTATAGACACCCATGAAAGCAGTTATACAACGCGTTTTACAAGCCAGCGTAACCATAGGCGGTGCTGAATATTCAGCCATTGGCCCCGGCTTGATGGTCTTATTGGGTATTGAGGAAGCGGATAGTTCTGAAGATATTGAGTGGCTCACTGCTAAGATAGTGAACCTGCGTATTTTTAACGATGACGAAGGAGTAATGAACCTAAGTCTTTTGGATACCAAAGGTGATATGTTGCTGGTAAGTCAGTTTACTTTGCACGCCAGTACAAAAAAAGGAAACCGTCCGTCGTATATTATGGCGGCAAAGCCCGATATAGCTATACCTTTGTACGAGCAAACCATTAAGCAGGTTGAAACCTTATTGAACAAGCCTGTAAAAACAGGCAAGTTTGGAGCCGATATGAAAGTAAGTTTGATTAACGATGGGCCTGTGACGATATTGATTGATACTAAAAACAGAGTATAATATAACAGTTTGAGACATGGCTCAAAAAATACGACCAAAAATAGGCTGGAAAGAAAAAGTTGACTTTGTTGACTTTGGCCTTGAGGACGTGGATGCCAAAATTGATACCGGTGCATCTACATCGGTGTTGCATTGCAGCAGCATCGCCTTGGTGAAACGCTATCGTAAACAATATGTTAAATTTATTCCGTTAGATGCTTCAATGCCCGCTTTTAACGGTAAAGAGTTTATTTTGCCGTTTCATAAAGAGAAGAGAATAAAAAACTCTTTCGGGCATGGTGAGAACCGCTATATAGTGCTTACTACCGTAAGAATGTTCGGCAAGTTATACGACATGGAAATCTCGCTGAGAGACCGCTCTAACCTTGAGTACCCTGTACTGCTGGGCAGAAGATTTTTACGGGGAAAATTTGTGGTAGATGTTGCCAAGGCCAACCTATCTTACAAAAAGAAAATAAAGAAACAAAAAAACGCATTGCATACTGAAAAGCGTGCCCAATAATTAACCGGGTAAGTTTTATGAAAATCGCTATTTTATCCAGAAACACAAAGTTGTATTCAACCGCAAGGCTGGTTGAGGCTGCCCAACAAAGGGGGCATGAGGTTGAAGTATATAACCACCTTGATTGTTACGTAGGGCTTAAAAAAGGGGCTCCTACCATACACCATAACGGCAAAGACATTACCGGAGTGGATGCTGTAATACCGCGCATCGGCTCATCGGTAACGTTTTACGGAACGGCCATTGTGCGCCAGTTTGAAATGATGAACGTGTTTTGTGCCAACGGAAGTATGGCCATTACCCGCTCTCGAGATAAACTGCGCAGTATGCAATTGCTTGCCCGCGAAGGATTGGGAATGCCTCATACGGCATTTGCCCACAATGCGGACAATATGAACGACCTTCTTAAAATGCTGGGCGGAGTTCCCGTGGTGATTAAACTACTGGAGGGAACCCAAGGCATAGGCGTGATGCTTGCCGAAACTAAAAAGACGGCTAAATCGATTTTAGAGGCTTTTCAAGGCATTGATAAGAACGTACTACTCCAAGAGTATATAAAGGAGGCTAAAGGGGCTGATTTGCGCGTTATTGTGGTGGGCAATGAGGTAGTATGTGCCATGAAAAGACAAGCTGCCGAAGGGGAGTTTCGTTCTAACCTTCACAGGGGAGGAAGTGCCGCACCGATAAAACTGACAAAAGCTGAAAAAGAAACTGCATTAAAAGCTGCCAAAGCAATGGGTTTACATATTGCTGGCGTGGATATGCTGCAAAGCGACAGGGGGCCTTTGGTACTTGAAGTGAACTCATCGCCCGGTTTGGAAGGCATTGAACAAGCCACCAAAAAGGACATTGCAGGAAAGATGATTGAGTTTATCGAGCAGAATGTGAACAAGAAAAGGCCCGGTCGTAAGGATAAAGTGAGTGCCTAAAGGCTCTTACAACATTACCAAGCCGTCAATCTCCGCACCGCGTTTATAAATGGCAATCACATCTTCAGGGGTTGCCATTTCTATATCTACCGTTAAGCTTTGGTATTTATTTGCGCTTGATTGCAGGTAATGCACCTTAGCATCACTCCCAAACCAGTTTTCTATTTTAGCCCCTAATTGGTGATCGGTTTTAAAGATAAATTTAAACCTGTACACCGAAGGCCACTGTGAGTATTGGTATAACCTGTCGAGCAGGGATTTGTAAGCATCTACTTCTTCAGCCATAAACTGCAATTTTACAACAAAAGCCGTGCTAATTATAATATTGGCATAAAATAAGACTATGTGCAGCGACTGAATACAATTAAAAAAGCACGTTTTAAGTTATATTTGAATATGGAAATCAAGATTGAACTTGATGAAACAACCGAAAACGGAAAGAAACTTTTACAAGCTTTAGAAGAGCTGGGAGTGAAGTATTCAACCACTGCGTTAAGTGCCAAAAATGTGGCATTGGGAATAGGCAGGAAAGCAACAGATAAAGAGCTTGAAGAATATCTCAATCATTGCATGAATAGTGAACTTAGTGATATTGATGATTTGATTAATGAAAATTAAGCTTTCAAAAGAAGCGCAACTTGTTATTTCGGAATTGTCGACGTTCGTTGATTCAAAAAACACTGCTGGCGCTAGTAAGCGCTTCAAAAAACATTTCTTACTCAAAATAAAAAACACCTTAACTACTTTTTCAGATCATAATGATTGCAAATACCCTGTTTTTAAAGCAAGAGGGCTGCGCTGCTTTTTTATTGATAAATGGGTGATTGCCTACAAAAAAGAGGACAATGTAATTGTAGTATATATTATTGTTCTTGGCTCTCTTTTGCCGTATTAGAAAAAGTCTTATCAATCTTCTCCAAGGCCACTAAAATGGCACAAAAGCCCCACAAGGGCACGGCAATTTTGTCGTAATCAATGTAACTGTTTAGTACGCCGTGTACGTAGTAAGTAATCAGTCCTAACACTACCGCAAGAGCTATGGTGCGTGTCTTTTCGTTAATGCTGTTGTAAAACAGCCGCATTCCCTTATAAACGCTTAATAAAAAGAAACCTAACCAAGTGAGCATACCAAAAAGGCCGCCTTCAGCCAAAGGTCCTAAATATTCGCTATGGGCATGACCCACATCGCCAAAGTTGGTACTGATAACCGTTAAATCTTTACTACGCTGAAAAGGCGCATACTGAAACGCATACGTGCCCGGGCCCCAACCCAATACAGGGCGCTCCTCAAACATTCGGATGGCACAGTTCCAACGGTTAATACGCTCAAGGTTGCTGGGGTCGTTCTTAATGTTTGAAACCGATTGCAAGTGTTCGCCCAAATCGCTTTTACGCGATGAGCCCTGCTCATTCTCGCTCAACTTTAACATAATGTCTTTCTGAAAAACAAAAATGCCCAGCAACACCACAAATATCGAAGTGAATATAAAACGTATGGGTACTTTGATGTAAAACACAGCCATAGCGGCCAATGCCCCCATTAAACTAATCCAAGTGGCGCGGGTGTATGAGTAGGTGATGGCAAGCAAAAACAACATAGCCGCCAATGCAATAAACCCGCGGGTAAGGGTACTGTAGCCCATTTGCTTACTGCGTATAAAAAACACAATCAGCATAGGGGTAGCTATTGCCACCGTAGCACTGTAAACACCGTGTACCCAAAAGAAGGGCTGTATCATGTAGGGAAAAATATCCCTGATAAACCCGTGTTGGTAATGGCGCACCATAACGTACACAACTACTCCGGCCAACGGAATGGTAAACCACCACAAAAACTTCTCGATACGGTTGTAGTTGGTAAACAGCAAATAGGCCATGAAGTAGAACACCACGATGTACCAAATCCGTGAAACGGTGTATTTAAACGAAACCAGCGGCATACTGCTGGTAGCCGAGGTAAACAACAACCAGCCTACGTTTATAAGTATGGCAATGGTGAGCGGATTGCGCATTAGCTCGCGGGTATTGTTGCCCCCCTCATTGTTAAGCAATTTTAGCCCGCCAATAATCATTAACAGAATAATGATGGGCTCTGTGGGTAGTATCAACCCGAAGTTGCCCATTAAATGCCATACAGGTATTGAAAAGGGAACTAAACCAGTAACAAGGTAGATAAGCTTATCCTGTGCAAACAGGGCAAGTAATACGATAATAAACGCTATAGGAAAAAGTGGGACAAAATAGAAGTCAAACAGCACAGCAATAACATTAGCAGCTATAAACAAGCCGCCAATAGCATAAAAGCTGATTATCTGCCCCCGTGTAAGCATATATAAACGCAATTAAGCGTTGTTACCTTCTTTTAGTTGGGCGCGGAAGTAAGAAAGACGCTCCATCAATATCATCATTAATACCGATAAGATAAACACGCCGAATGTTGAAAGCAGTACAATAATACTGCGACGGGGATAAGCTTTTTGCTCGGCGGCAAAAGCAGGGCTAATCTCAAACTTGTGGGGAATGTACTCTTCCATATCGGCCTTAGCCTTGCGATACTTTTCTTTCAAGTGGTTCATTTGTTCCACTTGTTGGCTAAGTGATTCGGTAAGACGTATCAACGTACCCACATCGGCACCGCTTTTAGCCATTTTTTGCTGGCGTTCCATTGCCTGTCCGGTGCCTTCATTTTTTCCGCCTGAAAGCATTGCGGGTGAAATGCCCTTGCCGCTTGATATTTCGTTTACTTGCTGTTGCAAACTCTCTACTTCTTTTATCTTGGCATTATACTCGTTCTCGATAATCTGATACGCCTTACTGGCTACCTGCCTCTGAATCTCGGTACGCACAGTATCATATATCTGTGAAATTCCGTTGGCAATGCTCGCTGCCATTTTAGGGTCGGCATCCAGCACACTAATCTCTATTGAGAGAAATTCAGTGCGGCGGAATTTTATGTTTGATTTTATTTTGTTGGCAAGCTTGGTGTAGGGCATTGAGCCGTTCGGGTCGATATTATAATGCTTCATCAACTGAAAACGCTCAACTACGCGCCCCATTAATTGAGAAGAACCCAAAATTTGCAAAGCCTGTTCGGCGTTTTCCTCTTCACCAAATTCAGAAGCATCCACATCACGTGCCGTTGCATCTTCCAAAATACCCCCTGAAACTGAGTTGTTTTTTGCGGGATAGAAAATCACGTTCGACTCGTACTTTGGGGTGATAAATGCAGGGCCTGAAAATATAATGGAAGCCACAGCTGCTACCACTGTAAGGATGATTATCGGCATTTTGCGACGGATAATCAGACGGATAATCTCGATGGTATTAAACTGGTAATTGGTCTTTTGGTCAGACATCAGATAAAGAGTATTTATGGCAAAAATAAAAATTACGGCGATATAATAAGGCTTCTGCCTAAGTGGTTTTGAACGATGTAAGTAATTCTTTGATTTTTATTAGTCCGGTACTTACTGCTAATAAAACCATGCAGCCTAGTGCAGCAAGCACTTCAAGTTTCCAATCCCACTGTATAAATGTAAACGCATAAAAAACGGCTGCGGCTGAAACGGGAAAAAAAATAGTTGAAAGGGCAAATTTTAGCGGCACGGTGAACTTAAAAAACCGTCGGCAATACAAAACGGTAAGTATTATCACCAATGATTGTGTGGCAATTGTGGCAATACAGGCCCCCATTGCTTTGTATTGGGGTATCAGCACAAGGTTTAGCAAAAAATTGGCAAACAAGCCAAGTACCGAGATGATGTTTAGCTGTCGCAAGCTGCCGTTGGCAGTTAGCAGAGTACCAAAAATATACCCCATACTAATAGGCACAAAGGCCGTAAGCACCCATGCAAAAATATAGGCATTGTAGGGGCTGTACAGGTTGGGGTAAATAAGGTTGTACAAATCTTCTTTGTAAAACCAAGCCAGCAGGGGCACTCCCACGGCAGGCAACATCATAATGGCAAAACTTTGTTTTACCAGTTGGCCTACGGGCAACCCCCGGTGTATCAAACGGCCAAACATGGGCAGCAACATATTGGCCATTAATACGGCAAACATTATCAACGAATCAAGCAGGCGAAACCCTGATGCATAAATACCGGCCTCGGTGGCACCGTCGGGCAGCAAGCGCTCAATCATCACTGCATCCAAGCGGGTGTAAAAACTCATCAAGGTTACCAATATGGCGTATGGATACGATTTTTTTACAATATCCTTTACGGTAGCCCATTCCACCCTAAACTCTGCCTTTTTGATAAAACGGTACAACACTACAAAAGAGATACTCACTCCGCACACTAAACCAAGTACCTGTACCCACGCAAAAGTGTAAATGGTGAAAGGGGTGTTGAACGGATTAAGCCAAAGTAAAAGACCGCACAAAACAATCATTACCAGCTTATCACTTACTGAAAGAAAACTTTCGGTTTTGAAGAGGTGCAAAGCAGATACATTTGAACGCAGGTAGTTGTAAAAGGTTATCAGCCCTTGGTTGATACCAATGATTATCAGCAACCCTAATTGCTGGCTGTTGTAGCCCACTACAAACGAAAAAACCACCAGTACCAACAAATACAAGGCAAACAAACCGGTTTTGGCGGCAAGGATATTAGCCAAATAAAACGATAGCTTTTCAGGCTCACCCGCTATTACACGGTTGTTGTAGTTAATAATACCTACATCGCTTACAATGGCAAAAATGTAGGCAAAGTTAAAAAGGGCAAAATAGTCGCCATACACCTCGCTGCCCAGCATATTCTGCACGGCCACATCAATACCAAACACCCAAAACAGTTTCACCGCAAGGTTCAGCACCACTAAAAGGGTAAAGTTTGATAAAAATTTTTGCTGCATGTGCGGGGCAAAAATACATCTATTACCCATAGCAGATAAAGCCTATGTTTTTTTCGTCAAAAGATTAAATAAAAACACACCCCATATCGTTTATTATGACGAAACCTATCGTAAACTATGAAACCATACCCAGTGATTGCATTATTGCTGCTTTTTGCAGCTTGCTCGCCCCATAAACTACACCGTAGAAGTGTAGTGAAGATGGACTTAATGATTGATACTGCGCAGGCTTTGCAACAAAACGGGATACTCACTACGGGTGTGAACGTACGCTTACATAACGGTAAACAAAAAGCGACAGTTGGTTTGGCCAAAGGGGGGTGGGACTGGTGGCATTTTAACATTGAAGCTGTTAACTCAAATTTCAGCTATGGAAAGCTAACATATAACCCACGGGAAGTTTTAACCGAAAATAAACCGATACAATTGATTATCAAACCAAAAAACAATGCCAACTATGCAGATACATTTACCATTGATATTCCTCGCCCTCAAAAGGTTTCTGTTTTTTTTGAAATGCCTGCGGTGATTTCTCCGGGAATACCTTTGAAGTTAACGCTCCACAGTAGATTTAGTAACGGAACAGAAATATCAACCACCGCATTTAATGGCAGCTTTTTGTGGAATCTGTTTGACGTTGAATACAACGGTAAAGTGATTAAAAACGGGGTATTGATTCCCGACTCTAAATACCCTTTTCCTGTTGATTTTATTGAGGTAAAAGTATCGTACAAATACAATCCCGATGTAAAAACTGAAATTCAAATTCCGTTATTATACAATGGGGCTTACCATTTAAATTTTGACGGGCATGGTGGGCAGCAAGGCAGAGACGGAAATGACGCTTACGGGCAAAACGGCAGGGACGGGCGAGGCGGACAGAACGGCGGTTCGGGTGGGTCGGGCCAGAATGGGAAAAACGTTACAGTGTATTTAAAAAGCCTTGTGAGCAACGGTTCTACTTTTTTGCTGGTTAGGGCTGAAAGTTTGGGACAAGTTGAGATTGCCTGCATCAGTGTAAAAGGGGGGAGAGTAACGGTTAGTTGCCGAGGAGGCAACGGGGGAAACGGCGGAGATGGGGGGAGTGGTGCGTGTGGTGCTGATGAAACCAAAGAACTTAGTGCCGGACAGGGAGGAAACGGAGGTGATGGGGGACTGGGTGGAAACGGAGGTAATGGCGGCATGGTGATGATTTTTGGTGATGAAGAGGCGTTGAAGCATTTGCATTGCGTACAAATTGACAATGGTGGGGGTGCGGGCGGAAACGGAGGCGATGGAGGTCGCTCAGGAAGGGGAGGAAGTAATCTTAACAGCAGTTTTCTTGCCTTATTGTTTGGAACGAATAGGGGTTACAGAGGAAATAACGGACTTCAGGGTAGTTACGGTCATAGCGGAAACCCACCCGCTATTCATAAAATTGATACCCCGACTTTAAACAATATTATGGGTATTGAATAGAGCTTTCTTACTAAAATAATAGCTTTGCAATAATGCAATACGTTATCCGTGTACTTGTGCTATTCTGTTTTGTTTTTTTAGCAGGCGAACTTGCAGCATCGCCTGTGCAAAGTGCTAATGATAGTGCCGTGGTTACCTACCACGGAAACGGACAAGTAAAAGAAAAGGGGAGTTACCGAAACGGAGTAAAGCACGGTAAATGGAAAGAATTCGACGCAGAAGGTGTGATAGTTAAAATGACTAAGTACAAAAACGGCGAGTTTAGGTGGGAACGCCTGTATAAAAACGGAAAGCTAAGTCAGATAACTGATAAAAAAGGCAGGGTACACAAAATGAAAGACTGTGGCTGTTAATTAAGCCTGTGCGGAAGCACCATCTCAAACTCAGGGATATTTACTGTAAACAATTTGCCGTCAGCATGGCGCACAAACTCATAAGTACCACTCATCTTACCCATATCAGTATGCAGGTTGCATCCTGATGAGTAAGCATAATTATCACCGCTGGCCAATGTAGGTTGTAAGCCAACCACTCCTTCACCCTCAACTTCTCGGTACTCGCCATTGCTGTCATAAATATGCCAGTGGCGACGGAGCAATTGAACGGTATAATCACTTTGATTTACAATTTGCACATGATAGGCAAAAAAATATTCTCCCCGTTCGGGGTTTGAGAAATCAGGTTGGTAATCTGTAACTACCGACACCTTAATTTCTTCAGTAACGGCTGTTGGCATAAAAGGCATAATAGGAAACAAAATTATACAGCTGTGTTTCAAAAACCGCTTTACTTTTTACGAGCGGCACGGATATTATGTGAATGGCGAAAAAACAAGGGGCAATGGCGGTAGCAAAATTTACATAACGTTCACCCATGTACTTAAAATAAAAAGACCCCTCCCGGGGCCTTAACAAAACAACTATAATAAAACTATGAAAACTACTGTGCAAGATATCCGCCGTCTACAGCGTAATAAGAACCTGAAACAAAAGATGCTTTGGGTGAACTTAGCCATAATACAAGCTCGGCAACCTCTTCTGATTTACCAAGCCTTCCTATGGGATGCTTACTTGCTAAAAAGTTCATTACATCTTGAGTTAGGTTCTTTTCTATCAAAGGGGTGATGATAAACCCCGGTCCTACTGAGTTAATCCTTATATTTTGTGATGAATACTCCAGAGCAGCATTTTTTGATAATCCTACCACCGCATGTTTGGCAGCAACGTAGGCACTACTACCTGCAAAACCAACCTGCCCTAATATAGATGCTATGTTTACAATTGCACCTTCGCCTGCCTTTAGCATGGCAGGAATTTGGTAGCGCATGCCATAAAACACCCCGTTAAGATTAACACTTATTACTTTTTCCCACCCGTCAAGCGGATACTCGCCGGTGGGGGCTGATGGGCCGCCAATGCCTGCATTGTTGCAAGCTATATGAAGTGCCCCGAATGTTTTAATGGTGAAATTTACTAAGGCTTCGTTATCAGCAACGCTGCTGGTATCAGCTTTGTAAAAGGCTGCTTTGCCGCCTTTGCTCAGTATGGTTGCAACGGTTTCGTTACCACCGGCTTCGTTAATGTCTGATACCACAACTGATGCGCCTTCGGCTGCATATTTATATGCCACCTCGCGTCCAATGCCGGAGCCCGCCCCGGTAACTATTGCCACTTTGTTTTGTAAGAGCATCACTAAAATTTTTAAACTATCCTGTGTGTTGTATGGTTAACAGCAATTAACCATACCAAATAGCAATACAAAGTTACAACATCAATCAAGGGGAGGTATTGTCCACATTACGGTAGTTATTGTCAAAATTTCGGTTTTGGGCTATAGCTCCCTATATTTTGAGGGTGATATCGACGTTTGCTTTTTAAAAAACTTATTAAATGCAGCAGCATCAGAAAAATGGAGACCGTAGGCCACTTGTGCAACTGTATTTTGTGTGCTTTTCAGCATCACTTTAGCCTCCAGTATCACAGCGTCATCAATCAGTTCGCTGGCATTTTTCCCTTCCACTTCTTTCAGCAGTTCACTCAGGTATTTCGGCGTAATGGATAAGGCATCCGCATAAAACTGCACACTGCGTTGTTCTTTAAAATGTTGCATTAGCAAATCGTGGAAACGCCTTGCAAGCTCCTCTTTGCGTGATAATGTTTTGGTAAGCACCGCATATTTTTGGCGATATACAGCATTAATCTCATACAACAACGCCATTAATAGGTGGCGTGTAGTCTCACTGCGATGCACATTTTCAACCTGGGCGGCCCGTTCTCGCAACAAACCAAAATACTCCATCAGTAAAGTAGCATCAGCGTCGTTAAACTCCACTACCGGTAAAGCATTGTCGTCAAAAAAATCAAACATCTCTAAGATGCGACTATCAGGCAAGGCGCTAAAAAAACTACGGTTAAAAACAATTAACACCCCCTTGTAATCCTTAATCTCCAACATGTGGGTAATCTGGTGGGGCTTAAAAACCGCGAAACAATTTTTGGTTAATGTGTATTCGCGTAGGTTGATGGTACTTTTGTAGTATCCCTCAAGACAAAGGGCTATGGCATAAAACTCAAGCCTTCCGGGCTTTTCGCGCAAGTAGGGATAAATGTCGTCAGTAACAAAAAACTCATCACCGGCTAAGGTGCCGTTGCTTTCGGTAGCCATAAAATGGCTGATGTCTACCTTTTTTATTTCATTACCACCCATCAGCTAATTAGTAAAAGTAGCGATTTTATTTAAGAAAATGAAACCCCGTTTCTGTTATCAACAAATTGCTTTTTAACCATGTAAATGCCCGAATTTTGCACGTTATGTTACTGCGTCGCCTGCAACTGTTAAATTTTAAGAACCACGAAGAATTGGTGCTTGATTTTGACCGTATTAATTGCATTACGGGGCCAAACGGCGTGGGCAAAACCAATATTTTAGATGCCATTTATTACCTGTCACTCTGTAAAAGTTACTTTAACAGCAGCGACAGCCAAAGCATTCGCCAGCAGGAAAGTTTCTTTTTGTGTGCCGGAAATTATGAGCTGGATGGCAAGCCGTTTAGTGTGCAATTAGGGCTAAAACGCAATACCCGAAAAAGCTTAAAGAAAGACGGAATTGAGTATGAACGGCTGGCGCAACACGTGGGGACAGTTCCACTAATAATCATAACTCCGTTTGATATACAGTTGGTGTATGAAAGCAGCGAGGAACGGAGACGGTTTACGGACACCCTGTTGGTGCAAACCGATGCTGCGTATTTGGATGCTTTGCAACAGTATAATCGATTGCTTGACCAACGAAACCGCCAATTAAAACTATTTGCCGAGCGCAATACGTTTGATGCGTTATTGCTGGACACGTATAATCGTCAGTTGGCTCCTTATGCAGAGTTGGTGTACAAAAAGCGGATAGCGTTTTTTGAGGAGTTTTTACCCTTGTTTGCCCAAAAATATACACTAATTAGCGGCGGAGCCGAAAAGGCGGGCATTGAGTACGAAAGCCCTATGCACGAGGGTAATTTTTTAGATTTGATGGAAGGCAATCTGCGTCGTGATTTGGCGTTGGAGCGTACCACTGCCGGGCCGCACAAAGACGATTTGAAGTTTACACTGGACGGTGAACCTGTGAAAAGGTATGCATCGCAGGGGCAAACCAAATCGTTTGTAATTGCCCTGAAACTGGCACAATACGATTATTTAAAAAACACCACGGGCAAACTGCCCCTGCTGTTGTTGGATGATATTTTTGAGAAACTTGATGCCACCCGCGCTGCCCAGCTGATGCAAATGGTTGCCGGCGAAGGGTTTGGACAGTTGTTTATTACAGATACCCACCCGCAAAGGGTGCGAGAGGTTTTTGAGTTAATGGGTATTAGCCCGAATTATTTTGAATTATCTGCGCCACAAACGGCGCAAGCAACCAATTAACCAATATGGGCACAAACGAAAAACCTTTGAAAGCTGTGATTGAAAGTATGCTTGAAGCTTACCAGCTTAAAGCAAAAATCAACGAGGTGCGTATAATAAACGAGTGGGCAAATGCTGTGGGCCCCATGATTTCACAAAAAACTGAAAAGCTGTATGTGAGAAGGGGGAAGCTGTATGTGTACCTTAGTTCATCCGTTATTAAAAACGAGCTGGTTTTTGCCCGCGTCGAAATTATAAAACGGCTGAATGAGGCAGTGGGCGAGCAAGTGATAGAGGAGCTTGTGGTAAAATAGCCCGCTACTTATACTTCTGCTTAAGGTGGTTTACGTTTTTAATGGCTGTATCTAAATTTTGCAACGCTTGCAACGCCTCGTTAGACATATTACGATTCATTGTTAATTGCAGGCCGCAACTGGCACATTGTATGCCCGTTCGGTACAAAATATCCTCAATACTCATATTTATAAAAAAACCACACTCAGGGCAGGCAAGGCCCGGTTTGTGTTCTTGTGAAGGTTTGTTAGTATCCATTATTTTTTACAATTATTTGGGTCGGGGGTTGGGGTTGGCTCGGGTTCAATCAATTTTGTTGTGCTATTACTGCTATCCGTCACAACATTCAATAAATTACTTATTCCGGCAGGCACATCGGCCTGCCTCATATTAACGGTTAATCGCATATTGGCAATTAAGCTCGGTGCTAATGTATTTACGTTGGTTTCAGAAACCAACGGGGTGTAGGTAGCCTTTACAGTAGGAATAACCATTTTATTCTTTTTACCTGCTACAGCAGCGCGCATTAAATCGCCGTCCTTATCTGTCACTGCCGCAGAATCATAAACGCCGGTTATGCGGATATCAAAATTGTATTTGGCATCGCTCACCTGCAAAATGGGCATTGGTATCAGCGATAGTTTGGGAAGAGTTACAGATACCATCTTTTCGATGGTTGTTTCTTCCCCGTCCACAATTGCTACTTGCTTGTATGAGTACCAAAAGGTAATCATCTTTAGCTTGCCCAAATGCGAGTTGGCATCATCACCGCCACCTAAATCGGCAGTTTTGCTGGCCAGTTTCTCTTCAAATCCGTACTCCTCAATAAACTCAACAAATGCCTGTGCAGCATATATATCAGCCTTAACGGTAGCCACCATCGGCGCAGCAATAAGGTATTGCAGGTCGGATATCTGATTGGTAATAACTTCGTTTGTTGAGGCCATAGGCATTAAGAAGTAGAGGGTAATAATATGGTATACTCAGGATTATTAGGGTCGGTAGCCCATTTATAATTCCTTATTTCCACCTTAATTTTCAATGAACTGATAACGTCAGAGTTTATATCATCCAATTCGCTTGCGCTTACAAACATCCGCATACCGGGCCGTTGGTGTTTCAGTCCGGCAACCTCCACGGGTATCAAAACCTTTACCAGTATGCTGTATATTGGGTTGCGCAACAACCCGTCAAGTCTTTTTCGCGCACTCTTCTCCTGTCCGAAAATAAAATCAAGATGCTCTTGGTTATAAATCTCCTGCTCAATCACATTCATTACCTTTTGCAGTGCTGTTTTAGCATCAAATGCCAAATTATTCAAAAGCACCTTTTCGTTATCCAGCAGGCATTTCAATATTTTTTGGGTAAGAAACTTGGTGAAATGTTCACTCATTAAGTTTCGCTGTATGGTGTTCAGCTTACCCGTTACCTCAGGTTCAGTAAGGTTGGCCGCCGCATTAAAAAACGACGAGAAAATTTCTTTGATACGGTCAACAATCGGCAGTACATAAGGCAAAAGCACTTTGGCATTGTATTGCGGGGTTTTAGTACTCGCCCCGTCTTCGCCGTTATCCGTATAAGCATTATCAACCGCCATTTTAAGCGTTAATTCCAATTCGGATAAGAGCGCATTGGGCACAGGAAACTCCTTCAGCAAGGTGTCGTCTTTATACTCAGGTGCCAGCACCTCTGCCGAGTACTTGTTAGAAGCATCTTGCGCTTGGGCAACATCAATAAGCACAGCTTCTAATATTTGCTCAAGAGTAAGCGAAGGGGTTTGTTTAATTGCCATTTTGATGCCCTTATTTTTTTGAAAAAACGGGGTGCTGCTATGCAGCAACACCCCTCATATATAGGTAGTGGTTAGTTGTTAAACGGGAGAAACTGTAACTGAGAAAGCAGTATTAACTGCATTGGTGCCGCTGGTAACCGGGTTGGGTACACTTGCTGCTGTAAAGGCAATTTGTTGGGTACTGCCGTTTGTAAAGTCGGTAGCAGGGGTAGTTACCTTCATGGTAAATGATGCAAAACCATTTGCCCCTGTTGTATCCGAACCTGTTGAAGTGGCAGAAATGGTAATTACACCAGCTGTTCCAAAGTTAACTGTGTTACTTGCTGGAGCCACAAGAACACCCGGTACTACCTGACCCATGCTGTTTTTAAGCTGCACGGTTACATCTACTGAATTGTCAGTTTGGTTTAGCAAAGTAACAATAAATGGTGAAGGCTCCATAGATCCGTTGGTAGGCGATTCTTGTATGCTTGAGTTAAGTATGTTTAGCACTGATGCAAGCCCGGCAGGCATGGCCGATTGGCTGGCACCCACGTGTATGTTCATGGTGTATTCAACCGAATACTTTGATTCTTGCGTAGCCTTTGAATCTTTTTTACTTGAGTAATTGGCTTTAAAGTTGGCCTCAACTGAAAACGGACCCCAGCCTACTCTTGCCTTAGCACTTGCTTCTCCACTGGTTGCAGTGCTTTCAGTGTTTTCAACAATGTTTGAAGATGATGCAGAAATATTGGCCGTGAAGTCAATAGTCATAGCATCAATCGAAATGTAAGGAATGGGCACAATGGCCAGCAAGGGCACAATAAGGTTTACCATTTGGCCGCCTTTTTGGTACTGGAATACAACGCTAATGGCTTTACGGTCGCCCTCGGGTCCCGTTAAACCAACGTTGTTAATAAATTCCCAAGTAGTGATGGCTGCTTGTGATTGTGCTTGAATAGCTGCCTGCAAAGGGCCGCCGATGAGTGAAGAAAATGGGATAGCCTGCAATGCATTGGTGGCTACCGTTGATGGGGTGGTGTCAATTGCCATAGTTGTAATGGGTTTAATTTTTTATGAAATTGATAATGTGTAATTGGGGTTTCTTTAACAATTACTTATATGTTTTATCAACAAATACCCCTGCTTTTCCTCTGTAACCGCTGCAATAATAAACGCTTTTTCAACCATATATGTAGGATAGGTTGATACGCCAAGCAGAGGCTGATGTGTGTGAAATAAAAACATAACAAGTGATAGTGCTATACAATTTTACCCAATTTTAATCGGTAAAAACAAGTGTAAGCTAAAATTTAACCGTATTTAATTAATAATTGGGCATTAATACCTGTTTTTTATATTACGTATTAATACGCTTGTGTATTTTCGGAAAAGCTGCATGAAAAGTTATTTAACCCATAATTAATAGATACATTGGCAACAAGACTGTATTTTTGAAGCCATTAAATATGGCTACTTTGCTTAAAACCATACTTAGCTGCCTTGTGATGCTGGTTTCGCTCTCTATGTGGGGGCAAACGGGCAGCATTAAGGGCCGCATTACCGACAAAAAAACCAAAGAGGGGCTTATAGGAGCCACTGTAATTATTCGCGGAACGTCTGTGGGAGCTGCTACAGACATGGAAGGATATTATGAGATTAAAAGTCTGAAGGCCGGAACCTACACGCTTGAAGTAAGGGTGGTGGGCTACCAAAGCCAGTTGATAACCAATGTGCGAGTGGATGCCGACAAGGCTACTGAAAAAAATGCTGAGTTGAGCGACCAAACTGTTGATGTGGGCGAAGTAGAAGTAGTGGGTGAAAAACCACTGGTGGATGCAGAAGTGCCCCGAACTACTAATATTGTTGGGCAAGACCAAATAAAGGAAGCGCCGGTGCGCCAATTACAGGCCATTATAAATACGCAGCCGGGTGTAGTAAACACACCTGCGGGGGTGTTTATTCGCGGTGGCCGCACGTACGAAACCGGTTTTTTGATTGACGGCGTATCAGCTCGTGACCCTTTGGCAGGCACAGGGTTTGGTATTGATATGGGTTCAAACTCTATCAGCGAGGTAGATATAAACACCGGTGGTGCTACTGCTGATGTGGGCGATGCTACTTCGGGCGTAGTAAATGCGAAAACACGTTCAGGCGGCGATAGTTTAGAAATTTCTATTACCCATAAACGTGATAATTTTGGGTTTAATAAGGATTGGCAATCGTCATGGAACTCACAAGTGACTGAACTCACTATTGGTGGGCCTGCAGGTTTGCTATTTCCTAAAAACCCCAAAAAACTGCGCTATTTTATAGCATTAAGAAATTTTTTTACCGACCAGTTTACAAAAAACCCTCCCAATCAAGTAGTTTCATCACTATATCCCAATACAATGGTTACTCCGTTTTTGGATAACCGTTGGAGCGGTCTTTTGAAATTAAACTATGATATCGACAGTACTAAACGTCTTAGCTTCACCTATAACAAAACCATTACGGTGAACCAAGATGAGAATATGCTGCGTATTACGGGTAACGACATCCCCTTTTCGCCCGGTTATCAATACATGTTCCAAGACCAAATGGATAATGCGAATACCTATACGCACGACGCCAACCTGACAATCTTGAATTTCAAACACTTGCTACGGAAAAGGTTTAATTATGAACTAACTGCTTCACGTTTCTTTGCCCGCCTGCGTGCCGATGCAAACGGCCGTGATTGGAGACCTGATAATGTGGACAGCGAGTTCGACCCGCGTTCGATAGTTACCTACCCTGTTTCAGTATTTAACCCCGGAGATAGCGTAGTGTTTGTGAACCCAGCCCCCGGAACGTATAACAACGGAGGTATTGCTACACTTTGGCACGACCACTTCATTGAAGAATATACCTTGAAAGCAGTAGGTAATTTATTTACCCAAAACGCGCAAGACAACTCACTGAATCGCCTTTCGTTTGGTGCTGAAGTGAAACTGCAAGACTTGCAATGGATTGACATTGGCCGTCCTTGGGTGGGTGCCCCTATACAGGTGGCAGGCGGTGGTTTCACCCAATCCTACCGTTTGGGTGAATACAGCGAAGCATGGCGTGTGAAACCTTCACGCGGCGGTATATTTGTTACCGACCGTGTACGTTATAAAGGTTTGGTAGCCGAAGTAGGTGCCCGCCTTGAATACTGGATGCCCGGTAAATATGTTGATGATGCCATTAACGACCCCCGTGCCCAAATACGCGATGAAATAAGGCAGGATTATATAAACAATTCAACTTCTATTATGGGTCGCCGTTTCAAATTCCGCTTTTTGCCCAAAGTATCAGCGTCGTTCCCTATTACTACCAAGCAAATGCTGTTTTTTAATTACGGACACAGCACCATATTGCCTCACCCTTCTTACGTTTATACCGGTTTAGACCCTTATTACAGCGACCGTTCAACGGTAGCTCGTTTGGGTAATCCAAGTCTTAACCCAGAAGTGAGCATACAATACGAGTTAGGCTTAAAATCAGAGTTAAGCAGCAACGATGTATTAACTACATCAGCCTATTGGCGTGATAACTACGATTTTATTACTACCACTCGTATTTTGGTTAAAGATGTGTCGGGAAGGGAAGTATCACGCTCTATGCGTATCAACAGCGATTATGCCCGCATACGCGGCGTTGAGGTAAGCTACCTAAAACGAGTAGGCAAATGGTACCAAGGCCAGTTTTCAGTAGGCTATATGGTGGCTACAGGACAAAGTTCATCAGCTTCAACATCGTTAAAAGAAATTTTGGGCGAAGGAAACCGCGAAGACACCCGCGAGTTTTACATGCCTTGGAGTAGTCCTTGGGATGTGAAAATGAACCATGTGTTTATTTTGAATCAAAAAGACGGCTTTTTGGGTTACAAATGGCTGAATAGAATGAGCTTTTACCTTGAAGGTGTTTGGCGCTCAGGAATACGTTATACCCCGTATGTTTACCAAGGTGATGAGCCGGCAACAGGCCGCCCTATTTATATACAAGATCAAAATCCTAATTCGCGGTATTCAAAAATCGGTGAATCAGTTTGGTGGCTCGATTTTAACTTCCGCAAATGGTGGACAGTGAAAAACGTTCAACTTTCGTGGACAATAGAGATTACCAACGTCCTTAATCTGAAAAATACGGCACGTGTAAACCCGGTAACAGGTCGCGCTTACCAAAGTGGGGACCCTGTTCCCAGCGAATGGCGTGATCCTAATTATCCTGACCCTCGTGACTCACGTTCAAGTGGTACTCCACCCTTTGACCCATCAAGGTTTATGGCGCAACGCCACTTTATGACAGGTATCAGCGTACGATTCTAAGTCCTGGCGAATTTGTTTCGTTATCGTTCTGCCGACGCAGATCGGCATCTCATCACCATTCACGAGATTTACTAATGCGGTCCCGAGCCAAGTTTGGTATGACGATGCTGAAAAAGTTCAGCAATTAATATTCTTACAATAGCTTTGCGACAATGGAGCATATTAAAATTACTATCAGCGGACGGGTGCAAGGGGTTTGGTTTAGGAAATACACCCAAACGCAAGCAATTAAGTTGGGCATTAAAGGGTTTGTGAAAAACCTACCCGACGGGAGTGTGTATGCCGAAGCGGAAGCTGAACAACCGATACTTGACCGGTTTATTGCATGGTGCTATGTGGGCTCACCGCTTTCATCGGTAAAAGAGGTGAAGTGGGAGCAGGGAGAAGTTCAGCATTTTTCAGCGTTTGAGATACGGTAAGCCTACGCCTTTTTTATCATACTAAAGGCCATACCGCCCATCACTATAATACACAAACCCAACGCTCCCCATAACAACAGGTTTTTTCGGGTTTTCTCAGCACTACTTTCTACTATGGCTTCGGGCGGGGTGTTTATGGTCAGTGTACCCACTGTCCTCACATCTGAATTATACTCAATATCGTATTTCGGTTTTTTCAAATCAGGGTCTCCGCACTTCAGTTCATAATTGATACCTGCTTCTAAGCGCAGTGTTATAAACAGTTTAGGAGCCAATGCCTCTATACTTTTTATTTGCAAAGGAGCATCGTCGTTATTGTTTATTAGCAGGCTAAACGCATTTGCAAAATGGTTTTCTGTCTCAATTAAAACAGGATTGCTACCGATATTTACATAATATGCCCTTTCAGTCTTTTTATTAAATATGCTGCCTTGATTATTACCGCTGGTTAAAGTAAGTGAGCAGTCCCGTTGAAACGGCAACGGATTAGTGAACTCAAACTTTACCATTGATAGCGGTGCCGAATGGGGCAAAGTAGCCTCCACAATACTGCTGTGAGAGTTTTCTCCTTCAGAGGTTTTCCATTTGGCTTGTATCTGGTGATAGGCAGTCGGGTCGTTTTCTAAACTGTAATTCAGTAGGGTTTTGATAGCAGGTCGTTTGGCAACAGATCCTTCAATTTTAAACTTTAGACTGCTTTTGCCATAAATCAGGTGATGCGCGATGTAAAAACCTTCCCCTTTCGGTAACGTATCAACGTTCACTTCCTTATACACCCCATCTTCATTTCCTACTATTATTTTTATGTTCGGGTTGTTCGTCCATTTTTCGGTGGTATAAAAGGCAAGTTGGCCTTCATCGTATTTTTGGAATACAGGGATTTCAATCTCTGTGTAGCGGGCGTTTTCTTCAACAACAGTGTATGTAACAGGGTGAGACACGGGTACTTTTTTTAAGTAAGTATCGGTACTCAACTGCACCATATAGGGGACTTGCTCTTTACTGCCAACCGGATATATGCGGATATCGCTATAGTTTGGGTTACATACAGCAAACAATTCAAGCGGTAAATAAACATTGTAATACCCTGTGCTATCAACCTTGGGAAGCGGCAAGCGGTGGGTAAAGTTTTGCGCCCGTGCTCCAAAACTTACCAAAACAATAAGCAGCAGGTTAACTATCCGTTTTTTCATCGCTCAGGATAATTTTTTTGATTTTTTGGTACATGAAAGAAATTACCAGCAACAGTATGCCCAGTATAATAAAGGCAAGTATCCGTCCGCCGTCTGATACTCCGCTGATATCATAAATAAACAACTTACCGAGGGTAAGGGTAAACAGTGTAAGAGAAATGATACGCAAGGTTTGGTTTTTATTGCGCATACCCAGCCACATTAGGGCGAAAGAGCAAATGCCCCACAACACCGGATAGCCTGCTTTGATGGACTGCCTTACGATACTTCCGTATTCAGCCAATCCTGCCTCGGGGCCTTGGGTAGAAAGCAGCGCAATACTATCGGCGTGCAATGCAAGACCGTGAAGGGTTACTTCGGCACTGGCAATAAATACTGCGAAAAAGGTTGCCGCCCACAGCCATAATGTATTGGTGCCGCTCTTTTGTTTGGCTTGCAATACAAACAAGGTGATGATAATACCTGCCAACGCAAAAAAGTTGATGTAGTGTAAAGCAAAGCCGGGTTGTATATCCGCACCGTCGTAAATGATTGCTTTGAATAGCTGATAATACACTCCCTGCACTAAACAGTTTATAAGCAGTGCTGCTACACCGAGCAGCATCACTACTTTGCCGTATGCAAAGCTGCGTCGGAAAATCACAATCAGCATCAATGCTAACACCCACAGATAATTAATGGCCATCAGCATTATTTGGCGGGTGGTGCTATCCGCCTCTAAACGGTTCATTTGATACAATCCTTCAAAATTCAGCGTGCCGAAGGCTATTACAGCCATCAGAATGTCAAATAAAATGCCTGCACTTTGGTTATCAATATGTATAAGCCCGAAGCTGTACGGATGTTCATGGCTTCGTAACAAACGCCTGCTAAGAGCTAGTGAGGCGAAACAAGCCAAGCAGGTAATGAATACTTTATTGGTAAGTACGGGAAGATAGGCTGCCCCAAATCCGTAAAACTTAAACCAATCAATAACTACGCTTACCATCATTAAACCCACTAACAGCAACGAAGCGGTTTTAGCCAACGGCATTTGTGCCGGACGTGAAAACCAAAGCAACATGGCTGCTTCAGCCGCCCAAAACAAGGTGATATAGTTGCCTTTTAATTGTACAGGAGCTACTAAGCTTACAAATACAAGCACCAAACCAAACAAGTATAAGGCCAGCTTACTATTTGCTTGCTCTCTGCGGTAGAATATAAGTGCAGGAACAAAGTTGAAAACGGCCAGTGTAGCAGTAAAAATACCATGATACTCTGTTTGCCCCCAATGCTTTAAAATGCTCATGCCCGCGGCAAAGAACAAAAAAGAGTTGAACAGCAGTATAAATGTTTGAAAGCGGGTAAACACCTCGTTTCTCCTGAATTGAGGTAAGGCATTCATCACAAAGAACACAACATAGAACAGGGATGCAAACAGCAAAGCATCTCCGTAATGGGGGGCAGTGGTATAATAGATTTCGTTGAGCAGCCACGCGGCATAAATAAGCACAGTGCCAATAAAAGATAAGGCATTGATGATATTCCACTTGCGGAGGCCGGCCAACACAAGCATCCCCGTATTAAGTATAAGTAAGTAACTAAATAAAACTACGTGATTACCCTGCCCGGTACTCACCATAAAGGGCGCACCTAAACCGCCCAGCAGTGATATAGCTGCCAATTCTTTGCGGTCGTACAACACGGAGAGCAGCACACTAAATGCGGTAATCACTACCATGATGATAAAGGCAAGGGTTTGCCCGAACATTTGGTATTGCTGGAAGGCAATGGTAATGGTGAAATAAAACGTGGCGATACCCCCTGATACCAACAACGAACTAAAAGTGCGGTAGCTGTTGCGTTGGCGGTGAGCAATGGCCAGTAATATGCATCCACTGATAAGGCCAAGGGCTACACGGCCTGCCTCGTTTATCATTTCGCGGTCGATGGCGTATTTTACAAAATAGCCTATGCCCAATACTAATATGGCAATACCAATTTTACCCGCAAGATTTTCGCCAATAAAGCGTTCAAAGTCTTTAGCCTCTTTGGGTGCTTTTTCTTCTTTCGGCGTTTCGAAAGGAGGAATATTTGGTGTTACAGGTTTAACCGTTTCTATTACGGGAGGTTCTTCAACCACCTTTGGAGTTTCAATTACGTCAGGTGTGGGAGGAATAACAGGCGGAGGAGTAACAACCACAGGAGGCGGTACTAAATCTCGCTGAACAACCGGCGGCACAAACGGTTTCTCTACCTGGGTAGGTTTTTCAGGCGGCACTTCTTGCTGGCCTTTTAAGCCGCTTCGGAACAAAGTTTCTTCTAACTTATCTATGCGTTTAAGTAATGTTTCCCTGTCTTGAAGCTGTCTGCTTCTAATGCCTGATAACATTACCAGTAGAATTATCGGGAAACCGATAACCACCGCTATGCCTAAAAATAGTAATCCCTCCATGTAGGATGCTGCGAAAGTTGGTTGTGTAACGAATGTAGCTAAATATTAGCGTAAAAGGATAACGTTGCCACCTGTAGAATGATTGTACACCTCACCCGATTCGTCAATTTTTAAGAAAATCTTCCACACATACACACCGTCTTGTAGGGGTTCGCCTTTGTAGGTTCCGTCCCAGCCTTTGGTTTTGTCATTGCTTTCAAAAATCAACTCACCCCAGCGGGTAAAAATCTTCATGTTAAACTCAATCACATCCTCCATATACGGCAAAAACACATCGTTTTGCCCGTCGGCATTAGGGGTAAAGGCAGTTGGGAAAAAGAAATTACAATCGTAATCGCGGAAAGCCACATACACCGAGTCGGTGATGGTATCGCAAATATTAAACAGGTTGACAATATACAACCCTTGTTGTGCAACCCGTATGCTTGGTTCGGTGCTGCCTGTGTTCCACAAATACGTGGCGTTGGGGTTTTGGGCGTTCAGGATTAAAAACTCACGTTTGCATAGAGTAGTGTCTAAAGGTAACGACAAAGAAGGCAGCGGGAACACCTTGGTGTATTTCTCGGTATCGCTATAGCAGCCGTTCACCTGTACGCGGTAAAATACTGTGTCGGCACCCGTAAAACGGGGGACAAAGGTATCGTTCCGCATATTTTTACCTGTGAAAATACCACCTGCCACCAGCGGTTGCAACGGTAACGAGTCATCATCGGTACAATAAAACAACTTTAGGCCGCTAAAATTGGGGTTGGGATGGGGGTACACAACTACATTTTTGGTGATAGAATCAATACACAACTCATCCGAGGTAAGTACCAATTCAGCGGTATATGTACCCGGGTTGTTAAACTGCCTGCGAATGTTTACCGAATCGTAAGAAGTGCCGTCGCTAAAACGCCACAAGTGGGTAAACGTTCCGCTATCAATGGTTGAAGTATCTTTAAAGAAGAAATCCTGCTCAAACAAACACTGGGCGGTATCGTTAATTACAAAATCGGGGTTGGGCTTGGGGAATAATATCGATGTGCCCCGTGCGGTATCGTAGCAGTTGTTATTACTGCGCGGAATAAGTGTGACTATAAAAGTACCCTGTACAGGATATACATAGGTGGGGTTAATGTTTGTACTTCCGTTGCCGTTGCCGTAATCCCAAGCATAAGTTAGCGTTCCGTATTTAATTACTGATTGATTGGCAAATACAAAACGATTGGTGTTGATACACTGTGATGAATCGTTAACGCTATAGGCTGCCTGTGGTTTAGGAAATACCAACATGGTTTTGGCAATAGAATCCACACACCCAAAGTTTGAGGTGGCTAATAAACGTACCCGATAGGTAGTATCGTAGGTATATACTTTTACCGGGTTCACAGCGGTATCTGTAGTACCGTTTCCAAAGTCCCAATCGTAAGTGTTGCTACCCAATTTTATGGTAGTTTGATTGGTGAAACGGTACAGGTTATTGTTTACACATTGGTCGGTATCGTTGGTAGCGAAAGCCGGCGAAGGTTTGCTGTGGACAATTACATAACGTCCTCCGGTATCGGTACAGCCGTTATTGGTGGTTGCTCTTAATACCACTCTAAAAGTAGAATCATAAGTATAAACAATGGCGGTATCAGTAGCCACAGCGGTTTTACCGTTGCCAAAGTTCCAGTTATACGTCATGGTGCCGTATTTCACTACGCTGGCGTTGGTAAACTGAAACTGGTTGTTATTCACGCATTGGCCGCTATCATTAATATTGAACGCAATTTGCGGTTGCGGGAACACCACTACCTGCTTACTGATAGAATCTTTACAATTCCAGTTTGAAGTAACCAACAGTTTGATAGTATAAGTACTGTCTTTAGTATAAGTGCGGTTAGGGTGCAGTTGGGTACTGCTTCCGCCATCGCCCCAAAACCAATCAAAGCCCATTGTTCCCTCGGCTATTTGGCTTTGGTTACTCATTACAAAGCTGTTGCCCGTCAGGCATTGGTCGGTATCATTAATATTAAAGGCAGGAGTAGGCTTGGCATACACACTAATGTCTTTGGTAATGGTGTCGCGGCAATTAAAGTTTGAAGTGGCAATTAATACGGGTTGGTACTTGCCGTAAGCAGCATACACAATAGATGTATCTGTTGTCGTTGATGTTTTGCCGTTATCAAAATCCCAGTTATAGGTAAGCGTGCCGTATTTCAGTGTGGTTTGGTTGGTATAGTCGTATTTATTACCGTTTACACACTGGCCGGTATCGTTAATGTTGAAGTTGGCAACCGGAGTGGGCAGCACAATTACTTGTTTAATCAACGAATCGGTACATTGTTGGTTAGATGTTGCCTTAAGTTTTACGTTATGGGTAATATCGTTTGAAAACACAAACGAAGGGCTGGTTTGTGTGCTGGTTCCTTCAGTGCCAAACTCCCAACGGTAGGTTTGTGTACCAGCACTGATAGTACTTTGGTTGGTAAACACAAAGTTGTTGATGTTTGAGCATTGGTCAGTATCGTTAATGGTAAACTGTACCTGCGGAACAGGGTAAGTCTCAAACTGGGTAAGCGAAGTATCAAAGCAGCCGTATATATTTTCTACTATTAAACGTGCCAGATACACTCCTACTGTGTTGATGCTAAAAGTAGTGTCGGCCTGTTTTGATGTATGCCCCGACCCGAAAAACCAATCGTATTTTAGTGTGCCGATACCCGTAGTACTGTTGCTCGTAAAGGCAAAGCTATTAGTGTTTAAGCACTGTGTGCCATCGTTAATGGTAAACGATGAGTTGGGCACAGGGAAAACAGTTATTTGTTTTTTAATGCTATCTACACAACCGTTATCAGAAGTAGCGGTCAGGATTACCGTGTAATCCCCGTCAACGACATACACGCGACTTCCTGTCGGGGCAGTGCCTGTTGCTCCGTCACCGTATTTCCAGTCGTAGCTGTTAGTTCCGTACTTTAAAGTGGTTTGGTTGCTAAACGTGTATTGATTAATGTTCAAGCATTGGTCGCTATCGTTAGCTGTAAATTTAGGAAACGGCTTAGGAAACACTGTAAGCGTTCGGGTGGTACTGTCTAAACAACCCCTGTCGCTGGTGGCAACCAGCTTCACAGTATATCCTGTATCATACGTATAACTGTGGTTTTCATTAAACGAGGTGCCCGTTGCCCCATCGCCAAACCTCCACAAAGCAGTGGTACTGCCGTTGTTTATTGTGGTGGTATTGGTAAAGGCATATAGGTTATTATTTACGCATTGGCCGGTATCGTTGATGGTAAATGCAGGAGCGGGTTTAGATAACACCCTTACATCTTTTGCTATCGTATCACGGCAAAGGTTTCCGTTGGTTACAATTAATCGTGCCGTATAATAAATATCGTTGGCAAAGGTTTTGGTTACATCGGTGCTGGTGGCCGAGGTAGCATCCGTAAAGCTCCAATTGCTGGTAAATGAGCCCGTATCAGTACTGGTATTAGTAAATACAAACGACTGTGTATTGATACACTGTGCGGTATCATTAATAGTAAAGCCTGCCGTGGGTTTGGGGAAGATATATACATTTTTACCTAACGCACGCTTACAACCAAAATCTGAAGTTTCGGTTAGAAACACTGTTTTTCTACCCGTATCAGTATAGACGTGTGATGTGTTGCTCGTGCTTGTACTGTTGCCGTCTCCAAAATTCCATTCTGATGTAAACGTACCCGAAGGAATGCTGGTGCCATTGGTAAACACAAAATTATTAACGTTGATACATTGGTCGCTATCGTTGATGGTAAACGCAGGCACCGGACGCGGGTGTATGGTAATTATTCTTGAAGTTGAGTCTTTACAACTACTGTCGCTGGTGGCTATCAGCCATACAGTGTAGGTGCCGTGTGTGTTGTATGCCGGTGCGGGCGTAGTTTGTCCCGATGTATTGCCATTGCCAAACTTCCAAACATAAGTGGCAGTGCCGCTTGCAATAGATGAATTGTTTACAAAAGCTACGTTTGCTTCAGCACAAGTAGCCGGTGCAACAAAGCTAACTACAGGAACAGGGTTGATACTAACGTTCTTAGTTATTGAGTCTTCGCAACCTGCATTGGTAAGTATTTTTAGCTTAACAGGATATGTGCCCGGTGTAGCATATTGATTGCTGGGGTTTGAGAGTACCGAGGTGGTTAAATCACCAAAATCCCAATCCCAACGTACCACGTAAGCATTGCTGGTGGATGACGAATCAACAAATTGGGTGATGTTCCCATGGCAGGTATTTTGTGCCTCAAAATCAGCCGAAGGCGGCGGTGCCACTGCAATATTTTTAACGATGGTATCAACACAACCCGATGATGCTGTCACAATAAGGGTAACTGTGTAAGTGCCGGTATCAGCAAAGCTGTGACCGGGGTTTTGCTGGGTAGCGGTTGAGCCGTCGCCGAAATCCCAAAAGTATGAAACTATCGTGCCTGAATCTATGGTTGAAGAGTCGGTAAAGTTAAGCGAGAAACTGCTGCAAGCGTTGGTGTTACCAAAAGCTGCTACGGGTGTTCCACTTACGGCTACCAAGCGGATGATGTGTAGCGCTGTATCCGGAAAAACAGCACGGCAGGTAACCGTGCGGCCTTGTTTGCTGTCAAACTCGCTACTTTCTGCTGTTAAATAAGGTTTGTAAAGGCCTCCGCCGGTATATACGTTAAACACATTACTATCGCTTAAGGTAGTTAATGTGCTGTTATTTGCATCTCTAAAATTCCAAATGTATTTATTAGCATTTATGGTTTGGTTGGAGAACGTTACCTGTAACGGACTGCAACCCAAACTATCTCCTACGATGTTAAAGGCCGGTACCGGGCCTTTTACGTTCATTTGTTTTTCGATACTATCCTTACAGCCTTGTGTGTTTTCAACCACCAGTTTTATGCTGTAATCACCACCCCTCGGGAAATCAAAAAATGGGCTGCGGATGGTGCTTTTAAGATTGCCGGGCATTATCGTCCACTTCCAACTCACTGCACTATCGTCAGCGGGTATAGAGATGTAGTTAAGCGGGTCGTACGTTTTGGTAGAGTCAATCAGCTGGTACACCTGCGGGCATACAAGGGTATCTGTAATACCAATATCTGCATAGGTACCATATACGGTAAAAATATTATTACGGGTAATGGTATCGGTACATCCCGAGCTATCTTTTAAAGCAAGCCTAACGGTGTATGTGCCTGCCTTGGTAAACGTTTTTTCGGGTTGCCATCCGCTGGTACTAAAGCCTGCACCATCCCCAAAATCCCACCAAACGGTTTCCTTGTTGGCCGCTTGCCGTGCAGGGTTGCGCCATAACGACAGCCCTATATCAAAATAATAAATACTGTCAAAAAAGGTGATAGTGTCACCCGCGCACACCTGTTTCGGGGTCATATCAAAATCACCTCCAAACCCTATATTAATTGTAACCGATGCACTGCCTTGGCAGCCGTCTGCATTCGTCATGGTAAGCGTAACATCAAATGTGCCTGCTGAGTCAAACGTGTGTGAAGTACTAAACAAATTTGGGCCACTTACCGTTGTCCCCACATCACTAAAACTCCAACTGTAATTAGTAATCCCTGTTTGGGTAGTATCTGTCACTCTGAAATTAACAGTAGTTCCTTCGCAACGGCTCACCGTAGGGTCAAAATCATGTGTAATAGCGGGATATAAGTCATTAAACTCAAACACATTATGGTACCATGCTGTATCGTAGCAAAAATTACCCGAGCTGTCTTGCCCGTTGCGGATAATCAACCCCAACGTTACCCTTCCGCCTGTATCACAAGGGGGATTGGTGTATTGGTAATTGTGTGTTAAGTCTTGCTGTATCCAGTTGGCATTAAAGTTACCCGATTGTTGGGCACAGGTAGAATCCCACATCACCCAAAACGTCTCCCTGTCGCAGGCAGGTCGGGTTAAGCTCAGCGATAGCGATTTCGATTTTGAGCTTTCAGGGCCCAAGCAGTCGGGCGAGTTAAACATAAGCCCCGTAATGGGCGGTGTTGCCGTTGGGTCGGGGCCTGCTTTAGGAGGTTGCAAGGCCAAATCAACACTGTTAGAGTCGGCACAGCCCCAAACGGTATCGTTTAGTATAAGCATGGGACGATAGCAAGCTTCTTTACCCGGGGTGTACCAATGTTTAACGTTTATAGAATCAACAGAGTAATTGCAGTTTACGCCAACGTTAATACCGTTCTTAGTGTCGGTGGTACAAGCAGGAGCCCAAATGTCTTTAAAGTCCCATATCCGTTTAATATTTCCCGGAGCAGGACCGTGGTTGGATAGGTAAGGGTTGGTAGTCGTATTGCTAAACACTACCGTATCGTGTATTTGGCATTGATAGCGGTTTAGCGGGTTGCCAATACTGGCACGTGGTCCCAAAACGGTTACCGTGCGAACTGTAGCAAGAGTATCACAGTTTATGGCTTGTATGCGGAGTGTGATGGTATAGTTTCCGGGTGCTCCGTAGCTGTTTCCAGCCGTCCACATTGTATCAGAAGTTCCGTCGCCATAATCCCAAGTGGCGGTTGTGCCAATATTTACGGGATTGCTTACCACAAATGAATTTCCGTAGTAGCAACTGGTATCTTTATTTACGGTAGGATTAAAGTTAAGTACTGTACTTTGTACGGATGTTTGTGAAAGTATCGTTTTTGTGCAACCCGATGTATCAGTGGTTATTAATTGAATATTGAAGTTACCGTTGGTGGTATATAAATGCTCGGTTTGTAACCAATGTGTTGAATCTATCCTGCCATCACCGTATATCCAACGGAATCGGCGTATTTTGCTCGAATCGAACGTCGAAGTATTATTCAGTGTTACACGGGTGGTGAAGCAATCCTTGTTTTCAATAACCGTGAACGAAGGAACGTAATCAGGCAAAACCACTACCGCACCCGAAACTTGTTTGCTGGCAAAACAGTTGTTAAAATCGGTAACCTCAAGGGTAATGGGATAACTGCCGCCCAAATCATCGCTGTAACTGTGGCAAATGGTTTTAGTACTTATCGGGGTGGTATTATCCAAAAACCCGTCACCAAATACCAAAGTCCGCTTCCATAACGGGGCACCAAAGGGCCCCTGCTTACTTGAGTCTGTAATACAGGCACTGTTTCCCTCAAAGCAAAGGGTGTCGTTTGCTATCACAAAATTTGCAATGGGCAAACTTTGCACGGTAATACTATCAAACTGGGCAAAACATGAATCGTTTCCGCCATGCGTAACGCGCACACGGGGTTTGTAATAACCGCCGGCGTTGTATGTGTACAATGGCGATTGCAACGTTGATGAGTTTCCATCACCCAAACGCCACAAAAAGGCTGTTCCGCTGGTTTCATTCACCGTAACGCTTAGGTTAACGGATGTTCCGGCACAAAACTGGGTATCGCCCACGCTTATTGCCGGCTTTGAATACACACGCAGTGATTGCGTAACGGTATCAGCGCACCCGCCTACAGTGCCCACAATCAGCCTCACAGTGTAAGTTCCGGTATCAGCATAGGTGTAGTTTGGGTTTGCTTGTTGTGATGAATCGCCCGTGCCGAAAAACCAACGCCAACCCGTGATGGCATCGCCAACTGTGGTGGTTGAGTTGTTTGAAAATTTAGTAACGGTTTGTTTGCAATTATCGTAGCGGGTAAAGGCAGCCTGCGGGCTTTTAATTACATAAATACTATCGGTTAATGTATCAGAACAGGCCGACCCATCAGTAACAATAAGTGTAATAACTAAGTGTCCTGAGTCGATGTATATATGGTTAGGGTTTTGGGCATTACTAAAGTTTGAGGGACTTGACGCATCGCCGAAATTCCATAAATAAGTTAATGTTCCGCTTCCGGTAGAGCTGTTTGTAAAGGGAACAGTTTGTCCACTACAGACGGTATCTTTAGGAAACGTAAACGAAGCATTACACTGGGCTGTGGCTTTTTGAGGACAAAGGAATACCAATGCGGCCAAAAGACAGAATACTATCCCCGCCGATACTTTTTTCGGTATGTGTTTATGTGCAAAAACCACCTTGCCTTAATATACTAAGGTACGCAATTTAGTAGCAAATGGTTGACTGCATAGTAAGATTCAGGTAAAAAACAGGTTTTTTATACATAAGCCCCTTTGATTTAAGGGGGTAAAGCCATTTTACGTTCATCGAAAAAGTGATTTCATCAGAAATTTTATTGGTTTTTTACTTAACTTTTCACCTGTCCTTTCAATTTTATTATGAAAAAACTAGTATTGTCTATTATCATTGGAGTTGCATCTTTTACAGGGCTGTTTGGTCAGAATACTGAAATACTGAGGAATCCTAAATCAAGTGTGCGTTTTTTCACATCTTTTAATATTAACGCATTCAATCATTCAGCTATTAACAAACGTTTACAGGAAGTTGGGATAAGGTCTGTTTCCCCATTAGGGGTAAGTGCCGGTTTTGGGGTAAATTATAGCTACAAAAGGATGGGTTTGGGCATGATGATAGAGCAGTTTGGGGGTAGTTTATCTAACAATAGCAGCAACGATTTACATGCTACTTACTCTGGAAACCATTTTTTCCTAAGCTATGAGTTAGTCCGCAAGAAGAGTTATTTAATTGTTCCTCAAATGGGGTATTCAGCAATAAATCATGCAATTACTGTACTACAAAAAACAGGAAGCATTGGATTTAATCAAGGTCTTTCATCGGGCAATGCGGCTATAGTTTATAACAGTGCCGCCATGTTGAATATAGGTGTCGGGATTTTAAAATATGAACCTGTAAAAAGGTATCAGTCTCATCAGTTAAAGGTAGGATACAACATTGCATTCAAGAGCAGCAATTGGCAAATGCTAAATGCCACAGCTACCAATGCTCCGGCAGACAACCTTAGTTACTTTTATATCCAATACGGTTGGGGATTGGCGTTGCAACGCTAATAAACCAATTGCTCTCCGTTGGCTTCAATCACTAATTCTTTGGAGGCTGATGCTTCGGTGTACCCTATTATTTGTGCATCAAGATTAAACGATTTAGAGATGCGGATAATATCCTCGGCGGTTTTCTCATCAGTGTATATCTCCATGCGATGACCCATATTAAACACCTTATACATTTCTTGCAACGATGTGCCCGATTGCTCTTGTATGGTTTTAAACAGGGGAGGAAGTTCAAACAAGTTGTTTTTAACCACTTTCAAATTATCTACAAAGTGCAGTATTTTGGTTTGCCCGCCGCCACTACAATGCACCATGCCTTTAATGGCTTGTTTGTGCTCTGCAAAAATGGCACGTGCCACAGGCAAATAGGTACGCGTTGGTGATAACACCATTTTCCCTGCATCTAATGGACAATTTTCAACCGAATCGGTAAGTTTTAAGCTTCCGGCATACACAAGGCTTTCTTCAACCTTCGGGTCATAGCTTTCAGGGTATTTGGTGCGGTATTCTTTTTCAAACACATCGTGTCTGGCTGAGGTTAAACCATTACTGCCCATCCCTCCGTTATACATGGTTTCGTAGGTAGTTTGCCCGTACGATGCAAGCCCTACAATCACCTGCCCTGCACCAATGCGTGCATTGTCAATTATGCTGTTGCGGTGCGTACGGGCAGTAACGGTGCTGTCCACAATTACAGTGCGCACAAGGTCGCCCACATCAGCTGTTTCGCCACCGGTGCTATATATATTTACGCCAAAAGAGCGCATATTCTCAATAAACTCTTCGGTACCTTCTATGATGGCTTTTACCACTTCGCCCGGTACTAAGTTTTTGTTGCGGCCAATAGTACTTGATAGTAGTATGTTATCCGTAATGCCTACGCATAGTAAGTCATCTGTATTCATCACCACCGCATCTTGGGCAATACCTTTCCATACCGAAAGGTCACCGGTTTCGCGCCAGTAGATGTATGCCAGTGATGATTTTGTGCCTGCCCCATCGGCGTGCATCACCACACAATGGTCGGCACTATTGCTCAAAAAGTCAGGTACAATTTTGCAAAAAGCCTTTGGAAACAAGCCCTTATCAATATTTTTGATGGCATTGTGCACATCTTCTTTTGCCGAAGAAACCCCGCGCAAAGCGTATTTATCTGTCATATCCTGTCAACCACCACTGCAAAAGGCAAAGGGGTGAAGTCGCAAAATTACAAAATCCATGCGCTTTAGCTCACATGAATTGTAAACACATTAGGTTTTTATCGCTTGCGTGATTGATTCTTTATGTTGTTTGTTGCTTTGGATGTGAACGGCTGACACATTCTTTGGTAGTGAGTGATGCCATTGTTGATTGCTTAATGCCACAACTAATTTGACAGACTTGCTAAAGGCGATTACTTTTTATTTGACGTGAAAAAGTAAGGGATTAAAATTGATAATTACACTTATCAATTTTTCTATAATCTCTGATAATATTGGGTTAAATTAATGGTGTTTTATTTCCTACTCAAGTAAGTTAGAGAATAACTCAAGCAAATTACCTTCGGGGTCACGCAAGTGAGCCACCCTTAAACCCATAGCAGGCACATCAGACGGGGGGTTTAAAAACTCAATACGGTCGCTCAGCTCGTGGTACAAAGCATCTACGTTGTTCACCTCAATAATGATAACAAACTTATCGCGGGCATCAACGGGCAGTTCTTTATCTGAATTACCAACCACGGGAGCCATTAGGTCTGATTTAAAAATAGATAAACCGCTTTGAAGTCCTATGTTGAAACTTGCATACGAGTCGCCTCTTTTGCCGGCACTCACTTCAAGGCCCAAGAGGTTTTTATAAAAATCAAAGCTGGTATTAAAATCTTTAACAAGTAAGCGTATATTATTGAGCTTCATAGCGGAGTTACTTAGTTGGTTTGAAAACAATTCGCACGGTCTTTATCTTCTATCAGTGTGCTGTCTGCACCAAGTGTAGGGTAAAGTACCGGGGCATAGTTTTATTTCTTTTCGGTAGTTGTCTATTTAAAACGTAACAAACCTACTAAAAAAACTACTTGATTTTACTACTACAATGCACAAATAAAATAAGTATTTGTATAAACAAACATCATAAAGTTGTATATGCAACTATATAGAGCGTATATTTGCGGTGATGGATGCAAAAATTGCCACCCCGAATTTTGATAAGGTAAACCCAGCCGAATGCATTAATGCCAAGTTGCGAAAGCTGCAACGCAAAGTGGCGGCATTGTATGAGGCTCGATTAAGGCCGTTTGGGCTTGAGGGGAGTATGCTGGCTATTTTATTTTTGGTGGGTAAACTACCCGGAATAAACCAAAAAACAGTGGCCGACAAGCTGGTTCTTGACCCATCGACTATGAGCAGGGATGCAAAAAAGCTGGTGAAAAGGGGGGTGCTACAGATAACTAAAGGTGAAGACCCGAGGAACAGCGAACTTTCACTAACAAATGAGGGTTATGAGTTGCTTGAACAAGTATCGCCGATATGGGAAGCAATGCACCATAAGGTAAGCGAACTGTTTGGTCGTTTCAGCATCCAGCAATTAGATGTGATGACAGAGGCAATTAATCAAAACATAAATGAGTTGAAAGCGTAATACGGCTTAAATAATTGTACATACACTTAAAATAAATTAAACTATGAATACTGAATCATTTGGTATAACCTTTGCACTTACCGCGCTATTGCTGATTACTGCCCTTGGGGTGGCCTTTGTTTTTAAAAGTGCTGTTAGTCAGTCAACAATGAGAAACAAACTGTTTCCTATAATTTTTCTTATTTTAGTTTGGATTGTTGATAGTATTTTATCTTTAAAGGGAGTTTTTTTAGATACTATTAAAAGTACTCCGCCTGTTTTCTTTCCTGCAGTTATAGTAATGCTTTCACTGGCTGTTTACTTTGCACTGAAGTATGAACCGCTCACTTTGTTTAAAAAGGAAAATTTGAAATATGCCGTTGCATTGCAAACGTTCAGATTTCCGCTTGAGTTAATTTTTGTATGGGCATTTCACTTAGGGCTAATGCCTAAACAAATGACTTTTGAGGGCTTAAATTTTGAAGTGCTTGTAGGGTTAACAGCTCCTTTGGTTGCGTATTTTGGCTATCATAAGCAAGTATTACCCAAGTGGGTATTAGTGGGCTGGAATTTTGCAGGGCTGCTTTTGTTGGCAAATATTGTAACGGTGGCAATTTTATCTGCGCCTACTAATTTTCAAGTGTTTACTAATGAGCCACATAATACCATTGTATTTAAATTTCCCTACATATTCATTCCCTTTTTCTTAGTGCCTTTGGCGTTGTTCGGCCATTTGTTTGCATTACGCAAACTGCTGGCAAAGAATTAATTATTTAGAATACAAGTGATGTTTTAGGAGGGGAATGTTTTAAATATCAACTATATTTTTTGAGATATTAGACCAAAAGATAACTGTTAATGATGTACATCTTCGTTGTTAATGATGCTCAAATAACTGTAATATCTTTCCTGACGCAGGGTGCCTTCTTCAACAGCTTTTAGTACCGCGCACCCGGGTTCGTTAAGGTGCAGGCAATCGTTAAAGCGGCAATTCCCCATCAGTGCCTTCATTTCAGGAAAATAGTGTGCAACTTCGGTTTTTGTTAAATCAACTACTCCAAAATCTTTAATACCCGGCGTATCAATAATCCGGGTTCCGTCTTCAGTCTCAAACATCTCGGCAAAGGTGGTGGTGTGCTTCCCTTTTAATGAATAATCGGATATTTCGCCTGTTTTTTGCCTTATTTCATCCGAAAGCTGATTGATAAAGGTGGATTTGCCAACCCCTGAGTGGCCGGAAACAAGGGTTGTTTTACCTTTTAACTTATCTTTAAGAGCCGCAATGTTGGTTCCGCTTTTAGCAGATACCTGTATGCAATCGTAACCAAGCGGTTCATAAATTGCTTCGTATTCGCGCAGCAATTGCATCCCCTCGTCTTCGTATAAATCAATTTTGTTGAAAGCAAGAATAACAGGTATATGATAGGCTGTTGCCGTTACTAGAAATCTATCAATAAAACCTGTTGAAGTCCGAGGCAAGGCAAGCGTTACAAACAATAGCGCTTGGTCGATGTTGGATGCTATTACCTGAGTTTGCTTGCTAAGGTTATTGCTTTTGCGGATGATGTAATTTTTGCGTGGGTATAGTGATACAATCATTGCGTTATCGGTTTCCCCTTCGGGTTCAATTTCAACAATGTCGCCAACAGCAATTGGGTTAGTGCTTTTTATGCCCTGTAACCTGAATTTGCCTTTAATCCGGGCTTGCCATACCTTTCCCCCTTCGTCTTTCACGTCGTACCAACTTCCGGTTGATTTGGTAACAGTGCCCTTCATAGTTATCGGTTATCGGTCATCAGTGTAACGCCCGCGTTATAGCATTTATAAAGCGTAAGCATTATAACGAAACCGGATTAAAATACTTCTTTGGCAATGGCGTAGGTAGCTGCGCTGCGTCCCATGGTATAAAAATGCAGTACGGGAGCACCTTTAGCCTTCAATTCTTTTGATTGTTTCACTGCCCACTCAATACCCACTTGAGCCACTTGTTTATCGTCTTTGCAGGCTTCAACCGCTTCTGTCAACTCTTCAGGCAAATCCATGTGGAACAGGTTAGGCAACACATACAGCTGCTTTTTGGTAGTTAGTGGCTTCAAGCCGGGTATAATGGGCACATTAATACCGGCTTCGCTGCATTTATCTACAAACTCAAAATACTTCTTGTTGTCGTAAAACATTTGGGTAACTATAAACTCAGCTCCTGCACCAATCTTCTTTTTCAAAAAAGCCATGTCGCTTTTTAGGTTGGGTGCATCGTGGTGCTTTTCAGGGTATCCTGCCACACCCGCACAAAAGTTGGTAGGGAAGGCGTCTGTTAATTCATCGTCCAGATAAACACCCTTGTTTAATTGTTGTATTTGTTGCAATAGTTCAAGTGCATTGGCATTGCCGTTAGGCTCAGGCTTAAAAGAACTTTCGCCTTTGGCATTGTCGCCGCGTAGTGCCAATACATTATCAATGCCCAAAAAGGCAAGGTCAATCAACGCGTTTTCAGTTTCCTCACGGCTAAACCCGCCACAAATCAAATGGGGTACAGCATCCACGTGGTATTTGTTCATTATAGCAGCGCAAATAGCTACCGTGCCGGGACGTTTTTTAGTAGTTATTTTGCGGTAGCTGCCATCCGGAAGTTTCTTTTCTATAAACTCTTCGCGGTGGTAGGTTACATCAATAAACTTGGGCTTAAACTCCATCAAGGGGTCAATACCCTGATATATACTTTCAATGCCTTTTCCTTTTAGTGGAGGTAAAATCTCAAATGAGAACAATGTCTCGCCGTTGGCATTTTTAATGTGGTCGGTAATTTTCATTATCGGTTTTTCAGAAACGCAAAAATAGACAAAGTTTTGTTGCTGTTGCGGCTTGTTTTGAAACAGTTGCGAAACTAAATTTCGCAAAAAAATTATGGTGAAGTTTGATGTTGAAATAACGGCCGAAGAATATATAAAATTGAATTACAGGATTGTGTATGGCAATCCTGTGGTGCTGATTGCACTTGCAGCTTGTGCGGTAATAGTGGCTACAAACTTAACCAACGGTGGTTGGGATGCGCTGACAAAAGGGCCTGCGGATATTATTGCATTGTTTGCGCTGGGTTATTTATTGTTGTTTTTACCCGTTACCTTGTTTTACAGGGTGAGGGGGCTTTATTACCGTATGGCCGCCCTTAATGAAAAGCAAACGTTTACTACAGATGATACAGGGGTGAATATTAAAGGCCAGACTTTTGAAGTGAAGAACGAGTGGAGTGCATACAAAACAGTGGAACTTAAAAAGGACTGGATGGTACTGTGGAAGGCAAAGAATTTTGGAAATTTTGTACCGCTGCGTTCGTTTAAAAGCCCCGAAGATTTAGAGCAGTTTATAGCAATGGCGCAAGAAAAGGGGATAAAAGTGAGGGGTAAGTACCCCGTTAGCTGATAATTATATTTGTGATACTATTATTTTAGTGCTAAGTGTTTATAATTGCACTATATGCATTAATGCTTAAAAAACTGATAAATTCTGCTTTATATCATGAGTTCATACAATTGCCCGAAATGTAACAGCGCATTTACCATTGGTACAAAATTTTGCCAAAGCTGTGGCTATAATTTGGAAAATGATTTTATAGAAAATCCGGTTTGCCCCACTTGCGGTAAAAATTTTACCACCGGCACACGATTTTGTGATATTGACGGCACAAAACTAGTGGATCAAAAAAATGCCTTACCACGTTGCGTAAAATGTGGTACTGAGTACGCTATTGGTACACAGTTTTGCCCTAAAGATGGTGCGGCTGTTATTGCAGGTGGCAGTACGGTGAATAACGGCAATCAACAAAGCTCTAATTGGCAGTCTCCGATAAACCCGAACTGGCCCACTGGTTACTACCCCAAAGCCTCCTTAGGCGATAGATTTTTGGCTTCTCTTATTGATGGTTTAGTATTATTGGCGTTGGCTATACCTTCGATTATATTAATCATACTTGGCGCTATAGAGTTAGACAAGTATTACGATGAGCAGACTAAAGGCTATATTTATATTGGACTTGGTATATTACTTTTTGTTCTCCCGCTTATTTACAACTTTATTAAAGATGGGCTTGGCAATGGACAAAGCTATGGTAAAAGGGCTATGAGTTTAATGGTGGTTAACCTTGATAACAATACTCCCTGCAATATGGGCAAATCAGCAGTAAGGTATTTAATAATGTTATTGTTGGGAATAATACCCTATGTAGGAGGGCTTATAGAACCAATTATGGTTTTGGCTGATAAAGATGGCAGGAGACTTGGAGACAGGGCAGCCAATACGCAGGTGATAGAAGTAAGACATTATAAAAAATCAGAGAATGAAAAAGCTTCGTATTGAGTAGTTGGTACGAGGTTTTTGAATGTTTATCGGCGCGAAAAAGGTGATTTGATTGTATTACCTCTGCCACTTCCTGCCTTTTCCTTTATGTGCTTATATCTTTGCCAACGAATAAGCGGGAGCGGCAAATTCAACCTTATCAAACAAAAACAGTCTAAAAAGTAGCAAGTGCTAAAAATTTGGTAACTTTGCACACATTTTTAAGCAATGACTTTAAGTATTCTTTTATTTGGTATGCCCGGAGGTTCTGAATGGATCCTTATCTTGGTAATTGCCCTTTTACTGTTCGGCGGTAAAAAAATTCCTGAACTAATGCGTGGACTTGGCAGCGGTATCCGCGAGTTTAACGATGCCAAAAACAAAGTGAAGGATGAAATACAGGAAGGCATAAAAAACCCTCCTCCTGCTGAAAAGGAAGCAAAAACTGAAAGCAAGTAAGTAATACCAAGCGGCAAACAATTAGTGGCTTTGAAGAAATTTCAATCGTTGGCACAGGTACGTGCTGAAATCAGTGCAGGTAATCTTACCTGTGTTGATTTGGTGCGCTATTATTTGCAACGCACCGAGGAGAAAAAACACCTGAATGCTTTGTTGGAAGTATATGCCGATGAAGCACTGCAACACGCTGCCCAAGTGGATGAAAAGCTGAAAAGCGGAACCGCTGGTAAGCTGGCAGGTATGGTGATGGTGCTGAAAGACAACATTTGTTTCAAAGGCCACAAAGTGAGTGCTTCCAGCAAAATACTGGAGGGTTTTACTTCGCTGTACTCTTCAACCGTTACTGAACGGTTGCTGGCCGAAGACTGTATTATTTTGGGACGTGCCAATTGCGACGAGTTTGCAATGGGAGCCAGTAACGAGAACAGCGCTTACGGACCGGTATTAAACGATTTAGATAATACCCGCGTGTCAGGCGGTTCATCGGGCGGATCGGCAGTTGCCGTGCAAGCCGATATGTGCTTGGCAGCTTTGGGTAGTGATACGGGTGGTTCAGTGCGACAACCTGCGGCTTTTACAGGCTTATACGGTTACAAACCAACCTATGGTATGGTATCGCGTTGGGGTTTATTGGCATACGCTTCATCGTTAGACCAAATTAGTCCCATCACATCAAGCGTTAGTGATATGCAGGCTATTATGGATGTAATTGCAGGCCCTGATGAGTTTGATGCCACACTAACCCAACAACCTGCGCCTGCCTTTATGCTTCCTGCCGATACCGGTAAGAAGCGTATAGCTTATATCAGCCAAACCCTTTCTTCTGATGGGGTGAGTACCGATATTAAAAATGGTACGTTGGCTTTAATTGAAAAATTGAAACAAGAAGGCCATACGGTTGAAGCGGTTGATTTCCCGTTAATAGACCAAATGGTGCCTTGCTATTATGTGCTTACCACTGCCGAAGCCAGTAGCAATCTTTCGCGCTATCAAGGCTTGCAGTACGGCTACCGCAGTCCCAATGCCACCGATTTGGAGAGTACTTTCAAAAAATCGCGCAGCGAAGGGTTTGGGAAAGAAGTTCAACGCCGTATTATGCTGGGCACATTTGTGCTTTCAGCAGGATATTATGATGCGTATTATACCAAAGCTCAAAAGGTGCGCCGCATAGTGCAGCAAAAAACCAATGAAATTTTAAGCAAGTACGATTTTATACTATCGCCTACCACTCCGACTCCCGCGTTTAAAATAGGGGATAAGGCTGCCGACCCTGTGGCAATGTACCTTGCTGATATATTTACCGTGCAAGCACCGTTGGCAGGTATCCCTGCCATATCAGTACCCGCAGGTACCGATGCTGCCGGAATGCCTTGGGGCATCCAACTGATGTCGGCCAAAAACAGCGATGCTCAACTGCTTGCGTTTGCGGCTGCAATAAATTAATGTTAAAAACTATTTTACCTTTTTTGCCGTTTAGGTATTAAATCTGCAATAGATACCACTGATGCGTTTTTTTAAATATACTGCTTACCTAATTTTATGGTGCTTACTACCCACCGCCGCAACTGCCCAAACGGACTATGCCAATAGGCTTGCTACCATACCCGACATTAATATTAAATACAATCCTGTTGTTGACGGCTACATTAACCAAATGCTTAGTTCGCCAAACAGCACCGCAATTGCCTTAGGCCGTTATATTTATTACAAACCAGTAATAGACTCAATGCTTATACAATATGGTGTCCCAACCAACGTGGGGCTGATGGTGTTGGGCAATAGTATGGCCGATTGCACCTACAGTGATGCCGAAGGGTATGCAGGCCCTTGGGCCATGTCGTACAATGTGGGTCGCCTGTGGGATTTAAAAATGAATACTTATGTTGACGAGCGCAGGGATTTGGCTAAATCTTCCTTTGCAGCAGCCAAATGCATGAAAGAGTTAAGGTTTCTATACAACTCACCCGACCTTGCACTTGCCGCATTTGCCACCAACACTACTACCGTTAATAAATACATTAGGCTTGCGGGTAATACCTTTGATTATTGGGAAATGTATGATAGTTTACCCAAACCCGCCCAAAAAATTGTGCCGTCGTTTTTAGCAGCTGTTTATTTATATTATTTCCATGCTGAGCATGGTATATCGCCCATCACTTATGCACCTCCTGCATACGATACGGTGTCTATCAACAAATGGCAATCGTTTGATGAAATGGCAACAGTACTTCATACAACCAGCAAAGAGTTAAAAGAACTAAACCCAGAGTTTAAGCAAGGTATTGTGCCTACTTCACGTATCTCGTATGTGGTTAAACTGCCGTTAAAAAGCAAACAGCATTTCGGTAAATTGGATGCACTTGATTTTAAACCTTACAATACCAATCCCTATATAGAAAAAGTACCTGAGCTGGAAAATAGGAATTTACCCATCCGTAAGGGTTCTGATACTGCACAAAGTGCTGAGGTTGAAACACCTCAAGTAGCAAATACATCGGTTCCATCTGCTAAAAAAACAGATGAGAACGATAAACAGCAAGGCGATACTGTTAACCACGTTGTAGCAAAAGGCGAAGGACTTGGCATTATTGCACAAAAATATGGTGTGAAGGTGGACGACATTAAAAAATGGAACAACCTTAAGGGATACAATATCTACCCCAACCAAAAATTGGTTATATATACCAACAAGGCCAAGTAAAATCAGTCGTTTTCTAAAAGGTATACATTTGCACTGCAAATAGTATATTTGTTTGCAGCATGGATAATATCACCCCAAAAGAACGCATACTTAAAAAAATAAGGGCGGGTTTGTTGTACAAAACACCCAATAAACACCCCGAAATTGACCTTGAACACAGTGTGTATGAAGATATTACCGATCCATTGCCCGAATTATTTGCAAAAAATTTTTCATTAGCGGGCGGCAAATTTGTGTTTTGCCATAGTAGGTACGATTTTATTGATAGTTTGATAGACCTGCTTGAAAATAAAAAGTGGGAAAACTTGTATTGCTGGGATAAAGAGTTAAAAGCCGATTTAGAAGATATAGAACAGGATTTTGTGCGCAGCACTAATAACCTTGAAAGTGCGCAAGCATCGCTTACCACCTGCGAGTGCCTGATAGCCCGCACAGGAACAGTAGTAACCAGTTCGCTAAAAAACAGCCGCAGTTTAGTGGCAGTTCCCCAAGCCCACATTGTAGTTGCTTGGATGAACCAAATAGTCCCTGATATTAAAGATGGTTTAAAAACCCTTAACAACCGCTACGGTAAAAAACTCCCTTCGGCCATTAACTTTATTACAGGCCCCAGCCGCACGGCTGATATAGAAATGCAATTGGTAACCGGTGTACACGGCCCCAAAGAGTTATATGTGTTTTTAATAAATGCAAGAAAATAGCATTATGAAAAAATACAATGCCATTTCATTACGTTTTTCAATCAATAAAAATTAACGTTATGAAAAAACACTGTCTTATTGTGTTGCTAGTCTTTTTATTACCTGTATTTGTTACAGCACAGATTACACCAAAATCAGTAATGCAAAATGCAAGGAGAAACTGTCTTGCTATTAGCAACGGAAAGTATGAATTGATACGCAAGTTCAAATTCTTTTCGGACAGGGACACAATTGTGCAGGTAGGAGAAGTTGTTTTTGAGAAAAATAAAGCGGACAACCTTTTTGCACTACATTTTTGGCTTGAAAACAAAACGGATAGTTTTGCCCGTTTTTACGATGGTAAACAGATGTTTACTATCAATCACAGTGAAAAAAATGTAATTATTGATACTGCGCGCCAAAACATGATTAATGGGATAAGGGGCAACATGATTGGTAATTATTTGTCGTTCTCATATACAGATACACTGCCTATGCGAGCATTGGACGATACCAGTTATCGCCCTGTATTTGATGCCGCCTACAATAATAAAGATACGTTGGTTATATTTATACAGCTTTCAGGCAATAATGATAGTGGTGAATGGATTCGTTGGTTTTTTGATGCAAAAACATATTACCCTATTGCTAAAGAAGTTAGGCTTGTTAATGATAATGAGGTTCAGTACGAACATTTTTTCGTTACCAGTTACTCATTTAACAAACAAGAAAACATCAAATGGTTGAAAAGCAAAAAATGGCCAAGTACTTATACTGAAAGTTACAGAAAACCTTACGTTCCTCCCGCTCTTTTGGCAAATGAGACTATTGCCCCCGATTGGGTTGCTGAAACCGTAACGGGTGATAGTATCAGGTTTACCGACCAAAAGGCAAAACTATATTTGATTGATTTTTGGTACCGGGCTTGCGGCCCCTGCGTGAAAGCAATGCCCCACCTACAAGCGTTGCATGAAAAATATAAGGACAAAGGATTGCAAGTAATTGGTTTGAATCCGTATGACTATAAAGACAAGGATACACAACCGTTTAAAGATTTTTTATCACGCCGTAGTGTTTCATATACTCTAGCTTTTATCACTATTCAGGTAGCTGCAAAAGAATACAACGTGAGTGGCTATCCTACCTTTTATTTGGTTGATGCTGATAGGAAAATTGTGCATTCAGACGTGGGTTACCATGAAAATCTTGAAGAAGCAATAGGAGAGATTATTAGTAACTATTTAGACAGCCATTGACGACATTACCCAACAATAAGAGAGTTTACTTTGCCTCCGATTTTCACCTCGGGGTGCCTGATTATGATAAAAGCTTAGTGCGCGAACGCCGCTTAGTTGCCTGGCTGGAAAGCATTAAACACGATGCTGCCGAAATTTATCTGGTGGGTGATTTGTTTGATTTTTGGTTTGAGTATAAAACGGTAATCCCGAAATATTATACCCGCTTACTGGGCAAATTAGCAGAGTTGCGCGATATGGGCATACCCATTACTTTTTTTACGGGCAACCACGATATGTGGATGTTCGGGTATTTTGAAAAAGAGCTGGGCATACCCGTAATACGCCAGCCCATTGAACGGATAATAAGCGGCAAAAGATTTTACATAGCCCACGGGGATGGTCTTGGACCGGGTGACCACGGGTACAAGTTTATTAAAAAGGTGTTTGCAAGTAAGTTGTGCCAATGGGCTTTTCGATGGCTGCATCCTGATGTAGGTATTGGTATCGCCAATTACTTTAGCCACAGTAGCCGCAAAGCAAACGGCGAAAAAGATTATGTTTTTTTGGGCGAGGATAATGAATGGCTGGTGATTTACAGTCGGGATATACTAAAAACATCTAATTACGATTACTTTGTTTATGGTCACCGTCACTTGCCAATGGATATTGAGCTGCAGCCCGGCAGCAGGTACATTAATCTTGGCGATTGGATTAAACATTTTACCTACGCCGTTTTTGACGGGGAAAAAGTGGAACTTAAAGAGTTTGTGGGGTAGCTCCCCCTCATAAGAACTCCATCACAAGACAATTAGCTTTTATCATCTTTTCGATTACACCTTATTTAAAAAAAATTCACTCGTCACCCAACCATTTAAAAGCAACCTACGTGTATAGGGTTGAAAGCAGAAAGCGTTTAGCAAAACCAAAGCCCGAAAAGTTATCCTGCTGTAAGGGTAATTAGTAAGGCATTGCAGATTTGGCAGCTATTGCAGTTTTTTGTTTGGGATACGGCAGAAGTTGTTTTTTGGCACTAGCTTTTTGCTGCGGCAACTGTTTTATTGGCAGTAGCAACAGCAAAAGGTAGTATTATAATGATATGTTTTTTAATAGGGTGCCGCAGGGTGCCCCTACTTTTTACTACTTTAGTACCTTTTTGCTGTAAGCCCCTTGATGCTCATAACAAAAGACCTATTAACCAAGTGCATGGATAACGACCGAAAAGCCCAATTGGAGCTTTACAAGGTTTGTTACTCTTTTATCATGCGCATTTGTTACAGGTATTACACATCTTTGGATGATGCTAAAGTGGCACACAACGAAAGTTTTTTAAAGATTGTGATGAACCTTGCTAAATACAAAGGGGATGCTCCTTTTGAGGTTTGGATAAGAAGGATTACCATAAACACTATTATTGATAATTACAGAAAAGACAAAAAACTGAGAGAAACCATTGAGTTTGCAGATGTGAACGACCCTTCTTTTAAAGAAGAACCGCCAGAGGAGAATGAAGCTGAGATGAAATTGCAAACCGAGGATTTATACAGATTGATACAATTACTACCCCCCATGTGCCGCAAAGTATTTAACTTATATGTGGTAGATGGTTATAACCACAAAGAGATTGGCGAATTGTTAGGAGTTTCGGAAGGAACTTCAAAATCGCAGTTGTTTGATGCACGCAAAAAACTGCAAGCCATGATAAAAGAGTATTACAAGCCAAAAGCAGCAAGAAATGAACAGGCTGAGTAAGAACGAAGAAGAAATACGCAAACAGCTGAACGAGCAGGAGTTTGCTTTTGACGAGGCTCAATGGGCCGACGCTGAAGCATTGCTTGACCGTGAAATGCCCGTGGAACGTAAAAAGAAAAAACGTTTTATATGGTTTTGGCTATTGCCGTTACTTGCTTTGTTGGGTATTGGCGGATGGTGGGCATACAGCCACAGCAATGAGTTGTTGCAGCTTGTTAATGGAAAGACCACCATTGATTCTTCAAAAACCGAAGTTCTGGTATTGAGTGAGAATGAAACATCAACTGATTACTACATTACAGAAGGGGCTGGCGATACCAATTATTTGCAGGAAAACGAATTAAGCAATACAAATACAGACGATAGTCCTGAAGAATACACCATACAAGGTGGGCCGCCGGCTTTAATGGCTGCCCAACTATCCAAACAAAACAGCGGACAAAAACAAACCTCTGCTCACAAAAATGGAGTTGAACAGAGCGTAGATAAGAACGCCACTCACAATACCAAGGGAACAAATAACGGGGCAAGTAAAGGAGTCGATAATAATGGTGAGAAAAAAGACTCTAAACAGTTATTAGCCCAAGAAAATGGTGGAGATAAAAGAAAAGATAAAAAGGAAAAAGATAATAATGGCGGCGGTGCTGAAACCTCTTTAACACTAAAACCAGATGACGGAAAACAAAACAAGCAGCAGGTGCCGCCTGTAGTGCCAACCAAAGGCAAGGAGGAGGGCGTTATTGAAGGGCCGCAGCAACCTGCTCCGGTAGCTAAAGCAAGTTCTCCTGACAAAGCAGACAGCACCCAACAAAAAGTGGAGGCTGTTGATACTACTTCAACCAAAAAGAATAAAAAAGAAAAAGGGCCTGTATTACTTAAAAACTCTATTAGCCCCATGATAATGGCAGGGTATTACAGGATTATAAACCCCACGGGCAATGATTTTAATATTATGCCTTACTATGGGTTGTTTTATAATCGTTACCTAACTTCAAAATTGCAGTTGGGACTTGGACTGGGCTATACAACTACAACTACTGAGGGATTGAACAAGGTATATACCAGCGAAACCTATTCGTTTGGTGTGCAACGCGACCAAACCATAATAGGCACTCAAAAGTTATACTATATTGATGTTCCGGTAGTAGCCCGTTATTCGCCCGTGCCTGTTTTTAGCTTGGTAGGAGGTTTTAGTGCGGGCTATTTGGTAAATACCCAAAATACAATAGCCCAAGAAAGCTATGGAAGCCTTACAGGGGTTAGCAGCAGGGCGCCCACTACAGCTAATGCCTACCGACAAGGTATAACCGATTGGAACTGGCAGTGGCAATTGGGTGTTGAAGGAAACTTCTTTAAAAACAGGCTTCATGTTGGATTTTTAACCACTAACGGGTTCTCTGATATTACCGTAAACGGGTATTACAACAATTCTGTTTTTGATAGAACACGACGCATACAGTTATACATACGCTATGATGTTATCAGGTTTTAAAAGATACCGCGCTGTAGCCATAGTGCTATCGGCCTGCCTGCTTACACTTGCCAACTGCAAGCGTAGAGAGGAGCCGTTCAACGATAAAAAGGACGTGCCTGTGTTTTCTATAAAAGGCACTGTTAGCGGTCAACCTGTACAAATGGTAGCCGGTGTAGATAGTTACTATTTATACACTTCGTATGCTTTTGATAGCTCTGTTGATGCATTTTCGTTTAGCGGAAACCTTAAAAGGACAGGTTGCTCAACCTGTAATCAATCGATTAAAATAACCATTTATGACAGTTTGACCAACAGTGGCAGCGACCCTGTAAATATTCAGCTTGCGTTAAGGGCAAAAAACTATAATTACTACGGCCCGCAGCAGGTTGTTTCTAAAACGTATAAATACAATTTTATTCCTGAAGTTTCGGGGTACATTAATCCCACTTATAAATGGGTGTTTGGTCCGGGTGATTCATCAACTGTGCCAGTACCTGCTCATATATTTACCGATACGTTGAGTAAAAATATTTGCCTTACGGTAACAGATCAGTTTAATAGCTGCTCTGATTTAGCCTGTAATACGGTGAAACCCGCAACGGTTGTTTCTGATTCGGCTGCTCCTAATTTTACAGCTTCGGTAGTTTTTGATACTGCTTACTTTACCGCCAAAAATGCAGGCCCCAATGTTACATATTCATGGGATTTTGGTGATACACGCACTGCTAATGGTTTGTCTGTGCAAAACCCATATGCCAACCCGGGTATTTATAACGTATGCCTTACGGTTACCAGCACAATTGGTGCTTTTCAACCAAGGGTAATATGCAAAAAGATAGCTTTTCAAGATACCACAAAAAAATGCATAGCCAGTTACTCATACGGAAACTTGGTAGTAGATAGTGTGTTGACTCCCATGACCAAATTATCAAAAGTTATCATTAGTTACATTGATGATGCGGGTGAGGAATATGTAAGCGATTTCCAAAATCAACCCTTCACATCATTTTTTACTGTATTGGATGCCCAGCCCTATTCTTTGAATGAACGTGGCGAAAAAACATACCGCCTAAAGGTAAACTTCAGGTGCAGGGTGTTTAGCACTTCTACCACTAAGTTTCAAGACTTAGACATAACAGGCGGCGAAATAGCGGTGGCTTATCCATAACAACAAACAACAAGAGCATTAATAAATAAGCCCGGCTTTTAAATAAGGCCGGGCTTTTTTCTCACACACACTTGCGGGATGTTTTTTGGAAGGATTGTTTACCCGCAAGCATATTTACGAGTAATTGATGAGTTTGGATTTTTGAAAGTGAAACTTTTTAAACAGATAAGTATCTTGCCACGGTGAAAAAGTGGTTAGCACAGATTAAACAAAACCCCATGCCCTACTTAGCAATGAAGCTGGCAATGATAGCTTTGCTGGTTGCTTTGCAGTTTAATTGGGCATACACCAATAATTTTTGGAGCGATATAACCACCCGCGTAATTGCTGCTGTGTTAGCAGGCGGGGTTTTAACCATTGCTTACAGCCGCTTGTTTGTAGCCGCATTGGCTAAACTTACCGGCCTTGATACCCAAGCACTTTTGTCCAAAGCCTCTTTGGTTCATTTGCCATTACTAATTCCGTTTTTAGCAGCTGCTTTTCCTGATAAAGCTAAAGTGTTGATAGTGATTGCTTTGGGTGGTTTTGCGATTTTGGTAGCCGTGCTGTATATCATTCCCCGCGAAAAGGAAATAAAGCACCACATGATGGCCAATGCACCCTTCTTTCTAATGCTGTTTGCTATTGCAGCTGCGCTGGGTGCCCGTAAAATATTCATTCCCCAACCGTCAATGGATACGGTAAACTGGGTAATGCCTTGGCTTAACTATATTAAACAACATGGTTTTGCCGCTTATGGTGATACGTTTACCAACTATGCCCCTATATATACCTATATGTTGGGCATAGGCTCTTTATTGCCCCTTACCGATTTAGAGATTATCAAATACATTTCCATTGCGTTTGATTTTATGGCAGCGTGGTATATCTACCGTATCATACAACTTAGGTATCCCGCCAGTTCTATTATGCCTGCGCTTGCGTTTACATCGTTTTTGTTTTTGCCAACGGTGCTTATAAACAGCAGCTTTTGGGGACAGTGTGATATTATATACGTAGCCTTTAGCCTTGCCGCCATGTATTACTTGATGCTTGCCGATACACGACGGAATAACTTGTTTGCCATGGTGCTGTATGCGGTGGCGCTGAGTGTGAAATTACAGGCAATGCTGATTGCACCTTTGTTTGCTATTGCTTGGTTTAAGCGTGATGTGAAGTTGACAGATTTTCTATTGATACCCGGAGTTTACATAATACTAATGGTGCCCTGCCTGATAGCAGGCCGAGATTTTATGGATGTATTGCTGGTGTATTTTAACATTGTTGACAATAACCCCGTGCTTACGGCCAACTCTCCCAACGTGTACCAATTGGTAGGCGATAATTTTATTTTTAACACTGCGGGGGTGATGGTTGCCTTTGGTGTGCAAGCCATTTTGATATTTGCTTCGGTTTGGAAACTTAAAAATAAACCGTTGGGGTTAGATATTACTGTACACCTTGCCTTTTTAATCACCCTTACCATGCCTTTTTTATTGCCCCGTATGCACGAACGCTACTTTTTATTGGCTGAGTGCATTGCGTTGTTGTTTGCCTTTTATAATCCCCGCTATTTTTATATGCCGTTGGTGTTGGGTTTCATTTCGTTTTTTACCTACACCGAGTTTTTGTTTGCAAAGGTTTTTATCCCTTTTCATTGGCTCACACTGGCTGTTTTAGCGCTGATTTTAATTGTAGGCAAAACCTTATTACACAAACTTGACGATGGGAATTTGCAGTAAGCCACGTATAGCGGCTATCTTACAATAAATAATTCTCATGTCAATACACAAAAAGATTACCACAGCAATATTTTCATTATTGCTTCTATCAGTAGGAGTTAGCGGATACTCACAAGTTAAAATAGGTTTTACACATGGGCTTGCTAATACAAGCGTAAGCGCAGAGGGTTACGGGGTCGTTCCTCCGGAGGATCGGTCTAAATTTTCAGGAGGTCCTGCTTCTCGTACAGCAATATTTGCACTTATACCCCTATCGAATTTTTTCAGTCTGAGACCTGAGGTGGCTCTTTTTAGTGCCGGATTTACTGAACAAACCGATACTGCATGGGATCAGGTTTCTTTTCCCCCCGGTTGGACTGATAATGTGTCAGCAACTTCCAAACATCGGTTTTACAATTTGCAAGTGCCAATACTTATTAACTTTTCGTTTCATTTAGCTGACTTAGGAAAGAGAACAGAAGACCCCGCCCAACAAAAAACGCTGTCGATGGATATTTTTGCAGGCCCTACACTTTCCTATACTGTAAAAGCCCGTTCGCAAGTTTCTAAACAACTTACCCGCAGCTCAAGTAACGATCCTTCATCTGAATTTAATTTTACTACCAGAGAGCAAACTAAAGTAGACTTGAAAAGTGATAAAGTAAATTATTATGATTGGGGTATTACAGGAGGCGTTGGTATTAAAGGAAAGCTTAACAAATACTTGTGGCTTTGTGTAGAGGCAAGGCACTCTGTACTTTTTAGCAATAACCTTAATAAAGGGCATTGGGACAGGACAACACCTGACCCGGAAAAGATAGGACAGCACAAGCACGAAAGCCCTGTTATCAAACTAAAACATTCGCCAATTATCTCAGTTGGGCTAATAGTGGGGGTTAATTTTAAGAAAATCAAACTTTCTCCCGAACATTAGTATCAGATAAGACAATAAAAATGGGTTGTACTAAGTTTTTATGAAATAGAGGGAAAGATGTTGAAAAAACGCCCAAAATCAATAGATTTGTCTTTTTAAAAATAAAACTATAAACACGATGAAAAGAAATTTTACGGCAAAAGGCCTGTTTCTTTTAGCAGCATTAACCCTTACAGCGATTGTAAACACTGCCAGTGCACAGGTTGAGTGGGGGATTATAGGCGGTATTAACAATTCTAATATGTCAGGTAAAAAATATACCAACATACTTAGTGCCGACCGCCCAAAATTCAGCGGCATCAGCCGTTTCAGGGTAGGTATTTTTATGGATTACCCATTGAACAACTACTTTAGCTTTAGCCCTGAGATTGCATATTCTGTAAAAGGTGCTGTACAAAAGCTAGATACTTTCCGTTCATACACCGATGTTCCTCCGGGTTGGGATGATGATGTGAAAAGTGTTTCAAACCTTGATTTGAACTACATTGAAATACCATTGTTGTTCAGGGTTTCTATGCCCATCGGCCACCCAACAGCGCTATATCCCTATGAGAATTCGGTAAAACCATTTTACCTTGATTTTATGGCGGGTCCGCACATTTCGTATTTGTTGAGTGCAAAAAATGAGTTCAGCTACACTCAAACCCGTACTTCAACCAACGACCCTAGCGAAGATTATAACTTCTCTAAAAAGTTTAGCGGTAGCAACTCACCTGCTAAAATTAAAAAGATTGATTATGGTTTTGTAGCGGGTGCCGCGCTTAAATGGAGGTTCAACCGCAAATCATACCTATGCCTTGATGTACGTTACACCATGTCGTTTGCCAATATTAATGGTGGATTTTGGGACCGTAACGTTGCTAAAATTAGCGACCCTACACAACGTATTACTGAAAAACCTAAAATAACCAATGCAGGTTCACTTTCAGTATCGTTAGGTTTAATAACAAACTTTAGCAAACGCAGGTACTTCAACCTGTTTAAACCTGATAAAAACCGCCCCGACGGCAGGTAAGCTATTGTAATATTATTGTAAGAAATTAATTATCAAGGCCCTGTGTTTATTGAAACACGGGGCCTTGTTGTTTCTTTGCAATGTAAAAATAAAAAGGCTGTACCAACAAGCATTGTCATATTGAAGTCTCTGCTACAGTACTTACCAAAAACAAACTCTATGAAAAAACTATTTACTCACAAAATTCTTGTATTATCTGCCATTGCCCTCGCCTTAATGGCAGCCGGTACGGCACTTAAAAACAGCGGTGGTGCGCCGGTATCCCATACCAATGCCCCTGCTGAAGCAAACTGTACTACATCGGGCTGCCACAGCGGAACATTAAACCCAACCTCATCAAACCTTGCCAACTTAACTTTAACAGGAACATTTACAGGTAACGGTTACATACCCGATAGTACCTATACAATGACTCTTACCTACACCCAAACCGGTATTACACGTTTTGGTATGCAATTAACCTGTCTTACAAAAACCGGAAGCAACCCTGCCGGTACTTTAACCGCCGGAAGCGGAAGCCAAAAACTAACAGGTTCTGTTAGCGGCAAAACCCGCGAATACTTAACACATACTTCGGCCTCATCATCAGGCTCAAGAACTTGGGTATTTACTTGGAAGGCTCCTTCTACCAATGTTGATACGGTGATGTTTTATGTAGTGATGAACGCATCTAATAGTGACGGAAGCACCGGTGGTGACCAGATTTATGCCAAAGAGTTTAAATTCGGGCCATCATCATTATTACCGATTGCTTCTATTACAGCCAACAAAACCACTATTTGTGTGGGTGATACCGTTAAGTTTAGCGGAAGCGGTACCAACAGCCCTACCAGCTATGCATGGAAATTTAGGGGTACACCTTCAACCAGCTCTGCCCAAAACCCTGAGGTTGTTTATAACAACCCCGGAACCTTTTTTGATACGCTAAGAGTATTTAATGGCATAGGCTCATCGGCTCCTGCAACTGTTAGAATCACCGTTACATCAAAACCGTCAGCCAATATTGTTAATACAGTGCCCGGAACTACTGTTTGCGAAGGGGATACCGTTACCGTTACGGCTGCTTTTTCAAGCACCAATAAATACAAATGGGATACAGGCAACCCTGGAGATACTTTTAATGTGGTGAAAATAACCCAAAGCGGTACTTATCGAGTTACTGTTACCTCTGCGGGTGGTTGCAGCAGCATTAGCGCACCTGTTAACATCACCGTTAAACCTAAGCCGGTGGTAACAATTACTACTTCGGCCACAAACGATTCTATCTGTCAAGGCGATAGCGTAACTTATACAGCAACTGCAGGAAACGATACATATGCGTTCTCAGTAAATAGCACTTCCGTTCAAAACACTGCCTCAAACTCAATAAGAATACTTCCTGCTTCAGGTACCGTAGTATCTGTTATTGCACAAAAGAATGGCTGCCAAAGTAACTCAGTACAAAAAACTGTTGCTGTTGTTGCTCCTGTTGCAGGTCCCACAATTACATGCGGTACGCCAACAACATCTGATGTAACATTTAACTGGACTGCCGTGTCTGGCGCAACCGGCTACGAGGTAAGCAGGGATACCGGAAAAACTTGGAATTCTCCTTCTACCGGAGCCACCGGAACCAGTCATACCGTTACAGGGTTAGGTTTCAGTGCTAATGTTCAGCTGTGGGTTAGGGCAATTACCAATAGTCTTTGCGGCAAATCGCAAACAAGCAGCCAAACTTGTACTACATTGTCTTGTGCAGGCGTTACTTACAAAACTACCATTGCTGATACCCTATTGTGCCCCGGCGATTCAACCACCATCACCCTTAGCGATTTTTCAACCAGCAAATACTCAATCAAGTTTAACAACGGAAGCTTTGCCTCTGACACAGTATTTTGGGTGAAACCAACAGCTACCACCAATTTCCCTTTTGAGATTATCGACTCTAACAAATTAAACTGCGGTGCTGCACCTTTTACAGTTTCAGTAGGTGTTGATAATGTTCCTGCATTGACTGCCACAGCTATCCCCGGTACTACAATATGCTTTGGTAAAACAATTAGCCTTACTTCAAGCACAGGCTTTAGCAGCTATACAGCTTTCAAAAACGGAGCCACCACCGGTTCTACCAATACTACAGGAGCGTTTAGCAACCTAACTGTTGTGAACGGTGATAAAATGACTATTGAAGGTCAAACTACAGCAGGATGTAAAGCAACCTCAAACGAGCTGACTTTTGCGGTTAATCCATTGCCAAAACCCGGTTTCACTGCAACTATAAACAACAAATCGGTGACCTTTGATGATACAACATCAAATACCAGTGCACGTGTTTGGACGTTTGGAGATAACAGCGCGCCTGTAACAACCAAAAACCCAACTCACAACTACGCTACCGTAAGCACATTTAATGTGAGACTTATAGTAGTTGACAATAACCAATGCGTTGATTCAGTTACCAAGCAAATTACCACTACCAACGTATCAGTAGGTGAAATTGCCGGGTTGAACGGCTTAGACGTTTACCCCAACCCAACTACAGGTGTATTGCAGTTGAATATCGACTGGAATGGTACCAGTGCATTAACTGTTAAGGTAACCGATATTACAGGGAAAACTGTTTATACAGAAGCAATTGAAGATAAAGGTGTGATTAAGCAAACCATTAACCTACAACACTTGCCTAATGGTACTTACTTATTGCACTTGCAATCTGCCGACGGTGAGAAAACATTGAAAGTATTGAAACAGGACAAATAATAGAGGGGAAACCCTTATAAATGCAAAAGCAGGTACTTATACAGTACCTGCTTTTTTTGTTTTGGGTAAATTGTACAAGAAAAGCTTTTTGGTAAGGGATTAAACTAATAGCCAATGTAAACTGCGGTTTATAAAGAGCCAATTTTTTGCGGCACTTGTATAGCGCATAAACATTGTGAGGTAAAGCGAATTGCTTGAACGAAGTTTCGCGCCCCTGTAGCGGGCAATGCAGTGAAAGTACTTAGGTTACATCAAATCCAAGATTAAGCAGCTTGTTTTCTGATACTGCTTATCCTGCGAGACAAAACATCTTCTTCGATGCTCATCCTGAATTTGATTTTGAAGTAACGCTGAAGAGCCTTAACATTTACTTTGGATTTTGTAGCATACCTTTTTAAGGTTTCGCTGATTAAATCTCTCATGGTGTGTGGTTGGTTTATGTGTGTGTGTGTAATTTTTTTATTTAAGCAGCAGCTTTTACTATGTAAACGCAATTAAACGAATATAAGTTTTACAATGGTAAACTTTTTTTAAGCTTTTGATAATAAATTTACAATATATATGCACAATGATTAAGAAAGCCTTCGCCGTAGTTGTTTTACTGTTGTTGATAAGTAGTTTGTATGCGCAAAAATCAACGGTTGTAGCCGGTCCGTTGCTGGGATACGTTGATTTTAGGGAGGCCTGCGTATGGGTACAGGTGAACAAAGAAGCCAAGCTAACGCTGAAATATTTTGCCCACCCCGATACCGTTTACGAAACATCTGCTGTAATAGCAAAGCAAGAAACCCATTACTCGGCTAAGTTGATACTTACTAATATTGAGCCCGCAAGGACCTATACCTACCAAGTATGGATTAATGGCAAACAGGCTGCCCCAAAGAAAAACTTTAGCTTGAAAGTACCCGCACTATGGAAATGGCGCGGCGACCCTCCGGCGTTTAAGTTTGCTACCGGTAGCTGCCACTATGCCAACCAAACCATACACGACCGCCCCGGTACGCCCTACGGAGATACTTTACCCGGTATTTTTAACAGCATTGTTACCAAACAGCCCGAGTTTATGCTTTGGCTGGGCGATAACATTTATTTGCGCGAGCCCGACTGGAACAGTAAAACAGGGGTGTATAAGCGCTACGACCACGTTCGCAGTAACCCTGAACTGAACAACCTTTTTTCGTTTTGCCCCAATTATGCCATTTGGGACGACCATGATTTTGGCCCCAACAATGCCGACCGAGGTTTTTGGAACAAACAAACCACTTTGCAAGCGTTTAAAGACTATTGGCCCAATCCGAGCTTCGGGGTGAACGGGGAGGAGGGTATTACAACGTATTTTAACTATGCTGACGCCGATTTTTTCTTGTTGGACGACAGATACTACCGCAGTCCTGAGAAAACGCCTGTATATGACGCAGAAGTGCTTGGGGCTACCCAGTTACAATGGTTAAAGGATAATCTTTTGGCCAGTGGGTCAAAATTTAAGTTTATAGCCGTTGGCAGCCAGTTTTTAAATACTTCCGAAGAGGCCGGCGAAACCTTTGTCAGTGCGCCCAAAGAGCGACAAGAAATTATCAGCTTTATCCATAAGCATAAAATCAAAAACGTAATTTTCTTAACAGGCGACAGGCACCACAGCGAAATAAGCACCTTAAAAACCGATAGCCTGCCCACCATTTATGATGTTACCGTTTCGCCATTATCATCGGGTGCAGGAAATAGGGCGCAGCAGGAAAAGAACACGCTACGTGTGGACGGTACGCTGATAACCGGAAAGCGCAACTTTGCCACGCTTGAAATAACCGGTGCCCGCAACCAACGAGTGCTTACGATTGTTTATTACGGTCGCGAAGGGGAAGAAATCAATCGTTTTCAGATAAGCGCAGAGTAGAGTCCTGCCGAACTTGTTTCGACATCTCATCACCATTCACATGATTTCCCTATGCGATCCCGAACCGAGTTCGGGAGGACGGTGGTTTTCCTCCTACTACATCCTCCTCCAATGGAGGACATTGGGGTGCTCACCTACCTCATTAACTTTTCGAGTATCAAATTTCGGTCGTCGTTCAATATCCCCCGCTTGCGGGGGTAGGGGGTGGAAATGACAATTCGGGTAGTTCTGCCGAACTTGTTTCGGCATCTCATCACCATTAACGAGATTTACCTATACGATCCCGAACCAAGTTCGGGATGACGGTGGTTTTCCTCCTCCTACATCCTCCTCCAAAGGAGGACACTGAGGGTGCTCACCTACCTCATTAACTTTTCGAGTGTCAAATTTCGGTCGTCGCTCAATACCCCTCGCTTGCGGGGGTAGGGGTGGAGGTGCTGCGCTGATAGTCCTGCCAATAGCGAGCATTTTACTTCTAAGATCTCTTCTGAGGCACAATAATTTTTTAAAATTGTAGCACAAGGAAACGAAGGGATAAGTTCATAGTTTACCTGTTGTCGGTCAAAAGTCTTATTTTTGAGATTGATTAAAGCAAAAGAAGACTTTGTGAGAAACAGAACAAACAGTGCGGCTAAACCCTTTTTAAAGTGGGCAGGTGGTAAAACTCAGCTATTACCTGCAATACAAAGCTTTTTACCGGATGAAATAAAAAATGAGAATTTAGTATATGTTGAGCCATTTGTTGGCAGTGGAGCCGTATTATTTTGGATGCTTACCCAATTCAAAAACTTGAAAAAAGCAGTTATCAATGATATTAATACGGATTTGATTAACACTTATAGGATGATTGCTACATCTCCGGAAAAACTAATTGCAATTTTAGATAACTGGCAAAAGGAATATCACTGTTTGAATGAAGAAAAACGAAAAGAGTATTACTACGCCTGTAGAAACCTTTATAACAGCAGGAAAAGTAGTACGGAAACTCAGGCGGCCTTGTTTATTTTTTTAAACAGAACATGTTTTAATGGCTTATATCGTGTGAACAAAAACAACTTATTTAATGTTCCAATAGGTAGTTATAAAACCCCTTCTATTTGTGATAAGGAAAATATTTTAGCGGTTAGTAACGCTCTTCAGAAAGTTGAAATACTAAATGTTGACTTTGAGGAAACTCTGAACTATGCAGAGGGTAATACGTTTTTCTATTTAGACCCCCCTTACAAGCCGTTAAGCAATACGTCAAGCTTCAATTCATATGCTAAGGATGAATTTAATGATGATGAGCAAATTCGGTTAAAAAATTTTTGTGATAAACTAAATATACTCGGCCACAAATGGTTATTAAGTAATTCTGATGTTAAAGGGGAAAACAAGGAAAATAATTTCTTTGATGATCTTTATAGTGGATTCAACATATCTCGAGTAAAGGCCAAAAGGATAATTAATGCCAATCCTGAAAAACGAGGCGAGTTAAATGAACTATTAATTTCAAACGAGTGTTTCAAGGGTATGCCGAATTTTGTATAACTTTGACTTTATTACAGTTGTTATAGATGTATTAAGTATTTTTGGTAAGTATTTTCTTAAATGGATATTGCAAATTACAAATTTTCCAATTCATCTGAAAAAGAAACAGCGCTGTTGTTTCACAATCTAGGTCTAACTTGTGTCGATTTGAATTGGAAAATAAAGGGTCAATTAAATAATGATGATGGAGAAATCGACGGTATCTTTTATGATGAAAAGAACCAGTTGTATATTGTATATGATGACAGTACGCAGAATGATCGGCAAGATAAAGTTTCAAAGTTTCTGAACAAGTGGAAGCAATCTTCAAATCAAAATAAGTTACGCGAAGATTTACAATTAAAAAACTATCCTTTGTATGTTCTATATATTGATAAGTCTGGGAAGGAAAGTAAACTTCATTCTTTGAATTATGCGGTTGATGACTTCACGAAAATTGTTTACACTGAAGACTACTTGTATTTCGAAAGAATATTTAAAGCTATTGGTAAATGGGCAAAAAATGATTTTTATAATTACCTAAATATCAAGCCTAGGCAAGTTATTAAAAGAAAAGTGAATGCAACTCAAATATATGTTGGGAATACTCCTGCATATGTTTTTGCTGATAGGGTTGAAAACATTTTAAACTATTGTTTTATTTCTAGAAGAAAAGATAACTCAACTGGCTACCAACGTTTAGTTGATCCTAATAGAGTGAAAAGGATTGAGTTATTAATAAAAACAAATAAAATAAGTGCATTCCCTAATTCAATTTTACTAAATTGTATTGACGAAATTGAATTTTTGCCAAAGTCAAAATCAGAATGCCCATGTACTGTGACTTTTGATCTTCCAGATCATTTTGCATCCTGTAAAGTTGTTGATGGGCAGCACCGATTACTTGCTTTTAGCAAGTTGGAATCAAGAATTCAAGACTCACACTCTTTACCCATTGTTTTGTTTCAAAATATGCAAATTGAAAACGAGATTCAAACATTTATAGAGATAAACGATTCTCAGAAAGGTATAGATCCTAATCTAATATATTCCTTGAAAGCTGATTTATCTTTTCAAGTTGGTACAAAAGAGTTTGCCGAAAAAAAATGTGTCGAAATTGCTAAAAAGCTTAATAAAGATGTGCCAATATTCAAGGACAGCGTCTTTTTTGGAAATGCTGGGGAACAAAAAAAACAAAAGATAACATTAACTACTATTGTTCAATCAATGTTGGAATCAAAAATTGTTGATTCACATAAAGGCTTTTTACAATTAGATTATAATGATGTTGATACACCGTATAATAAAATCAAGGAGTTTTCAACTAATCTTATAAGTATAGATCATCATAATTTCCAATTTTATAAATCAAATAATGGTATCCAGTTAATAATAAGATTCTGCTCAATCATTCATAGGAATATTGAAAGGGGGAACATAAAATCTGATATCGGATCTATAGTTAAAATTTTTTCAGACAGTATAAAGAGAAACCAAAAAAATTTGGGAAAAAAATATGGAAAAGCAGGGTTTAACTCACTATTAAGTATAATTTTAGGTGACATAATATCGCAATCAAAAAGTATGGAATTATTAGAAATCGATATTAAGAAACTAAAGTAGTCATTTTAGCTAGTTCCGCCATTCTGTCACCTCTCCATCCTCGGCATAGTTACTGATAAATGGATGAAGAACTAAACGATTACGAAACTATGCAAAAAGGCAACATTAGTGTACACACGGAGAACATTTTTCCTATCATTAAGAAGTTCTTATACAGCGACCACGAGATTTTTTTACGTGAGTTGGTAAGCAACGCAGTGGATGCTACCCAAAAGCTGAAAACCCTTGCCGGAACGGGTGAGTTTAAGGGTGATTTGGGTGACTTGAAAATACGCGTGGAATTGAACGAGGAGGCCAAAACCATTACCATTAAAGACGTGGGTATTGGTATGACTGCCGAGGAGATTGAAAAGTACATTAACCAGATTGCGTTTAGCGGTGCCGAAGAGTTTGTTGAGAAATACAAGGATAAAGACGCGGCTGCCATTATCGGACATTTTGGCTTGGGTTTCTACTCAAGTTTTATGGTGGCTGATAAGGTTGAAATTATTACCAAATCTTATAAAGACGATACCACTGCCGCCCATTGGGTATGCGAAGGCAGCACTGAATTTAGCATTGATGCCCACGACCGTGCCGAGCGCGGAACGGATATTATCCTCCATATTACCGAAGAAAGCGCAGAGTTTTTACAAAAAATTCGCGTAAAAGGGCTGTTGGAGAAATATTGCCGCTTTTTACCCGTTGAAATTGAGTTTGACGGCGAGGTGATTAACAACACCCAGCCTTTGTGGACTAAAAAGCCCGCCGATATTACTGAAGAAGAGTACAAAGAGTTTTACAAATCGCTGTACCCTTTTAGCGAGCCTCCGTTGTTTTGGATTCATCTGAACGTGGATTATCCCTTCAACCTGACAGGTATTTTGTATTTCCCCAAGGTGAAGGATAATTTCGATATCCAACGCAATAAAATACAGTTATACAGCAACCAAGTGTTTGTAACCGAAGAGGTGAAAGACATTGTGCCTGAGTTTTTAATGCTGCTGCACGGTGTGATTGATAGTCCGGATATTCCGTTGAACGTGTCGCGCAGTGCATTGCAAGCCGACGGTAACGTGAAAAAAATTACCGGTTATATTACCCGTAAGGTTGCCGATAAATTGCAGGAGATATTTAACAACGACCGCAAAGCCTACGAAGAGAAGTGGGAAAACGTAGGGTTGTTTGTGAAATTCGGGACGGTGAGCGATGAGAAATTTGCTGAAAAATCAGGCAAATTCAGTCTGTTGCAAAACACCGATAAAGAGTTTTACACGTTTGATGAATACGTGGAGAAGGTGAAGCCTTTGCAAACTGACAAAGACAATAAGGTAATCTTGCTGTATACCAACGATGCCAATAAGCAGTACAGTTTTATTGAGGCCGCAAAAAAACGCAGCTACGATGTGTTGGAGTTGGGCGGTCCGTTGGACAACCACTTTATCAGCTACCTTGAAAATAAAAATCCTGATAACCGCATTTTCCGCATTGATGCCGATGTGATTGATAAGTTGATTAACAAAGACGAAAAACGCGAATCGGTATTGAGCGACGAACAAGTGAACGGCTTGAAAGAAGTTTTTACCGTAGGTATTAATAACGATAAGTGGCGCATTGAATCGGAAGCACTAAGCCCCGACGACCATTTTATCACCATTACCAAACCTGAGTTTGAGCGCCGTATGCAGGAAATGGCAATGATGAACGGCATGGGGCAGATGTTTGGTGGCATGGGCGACAGCTACCAAGTGCTGATAAACAGCAACCATCCATTGGCGGGGAAAATTGCGAATGAGGAAAATGCCGATGCTAAAAACAGCTTGGTGAAACAAGCGGTCGATCTTGCCAAGTTGCAGCAAAACCTGCTAACGGGCGAGGAGATGAGTACGTTTATTAAACGCAGCGAAGAATTGCTTACTAAATAATTGGGTTTTAGTAATTGAATAATGTGTAAGCCCTGAACGTGATACGTTCGGGGCTTTTTTATTGCGTTTTAAAACAGCATATAAAATGCTGTTTTGTTGGTGGGCTTGTGTCGAATGGTTTAAAACCATTCGACACAACATTTCCAATATCGACGGGTTTTATACCCGTCGGGGAATTTATTTAGTTTTTCCAATTACTATTCGGTAGTTGTTCTTTGCCAGTTTCACAGGTTAGGTATTAACGTCGCAATCCCTTGTGGGATGCGTAACAAAAATAACAGCATAACTGCGTAACCTGATAACACCGTAACAAGGATTATTTAAACCAGCATATAAAATGCTGTTTTGTTAATGGGCTTTTGTCGAATGGTTTAAAACCATTCGACACAACATTTTCAATAGCGACGGGTTTTATACCCGTCGTAAGGGGTAATGCAGCTATTTCTTAAAAATAAAATATACGGCAAGCACCAAAAACACAAAACCGATAAGGTGGTTGATGCGTAAGGTTTCGTTCTTAAAAAACACAACCGAAAACAAAACAAACACCACCAGTGTTATAACTTCCTGCATTACTTTTAATTCCATCAGGCTAAACGGCCCGCCGTTTTCCTTGTAACCCAAACGGTTAGCCGGCACTTGAAAACAGTATTCAAAAAAAGCAATCGCCCAGCTGATTAGTATTACACCCCAAAGCCCCCAGCCCTCCATAAACTTCCACTCCTTAAACTTAAGGTGTCCGTACCAGGCCATATTCATAAAAGCGTTAGAAACTATAAGTAGCAGTATTGTATAAAACGATTTCATAAGTATATTAGTGATTCAGTTTTGCAAATATTGCAAAAACTAACCTAAGCCCATGCGCTAAACCGTAAGGATAGCTGCTTTATAAAAACAAAATTTGTAGTTGATTAGTTAACCAACTGAAGAGTATTTATGGAAATAGAGTTGCCATACCCCTCGCTGCATCACATGATGCGAAATGCAGCCAGCAAGATTAAAACGCCCCACCACAACTATATGTTTGAAAAGGTGGACGATGCTTATAAGCCCATTACCTACGGCGAAACGTTTGAGAAGCTGAATGCCATTTCAGCGTATTTGTATGAGTTAGGTATGCGCAAGGGCGACAGGGCAGCGTTGATATTAGAAAACTGCCCCGAGTTTATCTTTTTTGATCAAGGCTTGCAACAAATTGGTGCGGTAAATGCCTCGATTTACCCAACCCTTTCAGAAGGTGAGATTGAATATATTCTCAACGATTCAGGCTCCAAAGTGATATTGGTAGGCACACCTTTCTTGTTGAAGAAAGTGCTTAAAGTGCGCAGCCTTTGTCCGGCCTTGCAAAAGATAATCATCAACTATACCGATTCTAAAGCAGTTGAAGATGACGGTATAATTGAGTTAGAAAAAATTTACGAAGTAGGTAAGGAACTTTATGGCAAACACCATGCAGCCATTGAAGAGGAACTTACCAAAGCAACCCCCGGCGATTTGGCCATGCTAATTTATACATCAGGCACAACGGGTGTTCCAAAAGGGGTGATGCTTTCTCACGGCAATATCATGAGTGATATTATGATGGCGTTGCACATGGTGAAAGAGATAAATCCAAACGACAGGTTTTTGTCTTTTTTACCCCTAAGCCATGTATATGAGCGCATGGTAAGTTATTACCTGGGCACATACGTGGGTACCGAGTTGGCTTTTGCCGTCAGCGTTGATACTATAGCTACCAACGTGAAAGAAATAACACCTTCACTACTTGCCACAGTTCCTCGTTTGTTAGAAAGGATTGAAGAAAAAGTGCGCAAAAAAGCAACGGCACAAGGCGGCGTAAAAGCAAAAATTTTCCTTTGGTCATTGCGGGTGGGTGAGAAAACTCGCTTGCGCCGTGAGGCAGGAAAAGGGGCAGGGCTATGGCTGGCTTTCCAGCACATTTTTGCAGAAAAACTTGTTTTCAGTAAGATAAAAGCCAATTTGGGCGGCAAAATAAAGATGATTATTTCCGGCGGAGGGCCCCTGCCCCAGCACGTAGGCGAGTTTTTCGGTAACCTTGGTATCAGGGTGATGGAAGGCTACGGACTTACAGAAACATCTCCTTTTGTTTGTGTTAATGAATTTGACAGGCAAGTGTTTGGAACAGTGGGTCGTATTGCTCCCGGCAATATCGTATGCTTAAAAAATCCTGATACCGGCGAAATTATTACCGAACAAACTTATGATAGCCAAGACTTAGACTTTGAAAGTGAGGAAGGAGAGATTTGTATAAAAGGGCCTAATGTAATGATGGGCTATTGGAACAAACCGGAAGAAACCGCTAAGGTAATTGATGCCGACGGGTGGTTCCATACAGGTGATATCGGTAAGTTTTACAAAGGCAACCTTAAAATCACTGACCGTATCAAAAACATGATTGTGAATGCCTACGGTAAAAACATTTATCCTGCCCCTGTAGAGAATGTGTATTTGCGCAGTAATAAGATAGAACAGATTTTCTTGATAGGTGATAAGCGCGAACACCTTACTGCCATTGTTATTCCCTCAAAAGAAGAGTTGATGGAGCAGTTTAAAATTGCGAACGACTTTTTTGAAACAGGTGAAGCATTTATACAAGATGAGAAAATTGTGAAGTGGATTGATGAAGACATAAAAGCACTATCAAACCAGTTGGCAAAATTTGAGCGCATCAAAGGGTTTATTGTTAAGCGTAAGCCGTTTAGCATAGACGAGGGCGAATTGACCCCTACCCAAAAAGCCAAACGCCGAGTGATAGAAACCAAGTACGCAAACGATATCGACCGTTTGTATGCCCACGTGAAAGAATAAAAATTGGCAGGTAAAAACTTGCGCAAGTAAAAACGCTGCATTACTTTTGCAGTCCTTTTAGCAAAACCCTTGGGGTTTGCGGGCCTATAGCTCAGCCGGTTAGAGCACCTGACTCATAATCAGGGGGTCCCTGGTTCGAGCCCAGGTGGGCCCACAAAAATTTGAAGCCATCCACGTCGGATGGCTTTTTTGTTGATATACTAAGCGTTACGCTCTGCGGCTGTCCACAAAACCTCTTTTTATTTCGATTAAAATCATAATCAATTACTTGCAGAAAAGAAAAACCTTCTTACCTTTGTAGAGTGATTAGTCAATCTGAAAAAGGAGAGAAGCAAGCTGAAATCTTAGCAGCAGCCCTCAAGCTGTTTGTTGAATTTGGCTTTCACGGCACGCCCACAAGCAAAATAGCTAAAGAAGCAGGTGTTGCCAACGGTACCCTTTTTCATTATTTTAAAACTAAAGACGACTTAATTATAGCCTTATACATTGATATTAAATCAAGGCTCACGTCCTGCATAAGGCCACAAGCACTGCCCGGTGAAGATACTAAAGCAACATGCAAACGCAATTACATTGATGCTTTGCATTGGGCAATGAAAAGCAATGATGAATTTAGATTTGTACAGCAATTTACAAGTTCGCCTTATTTGATGCTTATCACGCCTGATGAGATTCAGCAGCAATCCAAAGCATGGCTTTCTATGATTGAAGAAGGAATTGAAAAGGGCGAAATTGAAAGATTGCCCATTGAATACATCAATACCTTAATCAGCAGCAATATCTACGGTTTGCATCAATACCTCAGCACTACAGGACTGAATACGGATCAACAGGCAGAGGTTGTTGAAGATAGTTTTGAACGCCTCTGGCGCATGATAGCGAAGTAAATTTTTTTAAACTAATATAGAGTGATTAATCAATCTAATAATAATAAAATGAAAAAAGTGATTTTGATAACAGGAGCTTCGGCAGGTATTGGAAAAGATACAGCCATATTGCTGGCGCAAGCGGGCAACATAGTTTATGGAGCTGCACGCAGACTGGATAAAATGAAAGACTTGGAGGGGTACGGTGTTAAACTGTTGGCAATGGATGTAACCGACGACGATTCTATGGTTAAAGGGGTAACCGAAATTATTGCTGCCGAAAAACGAATAGATGTATTGGTAAATAATGCAGGGTACGGTTCATACGGAGCGGTAGAAGATGTGCCCCTGGATGAAGCACGCTACCAGTTTGAGGTAAACGTGTTTGGATTAGCACGCCTTACCCAATTGGTGTTACCCCACATGCGCAGCCAAAAATCTGGTAAGATTATTAATGTGTCTTCAATGGGAGGTCGTTTTGGAGAACCGCACGGAGCATGGTACCATGCTACAAAATTTGCGGTTGAGGGCTTTAGTGATAGTTTACGGATGGAGTTGAAACAATTTGGTATTGATGTAGTGGTAGTGCAGCCCGGTGCAATAAAAACCGAATGGGGCGGTATAGCCGGCGATAATCTGCTAAAAACATCTGGAAATACTGCATACGGAAAATTGGCCCGTTTACATGCTAAAGTATTGCAAAACGAGGATGGTAAAATGGGCTCAGAGCCGATTGTAATTGCCAAAGCAATAAAAAAAGCTATTGATGTCAAAAAACCAAAGACCCGCTATGTTGCTGGGGCGTTGGCAAAACCTACGTTGTTTATGAAAAGTATACTGCCTGACAGGGTTTTTGACAGTATTTTAATGCGTATGCTTAAGTAACATGATGAAAAAATCACTTAGAACACTTAAGAAAACACTAATGATACTACTTGTTGTGATAACTGTTTTTCTTGCTGCCGTTGCTATTTTTATGCAGCAGGAAAAGTTTGGGAAATATCCTGAGGGTGAGAGGCTGGAGCGGATTAAAAAATCGCTGAATTTTAGAGACGGGCAATTTCAAAACCAAAGCCATACGCCTGATTTGGCAGAGGGTGAAAACTACTTCTCCGTTATGAAGGAGTTTATTTTTAATAAAGACCCGCGTAATAAACCTGCCGATACTATCCCTGCAAAGAAAATTGATTTGAAAGCGATTGACCCTTTAAAAGATATGATGGTGTGGTTTGGTCACTCGTCATACTTTATGCAGGTGGACGGCAAACGGATATTGGTTGACCCTGTTTTAAGCGGGTCGGCTTCTCCCGTTAGCTTTACAACAAAAAGTTTTGTAGGCAGTGATGCTTACACCGTAGATGATATTCCTGAAATTGATTACCTGTTTATTTCGCACGACCATTGGGACCATTTGGACTATGAAACCATTAAAGCGCTTAAATCCAGAACCCAAACTGTTATCTGCGGATTGGGTGTAGGGGCACACTTTGAGCATTGGGGCTTTGATATGACTAAGGTGATTGAGCGTGACTGGTACGAAGAGGTAGTATTAGACTCAGGTTTTAAAGTAACCTTCACACCTGCAAGGCATTTCTCAGGTCGTGGGTTTAAACGCAACCGTTCGTTGTGGGTATCGTTTGTATATCAAACACCCACCAAAAAGATATACTTAGGCGGCGATTCAGGCCATGATAAACACTTTGCCGAAATAGGGACTAAATACGGGCCGTTTGACCTTGCGATACTTGAGTGCGGGCAATACGATAAAGGGTGGAAATACATACACATGATGCCCGAAGAAGTAGTACAAGCAGCCAAAGAACTAAAAGCATACAAATTGCTTCCTGTGCATTGGGCTAAATTTTCGTTGGGTAACCATGCTTGGGACGACCCGATACTTCGGGTTACCCAAGCCGCAAAAACCAATAATCAACCCATTATTACCCCTGTAATAGGTGAAGAAGTTAGTCTACAAGACTCTGCAACTTATGCGGAGTGGTGGCAAGGATTGAAATAAATTAAAGACAATTTTAAGTGTATATATGGGGTGTGGTAATTTGCCATGCCCTTTTTAATTTATAACTCTTCCAGCTCCTTCAAATAATCATACTGCAAATCCTCGTGAAGGGTGGCAACTGCCTTGCGTATTTTTTCAAGCTGGCGGTCGTATAGTTTAGATAAGTCGAGGTAACGGTGAACGGGAATCCCCGTTTCTTTCAACTCACGGCAGTAATAAATCAGTACCTCGGCTTCGGTTTGTTTGCTGCCGCTGTATTTGATAAACTTATTTGCCATGCGCAACACCTTGCGAATCCCCTTTTTAGCGTAATAAATGTTGTCAGTGTTTATTTCACCAAACTGGGTGGTTATTTCAAGCTGCACATTACGGATGTATTGCTGTTCATCATGTGCCTCAAACAATAAGTAGGTAAGCAGTTCCTTGTTTTCCTTTTTGTATTTTGTAAGCCTTAGGCACAGTTCAACCACCTGCTTTGTCGGCAGTTCATTCAGTTCGCGTTTTAATTCTGCTAAAGTGGCCGCCTTCATTATTTCATCTTTTTCAAGGGTTCCAATAAATACTCTAACCCGTTCAATTTTATCTCGTACAAGGTTTGCAGCAGTATTCCTAGTTTTCCCTGCGGAAAACCCTTGCGGTTGAACCACTCAAGATATGATACCGGCAAATCACACAGGACAGTGCCTTTGAATTTCCCAAAAGGCATCTCCATTTTCACCAGTTGCAGCAGTAGTTGAGGGTCGGTAGTCATTCGTCGGCAACTTACAATTTTTTTCAACGCAAGTAACAGGGCAAAATAATCACATTCACCATTCTTTATTGGTATAAAGCTGGCAGGAGTTTTTTTATACTTGCACAAATACAACTAAAGTTTTTTTGATGACCAAAGGTAAAAGCCATACAAAACGGCCTAAGAAATCTGAACCCGATAAAAAAGTTACGATGGAACAGTTAGAAGCCATTGCTGCGCAGGTACGAAAACGTCAGCAACGATGGTACATTATTGCTGTTGTGATGATGGTATTGGTGTTTTTGGGCATCATTTTCCTGTTTCAATAGGCTTTTAGTGTCAATGCCTTAACTTTGTCTTCCATTTTTACTGTACCGCTTTGAGAACTGCAAAACAACCCCTAATCATAGAAAATTTACAAATTACAGCCGCCGGAGCTGAAGGCAACTGTATAGGCAGGCACGAAAATAAAGTAGTGTTTGTGCGTCGTGCTGTTCCCGGTGATGTGGTAAATGTGCGGGTGATTGGTAAAAAGAAGAGCTTTTACGAAGCTGAAGTAATTGAGGTGGTTACTCCCTCGCCACAAAGGGTTACGCCGTTTTGTGCACATTTTGGGGAGTGTGGCGGTTGCAAATGGCAGCAAATGGACTATGCTGAGCAATTGCGCAATAAACACCAAATGGTGATTGATGCCTTTGAACGGATTGGTAAAATTGAGGTAGGGGAAGTATTACCCATACAAGGCTGTGACGAAAATCGTTTTTACCGCAACCGCATGGATTATGCCTTTAGCAACAAACGTTGGCTAAGCAAAACCGAAATGGATATTGAAGACAAGGGCGAACTAAACGCTCTTGGTTTTCACATACCGGGCAGGTTTGATAAAGTACTGAATATTGATAAATGCTGGTTGCAGGATGATATGGCCAACAATATCCGCAATGCGGTGCGCAACTATACCATCAGCAAAGGATATACTTTTTTTGATTTAAGAGAACAGCACGGGTTGATGCGCGGTTTGATTATCCGCAACAGCACCGCAGGGGAGTGGATGGTGATAGTGATGTTTCATGGCAACGATGCGGAAGCTATGGATGATGTAATGGGGTACATTGAAACCTCATTCCCGCAAATCACTTCGTTGTTATACGTAATCAATAATAAGCGCAACGATACCATTTACGACCAAGATGTGTTGGTGTGGAAAGGTAAAGACCACATGCTTGAAAAGCTGGGCAATCTTACTTTTAAAGTACGACCTAAATCGTTTTTTCAAACTAATACCCGCCAAGCTGAAACCTTATACAACATTGCCGTAAACTTTGCCGGACTAACCGGAAATGAGGTTGTGTATGATTTATACACGGGTACGGGCACTATTGCCAATTACGTGGCCGGTACAGCAAAAAAGGTAGTAGGGATTGAATACATTGAGCAAGCGATTGACGATGCCCGCGAGAATGCAGCCTTTAATAACATTACAAATACGGTGTTTTATGCAGGGGATATGAAAGACGTATTGAACGATGCCTTTATTGCTAAAAACGGTACACCTGATTTGATAATTACTGACCCTCCGCGTGCAGGTATGCATGCCGATGTGGTAAAAAAGATATGCGAAATAGGTGCGCCCCGTGTGGTGTATGTGAGCTGTAATGCTGCCACACAAGCCCGCGACCTTGACCTGATGCGCGAGACTTACCGAGTTGTGAAAATACAACCCGTTGATATGTTCCCGCACACCGCCCACGTTGAAAACGTGGCGTTGCTGGAGAGGATATAATCCCAATGATATCAATAAAAAATGCGGCCTGAGCCGCATTTTTTATTTGGTATCTCTGTTAAACTCTTATCGTCCTGCCAAAATCTTTTTGTAGCGGGGCATGTCGTTTAGCAATGCCAACGCTTCGGTTATTTCGGGGTCGTCGTTAAAACCAACTTCCCAAGTAGCCCTTTGGTAGTAGTAGCGGGTAGCAATTTCTTTTTCAAGCAGCTTCATTATCTCAGCTTTGTTTTTCTCAAGGTCGGCCATTTTATCGTGTCCTAGTTCCTTTTTCAACTGCTCATAGCTTTTGCTTATGCCTTCGTAATACTTTTCGCCTTCGGCTTTCTTTTTCAACTCTTCAAGAGCTTTTTCAGTTTCTGTTTGGTAATCGTACTCCTTATCCTTCAAAAAGTTGGTAAAGTCTTTCCAGTCGGCCTCAGTAAGTTTAAAATCTTTGGCGCTCGCAATTTTATCATGGGTATTGCGATACTTGTTGGCAAAATCAAAAACCAGCAGTTTACTAATCAGGCTGTTGGTTATTTTGCTGTATTCGGTTCGTGTAGTTTTTACATCAGGGTCAATACCGGCCCCGTCCAATACACGGCGACCGTTTTTGGTTTTAAACTCTTTGCGCAATGAATCGGGGGTATTAGGTACCGTACCGTCTTCTTTACGTTGTGAATAATCCAATGCCTGTATACAACGACCGCTTGGGGTGTAATACTTTTGGGTAGTGATTTTTAATTGAGTGCCGTAGCTAAGCATACGGGTGGATTGTACCAAGCCTTTTCCATACGTACGTTGGCCAAGCACCACGCCCCTGTCAAGGTCTTGTATGGTGCCCGATACAATTTCTGATGCTGATGCAGAACCTTTGTTGGTAAGCACTACCAGCGGGATTTCCATATCCACAGGTACGTTAATAGTGCGGTAATCGCGGTTTTGCTCGGTAACTTTTCCCTTAGTACTTACTACCAATTGGTTACGATCGATAAACACATTCACAATATTTACAGCCTCGTGCAGTAAACCACCGGGGTTGCCCCTCAGATCAAGTATTACTGAGTTAAGCCCTGTGTTTTTCTTCAATTCTTTCAGTGCATCGGCCACTTCTTTGCCCGCATCGTTCCTAAACTCTTCCAACACTATATACCCCGTGTGCTCGTTAATCATACCGTAGTAGGGCACGTTTTTCACTTTTATTTCCTCGCGTTTAATCACCTTAGTCATTTCCACTCCGTCGCGCATTATTTTCAGCGTCACTTCAGTTTCAGGCTGCCCTTTCAAAAACTTGCTCACTCCGTCAACATTCAAGCCCTTTAAGCTTTTGCCGTCGGCTTCCAACAAAATATCACCTGCACGTAAATCACTTTTAGCAGCGGCATATCCTTCATACGGTTCGCTAATAGCTACATAATCCCCTTTTTTAACAATCATAGAGCCAATGCCGCCATATTGTCCTGTGATTTGGAAACGATAGTCTTCAATTTCGCTCTCGCTGATAAAATTGGTGTAAGGGTCAAGCGAGTTCAGCATCGCGTCAATGCCTTCGCGCATCAATTTGCTGGGCTCCACTTCATCCACATAATAGGTATTCACCTCTTTGTACAAAGTGGTGTAAATGTCGATGTTCTTTGAAATTTCAAAGTAGTCATCGGCACTTTTAAAGGCAGCAAAGCCAAGGCCTACAACCGCAAGACCAATCATAATTGTTTTGCGGCGGTTTCTAAAAAATGTGCTTACTCGTTTCATACAATGGTATCGGTTATTGGGCAATCCGTTGTTTGTAATTAGTGCTATCAGATAGCAACAATATCATCTCTCGTTAAGTTATACAATTAGCTATGTAACTATTAATACCAAAAACGTTGCAATAAGTAAATTATTTCAACGGGTGGTAGCCGTGTCCGCCCCACCATGGGTTGCAACTTAGTATGCGTTTTGCAGCCAGCCAACCGCCTTTTAGGGGGCCGTATTTTTTTAGTGCCTGTATAGCATATACTGAGCACGTGGGTGTATAGCGGCACGTGGGCGGCAACAATGGCGATAATAGCCATTGGTACAGCTTAACCAGTAATATAAGCGGGGCACTAAGAATTATTTTCAGCCACTGCATGGGCAAACTTTTTAAATAAGGGAACCAGCTTTTGTTCAAGTAATTCGGAAGTAATATGTTCCTTCCCTACATACCCAATCAAAAAGCAGGCCTGTTGCTTATTCGAAGTTAAAGAATCGTATAGAATAGATTTGTTTTTTCGATAAATCTCCCGCAATTGCCTTTTAATCCTGTTTCGGTCGTGGGCTTTTTTAAAATTGCGTTTGGGCACGCTAATTAATACCTGTGCGGGAACTTCCTCACGCATGGGCGCGACGAGGTACACAAATTTTACCGGGTACAAAAAAAAAGAACCCGTTGGTTCACTGTACAAACGGGCAATGTGTTTTTTCGACCCAAGTCGTTCGGTTTTATTGAACGTTTGGTTTGCCAAAACAAAAGGCAATATAAATGAAAAAGGCTTAACGGTGGGTTAAGCCTTATGTCTTTTCTCGTCAGACACGGTAAGTCTTTTCCTACCTCTTGCCCTACGCCTTGCCAGAGTCTTGCGACCATTCTTGGTTGCCATTCTTTCTCTGAATCCGTGTTTATTTCTTCTCTTCCTTACAGAAGGCTGGTATGTTCTTTTCTGGGCCATGTCAGTCTAATTTTTAAAGGACGGCAAAGATAACAAAAAACTAAACCAATACAAATAAATTAATTAGCAACGATTTTTTGTCTTGTGGTATCTTTGTGCAAAGATAGACACCAACCACCCTAAATCAAAACCTGTGATGAAAAGAGTTATACCCGCTTTGCTTTTAGTTATTGGGATTGCGACGGCTGCCAGTGCGCAGCTTACAAAAAACTTTTCGATTGTATCGGTGGCTAACAACGCTACGGTAAATTTAGAGGGCGATAAAGAAACCAAACTGTACCTTACTTGGACCAATGCTGATTTGAAGCAGCCGGGTACGGTTATAAGATACTCTGTGCAGTTGGATACCCCCGGTGGAGATTTCAGCAATCCGGTATTGATTATCGGTTCTACTTGCTGTGCCAGTTTTTTTGACGATTCAACGATCAATATTAAGTACGGTTATCTGGCCGGTGAGTTGGAGGCTACTATAAAAAGTAAACTGCAAAAAACATTCAAGATTGGCGAAACGGCTACTTTTGATTGGATTGTGATGGTGAATGCAACAGGGTCCAATGCAACGTATGAAAACCGTCAAACAACGTCGCAGCGCATAACTTTCAACAGGGGACAGTTTGGTAGTGAGTATGTTCCCGTAAAACTTGCGATGCCATTGGATAACTCAAGCTTTTTTGTTGAAGACAATGCCTCGATAAATTTAAAGTTCCAATGGAACAAGGCTTATTGCCCATCAGGTTGTGCTACTGCGCAGTATCACATTATGTTTGATGAGATGAGCGGTGATTTTAGTACACCCTTATACTCTTTTACCATTCCGCAAAGCCCGTTTGATACGCTGTTTGATTTAAGGCAAGATATTCTTGCCCAAATGATGTATGACGATGGTATGCCCGTTAATACTCCAAAAACATACAAATGGGCTGTGAAAGTAACAGGCAATAACGAAGAGTTCATAACCCCAAGTCGTCGTGTTAGTTTACAACGCGGCCTTATGCGCTACGAGCATATACCGTTTGGAACGGTATTCCCCATCGATAACTCAGTGTTTACCATAAGCGGCAAACAAACCGATACCATATTTTTTGCATGGAACCGCACCCGTTCAGGGTTTCCTGACGCCGCTTCGTACACTATTTTATTTGATACTGCCAAAACAGGTTTCAATTTTCAAAAGCCTGTTTTCAGACTTTCAACTGCCGTTGGAGACACTTCGTTAAAAGCAAAATACATTACCCTTCGCGATAGTTTAGATAAGAAGTATGGTAAAAACTGGAAAAACGTTAAGTTAAAATGGACTGTAGAAGCTGATATTATAGGGTACAAGTTTATGAGTGAGGATACGAATGACATCACTCTTTCAAGAGGATTCTTCAATAGCATAAGCTCAGGTGAAAATGAGCCATCACTTATCAACATTTATCCCAATCCTGCATCATCAGCAGTCACCATAACCCATTCTTTTGGTATCTCTTCAGTAAGTGTATTTGATTTAACAGGTAGGCAAATATTGGTTTCGGATAGTGAAACCCTTGCAATAAGCGAGTTGGAAAATGGTGTATATATGGTACTTGCACTCGACAAAAACGGTGTATCTTTGCCCCCCCAACGCTTTTTAAAGCAGTAGGAGTAAAAGTATCGTATTTAATAAAATGAAAGTAGCCTTAGTGGGAGCCACCGGATTAGTTGGTGGTATTATGCTGAAAGTTTTGGAAGAAGAGAACTTTCCTGTAAGCGAGTTGTATCCGGTAGCCTCTGAGAAATCAGTAGGAAAAACAGTTGAATTTAAAGGTAAGCAAGTTACAATCATAAGCGCTGATGAGGCCATCGGTAAGCATCCTGACATTGCGTTGTTTTCTGCCGGCGGAACCACTTCTCTTGAGTTAGCCCCTAAGTTTGCCGAGGTAGGAACTGTGGTAATTGACAACAGCAGTGCTTGGCGCATGGATCCAACAAAGAAACTTATCGTACCTGAAATCAACGGCCACACAATCACCCTAGAAGATAAAATTATTGCAAACCCCAATTGTTCAACCATTCAAATGGTAATGGCGTTGGCACCCCTGCATAAAAAATATACAATAAAACGCCTTGTTGTGTCCACCTACCAATCAGTAACGGGAACAGGGCAAAAAGCAGTTGCACAACTAATAAATGAACGCAAAGGTATAGAAGGTGAAATGGCCTATAAATATCCGATTGATATGAATTGCATTCCGCATTGCGATGTGTTTTTAGATAACGGATACACCAAGGAAGAAATGAAGATGGTGCATGAAACACGTAAGATTTTAGGCGATAATAACATTAAAGTAACAGCCACTGCGGTTCGTGTTCCCGTCGTTGGGGGACATTCCGAAGCCATAAACATTGAGTTTGAAAAACCCTACGAGATTGGTGATGTGTTTTCTATTTTGAAAAACACACAGGGAGTTGAAGTTGTGGACGATGTGCAAAATTTTAAGTACCCTATGCCTATGTTGGCAGCCAACCGCAATGAAGTATTAGTAGGTAGGTTGCGTAGAGACGAATCGGTTGAAAACGGGCTAAACATGTGGGTAGTAGCCGATAATTTGCGAAAAGGGGCAGCAACCAACGCACTGCAAATAGCGCAATTGGTATCCCAATTAAAAAGCACGGTTAATTAACCTTTAGTTTACTTATCGTATTATTACAAAACGTCTATATTTGCCAAAACTTAAAAAAAGAAATTTTTTAACAGTGCTAAGTATGGTATTTGAAGAAAATTTGCGGCTACCCTAAAAAACAACTTAAAAGTATTTAACCTACGTACCGCTTTAATATAAAAGTAACCAGCCATAATTTATGATTAACAGCCGCAGCAGCAAAAGTTTAGCCATTGTAATACTTATATTCTCGTGTCTTTTTCTTGGGTCTTGTATCACCAATAAAAAAATACTCTACCTACAAGAATTAGACAGTAATACTAATTACACCGATACTGTAAAGTATAACCGTAATCAATACCGATTGCAGGTAAATGATATCATAAATATTGAGGTAAAGACCCGTAATACAGAATTTGCAGCGTTGTTTGGTAATAGCAGTATTGCCGGTGCAGGTGGCTTAGGTAATATTGCAGGTGGTAGTGGGGGTGATTTGTTTTATACTGTTGGTTATACCATTAGTGACTCAGGTTCAATCAATTTTCCATTTTTAGGAAAAGTTGATATTGCAGGCCTTACAATCAATGAGGTATCAGAAAAGCTTGAGAAAGAACTACGTGTTTTTCAGGTAGATGCCTTAGCATTAGTTCGTTTGGGTGGTTTGCGTTTTACATTATTAGGTGAATTTAACAGACCCGGAAAGTATGTTATACTTCAAAATCAAGTTACAATTTATGAGGCCATAGCTACAGGTGGAGATTTGAAAGAGATTGCTCGCAGAGATAAAGTAGTATTGGTTCGCCAGTATCCTGAAGGAGCCCGAATACACTACATAAACGTGCTTGATAAAAACTTAATCAACTCGCCTTATTATTTTTTACAACCGAATGATTTGTTATACGTAGAGCCACTTAAGCGGAGGGCTTACGGGATTGGTGTAAATGGTTTACAAACCCTCTCCACTGCACTTTCGGTTATTTCAACTGCCTTACTGCTGATAAATTACTTTAATCGCTAACCTGAAAAACAGCCCCAATAGTAAATGAATATCCCATCACCCAATACGGATAATAACATATTAAGACCAGCCGACATTGTTGCCAACCAAGGATTTGATGTAAAAAAATTCTTGTACACATACATTTTACCGGTGCTGCCTTTCATTGTTCTTAGTGCATTAGTAGGTCTTTTCGCAGCATTCTTGATAAACCGATATACCAAACCTGTGTATTCGGTGCAAGGAACCATGCTTTTGCAGGAAGATAAAAACCAAAACGGTTTAGGTGTTGGTATTCAGGCACTGCTTTTTTCGGATTCAAGGCTCATTTTCGAGAACTCAATATTGATGCTGAAATCGTATGCATTAAACGAAAAAGCATTAGAAGGAACCGATTTCAACATCAATTACTTCAGTGTTGGTCGTGCAGTGTCAAACGAAGTATACGGCTCAGAATGCCCACTGGTGGTTGAGTTTGATACAGGTCATGCACAATTAGCGAGCGCAGCGTTTGTTGTTCAAAGCGTTGATGATAATAGCTATTCAATTACTTATGAAAACGCAGGTATTAGCTTTAATATCAATACACAACAGCCTGTATTAGTTAAAGGCTGCACAACTCCATCAGGTACTTATAAATATGATACTTGGGTAGAAACTCCATGCACAAAATTTAGAATTAAACGTGCGGGAATGCCTTTTTCTAAAGGCAATAAACTTCGAGTAATACTTCGTAAAAACGAGGATGTTATTAAACAAGTGCAAATGGCCCTAAAGTTTGAGCCACTTGCAAAAGGTTCTGCGGGTGTTAGTATTTCGATGAAGGGCAATAGCCGCGAGAAAATGAAAGCATATATAAACCGTTTGCAAGATGTGTTTATGAGCGCTGGATTAGAAGAGAAGAACAAGATTATATACAATGCGATACAGTTTATAGAAACTCAATTAGGTACTATCAGTGATTCGTTGCAATTGGTAGAAGATAATTTGGAAGATTTTAGGGTAAACCGTAACGCAATTGACCTCTCTGCACAAGGTAGCTTGATGTTGAATAGGTTGGATGCTATTTTAACTGAAAAATCTTCAACTCAGCTTCAGCAAAGTTATTTAAAGTACCTTATTGATTATCTGGGACAGAATGACTTTTCAAAAGATTTGATAGCCCCCTCGCTAATGGGGATTAACGACAACTTTTTACAAGGTAGAGTAGGTGAGTTAGCCAAATTTCAAACTGATTTTAAGAGGGAAACCAGCAAGGGTAGCAGCAAAGAAAGCCCGATTTTTAAAGAAAGACTTAGAGAGTTAGAACAATTTGGGGCTGTATTGTTGGAGTCGGCAAAAAATCTACTTAAAACAACCAACTTAACTGCCGATGATATAGCAAGAAGACTAAATGCCCTTCAAGAAGAAATTAATTTATTGCCAGGAAAAGAGCGAGAGTTTTTTAAAATTGAACGTAAGTTTAAAGTAAACGAAAACATATATAACTTTTTGCTGCAACGCCGTGCAGAGTTGGGGATTTTAAAAGCTTCGTCTCGTGCCGATAATAAAATTATTGATAGAGCTAGTGTTAAAGCTAAGATAAGCCCCCAAGAAGGTAATAACTATTTGATAGGCGGTATTGTAGCGGCCTTAATTCCTATAATTATTGTGCTAATACTGGAGTATTTTAATGATAAGATACGAAGCACAAACGATTTAAAACAACTTACATCTATACCAATGATTGGTGGTATAGGCCATAGCGATAAAGAAACAAACTTAGTAGTTTATGATAGCCCTAAGTCATCAATAAGCGAACGTTTCAGGGCTATACGTAGTAACCTGCAATTCATGGCAGGTGAAAAAGAAAAATATACAATACTTGTAACATCAAGCATAAGTGGGGAAGGTAAAACCTTCTGTTCTACCAACATAGCAAGCATATTTGCTATTGGCCGTAAAAAAACGGTGCTGATGGGGCTTGACCTTCGTAAGCCTAAAATTTATAACGATTTTGGTCTTACCAACGAGCACGGGGTATCTACTTACGTTATTGGTCGGTCAACCAAAGAACAGATAATCCAGCACACTAAATACGATAACCTTGATTTTATTGCTGCAGGCCCCACACCTCCAAATCCATCGGAGTTGCTGCTAAGTGAAAAGTTCAGAAACCTTGTGTTAGAGTTACAACAGGAATACGATTGTATAGTAATGGACACTCCTCCATTCGGCGTTGTTTCCGACGCTTTCGAATTGATGCGTTTCTCAGATTTGAACCTGTACGTTGTACGTCAAAACTATACAATTAAAGAAATGGTAACGTTTGTTGACGGCTTGTACAAACAAAACCAAATTAAAAACCTTAGTCTTTTGATAAATGACGTGAAAGCCGGCGGTGGCTATGGCTATGGATACGGCTATGGTTATGGATACGGCTATGGTTATGGCTATGGTTATGGTTACGGCTACGGATATGGCTACGGCTATTATGATGATGAGCCAACCAAGCGGAAGTCTTTACTGCAACGACTTTTTAAAAGGAAATAACTTATTTAAAATACCCCTATAAGGGGTATTTTTTTAGTTAATTGCATTATGTAAGCGCAGATATTAATCCAAAGATATTTGGAGTTTACAATTTTTTCTTAAATTTGAGTACTTTTTCTACTCATTCTTTAGTCCAAATTGGGACTGACGTGGCGAAGCTGTATCTATCACTCGCTAATTACCAAAGGGTTATAACAACGTGCTCGATACTTTAATATCATCAAAAACACGCATCAAACTGTTGTTAAAGTTTTTTTTAAACACAACTAACAAAGCCCATTTAAGGGGCTTAGAAGCTGAGTTTGGAGAAAGCAGCAACGCTATACGCCAGGAACTTAACAGACTTGAAGTTGCGGGACTGCTTAACAGTGTTGTGCAGGGCAACAAAAAACTATTTAGTGCCAATACCAAGCACCCATTGTTCAAAGACATTAACAGTATTTTGTTTAAATATACCGGGCTTGATAGGATTGTGGAGCAGGTGCTTGGCAAGCTAGGTGATTTGGAACGGGTTTATTTAGTAGGTGATTTGGGCCGAGGTGTTGATTCGCCAATTATTGACTTAATAATAGTAGGAAATATAAATAAAGAATTTCTTGCCCGGTTAACGGAAAAAGCAGAAGCAATAATTGACAAGAAACTGCGGTATGCTACCTTTACACCCGAACAATTTAATGAACAAAAAGATAGGGTATTACCTGAAAACAATTTATTAATATGGAATCAATAACTCTTATGAGCACTCATAAAATATCTATAATTGGACTGGGCTATGTGGGGCTTCCCTTAGCCGTAGAATTTGCTAAAAAATACCCCACAGTTGGATTTGATATCAACCAACACCGTATCAATAAACTGCAAGAAGGTCATGACCATACCCTTGAGGTAGAAGATGAGTATCTGAAAGCAGTTATTAACGGTACCCATGACGAAAGTATTGCTGGTGCCGGTATTGTGTTTAGTTCGGACATAAACGACCTTAAAGACAGCAATGTTTACATTGTTACCGTGCCTACACCTGTTGATGCTTATAATCATCCTGATTTAACCCCGCTTTACAAAGCGAGCGAAACAGTTGGTAAGGTACTAAGCAAGGGCGATATTGTTATATATGAGTCAACCGTATATCCCGGCGTTACTGAAGAAGAGTGTGTGCCGGTTTTAGAGCGCGTTTCGGGTTTGAAGTACAATGTTGACTTCTTTGCAGGATACTCTCCTGAGCGTATTAATCCAGGGGACAAAGAACGTCCTCTTACCAAGATATTAAAAATAACTTCGGGCTCAACACCCGAGGTGGCTAAAACGGTTGATAATCTCTATAATGCCATACTTAAAGCGGGTACCCACATGGCACCCAATATTAAAGTAGCCGAAGCTGCCAAAGTGATTGAGAACTCGCAACGTGATATAAACATTGCTTTTGTAAACGAGCTTTCAAAAATATTCAATTTGTTGGGTATTGATACCAATGATGTATTGGAGGCCGCAGGTACCAAATGGAACTTTTTGAAGTTTAAACCCGGATTGGTAGGCGGCCACTGTATAGGTGTAGACCCGTATTACTTGGCTCAAAAAGCCCAAACTGTTGGTTACCACCCTGAAATAATATTGGCAGGCCGAAGGTTAAACGATGGTATGGGTGCTTATGTAGCCAACGAGGTTGTGAAACTGATGGTGAAAAAAGATATTAGGGTGAAAGGTGCCAAAATTTTGATTTTGGGTATCACTTTTAAAGAAAACTGCCCGGATGTTCGCAACACCCGTGTGGTTGACTTGGTGAAAGAATTGAAGGATTTCTCTACGGATGTAAGCATATACGATCCTTGGGCTGAGCCAGCAGAAGTAATGCATGAGTATGGTGTAGAAACCATGAAAGAGTTAAACACAAACGGACAAACTTATGACGCAGTGGTGTTGGCTGTAGCTCACAAAGAATTTGCAAACCTTAATTTAGATGCTTTACGCAAAAGCGAAAGTGTAATATTTGATATTAAAGGGGTGCTAGACCGAAATATTGTTGACGGTAGGTTGTAATCCTGCGATTGAATTAAATGAGAGTATTAGTTACGGGCTCGGCAGGATTTGTTGGACACCATTTGGTGAAGAAGCTCTCTGCACAAGGACATGAGGTGTGGGGATTGGATTCGTTAAATGACTATTATGACCCACAACTAAAAATTAACCGTTTAAAAGACCAAGGTTTTGACGTTGCCAACATCCAATATGGTCAGCCGTTGCATAGTCAAACTTGTGGTAGCTTTGTCCAGTTAAAGCTGGAAGATAAACCCCTGCTCGAACAATTATTTTCAGAGCAAAAATTCGATGTAGTGGTAAATCTTGCCGCACAAGCCGGCGTAAGGTATTCAATTACCCAACCCCAAGCATATATAGATAGTAACATACAAGGCTTTTTAAACATATTAGAAGCTTGCCGGCATAATAACATCAAACATTTGGTGTTTGCTTCAAGTTCATCCGTTTACGGACTTAATAAGCAAATACCATTCAGTACCACTCAAAACGTAGATCACCCCATATCTCTATACGCTGCTACTAAAAAGAGCAACGAACTGATGGCGCATACGTATGCCCATTTATTCAATTTGCCTGTTACGGGTTTGCGCTTCTTTACAGTTTATGGTCCTTGGGGGAGGCCTGATATGGCCTATTTTATCTTTACCAATAAGATACTAAAAGGAGAGCCTATCGACGTGTTTAACAACGGCGATATGAAGCGTGACTTTACATATGTAGACGATATTACGGAGAGCATCAGCCGCTTGTTGGATAAACCTCCCGTAGCGCATGTACAAACCGAAGATGGCAATCTTTCACCCAATGATAGTTCAGCACCTTACCAATTGTTTAATATTGGTAATAATAGCCCTGTAAACTTAATGGACTTTATTACTGCCATTGAGGAAACCTTGGGCAAAACAGCTGAAAAGGTAATGAAGCCTTTGCAACCCGGTGATGTACACATTACCTACGCCGATGTGCAAAGCCTTATAGACTATACCGGTTTTAAACCCCAAACAACCGTTAAAGAAGGAATGAAAGCCTTTGTTGATTGGTATTTGGAGTATTATCAAATAAAAAGCGTAAACCATTGAAAGTAGAACTGATAGCCGAAATAGGGCAGGCGCATGAAGGAAGCTTGGGTTTAGCGCACTCATACATTGATGCGTTGGCAGGTACCGGAGTACACACTGTAAAATTTCAGGTACACATAGCTGAGGCCGAAAGTAGTGAATTCGAGCCCTTTCGTGTTAAGTTCAGTTATGAAGACGACACACGTTACAATTACTGGCAACGTATGGGGTTTACTGCCGACCAATGGGCAGGCTTGAAGCAACACTGCGAAGACAAAGGAATGGAGTTTGGAGCTTCACCATTTTCACAAGCAGCTGTTGATTTGTTAGAGAAAATAGGCGTTAAAAACTACAAGATTGGCTCAGGCGAAGTTTCAAACTTTTTAATGCTTGAAAAGATTGCCCAAACAGGAAAGCCCATTCTGCTTTCATCTGGCATGAGCAGCTTCGAAGAACTGGATAAATCCGTAGATTTTATAAAAAGCTTCGGTAACGACATTATTCTGTTTCAATGTACTACCCAATATCCCACCAGTGCTGAAAACTCAGGACTTAACGTAATCCCTCAAATGAAGGAGCGTTATGGGCTAAAAGTGGGTCTTTCTGACCATTCAGGAACTATATATCCAAGTTTGGGAGCAGTGGCATTGGGTGCAGAGTTGTTAGAGTTTCATGTAGTGTTTGATAAAAAGATGTTCGGTCCCGATGCTTCATCATCACTTACTATTGAACAAGTGAAACAGCTTTCAGAAGGGGTTAATTATATCAGCACCTCGTTGGCCAATCCAGTTGATAAAAATAACACTGAAAAATATACCCAGCTAAAGGCCATGTTTGGCAAATCGCTGGCTGTAAATAAAAACCTTCCGGCCGGACACATACTTACTTTTGATGATTTAGAAAGTAAAAAACCTGCGGGATATGGTATAAGCACCACATTGTACAAAAACGTATTGGGTAAAAGCCTAACTCGTGATTTGAGCAAGTGGGATTTTTTAACCGAAAACGATATTAATTAATGGGCAAACGCAAAGTTTGTGTAGTAGTAACAGCAAGGCCAAGCTACAGCCGCATTAAAACGGCATTAAAGGCCATACAAAACCACCCCGATTTGGAGTTGCAATTAGTAATTGCAGCTTCAGCATTGCTAGACAGGTATGGCTCTGCCGTAAATGTTATTGAAAGGGATGGATTTACAATAGCCGCCAAGGTGTTTAACGTGTTGGAAGGTGAAAACCTTACCGCAGCAGCCAAAACCACCGGCATTGGCATTTTGGAGCTTTCAACAGTATTTGATAACCTGTCGCCCGACATTGTGGTAACTGTTGCCGACCGTTTTGAAACCATGGCTACAGCTGTTGCGGCATCGTACATGAACATTCCTTTAGCGCATGTTCAGGGCGGTGAGGTTACCGGTAATATTGATGAAAAAGTTCGTCATGCTATTACCAAACTGGCCGATTTGCATTTGGTGGCATCACCCAAGGCAAAAGAACGTGTAGTTAAAATGGGCGAAGATGAAACGAAAGTCCATTTAACCGGTTGCCCGTCTATTGACCTTGCCGACGAAATTTTACAAAATCCCACATTAACCTTTAACCCGTTTGATAAGTACAAAGGGGCAGGGCAGGAAGTGGATATCAGCAAAGGCTATATTGTTGTTATGCAACATCCGGTAACTACCGAGTATAGCCAATCACGCACTCATATCGAACAAACATTGGATGCGGTTGCCGAACTAAACATACCCGTGTTGTGGTTTTGGCCAAACGTAGATGCCGGTGCTGACGGTACTTCAAAAGGTATCCGCGTGTTCCGCGAACATCGCGACGCTTCAAACTTCCATTTCTTCAAAAACATGGAACCCAACGATTTTCTTCTGTTACTTAAAAACTCACAATGTTTGGTAGGTAACTCAAGTGTTGGTATCCGTGAAAGTGCATACTTAGGCATACCTGTTGTGAACATCGGTGGCCGTCAAGCAGGTCGTGAGCGCGGTAAAAATGTAATGGATGTAGATTACGATAAGGAAGCCATTAAGCAGGCTATAAAAGCGCAAATTGCTAACGGGCACTACAGCCCCGATAAGATTTACGGTGATGGCACCGCCGGTACACAAATAGCCGACATATTGGCTAAAGCGCCGTTGTCTATCGAGAAAATATTGATGTACTAATGCTGAAAGCAGAAATTTTAGGTCTTAAATACCATCGTGTGTTGGCAAACTCAGTTACTCCTGAGTTTACAGCCTCGCTAAAGGCCGACTATGATTATTCGTTCATAGTTAGCTACGACGGTGTTTTTAATGACCCTGACTATAAAGTATTAGAAAAAAACGCCTGTATAATAGACGTTACTCAAACCGAAGAGGAAGTGATAAACGGTTTTAACGCCACCAGTCGCAATGAACTAAGGCGCACCTACCGCACTGAAGGCTTGGAGTTTCATTTCGGATATACTGATTTTAATAAATACTACGATTTTTATAAGGCCAGCGAACATGCCCGGGGATGGTTTCCTGTTCCTGAAAACGAATTGGATAATTGCCTTTTATTCACCGCCTCTTTTAATGGTGAGTACATTTCAGGTATGTCTTGCTACACAGGTGCCGACACTATACGTGTAAGTCGTATTTATTCTAACAAAAAAATAAATACCAATCCGGCCATTAGTGGTACCATATACGGTGCTGCTGCAAAACGCATAGTGTTGGATATTACCAACTATGCGCGTGAAAACGGCTACAAACAAATTGATTTGGGTGGTGTAGACCTTGAAAGCCCGTCAAAGGCAGGTATATCAAACTTTAAATTATCACTAGGGGGTAAAGTAATTCCTGTAAAACTTGGTCGTTACTCAACAGCCGTATTTGATGAGAAAGAACCTCAAATACGCGAAATGGGTTACGATATAACCTGATATGGCACAAAAAGCATTAGTATTATTTGGCGCAGCACAAATACCCTTAGGCATAGCAACCTGGGCGGTAGAAAACGGATGGGATACCACCATTGCTGCAAATAGTGCCCAAATGGGTAAAAAAATAAAAGGAGTTACTATTAAAGATGCTGCCGAATCAATAGGGATTAAAACAGTGACTATTGAAAAGGCTGCAGATGTTACCCCACAAGCCTTAAGCGCTGATGCAGAAACCACTTTGTTTATCTCAGCAGGTTCGCCTTGGATATTTAACGAGGTGATATTGGAGCGTTTTAAACACCGTGTGGTGAACCTTCACGGTACAAGGCTACCAAAGGATAGGGGAGGAACATTATTCTCATGGCAGATACTAACCGGTCAAAAAACAGGGATGTGCTTGTTACACCAAATGACGGCCGGTATAGATGATGGTCCCATACTTACTTACGAAGAATTTATTTACCCTGCCCATTGCCGCTTGCCAAAAGATTATGTGGAAGTTTACGAGCAAAAAAACACGGAGTTCATAATAAACTTTGTAGCGAATTATAATGGGCAAATAACCCCGCAAATACAACCCGAATACTTATCTACCTATTGGCCGCGTTTGCGGGCTGATGTACACGGTTGGATAAACTGGGATTGGGATTTTGTGGAAATAGAGAGGCAAATATGTGCTTTTGACGAGCCTTATGGGGGAGCACGTTGCCGTTTTCAAAACAAAATGGTAATTGTGCGCGATGCTTGGGGACAATCAACCGATGGTTATACCCATCCTTTTCAGCATGGATTGGTGTACCGCAACAACGGCAAATGGATAAGTGTGGCTGCTAAAGGCGGCGAATTACTTATCTGCTCTATAAAAGATGAAGAGGGTAACGATATGATGCCTTTAATAAAGCCCGGAGACCGATTGTTTACCCATCCTGATGATTTAATGGAAACCAAAAAGCGGGTAGTGAAGTCAGCAAAAGGATTAGCGGTACAAGGCGAGAAATAATATTGAAAAGTCTCCTTTAGGAGATTTTGAGACGAAAAAATGCGATTACTAATAGTCAACTTTCATTACTTCCGTGAGGAAACCTATGCTTCAGGTATTTATCCTGTAAGTAGGGCTGCTTTAAACAGGCAGGTAGATGAATTGGCTAAATATTACGAGTTTATATCACAAGAGAAGTTGGCAGAAGCCATTTCAACAAAAAACTATCCTGATAAAGATTTTTGTCTGATTACCATTGACGATGGTTTGAAAGAGCAAATGGCCGCTTTTGAGTTTTTGAAACAAAAAGGCATTCCTTCAATCTTATACGTCCCCACCGACGCAATACAGAACCGAAAAGTGCTTAACGTTCATAAATTGCATTATGTGCGTACACAAATGACTGATGGTGATTTGTTTGGCTTGTTGGATGAAAAATACAATGTATCAAATGTAAAGTTTGATATGGCAGCTCTTGCCAACCAATACCGCTACGATGATGATACGGCCCGCAAAGTGAAGTACTTCTTGAACTTTGTGTTGACAGAAGAGCAAAAAGAAGAAGCAACTAATTTTTTCTTTAGTCGTTTGGTGAGCAGCGAAGCCGACTTTGCCAACCAATTATATATGAACGAGACTGACCTTAAAACCCTTGCCGATGCAGGCGTTTTAGGTTCGCACGGTTGTGCGCACATTCCATTGGCTACAAAACCTTTTGAAGTTGCAAAAACCGATATTCAACAATCGATAAATTATTTAGAAAGTGTTACAGGGAAACCTATAGTATCGTTTTCATATCCATACGGTGGTAAGGACGCTGTAAATACTCAACTTGCCTCTGCATTTGAGGGAACAAACGTAAAATTTGCCCTTACCATGTGGCGTGGGGTGAATACTGCTGAAAACCTAAATAATCCCTTGTTCTTACACCGTGTAGACACCAACGATGCTCCGGGAGGTAAAAACAACTCAACCGAATACATTTCGCTTGGCGCAAAAGCTTAACATACTGGTAGCAGAAACCCTAAATTTTGGCTCCGAAGCCGTAAAAGGTTTGGAGCAGTTAGGTGATGTTACTTTGCGCGATATAGAGAAGGAAAACCTTACCGATGCGCTGGCTGCTTATGATGTGTTTTGGTTTCGTCTCAAATTCAGAATAGAAGAAAAAGATTTTCCGCCTCAATTCCGTTGCCGCTATATACTTTGTCCTGTTACAGGGCTTGACCATATAGATTTGGCAGCTTGCGAAAAGAGAGGCATACAAGTACTAGCCCTTCGGGGTGAAACCGAATTTTTAAAAACCGTTCGTGCCACCGCCGAACATACAATCGGACTTACACTTTCGCTGTTACGTCATGTACCGCAAGCAGTTTCATCAGTGAATGAAGGTGTTTGGAATCGTGATTTGTTTAAGGGCCATGAAATATTCGGGAAAAAGATAGGGATATTAGGGGTAGGTCGCTTAGGCACTATTACAGCAGGGTTCTTCAAAGCTTTTGGTACCGAAGTATATGGCTATGATGTAAAAAACTTTGATACTTCTATTTGCAATAAAGTTGATTCTATTGATGAACTGTTTGCAATTTCAGATATAGTAAGCGTTCACGTTGCCTATAACGATAGCACTCACCATTTAGTAAACGCTTCATTGCTGCAAAAAATGAAACCTACAGCAGTATTAATTAATACAGCAAGAGGTGGCGTAATAAGCAGTGCAGATTTAGTAGCGGCATTGAGCGGCAAAACCATAGCCGGTGCTGCATTGGATGTGATAGAAGATGAATACAACACAGCAAACAATGTGTTAATTAATTACGCCAAGCAGCACGATAACCTGATAATCACCCCGCACATTGGCGGTAATACCTACGAATCGTTCGAGAAAACCGAATTGTTTTTGTTAGAAAAACTTAAAAAGGCACTTCAAGTTGAATCACAACAAGTATAAAATATTAGCAATTATCCCCGCACGCGAAGGCTCTAAAAGGGTATTGCAAAAAAACTTTCGTCCGTTTGCGGGTACTACGCTAACGGATATTACCATTCAACACGGTTTACAGTCAAAACTGATAACCGATGTTGTGCTGAGTTCTGATAGCGAGGAAGTGCTTGATATTGGTAGAAAGTATGATGGAGTAATCAGCCTGAAAAGACCCGAAGAATTTTCAACCGATACCTCACCTGCTATTGAGTTTGTAAGGCATACGTTATCCGTATTAGAACCTCAAAAAGGGTTCACCTACGATATGGTAGTGATACTGCAGCCCAGTTCGCCGCTACGGTACGTTGAAGATATTGACAATACGATTGAGCTATTGGCCAATAACCCCGATGCTGATTCATCAGTAAGCGTGGTTAAGATTGACCACATGGTACACCCTGTGAAATTGAAGGTACTAAAGGGGGAAGAGTTATTACCTTATATCGAAGAAGAAAAAGGTAGGTTTGCTGCCCATGAGTTGCCCGATGTATATGTGCGTAATTGCGCAGTATATGTAACATGGCGCAGAGATTTAGAAACCCGCCCCGATGTTATAGGCAAGAAAAGTTTGGCATACATAATGCCTGCTGAAACCTCTGCGGATATAAACAGCATGATGGATTTTGAATTTGCTGAGTATTTATACAAAAAAGCTAACAACATTACTTGAGCGGTAAGTTTAAAGAAATAGGCGGAGCAACTCTTAACTATGGCATTGGTAAGTTTTTGCCACAAGTAATTGGTTTTTTTCTAATTCCGCTGTACACAATGTACCTTACCCCTGAGGACTATGGTATGGTTGAGTTGGCAACCGCTTTTGGCGCATTTTCACTTATCTTCATGCGGTTAGCGCTCCCTGGTTCGGTAGCTCGTTTTTATTACGAGCATAAAGAGGGTCCTGAACTGAAGGATTACATTACTACTATTTATTGGTCGCTGTTGGGTATAAGTGTAGGCATGGCAGCACTTATTTATGTTGTTTCGTATTTTTTCCTTTACAAATTAGTACCCGGCCTTCCTTTGTGGCCCTTTGTTGGGGTTGTGTTGCTGACAGACATATTCTCGGCAAACTCTGAAATACAAAAGAGATTGTTGCAAGCCCGCAAGCAATCTGCATATTCAGCAAAGCTCAGTATTGCAACTTCATTAATAGGTATTAGTACTGCAGTAGTTTTAGTGGTAGGTTTCGAAATGGGTGCCTTGGGCATTGTGTGCGCAAGTTTAATGGGGTCGGTAATTTTCTTTATTCAGGCACAATTTTATTTGCGAAAAGATATGGGCGGTAATTTTTCCTTCAAATTACTTATTCCATCGTTTAAATATGCGTTAAACATATTGCCTTCGCATCTGGTAACTCCTTTTGGTAACCTGTTGTCTAGGTCATTATTATCAGGTTTTGCCTCATTAGCCGCTGTTGGTTTGTATTCATTGGCGATGCGTTTTATAACGCCGTTGTATCTTATTAGCGATGCTTTTAATACAGCCTTTTCGCCCATCTATTTCGAAGCCCGTAAAAAGGATGAACCTGATGGATATAAAAAATTAGAAGATGCATGTAAAAAAATATGGTTAATAGCCATTTTTATGTTTGTTGCAGCATCAACATTAACGCCTTCTTTAATACATCTTATAACCCCTGAAAGATACCATCCCGCAGCTGAACTTATTCCGTTTATGGCCATTAGCTTTCTGCCAACTGTTCTCACCGTTATGTACTCAAACGAGATGTATTACAGCAAAAAGACAGCTTGGGTAAGCGTAATAGCAATTACAAGATTCTTATCAAATCTTGCTATTGCACTTCTATTTATTGAGCAATGGGGTTATTACGCATTAATATTGGCAAAGTTTATGGAGAATACAATCATCATGTTGTTCTCAATATTTATTTCCCGTAAAATGTTTAACTTCAATCCAAATGTGCCGCTTATTATTAAAAGTGGGCTTTTAGGCATAGCATTGGTTACGGTATCAGTGTTTTTCTCATATTACCAAACTAATAGTTACTTGCAGTTGGCTTTTGGGTTGGCAATACTGGCAGCTTTTGCCGGATTATTGGTAATCACTCGTATGGCAAGTGTTGCAACATTAAAAAATTACATAAAAACAAAACGCCTATAAAACTGATATAAATGGATTTTAAGAATAAATCAATATTAATTACCGGAGGTACCGGGTCATTAGGTAAAGCCTTAACCAATCACATTTTAAATAAATGCGAAGGAGTTAAAAGGTTAGTAATCTTTTCAAGAGATGAACAAAAACAATTTGAGATGGCTCAGCAATATCCCAGCCACCTGTATCCTCAAATTCGGTTTTTTATTGGTGATGTTAGGGATTATGAACGCTTGAAAAGAGCATTTAAAGGCATTGATTATGTGATACATGCAGCAGCAATGAAACATGTTCCCATTGCTGAATACAACCCTATGGAATGTGTGAAGACTAATATCATGGGAGCAGAAAATGTGATTAACGCTTCTATTGATACACAAGTGGAACGAGTAGTAGCATTATCAACCGACAAAGCCGCCGCACCCATTAACTTATATGGGGCAACCAAGCTTGCATCGGATAAATTGTTTGTTGCTGCCAACAATATAAGGGGTGCCAACCCAATAAAATTTTCAGTGGTACGTTATGGTAACGTAATGGGGTCAAACGGTTCAGTGATACCTTTCTTTATCAAAAAGAAGAAAGAAGGTAAACTGCCCATTACCGACCCTAACATGACTCGTTTCAATATCAGCTTGCAAGGTGGGGTAGATATGGTAATGCATGCCTTAGACCATGCTTGGGGTGGCGAGATTTTTGTACCTAAAATACCCTCGTATCGAATTTTAGATATTGCCGAGGCAATAGGCCCTGAGTGTGAAAAACCCGTTGTAGGTATCAGACCCGGTGAAAAAGTGCATGAAGAAATGATTACATCTTCGGATTCGTTTTATACGTATGACTTAGGTAAATACTACGTGATTTTACCCGCAACACACTCTTGGAAGCTGGAAGAGTTTATTAATGAACATAATGCAGTGAAAGTGCCTCAAGGGTTCAGATACAATTCAGAGGAAAATACTGAATGGGAAACCGTTGAATCTTTAAGAGGACTTATTAAAGAACACGTTGATCCAACTTTTGACCAATTATAATGAATACAGAATATATAAAGATACTGCCAGAACTTAAAGCCCATTATGCCAATGGAGGCAATATGATGGAGTTTCTTCGCAACCATTTTGGTCGTGGCTATAATAATTTCGATGATATCATTTGCAGCTATGATTTGCAGTCAGGAACTTATATAGAGTTTGCTAAAAAAAACCAAGATTTTATACAAAAATATTCATTAGAAGTAGCTAATATCTTAGAGGGCATTGATGGTAGTATTAACTCAATACTGGAGGCAGGTGTAGGCGAGGCTACCACATTTGCTAATATGTTGGGAAACTTAAAAACACCTTGTATAAACGCCTTTGGAGTAGATATTTCTTGGTCTAGAGTACATTTGGGTAATAAATACTTGGCAGATAAGAACTTAAACTATGTGAAGTTAGGAACGGGAAACATATTTAATTTGCCATTTAAAGATGACTCAATTGATATAGTTTACACCAGTCATGCTATTGAGCCTAATGGTGGGGTAGAGAGCAAATTGGTAGCCGAATTGTATAGGGTTGCCGCAAAGTATCTTGTACTTTTCGAACCGGCTTATGACTTTGCAGATGGAGAAAGTAAAAAGCGTATGGAGAAAAACGGGTATTGTATTAAGTTATGGGATGTAATTAAAGAAGAAGGCTACGAAGTAGTTGAACATCGATTAATGAATCTATACTCAAATCCTTTAAATCCAACCGGTTTAACAATAATTAAGAAAAAGGGTGAAAGCACTAATAAAGTTGGATGGGCATGCCCAATAACTAATATTGAGCTTGAAGTAGTTGATAACGTAATGACTAATGACAGTTTAGGAGTATCGTATCCGATAATAAAAAATATTCCCTGCTTACTACCTGAAAATGCTATTTTAACAAGTTGTTTCAATAAATAATATATGCAAAAGCCCATACCATACGGCAGGCAAAATATAACTGACGAAGATATTGCTGCGGTTATTGAGGTGCTAAAATCTGATTTTCTTACGCAAGGCCCCAATATTGCCCGTTTTGAAGAGAAATTTGCCCAATACGTTGGCAGCAAGTACGCCATAGCAATTTCAAACGCAACAGCTGCGTTGCACATTTGTGCAATGGCATTAGGCGTTAAAGAGGGTAGCAATGTAATTACTACCCCAATTACCTTTGCAGCCTCAGCAAACTGTATTAGGTATTGTGGCGGTAATGTATATTTTGCTGATATAAATCCTGAAACGTATTGTTTAGATATCAATAAAGTTGAGGAACTTATAAAATCCAAGCCAAAAGGGTTTTTTAGCGGGATAATCCCAGTAGATTTTGCCGGTTTTGCAGTTGATTTGGAAGCCTACCGTAAATTGGCCGATGAGCATGGTCTTTGGATAATTGAAGATGCTTGCCACGCTCCCGGAGGCTCTTTCACCGATTCAAAAGGTCAAAAACAATTTTGCGGAAACGGAAACTTTGCAGAAGTATCAGTGTTCTCTTTCCATCCGGTTAAGCACATAGCAACCGGAGAAGGCGGAATGATAACGACCAACAACGAAGAGTTGTATAAAAAACTGATGGTGTTGCGTACGCATGGTATCACCAAAGACCCGGCGGTGATGCACGAAAATCATGGAGGTTGGTATTATGAAATGCAAGAATTAGGATACAATTATCGTCTAACAGATTTTCAGGCAGCTTTGGGCGTTACACAATTAAGTCGCGCCGAGTGGGGCTTGGAAAGAAGAAGAGAGATAGCAGCTAAGTATGAAGCAGCTTTTGCCGGCAACCCGAAAATACTTTCACAATCGGGCGTTGTTAAAGGCCACGCTTATCATTTATATGTCATCCAAGTAGAGGATAGGTCGGGTTTATATAACCACCTACGTAAAAATAACATCTTTGCGCAGGTACATTACATACCCGTGCATACTATGCCATATTACACAACGTTTGGATGGAAGAAGGGAGATATGCCCGAGGCCGAGAAATATTACTCGCAGTGTATCAGTTTACCTATGTTTCCAACCTTAACCAATGATGAACAAGAGTTTGTGATCAAAACTATACAACTTTTTTTTAGCTAATGCCAGCCCCATATTTAGAATCTCCTCGTTTGTATTACAAGGCACTTTCGTTAGAAAACTGCACTGAGGAATACGTTAATTGGTTAAATGATGAAGAGGTGATTCTGTATCTTGAAACAGGAGGAAACTATACTATTGAAAAGCTAAGAGAGTTTTTAAACAAAATTCAAAACAACCCAAGCATTCTTTTTTGGGCCATATACCTAAAAGAAAACAACAAACATATCGGCAATATCAAAATTGATCCTGTTTCATTGAGGCACAAAAGAGGGGAATACGGCATAATGTTGGGGGATAAAAATGAGTGGGGAAAGGGATTTGCTCGTGAAGCCACAGAAACAATACTCGATTATTGTTTCACAGTAAAGAACCTACATAAAATTACCTTAGGTGTAGTTGAAGATAATAAAGGGGCTGTTGAATTATACAAACGAATTGGTTTTGTAACAGAAGGACGCCTGATGGCGCACGGCGTTTACGGAGGAAAATTTTGCAACGTATTACGCATGGCTATTTTTAACAGCAAGTGGTAGCAAACAACGTACAAAGTAAACTTATACTGGGCACAGTTCAATTCGGGTTAGATTACGGAATTAATAATTCTACGGGCAAACCCTCAAAAGAACAGGTGTTCAAAATATTTGAAGCTGCAGCCAATGCAGGCGTAGCTATATTAGATACGGCCGATGCTTATGGCAACGCTTCTGAGCTTATTGGTGAGTTTTTTTCTGTTTCAAAAACCCGTTTTGAGATTAATACAAAATTTAAAGCTGAAGGTGGTAAGAGCATCACAGAACAACTCACACACTCACTCGGACAATTAAATACAGAGCGGATAAATATTTATTTTTACCACCGTTTTGATGAAATGGTGAAATTTCCTGAAACCTTAGCGGAATTGGGGAAGCTTAGAAACCAAAGTCGTATAAACAAAATCGGAGTTTCTGTTTACGGCAATGATGAATTTGAAATTGCTGTTAATACCCCCGAAGTTGATGCCATCCAATTACCCTTTAACTTATTGGATAACCACAGCCAACGTGGTGAACTACTAAAACAAGCCAAGCAAAAGGGTAAAGAAATTCAAGTACGTTCAGTGTTTTTGCAAGGACTTTTCTTTAAAAAACTGAGCGATTATCCATCCTACCTTTCGCCGCTAAAGCCCTACATGCAAACCATCAATCAAATTGAAGAGGATAGTGGTATGGGTATGGAGGCTCTGGCATTATCGTACGCATTGGCACAACCTCAAATAGATAATGTGCTGATAGGTGTTGATACACTGGAACAACTGCAACAAAATCTCTCATACTCAGATACAGCGCTGCCGGCAAACATAATTAGCCATATAAACGCAATTGAAGTAGCTGAAACAGAGCTTCTTTACCCTAAAAACTGGAAGTGAAAATTATTGCCGTCACACAAGCCCGCTACGGTTCATCAAGATTACCGGGCAAAGTGCTGAAAACCGTAAACGGGAAAACCCTTTTGCAACTGCACCTTGAGCGTATACTACAGTCATCAAAAATTGATGAATTAATAGTAGCCACAACCGTTGAGAATGAAGCCGATGCCATTGAAACCCTTGCACATAAAATGGGGTTAAAGGCTTATAGAGGTTCTATAAACGATGTGTTGGACAGGTTTTACCAAGCAGTTAAAAGCGAGCAACCCGACTATGTGGTTCGTATCACATCGGATTGCCCATTAATAGACGCTACTGTAATAGATGCAGTAATTGAAGCCTGCCTTGCTAACGATTGCGACTACTGCTCAAATACAATCAACCCCACTTACCCCGATGGAGTAGATGTGGAAGTGATGAAATTTAGCGCACTTGAAAAGGCATGGAAAGAAGCTGTTCTTACCTCAGAACGTGAGCACGTAACCCCATATATCTGGAAAAACTCAACAGCCAAAGGCGGTACATTGTTTAAAGGCATCAGTTTTGAAAACAAACAAGATTATTCAGGGTATCGTTTAACTGTAGATGAGGCTGCTGATTTTGAATTGATAAGCAAACTTGTAACAGCTATTGGTGATGATAAAGGTTGGGAAGAATACGTATCCTACCTGGATGCCCACAAAGAACTTTTTGAAATTAACGCATATATAAAACGAAACGAGGGACTTATGAAATCGTTTGCACAAGATAAAATACAACTACGCACCATTACCAACTTTGCTAAGTCGGATGAGTATCGCAGCAAAATTCACGATTTAATACCCGGTGGTGCCCATACTTACTCAAAAGGCGACGACCAATTTCCTAAACTATCGCCTGCAGCTATTGCCTACGGCAAAGGGGCACACGTATGGGATATTGACGGTAACGAATATTTGGATTGCTCAATGGGGCTAACCTCTGTGGGTTTAGGCCATGCGTACGGACCTGTGGTAGAACGTGTAAAAGCTGAATTGGACAATGGTGTAAATTTTCAACGCCCGTCATATTTAGAGATGGAAATGGCAGAAAAATTCCTGTCGTTAGTTCCTCAGCACGATATGGTGAAGTTTGCCAAAAACGGTTCTATAGTTACCACAGCAGCCGTTAAACTGGCGCGCGCATACACCGGCCGTAAATTAGTTGCGTTCCCCGGAGACCACCCCTTTTATTCGTACGACGATTGGTTTATCGGAAAAACAGCTTGTAACAAAGGTGTGCCTGATGAAATAAGTGCCCTTTCAGTAACCTTTAAAGGATGCAGTATAGAGTCGTTAAGAGAACTTTTTGAAAAATATCCTGACCAAATAGCTTGTGTAATTACCGAGCCTGAGCGCAGCCCTTGCGGAAATGGTTGTACTTGCAGCTTAAACGTTGCCGATTTCCTTCGTCAAGCCATTGAGCTTTGCCACCAAAACGGGGCATTGTTCATTGCTGATGAAATGATTACGGGTTTCAAAACTGCGTTTCCCGGAACCATTACCAAATATAACATTGAGCCGGATATGGCCACTTGGGGCAAGGGTATTGCCAACGGATATTCGTTTTGTGCACTAACGGGTAAGAAAGAAGTTATGGAGTTGGGTGGTATTCGCAGAACAGGAGAAGAAAAAGTGTTTTTAACCTCAACAACACATGGCGGTGAAACCCATGCCATCGTTGCGGGGCTTGCCACCATTGAAGAATTTGAAAAGCACGATGTAATAGGTCATAACCATGCCATCGGCGATTTATTTATCAAACTTAACAACGAAGCCATTGCTGCCAATGGATTGCAAGGCTACGTAGAGGTAGTACCCTCAAACTGGTTTACTCTGTTTAACTTTAAAGATAAAACAGGCCAGCCTAATGCAGGACTTCGTACCCTCACACAACAGGAAATGATTAAACGCGGGGTATTGTTTCAGGGTGCATTTGTGCCTTGTTTCAGTCATACAGAGCAGGATGTGCAATACTTTGCCGAAGCCATGCGTCAATCGCTTGAAGTTTACAAAATGGGTTTGGAAGAAGGGTATGAGAAATACTTGGTAGGTGAGCCTGCCAAACCGGTTTTCCGTAAATTCTTATAATGCAACGCATAGTATTTCGTGCCGATGGGAACCACACCATAGGTTTTGGCCATGTGTACCGCACATTGGCACTGGCAGGAATGCTGAGCAATAATTTTGAATGTGTTTTTGCTATAAACCGTCCCGATGGTTTCATCAAAGACCAGATTTCAGAAATATGCCAAGTGATTGAGTTGGCCACTGAATACAACTACCCGCTACCCGATAAGATGAATGAAGGGAACCAAGCGCCTTTCGACTTACAAAATGTAGTTGTAGAAAAAGATATAGTAGTGGTTGATGGGTATCATTTTGGACCGGATTATCAGCAAGGTTTGAAAAGTATAGGTTGCAAACAGGTTTGGCTGGATGATTTGTTAAGAGATTACCCTTTTGCCGATGCAATTATTAACCACGCACCCGGTGTTGATGCGGAAGATTATAACACCAACGCCCGTTTGTGTTTAGGTTTAGAATACGCCATTTTGCGCAAACCCTTTTTTTTGCCGCTTAAACCAAAAGACTATACTAACAAAATAGCCTATATCAGTTTAGGGGGCAGCGATTATTTTGGGTTTAGCCTCAAAATATGCAAGGCACTTATTGCAACTAATAGCTTTAATCACATACACATATTGTGTTCTGCACAGTTTGAAGAAACCTTGTTAAGCAATTTACGGCAGTTGGCTACAACTCATCCAATAACCTTGCATTTTAACCTATCAGCACAGCAGATAGTTGAAGTTATGGATGCATCTACACATGCCTTTGTTTCGGCCAGTACTGTGTTGATAGAAAGCTACTCACGCGGGTTAAAATGTTTTGCAGGGTACTATACCCAAAACCAACACCTTATTTACAATGGCTTTGTTCAAAACCATTTAGCAGGTGGCTTAGGAGATTTTAACACAGTAACTGAGGCGCATATTAAAAGCCTTCTTTCAGTTGAAGCGGAAATTAGTGCGCTGAATAAGCCACTTAATTCAGTTGAAAATTTTATACATTTATTTGAAGACTTAGCATAGTATGAAAGACATACAAATAGAAAATATAACCATTGGCACAGGGCATAAGCCCTTTGTGATTGCAGAAATGTCAGGCAATCACAACCAATCTATCGAGAGAGCAATGGCAATTATTGATGCAGCGGCTGATGCCGGTGCGCATGCAGTGAAACTGCAAACCTACACACCCGACACCATGACGATAAATACTACCGGTGGTTTGTTTGAAATAAACGACCCCGACTCGTTATGGAAAGGCCGTAATTTATATGATTTATACAAAGAAGCCCACACCCCTTGGGAATGGCACAAGCCTTTGTTTGAACATGCCCGTAAAAGAGGGTTAATGATATTTAGCACCCCGTTTGATGAAAGTGCCGTTGACTTTTTGGAAGAATTAGGGGTAGGGGCATATAAAATTGCCTCGTTCGAAAATACCGATTGGCCGTTGTTGAAAAAAGTAGCCGCTACAGGAAAACCTGTTATAATGTCAACCGGTTTAGCAACATTGGCTGATATTGATGAAGCCGTGCGTACTCTGCGCGAGGCCGGTTGTAAAGATTTAGTATTGCTAAAATGTACCAGTACTTACCCAGCAACTCCTGAAAATACCCATTTGGCCACCATCCCTCATATGCGGGAAATGTTCAAATGCCACGTAGGTCTTTCTGATCATACTATGGGTATCGGGGCAGCCATTGCGGCGGTGGCATTAGGGGCTCCTGTGGTAGAAAAACATTTCACCCTTCGCCGTGCAGATGGCGGGGTTGATAGCACTTTCTCTATCGAACCGGGAGAGCTTAAAAACCTTGTGATTGAAAGCGAACGTGCGTTTTTAGCAATGGGGCAGGTATTTTACGGTGTGCAAGAAGCCGAAAAGAAAAGCCTTCGATTCAAACGTTCATTATACGTTGTGAAAGATGTAAAAGCAGGTGATACATTCACTGCTGATAACCTTCGTGTAATTCGCCCCGGCGATGGCATGCAGCCAAAATACTACGAAACAATTTTGGGTAAAACTGCATCACGCGATATTAAAGCCGGAACCCCGCTAACATGGGAACTACTGTAAAATACATACTGCTTACGCCAAAAACGTGGCACACTACCCTATTTAGGGAACTTTCGGTACAAAAACCTGAAGAATGGCTACATATTGAGCGAAAAGAAGATTTCACTGTTGAAAAACTGAAAGAAGTCAATCCTCAATACATTTTTATTCCCCATTGGTCGTATATCATCCCTAAAGAGATATTTGAGAACTATACGTGTATAGTATTTCACATGACTGATTTGCCTTATGGCCGCGGCGGTAGTCCGCTGCAAAACCTGATAGTAAACGGGCATACTGAAACAAAAATTTCAGCAATAAAAGTTGAAGAAGGGTTAGATACTGGTCCGGTTTACCTGAAACGCCCCGTTAGCCTGCTTGGCACTGCCGAAGAGATATTTATCCGCATGGCCGTGATAATAAAGGACATGATAGAAGAAATTATTGTAAATAATACGCAACCTGTAGCCCAGCAGGGAGAGCCGGTTGTATTTAAACGCCGTAAGCCCGAAGACGGTAATATAGCCCATGTAGAAACCCTTGACCAATTATACGATTACATTCGTATGCTGGATTGTGAGGGGTATCCTAACGCCTTTGCTGAGATAGGCAATTTTAGGCTTGAATTTACAAGAGCTTCGATAAAAGGCGATGAATCAATAATAGCCGATGTTAGAATCACTAAGAAATAAACGCATAATGGTGGTAGTAGCCCATCCCGATGATGAATTATTGGGATTAGGAGCAACCATGCACCGTTTAATAAGAGATTATGGGGTTACTACTCATGTAGTAATTTTAGGTGAAGGCATTACCTCACGTTCCGATGTTCGTGATGTAGCCAAATGGGAAGCAGAACTGGCAACTCACCGTCAAAACATTAAAAACGCACAGGCAGCCATTGGTTACCATAGCGTAAGCATATACGATTTTGCAGATAATCGCTTTGATACTGTAGCACTATTGGATATTATCAAAGTGATTGAAAAGGAAAAGACGGCGTTTAACCCCGAGGTGATATTTACCCATCACGGGGGCGATGTAAACGTTGACCACCAGCGCACTTTTGAAGCCGTGGTTACCGCTTGCCGCCCTATGCAGCACGAGAAGGTAAAAACCCTTATTACATTTGAAACCCCATCGGGTACCGAGTGGAGAGCCTCTACAGACCCGCGCCATTTTATACCTAACTTTTTTGTGAGCGTGGGCGAAGACGACGTGCAAGCCAAAATAAAAGGGATGGAAAGTTATGAGTTTGAAAAGCGCCCTTACCCGCACCCCCGTTCTCCAGAAGCCCTTACAATACAAGCTAAACGTTGGGGAGTAGCCGTAGGCACTGATTACGCAGAAGCATTTAACATAGCAAGAAGTATAAACTAAGTATGAACGTAGTAGTTCTCAAATTTTCACTACCTTATAACAAACCATTTTTAATAAACCTTGTAAAACAGCTGGGTATTAAAAATCTGTATTTCATTGGGAGCGAGAGCGGTTGCCCGGATAAAGAAGAGCTTACCGCATTGGGCTGCAATTTAATACAGTTTAATGAGCCTGATTTGTACAACGCCTTATTCAGAGGGGTAGATTGGAATGCAACGCCCTCTATTGACAGACCCTTGCTGGAGAGCATGGCGCCTTGGGAGAGTGAGGTTTTAAGGATGTTTGAACGTGATTACCAACTTGTAAACGAAGATGACAAAGCTTGGTTTGACGAAGATTATCACAATACTAAGCTGCTGATGCGGGCGCAAAATTATAGCTCGTTCATCAATCATATAGAGTACAGCGGAGAAGAAAAACGTCGCAAATACTATCGCTATGTAAGGTTTTGGAATCATTTTCTGAATGAAAATAAGATTGACTTTACTATCAGTGCATTTTACCCTCATTTTCCATACGAGTATATTCTTTACCGTATGTGTAAATTACGTGGTGTTCGCACAATACTTACCTCGCACACACCAATTACGGGTAAGTGGATATTGTACGAAGATTTAGAGAAACACGCAGAAGACCTTAAGGGGTTACCTCGTATATCAGACAACGAAGAGGAATTATTTAATTCATTAAGCAAATACGCGCAAGATGTTATAAAGCGGGTAGTAGATGGCGTAAAGCCATACTACATGGTAAGCGGTTACATGGATAATTTGCTTGCCAATATACCTGTACACAAGTTGGCGCAACAAAATGAGCATGTGCGCAAATTGCGTCCTAAACCGGGCACTCCTCGGAAGAAAAAGAGCATTTTTAATAAGGTTGACTTAGCACTGATTTTAGACAAAATTCATTTTAAACTGCGTCACAAAAGCCGCAAACACTTGGGCTCGTTGCTTCAGGATTTTTATGAAACTAAATGTGAGCCCAATCCTGATTTAACCAAAAACTACGTGTACTTGGCCTTGCATTTTCAACCCGAGGCTTCAAACTCACCGGTTGGCGGGTATTACACCAATCAAATACTGATAGCCGAAATGATTGCCCACCATTTGCCTGAGGGATGGTTTTTATACCTTAAAGAGCATCCGGTGCAGCAATACATTAATCGCAACATCGATTTTTATAACGATTTGTCTAAAAACCCACGTGTTAAGTTAATCAGCAAATCATTTGATAGCTTTAAGCTATTGCAAAACTGTCGTGCAACCTCTACCATAGCCGGCACAGTTGCTTGGGAAAGTTTGTTTATTGGCAAGCCTGTATTATTATTTGGGGCAACCCCCATTATGTATGCGCCCGGAGTGTTTGTTATAAAAACAAACGACGATATGAGTAATGCCATGAAGGCTATTATAAACGGAGCAAAACCTGAAAAAATAGATGTACTGAATTATGTGAAACGTTTGGACGACCGCTCGTCAAATACTCCTAACGATTACATAGAAAAAGCGCAAGTAGGTATTACCGATGAACAATATGTTGAAGAAATGACCCGCTACTATGTGGATTATATCAGCAATGGCCCTCGTAAGGCGCAAATCAGTTCTGCCTCGTAATAATCAATCTTACACCGCTAAAACAAAACAACTTATCTACTAAAAAACTATACCTATGTCAACCCAAGAAGATGTAAAAAAATACTACGATAGAGAATACTCAGGAGCCGGTTATGCTGCTGGTCGTATGTATCCTAACGAAGAGTTAATGCGCTTTATGGGGCGTAACTTCTTCAAAACTCCTTTTGATGAACGTAGAAACATTAAAGTGCTTGAAGTAGGATGTGGCGTATGCAGCAACTTGTGGCCATTAGGCAAAGAAAATTTTGATATTTACGGTATCGACATTTCGGCGGCATCATTGGAATGGGGAAAGAAAATGTTTGAGCGATGGGGCACTGATGGTGAACTAAAAGCAGCAAGCATGACTGAGTTGCCATACGGCGAGAAGGTTTTTGATGTTTTGTTAGATGTACTTTCAAGCGTTTGCTTGGATGTGAAGGATTTTGGCAAATTTTTGACCGAAGCGAACCGTGTGCTTAAGCCGGGCGGAAAAATGTTTTGCAATACTTTTTCGGCAGAATCAGAAGCCTTTATTAATTATGAGCCTTCGGTAAAAATTGATGAATATACACTTGATGGTATTCATAGGGAAAACGCTCCATATTATGGGAACTTTTTCCCGTTGCGTTTTGAGACTCCTGAACACATTACTGAGATGTTTAATAAACATGGGTTTGAAGTAACATATCTTGAGTTGCTAACACGCACATATTATAACCGACAAGAGCCTTTTCAGCTGATAATACTTGAGGCATTTAAACGCCAAGATATTTAGCGAGTGGCTGTATCTGCGATATTGATTTGTAAGAGACTTTTAATGGTTAGCTGTGGATAAAGGCGAATATTTTAGAGATTTAGAAGTACTGCAACAAAACTTATCGGGTGACCACAAGAAATATTTTGGGCAAACGATGTTGAATATCTACTTTTCATTAATTGGAAAAGGCGATTCAAAAATCAATACTCAAAATAACTATAAGCAAGTTTTGTATAAGGCATTTAAACTTATACATACAAAGCTTATTATTAAAAAATACAAAAGCACCGATTTAATTGTGTGGGTTGCCGAGGCAAATCACCTTACTCAACAGGTTCCTATCACTGAAATTTTGCGGAGTAAAGGGATTAAGATTACATACATATCGTACAAGAAAAACCTTTTAAACGACTCACGATTGAATGGGTATGAAAAGGTTTGGGTTCCTTTGCCAAGCAGGGGTGGAGCTTCTGATAAGTTGCAAAAAAAATGCAGGGGGGAAATTGCGAAAGCAATTAGTATAGGGGCGTACCAACACATTACTGAGGCTGATACAGATGCAATTGCTGATTCATATTCAGCACAAGTAAGCTTTGCAGGGAAACTTAACCAATACTTTGAAAAATTACTGCAAGTGCTTAAGCCCAAAGCAGCAATGATAGGGTATGATGTACCTGCCGAAGGGCGTACACTAACCGATGTGTTAAATTCAAAAAATATACCCACAATAATGGTTCAGCATGGAGCCATTGCAAAAGTTGACGGGGTTTTTGGTATCCACATTGCCAAAAAGATACTCGTATTTGGAGAGATATCTGAGCAGGTACTTAAAAATTCGGGTTGTAAGTCAGAGATATTTATTACGGGTGCTCCTTACCTTGATGAATTGGTGAAAAAGCTGAATACAGCAGGAAGCAAGGCTCAAGGAAAAATTAAAATATTAGTAGCGTTTTCAGGCCCCGGCCATTTAACCACAGAAAGTCATCATCGTGCGAGTGTTGAGTTGGTGGTTGAAGCTGCGGAAAAGTTTAAAGAAAATGTTGAATTTTACTTTAAACTTCACCCAAAAGATAACCGTAGTTACTATGTTACAGCAATAAGGGATAAAAACCTTACCAATGTACATTTTAATCTGCCCCACACCCAAAGTAACGATATTTTTGATTGGGCGTTGTTTGCTGATATAATGCTTACCGGTGCATCTACCGTGGCAGTGGAAGCAATGCTTTGCAGGAAGCCTGTAATTAGTTTAGACCTTACCGGAGATTATAAAGAACTTTCTTTTGTGAAAGATGGGGCGGTGAAACTGATTACTAATGGCATAGATTTGGAAGCCTTGATTGAGCAGATTGGTCAACAAGACTTTCAGGCGTTTGATGCTTCAAGCCACAAGGCAGCTCAATACGTTAAACAATTTTATGGTCCAACAGACGGTCAAGCTACACAACGTTGCGCACAGTTGGTTGGATTATCGCTTAATTAAACAAAATACATAAAGTTGTAGGTTGCTTTAAAGGGTTAATACGTGCTGTGTTAATTTCTAATAACCTATATAACCACAGAACTTTGATTGAATGTGCGGAATAGCAGGAATAGCCGGAGCTGAAAATCATGTTGCCTTACAGGCAATGGTTAAAGCCATGCACCACAGAGGGCCGGATGATAACGGCACCTGGGACGGAGGTAATGTGCATTTGGGCATGGCTCGCCTATCTATACTGGATTTGAGTGCTGCCGGCCACCAACCCATGTTTTCGCCGGATGGACGCTATGTGTTGGTTTACAATGGTGAAACATACAGTTTTGTAGAGGAACGTAGAAAGCTGGAGGCCGAAGGTGTTAATTTTATTTCCCGTTCAGACACTGAGGTAATTCTGCACCTCTATATAAAATACAAAGAACAATGTGTGAAATACCTGCGCGGAATGTTTGCCTTTGCCGTATGGGACACACAAGAGCAGCAACTTTTTATAGCACGAGACCATTTGGGTATTAAACCTTTGTTGTTTTCTTACAACAACGGAGTATTAGTTTTTTGTTCAGAAATGAAAGGGATGCTGTCCAGCGGTTTTATTCCCCGTAAACTAAGCAAACAAGGGCTTTCCCTATACTTACAAAAGGGTTATATAGCACCACCCTACACGGCTGTAGAAAATGTACAAATGTTAAAACCGGGGCATTGTCTTACTTGGAAGGCCGGCAATGCACCTCAAATAAGCCCTTATTGGGATATAGAAAAGAAACCTGTAGCGGCCAATACCTATAAAGATGCCGTAAACACAGTGCGTAAAATGGTGCTGGATGCGGTGGATGAAGAGTTGGTGAGTGATGTGCCGTTAGGAATATTCTTGAGTGGCGGCTTGGATTCGAGTGTGGTTGTTAGTGCAATGAAAGCCCTCGGCACCCCCAAAATCGATACTTTTTCAGTAGGTTTTGAATCTGACGATTTGGATGAAACTACCGATGCCGAAGCAAGTGCAAAGTATTTTGATACTAATCACCACAAGGTGATTGTAGGAGATAAAGAAGTGGTAGGTGTGTTTGACCATTTCATATTCGGTATTGACCAGCCATCGATAGATGGGTTAAATAGCTATTTAGTATCAAAAGCCACAAAAAAGAATGTAACCGTAGCCCTTTCCGGTCTTGGCGGCGATGAGCTCTTTATAGGATACAGCTGGCAACATAAGTTTCACAAAAGCCCCCAAAGTGCTAATATTATCGGGGGGTTGCTATCGCCGTTTGGTGGGGCAGTGGAAGCAATGGGCAGTTTCGGCAAAAAAGTAAAAGGCCGTTTTATTAATTATTCATCAGCACAACAATATTATAAAAACATACACCGCTTGTATAGCGAAGAGTTTTTGCAAGGTAGTTTGCAAGCTTCGCTGGGCGATATATCACACGACGGCCTTGTGGAAGAAACAATTGCGCAATACCCGTTACAAAACGGTTATACCCGCTTGCAGCAAGTTGCCAAACAAGATTTGCGCTACTTTATGGGAGCACGTTTGTTGCGTGATAGTGATGCGGTAGCAATGGCGCATTCGCTGGAAGTACGTTTTCCGTTAATAGATTATCGATTGGTTGAATACGTATGGAATTTACCTGATGCATACAAAGTGCATCATAAGTTGGGTATAGCAGAATTGAATAAAGGCTTTGAGCAAAGCCTTAGCTACCGCGAAGGTGGGGTAAAGAAGCTGTTGTTTGATGCTTTTGAAAGCGAATTACCTGCCAATTTTGATAAGCGTAGCAAGCGTGGCTTTAAGATGCCCTTTGAAAAATGGATGCGCGGTTTGCTTGCAGATAGGGTGCATGAAGGAATTAGCAAATTATCGGGTACAATATTTACCCCGCAAGCTACCCAAACATTGCTAAACAATTGGCAAAGTGGCAAAATGCCTTGGAATAAAGTGTGGGCGTTGGTGGTGCTGCAAGCATGGATGGAGCAAAATAAGATTGAAGTATAATTGCAAACCGTCGTTGCGAGCGGGTTTTGACAATACTCAAAAAAGTTAAATTGATTATCAGCAAAGCAATCTTTTAGAAGATATACAAACAGATTGCTTCGGAAGACCTCGCAATGACGAGGATATAAAAATGCCAAAAACAAAAGTACTGTACATACACCAAGATGGTTTAATAACCGGCTCGGCAATTAGTTTACGGCACTTCCTTTCTGTAATAAACCGTGATAAGTTTGATCCAGTTGTATTGCTTGCCCAAGAAGGTCCGGCGCGCCAACTCTATGAGGAGTTGGGAATACAGGTAGTAGTTCACGCATTTAAACGTTTTTGGACAGCACCCGGACACAATTGGTATAGTCCTAATAATTTTAAACAACTAATGGCTCTTTTGCCTAATAAGCAATTAGCTGCTTTTGTAAAAAATATTAATCCTGACATTATCCATCTAAACGATAAAGCATGTTTAAATGCAGGCATTAGTTTAAAAAACTCAGGCATTCCAATAGTACAGCATTCGCGCAGTACCTATTTCAATACAGCAGCAAGAATTAATAAGTGGCTAAGTATAAGGGCAATAAAAAAATATTGTAAAACCATTATTGCCATTTCAGAAGACGAAAGCGATGGCATTAGCGATTTTAACAACCTGCATATTATTAATAACACTGTTTCGTACAACCAAATTGATGAAGCAATTGCCTTAAAAGCAAGTAAACGCGATGAATTAGGGCTGAAACAAACAGATTTTGTTATCGGCATGGTATCCGATATCAGCGCCAGTAAAGGGGGATGGAGTTTTATGCAATTAGCGGCTGATTTGGTGAAAAAATACCCCAACAAGCCGTTAAATTTTTTAATGGTAGGTAGGGTATCAGATACAGGGAACACCATATTGAACGACGGAACAAGTATACCCGTAAGTCCCAAACAACATGTTGAACGCTTTGTAGCAGATAATAATTTGCAAGGTAAGTTAACGTTGACAGGGTTTAGAAAAGATGCCTTGGCAATTATGGCCGGCCTTGATATATTGGTGGTTGCCAACAGTAACGGTGTAATGGGTCGTCAACCTATTGAGGCTCAAGCTTTGGGTATTCCCATTGTTGTTACCCAGGGAAATAGCGGAAAATCAACGATACTCAAAAATGGATTTGCAGGATATGTACTTGCAAACCCTTTACAACAAAGTGAATTGCAGGTAGCTATAGAAGATTTGATTAACCATCCTGAAAAGCGAGCCGAGTTTGGTAGAAATGGCCAAGAATATGCTGCACAAAAGTTTAACCCCGCCATAAATATGGGGATGATTGAAAAAATTTACGAAGAACTGTTACAAGCAAATTGAGCATCAACAATACTATAATACTGTGTGCCGGAAAGATTGACTACACAAGGCTGCCTATAGGAAGCCATCAGTCAAACGCTACAATACCGATTAACGGTAAACCCGTTATCAGTTGGATTTTAGACGACCTTATCCGCAAAGAAATTGAGAAAGTAACCGTGGTTATCCGTGCAGAAAATAAAAAACTGCGCGAGGTATTAGAAAACCATTACCATAAGCGCATGCAGGTTACCATTGCTGAGGTAGAAAACCCACAATCTATTATTGATTCACTAATAGCGGGTTTACAGTTTGCCGATATTGCTAAAGGCACCCGTTTGATATTGGGCGATACCTTGATTTACGACGGCTACAATCGATACGAAAACTTTGTTTATACATCACAAGTGGCTGATAGTGAAAACTGGTGTATAGCCGAAACAAGTATTAACGACACTATTGTTGCATTAACAGATAAGAAAACACTCAAAGGAGATTCGTTTACAGCATTGTGCGGGTATTACAGTTTTACGGATACCGCTGAGCTAAAAAATTGCGTTGAACAGGCAAAAAAACTGGGTTCACGGGAATTAAGCAGTGTACTGTTAAATTACAATACAACCTACCCCCTTAAAGCTGTTTCAGCAAAAGACTGGTTCGACTTTGGGCACATGGAAACCTTCATCGCCTCAAAAAAATCGTTGTTGCGTCCTCGTCATTTCAATCAATTGGTAATACATCCTTTGTACAATACTATTACCAAGGTGAGTGAAAACAACGATAAACTCGCCGATGAATTAAACTGGTATTTACTTTTACCTGAAGAATTACAAATACTTACTCCCCGCATACTAAAAAAGGAAACGGGCGACGGTAAGATATCCATCACTCAAGAGTTTTACGGATATCCTTCATTGTCAGAGCTGTATGTGTATGGAGACTTGAGTCTTTCAGTTTGGAAATCAATAGTCAACTACCTGTTCGATATTCATAAACTGTTTCTTGCGCACACACAACCTGCCATTGCAGATGATTGTCGTGATATATATCTTAACAAAACTCTTAAACGAATAGATAGCTTACAACAACAAAACAGCTATTGGAAGCAGGTATGGAACTACGACAAGATTATAGCCAATGGTAAGACCCTTCATAATTACAATTACCTGTTAGAGAAGTTTAAGAACAAGATAGAAGCACTGTGTAACATTAAGAACTTTACCATCGTTCACGGTGACTATTGTTTGTCAAACATCTTATACGACGTAAATAACCAGATAGTCCGCCTAATTGACCCACGAGGAAGCTTCGGTGCAAAAGGAGTTTACGGCGACCCTCGCTACGATGTGGCCAAACTGCGTCATAGCATCTCAGGGTGTTATGATTACATAGTAGGAGACTTGTTCTATGTTGAGAATGAAGGCAACTCGTTTACATTCTCAATTTTCAACAACCCAAATACGGAGGAACTGGCCATTCACCTTGATAAGCAAATAGCTGAAAGTGGCTATGCAATAGAAGATATTAAGTTAATTGAGGGGTTGTTATTCCTTTCAATGCTGCCCTACCACGCTGATTATTTTGAACGTCAGAAAATGATGTACTTGCAAGGGCTTTTCATATTGAACGAATTATGCGATTAATTATAGATTTAGACGGTACCATCTGTTACTTGAAAGAAAAAGGCGAAACCTACGCTGATGTGAAACCTAAAGAAGGTGCGGCGGAGTTCATCAGCAACCTGCGTAAGCAAGGTCATTATGTGATTATACAAACCGCACGCAATATGGCAACTTGCGAGGCTAATTTGGGTAAAGTGATGAAAAACGTGGGAAAAATTACCCTTGAGTGGCTGGACACACATGGTATTGAATACGATGAGATATACTTTGGCAAGCCCAACGGAGACTTGTATATAGATGACAGAGCCCTTCGCTTTGAAAGCTGGGGCGATATGAGTGAAGAACTTTTAAAAGGGTTAGCACGCAGCAAATGATTATTGTGATACCTATGGCAGGCAGGGGAAGCCGTTTTGCCAATGTAGGCTATAGCACACCTAAGCCATTGATTGATGTTTGCGGCAAACCTATGTTGTGTCATGCTTTCAAATCGGTTGAAGGAATACCGTATACAAAACTGGTGTTTATTGCTTTAAAAGAGCATCAGCAGCAATACGATGTTCGTAAGGTAATAACTGATAATATCACCACTGATTTTGAATTGGTGTTGTTGGATGATGTTACCGAAGGCCAGCTTTGCACAGTGATGGAAGCAAGACAGTTTTTTGTTCCGGGCGAAGATTTGTTAATCGCTGCATCCGATACGTATGTGAAGAGTGAAATTGGTAAACACATTGCCAATAAACCTGCTGATTGTGCCGGGATAATTTCAGTTGCTGATTTGCCGGGCGATCGCTGGAGCTTTGCAAAAACCGATGAAACAGGCCGTGTGGTTGAGGTGGCAGAAAAAGTAAAAATATCTGACCACGCCAGCACTGGTTTGTACTATTTTAGCGACGTGGAATTTTTTGCCCGCCAAGCTACCCAACTTATTGAAAATAAAGAAACTACTAAAGGCGAGTATTATGTAATGCCTTTGTACGCAAAATATATTGCCCAAGGGTTGCACTTAACCATTAGTGAAGCTAATGAAATGTGGGACATGGGTACTCCCGAAGCAAAGCAAGCATTTGAGAACTACCTGAACGGCCAATAATGAAATTTTCTGTTTGCATACCCAACTTTAACTACGCGTCTTATTTGGGCAGGACAATTGACAGTGTGCTTGCACAAAGCTATGCTGATTTTGAAATTCCTATTGCTGATAACAACAGCACCGATGCTTCTTGGGAAGTAATACAAGGGTATGTAGCGCAAGATAAGCGTGTAATTGCAACAAAAAATCCAACTAATGTAGGGTTTGCTGGCAATTTAGATGCGGTATCGAGGATGGTGACCGCTGAGTACACCATTATGTTGTCGTCAGACGATTTGATGGGTGAGGGTGCACTAGAAACCTACCGAGAACTAATTACGTTAATAGGTAATCAATCGTTTATTATCTCATCAACATGGCATGTAATAGATCCTGATGACAACAAAACAGGCATATCAGGTCCGCCACAAAAAATGTGGTTGAAAAGCGATATTGATTCAGAGCTTAGCAAGCAGTTGGGTTGTGATGTTTATAAAGTTAAGGCCGGTGAATTATTGAAGCGCGGTCTATCGAACGCCAAAGGAGCTTTTAACTTTGCCGCTACCTGCTATCGAACTGAAGATTATATAAAAATAGGTGGGTATGGCGGGACACGCATGATGAATCCTGATAAATGGTTTCATTTCCGCTTACTGGCAGGACCTGTTGAGTATGCGTACTTCATTGATAAACCTCTATTCAGCTATAGAGTTCATCCCAACAATCAAAATGCACTACAAAAAAAGTCGGGGGCATTAAAATTTTTTGTTGACGAATACCGCACTACTTTTGAGGCAGATAAAACCATGCTTGATAAAGCCGGTATAACTCAAAATGACTTGATTGGCAGTTATGTGTTAAACATCATACACAAATACACCTTTCGTCGCCTCAAAGAGGGTAGCCCAATGGGTGCATTTCGTCTTTTATGCATGGGGTTTGCCACATATCCTGCAGTTATGTTTAGAAAGAAGTTAACATATCTGTTGTTTTTATTGGTTTTAAGCGGACCAATAGGCATACTTTTAGTTAAAAAAACAAAAAATAATTACAACTAAATCTAAAGCAAAGGTAGGGAAGCATATATTTTATGAAAAGGTTAAACAAATTATTATACAACTATGTGTTTTTTAACGCATTCCCGGTTATTATGATTGTTCAGAACCTTTCATTTTTCTTTTTTCCTTTCCTTGCCACAACACTTATAAGAAAAAAGAATCTTTTATTCAAAAACATAAACAAGATTGAATTTGTTGTAATTCTTTTTGCAATAGGGTCAATTTTATCTGTTCTTTTCTCATTGAATCAACCTCTTGAAGGTTCATTTGCAAGGTCATTATCAGTATTACCCAACTACTTGTATTGGGCATTTCTTATTCTTTTGTTCTCATTTTATGCAAAAGAATTGGACTACGCATTAATATATAAAGCCGTTTTCAGAGGGGTTGTTTTTACAGTAGTTTACTTTTATACTTTGAGTAGTTCACTTGGTGAAAGTTCAATATTCTTTAAGGGGTTACAGCAAAATATATTCTCATTTATATTAATATGTTTTGCTCCCATGGTAGTGTTTTATGCAAAAGATAGGTATGGACAAGGGTGGGCTGTAGTTGCCTCAATACTTATAGTTTTGGCGGGCACGTTGTCCGGAAGTCGTTCGGGTTCAATTCTTACATTGCTCACCTGCTTTTTAACACTATATTCAAATAGATTAAATATACCTCAGTTAATAATATTGGCCGTACTGTTTCTATCGGGTTCCTTATTAATACAATTAGAAGTTGTAAAATCAACAATCTTTTCACTTAATGAAAGAACCTATTATATCATATATGAAACCGAAGAGACACTTGTAACTGACCAATCGTACCTTTTTCGCCTTGCTCAAGTTGAAAAGGGCTTAGGTTTGTTCCAAGAGAATCCCTTTTTTGGTATAGGGTTGAACAATTTTCCATACAAACCCTATAACTTCAAGGGTGATTTTGAAGGTTTTGAAAAGCTGAAAGGGGTTGGTGATTATTTGGAACAAGCCAGTTCTCATAACTCATACATAGGAGTATTGGCAGAAGGAGGGCTATTTCTTTTTATTCCTTTTGTACTGATTATAATATTATTGTTAGTCTATTTTATCCGCAATTTCAGAAGTATGCCGGATTATCAAAAGCCATTTTTTTGGGGGATAGTAGGTATGGGGATACACTTATATTTCATTTTTGCTATTGTAAACGTATTTGCTTGGTTGCTATTGGCTATTGCCGCATCAACAATAAAATATAATAAAAAATAATGGTATTAGGCTTTCATTATCATATACCCGCATACCAAAAAAACGGTAAAATTTATACCATGTCGCTGCAAGGTCTCTTTATTGATAGCCTTGCACCACATTGGCATAAAGTTGTTTTGTTTATGTATACCCCGCTTCAGGCAGAGTTTGAGCTATTGGATTATGAAATTCAATCGGATAATGTCGATTTGGTGGAGCTGATAGATCATTCATCAGTGCCAAAGCGCTTGTTGCAAGCCAATAAAGTGGCAAAAATCTTCAAGCAACACGCACAGGGTGTTGACATTTTTCTATTGCGTGCACCTACACCACTGTTGCCATTTATTGTAAATGCAGTTAAGAAATCATCCAAAGTATCTTACCTTATTGTAGGGTATATGTTGGATTTTCTTCATCAATACAAAAAACTCACATTAAGAAATATAGCATTAAAAACATATTTCAAATGGAATGAGGGAAAGCAGGCCGCATTAGCCAAAGACGCATTGGTTTTTGCAAACAGCACAGTGATGTATGAAATGTACAAGCCACTTTCTAAAAAGGCACTGCCCATTAAAACCACCACACTGAAACAAACAGATTTCTTTTACAGAGAGGATACTTGTCAAAATGCACCCTACGAAATTTTGTATGCAGGAAGGATTGATGAGTCAAAAGGTGTTATAGAAATTACTGAAGCTTTAGGGAGGCTCAATAAAGAAGGTATACATTGTAAGTTTAATCTTGTAGGTTGGTCAGAAAGAAACGATAATACACAAGAGAAAATAAAAGATGCGGCTGCAAAATGGGGAATAACAGATCAAGTAATTTTTCATGGGAAGAAAAAAGTTGGTGATGAACTTTTTGGTTTCTATCGCAGGGCAGATATCTATGTAATGGCCTCAACCGCTGAGGGCTTTCCGCGAACTATTTGGGAGGCTTTGGCAAGTTCGGTACCGGTTATAGCAGCTCCAGTTGGGGCAATTCCTCATTATCTTAAAGATGGTCACGATGCGCTTTTTGTTCGCACACGTAATACAGATGATGTATATGACAAAATAAAATTACTCATCAGTGATGGGGAACTCAGAAGGCAACTAATACAAAATGGCAGTGAAACCGTTCAGGAAGTTACGTTAGAAATACAATCCCAAAAGATGTGTGACGCAATGAAAAGTTTTTTAAACGAAAAGTAAATGAGTAAAATATATCGACTTTTACGTTATGATTGGCCAATGCATTTTGTTTTATTTCTTACAAATTGGTTGCCTGATAGTCTTTTGTTCATAAAACTAAGAGGAGCATTAGCACGTCCATTTTTAAAAAAGGCAGGAAAAAATCTCAAACTTGGTAGGGATATAACTTTCTATGATCCCTCACAACTTACTATTGGTAACAATGTATATGTAGCAAAGGGTTGTTGGTTTTCTTGCAGAAATGAAATAGAAATAGGAAATGATATTCTTTTTGGCCCTTATGTGGTAGTGGTAACATCAAACCACTCACTTAAAAATGGCTCATATAGTTTGGGCGAAGAGGTGAAGAGAGAAAAAGTAGTGATTAATGATGGGGCCTGGATTGGCAGCCACGTTACCATTCTTTCGGGAACTCATATAAACAATGCCGTGCTTGTTGCTGCAAACTCTGTTATACAAGGTAAAACAGATGAGTATGGTATATATGGCGGGATACCAGCAAAACTTCTGAAAATTGCTGAAAAACAATAACGATTGTATAAAGGAGAAACTAATCTCTATCATTTAGTAGTAATTGAAGAGTTTATATGTTTAACGGCAACCTAGTATAAACACAAATTTTAATTTGTGCTAACGTTACCAATAAGCACTTTTGAAGCAGCATACTAAGCCCGGAAGGGTAGCTATTCACTTCCTGGCTCGGAGTTGCCTAATGAAAGTAAAAATTAGTAAGAGGAAAGAACTTTAGATAAAGAAGCAAACACAACCAACATGTGCGGATTTTTAGGATATATTTCAAAAAATAAAATTGATAGCAGCCAGCGGAATCAGTTGGATAGTGCGCTTGATTTGCTGGAAAGACGAGGCCCAGATGGTAGAGGAGTATATTTTGCAGATAATATCTTCTTGGGGCATAGGCGACTAAGTATTATCGACTTATCTGAAAATGCCTCACAACCATTTCACAGCGCAGATGAGAAAGCCATTATAATTTTCAATGGTGAGATATATAATTATAAAGAAATTTCAGAAGGCCTTAACTTGAGAACTACCTCGGATACTGAGGTGCTAATTGAGGGATATTTGAAGTATGGTGCTAAATTTTTCCAAAAGATACGCGGCATATATGCCTTTACAATCTTAGATAAAAGTAACGAAGCCCAACCGCGCATACTAATGTTGCGCGACCCTGCAGGTATAAAACCGTTTTATTATGAACTTGATGAGAATAAACTGGCGTTTTCAAGTGAGATAAAAAGCATTATAGGTTGTGGCAATACTGCGCCTGAAATTGATGAAGAAGCACTAAAGGCATATATACATTTGGGGTACGTGATAGAGCCGCATACCATATACCGCTCCGTAAAAGCTTTGGAGCCCGGTGTTTTATGTACGCTTGATATTAACACCTGGGAAATTAAAAATGAATTACTCAATGATTTTGAATTTAATAAATTCAATACGCTTTCATTTGAGGAAAACGCTATAAAGACGCGAGAGCATCTGGAAAATGCGGCTCGGCGTAACATGGTTGCCGATGTAGAGGTAAATGTTGCATTATCAGGCGGAATAGATTCATCATTGATATATGCTTATTGCAACCAAGTGAAGCCGATAACGGGCCTAACAGTAGCCTTTGATGAAAAAGAATACGACGAGAGTGATACGGCTAAACGGTTTGCACAAACAATAAAGGCGAATCATAAAATAGTTACCACAACGGTGGATGACCGAATGGAGTTGTTGGATAATTTGCTAAAGTATTTTGACCAACCTTATGCCGATTCATCTTTTGTTCCCTTTTATTTTCTTTCAGAGGCGGCAGTAAAACAATCAAAAGTGCTTATAGGCGGCGATAGCGGCGATGAGATTCATAACGGTTATGCCGGGCATCGAACGCTTCCCCGAATTTTGAAGCTGGCCAAAAAATGGCATCGCATCACACCGGCCGCATTAGCGCTTGCCAATACTATAAAAAGTAGTCGTTTACGTGGTCTTAAAAAGGTATTGGGAATAATCGGGCTGAATGAAAGAGAAAAAGTGATTTTTGAGTGGAATGTTTGGCAGCCCACTATTAAAAAATTATATAAAAAATACCCTTTTAAATATAATAGTGAGGGTTTGTATAAAATATTTGGACATAACGAAAAGGGACTCGATGATTTAGGTTTCATTCAGAAAAATTATTTCAGGTGCCGAATGCAAAGTGATTATCTGCGCAAATCAGATATGATGTCTATGTACAACAGCCTTGAGTTTAGGGTGCCCATGCTTGATGAAGATTTGGTGCGTTTTTCACTCACCATTCCTTATCAGCAAAAATCAGATGCAAAAAGCCAGAAGAAAATACTGAGGTATTTGCATAGCCTTGTTTTTCCCCCTGATACTTCCCAACATAAAAAGAAAGGGTTTACCATTCCTTTGGATACTTGGCTGGGTAATGAAAATCTTGAGAAAATAGCGCTTTATCTTAAAAGATCTGATGGGATTGTGCTTAAGTATGTAGAAGAATGGTATATAAATGACTTGTTTGATTGTTTACTTGGCGGAAAAAATCGTGAATATATAAGCAGACCATCAGCCTATCAGCGTATCCTTATTTTTTATTCACTACAGTTATGGTTTTTTGAAACCTATAAAAAAATATAGTTTAACAGTGAAACAATCTCAAGTACTTTTTGTAGGTAATATTCTTTCTGAACATAAGGGCACTAAGGGTGTTTCTGAAAAAATAGTTACTATTTTTTCTTCTGAGATGCACATTGGGGCAGTTTCAAAAAAGGCTAATAAAATATTACGTTTTGCTGATATACTTTACACTTGTCTCACTTATAATTATAAAGTATTAATCGCAGATACATATAGTGATACTGCATTTACAATAGCACGTTTGTCGTCAATTGCGGCAAAATTAAGAGATAAAAAGATTGTTTTGGTATTACGCGGCGGCAGATTGCCCGATTTTTACAAAGAAAACAAATCCGCGGTGGATAAAGTACTCAAGCGGTCTCATCATATTGTAACCCCTTCGTTATACCTACACAGTTTTTTTAATAACTTAGGGTATAAAATTGAGTATCTCCCAAATTATATTGATACCAGCATTTTTTTTGAAAAAGATATTCAGCGCAAGCCATTTTCTCTATTGTGGGTAAGGGCTTTTAAAAATATATACAACCCTTGGCTGGCCGTAAAGACACTTGAGCAGGTATTAAAAACTTTTCCGCAGGCCACGCTCACAATGGTTGGCCCTGATGATGGTGTACTTCAGGAAACAAAAGAGCTGGCAGCTAAACTGGGTATACTTGAAAAAATAACATTTACAGGGTCTTTAAGTAATACCGAATTACCAACCTACTATTCATCGCATAGTGTATTTTTAAACACTACTACGTATGAAAGTTTTGGTATGGCGGTTTTGGAAGCCGCTGCTTGTGGAATTCCAACGGTCTCAACGCCTGTTGGAGAAATTCCCATGCTCTGGAAGGCCGGTGAAGAAATAATGCTTACGGATGGTTTTGAGCCTGACGACATGGCTAAAAAAGTTGAAGAATTATTGAGTGATAATCAGAAATGGGAAGCGATTTCGCAAAATGGGAAAAACAAGGCTAACGGATTTTCGTGGTCACAAATCAAACCACGATGGCTGCGCTTATTTAATATGGATTTTTAATGAGTAAGGTAACCGATAAAATATACCCTTTAGTGCCAGTTTGGATGCAGAATATTGGAATATCAATATTTGGCTATGCTTGGCAAAAGCGAAGATTTGGGGGTATATTTAACAGCGAACTCCAAAAATTTAAAGAACGTGAAAGTTTCACTGAGCAAGATTGGAAAGAGTATCAAACCCAAGAATTAAGGAAAATACTTGTTCATGCCTATGAGAATGTAACGTTTTATAGGGATAAGTACTCAAAAGCAGGTTTCACACTTGAAGATTTTAAGAATTTTGAAATCGAAGATTTAAATAAACTCCCTTTTTTAGAGAAAGATGAACTAAGGCAATTTGGGAAAACAACCCTTTTATCTTCAACAGTTGATAAAGACGGGGCATACTATTCAAGCAGTGGTAGTACAGGCACCCCCACAAGTATATACATATCAAAATCAATGCACCAGAAATGGACGGCAGGTTACGAAGTGCGCGTTAAAAATTGGGCTGGGGTAAATAAAAACATGGTGCGAGGTATGATTGGCGGACGCCGGATACTACCATCGGCTAATGCCAAACCACCGTATTACAGGTATAATTTTTTTGAAAAAATGGTATATAACTCGGCCTATCATATTTCAAAAGAAACTGCTTCCAATTATGTAGAAGGCATGAAAAAGCACCACGTAGATTTTATGATGGGCTATGCCATGAGCAATTTTATTTTAGCACGCTTTATAAATGAGTTAGGTATAAAAGCGCCACAGCTAAAAGCTGTTATTACTTCAAGCGAGAAAATGACTGCCGAAATGCGTAATGAGTTTAGAAAAGCATACGGCTGTGAAAGCTTTGATACATGGAGTGGAGTAGAAGCCTGTGCACAAATATCAGAGTGCGAGCATCATTCATTGCATGAAAGTCCGGATATAGGAATTATTGAGGTAATTGGAGAAAACGGACAACCTGTTGCAAATGGTAATGCGGGAGAAGCAATTTGCACCAGTTTTATTAATTACGATCAACCCTTGATACGCTATCGCTGCGGGGATGTTCTGCGCCCTTCAGACAAACTATGTGTGTGCGGTAGGCATATGCGAACTTATGATGAAATAGTAGGAAGGCTTGAAGATGTGGTTATAGGGGCAGACGGACGTGAGATGGTTCGTTTTCATGGAATATTTGTAAACCTGCCCAATATTGTTGAGGGTCAGGTAATACAAAGTACCATTGCAGATTTTGAAATAAAAGTAGTAACTGCTAAGCCCCTAACTTTAGAAGAAGAACAAACGATTAGGAAACGAATGGAAAGTCAATTAGGTTCGATAAATCTGGTAATAAGCAATGTTGCATCTATACCTAAAGGACCGAACGGCAAATTCAAAGCGGTTATTTCAAATGTGAAAAGAGATAATAAATAAATGGAGAATAGCCTGAAAATAATATTTGTAGCCTTTAGTGAAAACTCACTTGGGCGACGAATAATAAATATGATGCTTGCAGAGGGGATTACCCCTGTGGGGGTTTTTATGGCCTCCGATGAGGCTTTTAAGAAATTCAGAAAGAACGGTATAAGGAGGTATTTTAAGCAAAATGGTTTATTCAATACCCTGTGGCGTATGTATTACCGCCTTACTTTGCGTAAAGATTTGAAAGACGCCTCATTACAGCAAGATGAAAATCTTAAAAAGTCCATCAAGCAGGTTTGTGCGGATAATGGCATACCAGTAGGCTATTTTGATAATATTAATAAACCTGAGTTTGAGGAAAAACTTAGAGCACTAAACCCTGATTTGATAGTATTAGGCGGGGCACCCTTAATTAAAAAAAATATTATCGATTTACCTAAGATAGCAGTGCTTAACTCACATCCAGGTATATTGCCTGAAGCAAAAGGAATGGATGTGGTTTCGCAATCGTTAATTGATGGTATACCATTGGGTGCTACCGTTTTCAAAGTTGATGAAGGGATAGATTCAGGCCCTGTGTTGTTAATACAATACCTTAAAGAAGAAATTAAAGGCAAAAAATTGCACGAGATTGAAGCGATGGTTGAAATAGTTTCGGCCAATGCAATGTTAGATGGTATTAAAAAGATAATTAATAATGATTATAGCTTTACCTCTCAGGAAAAAAGAGGAAAAGTGTATAAAGCCCTTAGTTATCTAACCTATAAAAAAGTTAAAAACAAACTTAATACCCTGTAAACTATGTCTCTTATTTTAAGGGTAGATGTTGATAAACCCTACGGCAGGCACACTCTGCTGCGCAAAATATTCAGTAAAATAAAAGAAGATTATTTTACTGAGTTTCCTGTTAAAATAGGGTATTTATCACACCTGAAACAGTTTATTGAGTTTTGTAACAAAAACAAAGTACAGGGTCATTTTTACCACCGTATATGCACAGCCCCTGATATTGAAACACTGGCACTGCAAGCAGAAGGTAAGCATATTGTAGGGTTGCATCTTGAAAACAGCCGCAGCAAAGAAACTCTTAAAGCTGAGGTAGATAAACTACAGCAAAAAGTAAACGGAATTACAATTAATTCGTTTTCAAAACACGGTTCGGGAACCTATAAATTAGGTAAACATCATTATCCTGCATACGAGCCACAGAACTACAAGAGGTGGGCAGATGAGTTGGAGTTAAAATACCCCTCCGGAAACGGCACTGCTGAAAAGGCTGAAGATTTGTATGCACTGGATGGATATTATGAGAACCTGTTTTGGATTGAACCATATTATCGAAGCTCAAAATTTAACAGGTTAGAAGATGTTGTTGCTGCTGCAAAAAACAGTGATGTTGTTGTATTAATACATCCGTGCAATTATTTAGCAGACAAACAAACAAAGGATGATTTTGAAAGATTGGTTGAAATAGCCAAAAAAGAAGGAATAGAGTGGAGACTCTTTGAATCTGGAAAGTAAAAAATGAAAATTATAACCATAGTAGGGGCTCGTCCGCAGTTTGTGAAAGCAGCGGCGCTTTCAAGGAAATTTAAAGAATACGGCGATTTATTTAACGAAGTGATTGTGCATACAGGTCAACACTTCGATAAAAATATGTCGGATGTATTTTTTGATGAGATGGAAATACCTCAGCCCAATTACAACCTAAATATTCACGGTCTTTCGCACGGAGCTATGACAGGACAAATGCTGGAAGGCATTGAAAAAGTGATACTTGAAGAAAAACCTGACTATGTGATGGTGTACGGTGATACCAACAGTACGATAGCAGGGGCGTTGGCTGCCAAAAAACTTCATGTAAAAGTAATTCACGTAGAGGCTGGATTGCGCAGTTTTAATATGCGGATGCCTGAAGAGGTGAACCGTATACTTACTGACCGTATAAGCGATATATTGTATTGTCCTACGCAAACGGCAATAGATAACCTAACCAAAGAAGGTTATCAGAATATTGTTTGTGAACCTGTTTTGACAGGAGATATTATGCAAGATGCTGCCTTGTTTTACAAAGAAAAATCAGACAAGGTTTCAAATATTCTCTCTAAGCTTGGGTTAGAAAAAAATAACTTTATTTTGGGCACCATTCATCGTGCTGAAAATACTGATGATTTAACAAGGCTTACTGCCATTGTTGAAGCACTTAATGAAGTTAATAAAACCACCAGAGTGGTTGTGCCTTTACACCCGCGCACCTCAAAAATATTGAATGATAAAAATATTACAGCAGCGTTCACAATTATTGAACCTGTGGGGTACTTTGATATGTTGCAACTGATTGCACACAGCCGTTTAGTAATGACTGATAGTGGAGGATTGCAAAAAGAGGCGTATTTCTTTAATAAGTATTGTATTACACTACGCGATGAAACCGAATGGGTAGAGCTGATAAATAACGGCTACAATACCCTTGCAGGAGCCGACAAAGCCAAAATAATTACTACCGCCCAAGAGTACATTAATAAACCTTTTGTGAAAAGAGAGGAATTGTATGGCGGAGGGATTGCGGCACACAACATGTGTGAACATTTAAAAAACTACCATCAAAAACACAATAGCTAAGTGGCTGATAAAAAAACAGTTTGGGTAATTAACCAATTTGCCGGTACACCCACATCAGGTTGGGGGGAACGCCATTTTTACTTTAGTGAATACTGGGTTAAAGCAGGGTATGATGTAAAAATTATATCAGGGTCGTTTAATCACGTATTTAATAACTTACCTCATGCACCCAACAAATACAATTACGAAAATGTAGAAGGCCGCACTTTTTGCTGGGTAAAAGTGCCTGTGTACAAAGGCCAAAGTGTAAAGCGTTTTTGGAGTATGATGGTGTTTGCATGGCGTTGCTTGTTTTTAAGCCAAAAAGAATTAGGTACGCCGGATTACATTATAGTATCATCAATGCCCATTTTTCCGATAGTTACAGGGCACTTTTTACGTAGGAAGTTCAATGCTAAAAAACTGATTTTTGAGATAAGAGACCTTTGGCCTTTAACGCCTATGTACTTGGCAGGCTATAAAAAAAGCCACCCTTTCATTATGTTTTTGGCTTGGATAGAGAAATTCGGGTATAAAAAATCTGATTATATCGTTTCGCTATTGCCCAATGCAGATAAGTACATCGATGCCATTTCAGGCAAACCTGAAAAGTTCAAATACATTCCCAATGGACTTAGTGAAGACCAGTTGGTTGACGAACCTTTACCCACAGAGGTTGAAGCTAAATTACCCAAAGGTAAATTTGTGATAGGCTATACAGGTACAATAGGTTTGGCAAATGCGTTGGAGTTTTTTGTTGATGCGGCTGGGTTGTTAAAAGATACTACCAACATCCATTTTGTGGTTGTGGGCGATGGCTATTTAAAAGACCAGTTAGTTGAAACCAGCAAAGATTTTGGTAACATTACCTTTATTGGTAAAATAAAGAAAAACCAAGTGCAAAGTATGCTGAAACACTTTGATGTGTGCTTTGTAGGCCGTAATAACACACCATTATTTGAGCACGGTGTATCGGCTAATAAATTCTTTGATTACATGTTGGCCGAAAAACCGATTTTGGATAGCAACAACCTTATCAAAGACCCTGTCGAAATGTCGGGGTGCGGTATTATTGTAACTCCTGATTCTGCTGTAACAATCAAACAAGGGGTGTTACAGCTGTATGCTATGAGCCCCGAAGAACGTAATGAAATGGGCAAAAAAGGGCGTGAGTACGTTAAAAAATTCCACAGCATACAAAACCTGTCGGAGTTGTACATGAAATTGTTTCATTAACTTCGAGTTTAATAATCCGTCATGCTGAACTTGTTTCAGCATCTCATTGCCAATATTTTAAATTTTAACTAGTGAGATCCCGAAACAAGTTCGGGATGACTAAAGCAAAGAGCCTTGATAAGCAACTTAAAAAATATACTCATTCTTGCCCCCCACACCGATGACGGTGAATTGGGAGCAGGTGGCACTATTGCCAAGTTGATAGAAAACGGTGCCAATGTATGGTATGCCGCCTTTTCTACTGCCGAAGAATCCGTTCCCCAAGGGTATCCTAAGGATATTTTGAAGCAAGAGGTGAAAGCAGCTACTCAAAAACTGGGGATTCCTTCTGAAAACTTACTGATATTTAATTATCAGGTGCGTAAACTTAATTATGTGCGTCAGGAGATTTTAGAAGAGCTGATAAAAATAGGTAAAGCACAAAAGTTTGATGCGGTGTTTATGCCTACACTTGGTGATATTCATCAAGACCACAGCACGATTGCCAACGAAGGGCGGAGAGCGTTTAAAACCACTACTTTACTGGGTTATGAGCTTATATGGAATAATCTGAGTTTCAATACGCAATGCTTTGTAAAACTTGAGCAACGCCATGTTGACAGTAAAGTAGCTGCTTTGGGAGAGTACAAATCACAAAGTCACAGGGATTATATGAAAGCCGATTTCATTACCTCTTTGGCAAGAGCGCGGGGTGTACAAATTGGTGCGCAATATGCTGAAGCTTTTGAGGTGCTTCGCTGGGTGATGGATTAATTTGGCTTTTAGCCATTAGCCTTTGGCAATTTTACTAAAAGCTAAATGTCAACAGCTAATAGCAAAAAATAAATGCAAAACATACTACTTACCGGTGCACAAGGTTTTTTGGGTAAATACATCCAAAAAAGCCTTACCAGTGCAGGCTATAATGTAGATACACTGGGTCGCGGTACGGGCAATACGGTAATATGTGACTTGAGCAAATCCCGACCTACTCTTACTCAACCCTACTACGCGGTGGTTCATGCAGCAGGTAAAGCACACATGGTTCCCAAAACCGAAGAGGAGAAAAAAGACTTCTTTGAGGTGAATTTAGAAGGTACTCGTCGTTTGTTGCAAGCACTGGAACAACAAAGTCAACTACCCCAAACGTTTGTGTTTATCAGCACCATTGGGGTGTATGGGCTGAGTATCGGCGAAAATATTGGCGAAACACATTCTCTTGCGGCTATTGACCCTTACGGACAAAGTAAAATACAAGCAGAGGTTTTGGTACGCGAGTGGTGCACAAAAAATCGCGTAAACTACTTTAGTCTTCGGTTACCTTTAATATCAGGGGCAAATGCTCCCGGTAATTTAGGTAGTATGCGCAAGGCCATACAAAAAGGGTATTATTTTAGGATAGGGAAGGGCAGTGCTCGCAAATCTATTGTGCTTGCAAGCGACGTGGCAGATTTTATCCCCTCTTTATTCAGCAAAACACAATCGGGCGAGTATAACCTTACCGATGGAATACATCCCACTTTTGCTCAAATAGAAGATAAGATGGCACAATCCTTAGGTAAAAAGATAAGTATTGTTATCCCTACCCTCATTGCACGCACAATTTCAGTAGTGGGTAGTTTTATTCCTAAATTCCCGCTTAATAGCCGCCAATATTCAAAAATCACCTCACCACTCACATTTTCAGACCAAAAAGCAAGAACCGTTTTGGGATGGAATCCTAATTCATTTCTTGAAGTTCCTATTACATGATTAGCCTTAAATCTTTCCTCAGGACAACTTCTAACAGCAGCTTTATTCCTGAAATGGACGGACTTCGTTTTGTAGCCATTATTGCTGTTATTTTTTTGCATACCAACACCAATTTTAAGCGTGTGTATGCAGATAGCATTCCTGATTGGTATTTGAACTCATGGATTGATACTATTTTTAAAACCAGCGGAATAGGGTTGATAAATTCTTTACCATCAGCGGATTAATATTGGGTTTGCTTTTTGCCGGCCATTATTTGCCTTTACTTTATTCATAAACGTTTTAGGGACAGGATTTTAATGCCATATATTTGTTGCACTACCCGGTGCTATTTATAATAATGAAGTACTTTAGTAAGCTTCATATCGTCGGTTTTGTACCTAATATTATTGCCAATTTTATTGTTTCCATCGTGGGTCTGCTGGCTGTTTCTGCAGTATTTTTTAAACTGGTTGAACAGCCTTGCATGGATAAAAACTGGCCACAAAAACTAAGAGATTATTTTAAACAAAAAACTATAGCCAATGACAAAAGCTAAGATAAAATTTGCCGTTTCGGGCTTTGGGCACATAGGCCGCCGCCATGCCACCATCATTAATGAATATTCAGATTCTGAATTGGTTGCTGTGATTGATACCAACCCCAAGGCTAAAGAACACGAGTTGTTTCCCGCCGGAGTTCCCTTTTTCAACAGTATAGAAGAATTTTTTGCATCGGGCATAAAAACCGATGTAGTAAACGTAGCCACTCCTAATGGTTTCCATTGCCCGCACGCCATTATGGCTTTAGAAAATGGGTGCAATGTGGTGATTGAAAAGCCCATGGGCCTTAGCAAGGCAGATTGTGAAAACGTTATTTTTAAAGCTCTTAATGTTTCAAAGCAAGTGTTTGTTGTGAAGCAAAACCGATACAGCCCCCCAAGCCAGTGGATGAAAAAAGTTGTTAGCGGCGGAACTATTGGCGAAGTGCTGATGGTGCAAGTAAATTGCTATTGGAACCGTGATGACCGTTACTACAAAGCAGGTGGATGGAAGGGCACACTTGATTTAGATGGGGGTACGCTATTTACGCAGTTTAGTCACTTTATAGATATTATGTATTGGGTGTTTGGTGACATTAAAAACATCAAAGCCATATTTAAAGATTTTAACCATGCTAACAGCACCGAGTTTGAGGATAGTGGTGTTGTAAACTTTGAATTTGTAAACGGAGGTATGGGCGCCATAAACTTTTCTACTTCAGTATGGGATAAAAACATGGAAAGCAGCATAACCGTGGTTGGCACCAAAGGTAGCTTTAAGGTTGGCGGCCAGTATATGAATGAGATAGAGTATTGCCATATTGAAGACTATGTGATGCCCGAATTGCCGCCTACCAATCCTCCTAACGATTATGGGCCTTTTAAGGGCAGTGCGGCAAATCACCATTATGTAATAGAAAACGTGGTGAAAACACTTAACGGGGAAGATACAATTACTGCAAACGCTCTTGAAGGTCTTAAAGTGGTTGACATAATTGAGCGTATATATGAAAGCCGTGATTTAGCTAAACTAAAAAAGAAGTAGTAATGGTTTCAGGCGCAAGGTTTTAAGTTTTATTTCCGGCCTTTAACTCATACACAACTATGGATTACATAACCTACCCAGTATTGTTTGTTGTTTTAACCTTGTTAGAGCTATTGTATTTTAGAATAGCGGATAGGTTTAATATTATAGATAAACCCAACGAACGCAGTTCACATACCAGCATCACCCTTAGGGGAGGGGGTGTTATTTTTGTTGTTCCCCCGCTTATCTATTGTATACTTAATGGTGGCGAGTACTTGTGGTTTGCTTTGGGGTTGCTGCTAATATCAACTATCAGTTTTGTTGATGATGTGAGAAGCCTTTCCGGAAAAATCCGTTTGGCTGTTCACTTATTGGCAGTATCGCTAATGTTTTATGATTTAGGCATATTTTCAACACATTTAGCAGTAATAGTAATCGCGTATATTTTAGTTATCGGTACCATAAATGCATATAACTTTATGGATGGTATTAACGGTATCACGGGAACTTACAGCTTAGTGTTTTTATTTGCCGTATTGCTGGCCAACCAATACACCCCTTTTATACAAGACGAGTTTATTATATACTCTGCCATAGGAGCGTTAGTGTTTTTAATGTTTAACTTTCGTAAAAAGGCAAAATGCTTTGCAGGCGATGTGGGCAGTGTAGCAATGGCTTTTGTAGTTTTGTTTTTGCTGATAAAACTTATTTTAGCTACTGAAGACTATAAATATGTATTGTTTCTGGCAGTTTACGGGGTTGATAGCGTCCTAACTATTGTCCATCGCATCATACTGAGGCAAAACATATTTATGGCGCATCGTTTACACTTGTACCAATATCTAACCAATACACTAAAGTGGCCGCATTTGGCAGTAAGTAGCTTGTATGCTGCCTTGCAGGCAATTGTTTCTGCTTGGGTAGTTTTTTCTACAAGTGTAACTTTTACAAGTTTTGCACTTATGCTTATTGGTTTGGGAGCAGTGTATGTAGTGGTTAAAAGTCTTATTATCAGAGGTAAAATAACACCCGTAGCATAGTTGATGGAGAGCATTATTATAGTAGGTGCAGGAGGTATGGGACGCGAGGTTTTGGGCATGCTAAAAAACATTAATGCCTGCAAGCAAGAATATACCATAGAGGGCTTTGTTGACGATGGAAAAATGGCAGGCGATATTGTAAACAATATGCCTGTGCTGGGCGGTATAGAGTACCTTAACACTGTAAGCAAGAGAACATCTGTAGTTATTGCCATATCGCTGCCCAATGTGCGCAAAGCTATTTTTGATACAATTACCAACCCGCATATATTTTTTCCGGCTATCATTCATCCATCGGTAACAATATCCGATAGAGAATTTGTAAGCATAGGGCAGGGCTGTGTGTTGTGCATCAACACTGTGCTTACCGTAAATATTACCTTGGGGGATTTCGTTATTATTAATGCCGGTGCAATTATTAACCACGATGCCTCAATAGGCAGTTTTAGCACCGTAATGCCCGGTGTAAATATTTCAACCGGGGCACAAGTGGGTGAGGGATGCTACATTGGTACGGGGAGTAAAATATCTAAGCCTGAAACAATCAGCCCGTGGCAAAAATTGCCGGCGGGTACTATAATTGCATAAACATTATTTGGTGGCAAACTTTGAATTTTCTGTGCTCTTGCCTGTTTACCACGGGAATACCCCGCATGAATTTGCAGTTGCACTAAATAGCATTCTTTCTCAAACGTTGCCAGCCACTGAAATTGTAATTGTTCGTGATGGTCCTGTGGATGAGGCTATTTCACAGCAACTTACACAGCTCAAAAGTACTTTAAATGTGAAGGTTGTAGAGTTGCCACAAAATACGGGTTTGGGCACTGCCCTTAACGAAGGTTTAAAGCACTGCACGTATGAGTGGGTGGCACGGATGGATGCAGATGATAAATCACTACCCAACCGTTTTGAAGAAACGGTAAATTATATCATTTCCCACCCTGAGTTTGATTTAGTAGGCTCATATTACGCTGAACAACAGCCCAACGGTAAAGATTTTGTTCGTAAAGTTCCTCAAGATTTCGAGGGGGTGCTTTCGTTTTCAGGTTATCGTAATCCCCACAGCCATCCTACCGTGTTTTATAAAAAGTCGGCGGTGCAAAAAGCCGGTGGCTATGTAAATTTTTACTTTGCCGAGGATTGGTATTTGTGGTTGCGTATGTTCAAAGCCGGTTCGCAATCAGGCAATATTCCAAAAGTACTGGTATATGCCCAGTCGCAAAACTATAGCCGCAGGTTAGGCTTAGCTTCTGTTCGCAATGATTTTAAAGCAATAGGGGGCTTTTGTAAAGAAGGATTAATTACACACCAGCAATATTTGTTGGGTATATTCGTGCGGGCACTGGTGAAACTTTTGCCCGACGGATGGGCCGGTAAATTTTATAAAAACTATCTGCGAAGTGCAACAAACCATTAAGAATTTTTACAACGAGTTTAAGCCTGCAATTTTGTTTTTAGCCAGGTTGCTGGTTACATATATTGTGCTTAGCCAATTATACGGATTTTGGGTAAAAGGATATGCTACCCAGCCCGACCCTATAACCAAAAGTGTAGCCGGACAAGTAGTGGGCTTGCTGCGCTTGTTTTATAATGAAGTGGGTACCGAAATACTTGAAGGTAATAACAGCGTACGGGTTTGGATAAACGGAAAACCGGCAGGTATTGCAGTTTACGAAGGCTGCAACGGAGTTGCAATATTTTACTTGTTCTTTGCCTTTTTAGTAGGTTTTTGGGGTGGAGCCAAACGCCTTGCCTGGTTCACTGCCGCCGGTATAGCCATTATTCATGTGTTTAACTTGGGTCGCTTGTTATTGCTTGCATACGTGGCTCAAAACCATTCGCAGCATTTTCACTTTGCACATAAATACCTGTTTACGCTTTCAATATACCTTATAGTTTTTGCTTTGTGGCTTTGGTGGATACGTATGGTGAAGCCTGAGACCAAGCCCGAGGAAACCCCACAAGACACGCCGCCGCAAAATGGAGTTGCTTAACATAGGTTTTAAAAGAATTTTCCTGGCCTTGTTGGCCCTTGTGGGTCTTGCATTGTTTTATGGCTTGCAGGAGTTTGACTTCGTGGATTGGCAATTCCGTTTCAATCAAAGCTTTGGTGGGGCTATGGTGCCCGGCACTGAGGTAAATTTTATCATTAGCCGGCTTATTCGATTTTTAGCCAATGATTTGTTGTGCATTTTGCTCATCTATGCACTTTTCAACAATAAACGTTTTGTAATCTTTGGGTTCTACGTACAGCTTTTTGGCTTGGTAGTCCTGTTTCCTATCTATATTTATCTTACGCTTAATACAGCCTCAAGTGCTGAGTATTCGGCATTAGTCCCTTTGTACCGCTTGGTAATGAATCCAATTCTTATGGTACTGCTTATCCCCGCGTTCTATTTTCAGCAGAAACTAAAAAAGTAGTTTATTTCGCACATACTGATTACCCAATAGGCTTGCAAGGTATATTTGTGCTTTGCCATGAACTGGAAAACCAAAGCCGCTTTGCAGAAACTCATCAGCCGTTTGCCTGCGGCTGAAACGATTAACTATTTTCTGCAAACCCGCATCACTCGCAACCTGCCTATGAGTGATGAAGTTTTTGGGCAAAAAGTTAAAGCAGCTCAACAGCATTTAGAAGCTTTTAAAGGCCACCACGATTACCTTGAAGAAGGTATTGTGTATGAATTTGGAGGGGGCTACGATTTGGCAGTGCCGCTGTTGTTGCACAAAGCAGGAATAAAGCAGCAACTGGTTACAGACATTAAACCGTTGTTGAAGCCTTCATTAGTGGCTGATGCAGCTAAACGTGCAGGGTTGTCAGGGGTAGTGGATTTGGCTGCTTTGGGTATTTCTTATGAAGCCCCTTTTGATGCACGTAAAACAAATCTTGGAGCTGCCGGCGTTACTTACATACACTCTACCGATACCTTAGAGCACATACCCGCTGAAGATATACTATTGATTTTGCGGGAGTGCTACCGCATACTAAAACCCGGAGGTGTGATAAGCTGTATGATTGATTTACAAGACCATTACGCATACTTTGATAAAAACTTGTCGAGGTTTAACTTTTACCGATACAGTGAGATGGAGTGGAAAAAAAAATATAATAACAAGCTGCAATACCAAAACCGACTTTTAGCGGATGATTATTACAAGCTTTTTGCCTTAGCAGGTTTTGCCCCAATACAAATGGAGGTAGAAAAAGGAGAAGAACAAGAGCTAAGAACGGTGAAGCTTACAGAAAGATTTGCAAGCAAATCTGCGAGTGAATTGTTGAATTTGAGATGCCATATAATTTCAGAAAAACCTGATTAATAAATACCGTTATAACACCTGTTATTTTTAAGGTTAAAATCACGTTTTTTTTTGATCATATTTTTTTTTGAACTCACAAGCTATTTGGTGGAAGGCTTTAGTGGATTGTCAAAATTGAGTTTAGGCCAACTGACGCAACAATCTTTTTAAACTTATTGTCTATATTTGCAAAGCCTTTTAGGAATATAATTAAAACAATTTACATAAAATTTAAAATAACATGCTAATTTAGCGGTTATTTACGGTGGCCGTACTATGCAAAACAGATTAGTTTCTACTTTCTTACTGTTGGCGTTTTTGGGCTTCGCAAAGTCTCTATTTGCGCAGTGTTCAGGAAACAGCGGCTTCACCATATCTACCCCTAATTGTGTAAATCAATCCATTTCATTTATTGATACCGGTAGTGCCACCCCTGATAGTGTTTTGTGGGTGTTTGGTAACGATAATTCAACATATACTTCAGATACTGTTAACAAGAGTTTTGGTTCAGCTTTAACCGATACGGTGTGGCTGATTCGCTTTTTTAATACCCCTTCGTTTTGTTCAGATACCGTTTTTCAGGTATTTACTATAACAGATGTTGCAGCTTCCATCACACCCTCAATATTGCAAAATGTTTGTATTGGTGATTCAGTTGCCCTAACTGCTAATGCCGGGGTAGGATTAACCTACCAATGGGTAAAAGACGGAGCCGATAGTACGGGAGCCACAAATAATGTACTGTATGCAACTTCACCCGGTACATATAAAGTAAGGGTAACGCAGAACGGTTGTTCACGGCTTTCTGATTCGGTAGTTGTTACTTTCTATAATTACCCCAATGCAGATTTTACCTTTGCTCCCGATACTGCTTGTTCAGGAACCACGGTATCTTTTGCCAATGCATCAACGGGTAGTTCGTTAAGTTATAACTGGACGTTTGGCAACGGACTTACTTCTACAGCAACCAACCCAACAACCACTTTTGACGTAACCGGAACTGCAGCCATTGTTTCTTTCAATGTGCGGCTGATAACTTCTACCCCAGGCAATTGCAGGGATACCATTACTAAAACGGTGTATGTGCGCCGCAGGCCTAATTCCGCTATCGACGATTTTAATAACATACCCAAGTTTGTACAGTGCAACGTTTCGTCGTCTCCCTTTTCATTGCAGATTGATAACGTTTCGACTACCATGTCGACCAATAACACGTATTCAATCAATTGGGGCGATGGCAACAGTCAAAATTTTGGGTCGTCGTTTGATACGATAACGCATGTATATGCTACGTCGGGAGCGTTTACAATGACAGTTATCACCACAGATGCCGCAGGGTGTGCCGATACAAGTACCTATACCGTATTTAATGGTGGTAACCCCGGTGTAAGTATCGGTAACTCAGGTAGTACCTCAGGTTGCCGCCCCTACGGACTTACTTTTACCATTGATACCAGCAAAGCTACCGGTATTGGAAACAATGCCCCCGGTTCGATATACACTCTTACATTTAACGATGGTACGGCACCCATGGTGTTTACCCATCCGCCGCCACCCAGCGTGAGCAAAACCTTTTTAACCCCCTCGTGCGGAACGGCCACTCCCGGTTTCCCCAATGCTTTTCAGGCCGAAATGTCGGTCACCAACCCTTGCGGTACCAACAGTGCTACTATCAGGCCCATTTATATCTCAACCAAACCCGAAGCCGAAATTGATTTTAACCCAGATGATGATACCGCTTGTTTGAATGATATAGTTACAATTGAGGACGTATCGGATACAGGTAGTGTGTCATCAAACAGCGGGTGTAACCAAACCCCACGCCGTTTATGGAATATTTATCCGGCAACCGGCTGGACTTTAAATGCAGGTTATTTTGGTAATCCCGGTAACTGGAACAACAACCCTGCTAACTGGGGTAGTCAGGCCTTACAAGTTGATTTTACGGATACAGGAACTTTTGTAGTAGAACTTATAGTAGGTAACATTGCCCAAGCAGGACTAAGCGTGTGCGGGGATGATACAATACGCAGGATTTTGCGAATAATGAGGCCGCCGTTGGCAAACTTTACACTGAACATAAACCCCACCAGCGGTTGTGCAAATAGTGTAATTACTACCAATAATACATCAACAGGTGATAACCTCACTTACCAATGGATAATTAATCCTAATAGCGGTTATACTGTAACATCAGGCAGCCTGACTTCTCCAACCCCTACTTTTCAGTTTAATACGGCGGGCACTTATTATGTAACGCTGATAGGCAGCAACCGATGCGACCAAGATACGGTAGTTGATACCTTGGTAATAAGGGATGTACCCGAAGTTACGCTACCCGGTGCGGTTGCATTTTGCGGGCCTGATACAGTGGCGTTTGATACGCTGGCATCCAATCTGTTGCACAGGGTAATTTACAACGAGAATTTTGGGGACAGTATTACTTACCAATGGACGGTAACAGGAGGAAGCTACACTTATGTATCAGGGGATTCCACATCGTATAATCCGTCAATCTATCTCTCAACTCCGGGAACATATACTATAAAGGTAAAGATAACAAACGAGTGTGGCAGCGATTCGACCACACAAACCATAACGGTGCGGCCACTGCCTGACGCGAACTTTACCATTAATGACAGTGCCCAGTGCTTAGTGGGGCATAATTTTGCGTTTACCGATGCCTCAACCATTAGCAGCGGAACCATTACTGCCTACACATGGACGTTTGGCGACGGTACGGGTTCATCAGCCCAAAACCCTACTAAAAGCTACTCAACTGCCGATACCTTTAATGTACAGTTGTTAGTTGCCAGTGCTTTTGGTTGTGTTGATTCTATTACCAAGCAAGTAATTACATTCCCACAGCCAACGCCTTTATTTACCATTAATGATAGCGACCAATGCTTAAACGGTAACAGTTTTGTATTTACCAATACTTCTACCATAGCCAGCGGCAGCAATGCTTATCACTGGCGTTTTACTGAAAGGGCAGGAGATACTTCGATACTTGCTAACCCAACCTTTGTGTACGATACCACAGGTGTGTTTGAGGTGAAGCTGGTGGTAACGTCAGACAATGGTTGCAGGGATTCGGTTACCCGCAATGTGTACATTCGTCCTGCTCCGGAACCTGATTTTACTATTAACGACAGTATGCAGTGTTTAAACGGAAACAGCTTCACGTTTACAAATACATCAAGCATACAATCGGGAACGGTTTCGTACAAATGGATATTTAGTAATACAGCGTCTGATACATCGGTTGCTACCAGCCCTACTAAGGTATATACTACCGCCGATACGTTTGCGGTTAAACTGATTGTTACTTCAAACTTCGGTTGTCGTGATTCAGTTTCTAAAAACGTTTACTTGTTCCCCAAACCTGATATGGCGTTTAACGTAAACGACAGTGAACAGTGTTTTACAGGGAATAGCTTTGTATTTACCAACGGCTCTTCAATAAGCAGCGGGACAATCAGCTATAAATGGCAATTCAGTTCAGACCCGGCCGATACATCGGTACTAAATAACCCCACCAAAAACTATGCAAGCAATGGGGTGTTTCCTGTAAAGCTGATTGGTACCTCTGACCAAGGTTGTAAAGATTCGGTATCAGCAAATATGACCGTGTTTGCTGAACCCTTGGCCGGTTTCAGTATTAACGATACCGACCAATGTATCAACGGTAACAACTTTATTTTTACAGATACATCAGTAGTTGGCGGATTGTACAGCCGTCAATGGACGTTTGGTGACGGCAGTGGTTCAACCATTGCAGCACCTTCAAAATCGTATGCCACTGCTGATACTTTTATTGTGAAGCTGGTGGTTACCATTAATGCAGGGGGTTGTAAAGATTCGGTTTCAACACCAGTGTATGTGTATCCTCAACCGGTAGCGGCTTACACTATTAATGATAGCATACAATGTTACCCCGGCCACTCGTTTGTATTTACCAACGGAACAACGATAGCTTCGGGTAGTAATACGTATCTGTGGAAGTTTAACGTACCCACAGGTACGACTGATACTTCTAACCTCACCAACCCTACTAAGAACTACCCTGCATCGGGTACTTATATTGTAAGACTTACTGCAACTTCGGATAAAGGGTGTAAAGATTCAACCCAGCATCAGGTAACGGCTACCCCCATTATTAATAACAACGTAGTTGCATCCAACCAAGGACTTTGCTCAGGCTCAACACCGGATAGCCTTGTGCAATCGGGTGCATCCGTAAGCGGTGGTAGCGGAGCATTTACCTACCAATGGCAAGAAAGCACCGATTCAGCCGTATGGACAAATATTGTAGGAGCTACAGGGGTTAACTACCAACCACCCGCTTTAACAGCCAACCGCTGGTACCGCCGTGTGGTAACATCGGGCGATTGTGCAGATACCTCAGTGCCTGTTAAAATTACGGTTACCCCTGCCATTACTAACAATACCATTACTGCCAACCAGATTGTATGTGCGGGTTTTGCACCCTCACAATTTAACGGCAGCACCCCCGCAGGCGGTTTAGGTAGTTTTACTTACCAATGGCAAATCAGTACCGACTCTAACACTTGGAACAATATAGTTGGTGCACAATCGATAGATTATACTTCAGGCGTATTAACCCAAACTACCTATTTCCGCAGGTTGGTTACTTCAGGCGTGTGTACACAGCCCAGCAATGTGGTTAAAGTGCTGGTGAATCCTAAACCTACGGTTTCGTTCACAACGGCCAGTGTTTGTTTGGGGTTAGCAGCCAATTATACATCCACTTCAACCATTACAACGGGTAGCATTACCCAATATACTTGGACGTACGGCGACGGTAACGGAGGTACAGGCAGCAGCCAAAGCCACACGTATGCTTCGGTAGGCAGTTATACTATAAAACTGATTGCAGCATCTGACAGCGGTTGTACTGATAGCACCACCCGAACCATTAATGTTCACCACAAGCCTACTGCATCTTTTGTATCTAACGATACCTGTTTGGGTTTCGGCAACGGATTTAATGCCTCTGCATCAAGCGTAGGAGCGGGAAGTATTACCAATTACGGATGGAATTTCGGCGATGCTACTACCGGTAGCGGCGTTACAACCACCAAAACCTATGCAGCGCACGGCAGTTACAACGTAAAACTGATTGTAACCACTGATAGTTCTTGCAGGGATAGTATTACCCAAGCAGTGGTAGTTCACCCTCGTCCTGTACCTAACTTTACTACTAACGATAGCGACCAATGCGTAAACGGTAATAGCTTTACCTACACCAACAGCACAAGTATAGCCAGCGGCAGCAGCACTTATTTATGGAATTTGGGAGAAGGAGCAACCGATACCAGCACCCAAACCAATACTTCAAAAACGTATGCTGTAAATGGTAACTACAGTGTGAAACTGATAGCTACCTCAAACTTCGGGTGTATCGATTCGGTGACTAAACCTGTAATAGTGTATGCAAAACCTACTCCTGCATACAGTATTAATGATACCGACCAATGTTTGAACGGTAACAGCTTTATATTTACTAACGGGAGTACTGTAAATCCTGTAGTTGGCCTATCATACGTTTGGAGGTTTGGCGACGGTAGCACCTCTACCCAAACCAACCCCACAAAAACATATAGCGCAGAGGGCACATATACCGTGCGCTTGGTGGTGACATCAGTAAACGGTTGTGTTGATAGTATTGAGAAAACCGTGTATGTGTATCCCAAGCCCAATCCGGCTTTTACTATTAATGATACCTTGCAGTGCTATAATGGCAACCTGTTTATCTACACCAACGGCAGCACCATTGCCAGCGGTGCGCAAACCTATTTTTGGAAACTGAATTTGCTGGATGCCCTGGATACCAGCACCCAAACTAACGTTACCAAAACCTATACCGCATCGGGTAATTTAACTGTGCGCTTAACGGCCACATCAGACAGAGGCTGTAAAGATTCTATCCAAAGAAATATTATCGTAAGGCCTGATATTACTAACAATACTATCGCTTCGGCGCAAAATATATGTTCGGGCTCGATACCTGATACATTACGACATACAGGCGTTGCCATTAATGGTGGCGACGGTACTTTTACTTATCAATGGCAACAAAGCACCGACTCAATTAGCTGGAGTAACATTGGTAGTGCAACATCGGCAAGCTATGCTTCACCTGCATTGTTTACTACCACTTGGTTTAGGCGCGTAGCTGTTTCTGGACCATGCTCTGATACATCGGCACCCATCAAAGTTACCGTTACACCCGGTATCGGTAATAATATTATAAGTGCCAATCAAAGCCAGTGTGCAGGCTTCACCCCTTCAAAATTTAACGGCACCGTTCCCACGGGCGGTAGCGGTGTTTATACCTACCAATGGCAGTTTAGCCTTGATTCTGCGGCATGGTCAAACATTACCAGCGGCACCGATACCAATTTCCAAGCAGGGGTACTTAACCAAACTACATGGTACAGACGTTTGGCTACTTCAAACTCTTGTACGGTAATCAGCAACCCGATTAAAGTAAACGTTAACCCCAAACCTGCGGCCTCGTTTACTGCACCTTCGGTGTGCTTTGGTTTAAATGCAACGTTTACTTCTACGTCAACCATTGCAACAGGTGCTATCACCCAATATAACTGGACGTTTGGCGATGGAAACACCGCTAGCGGCACTACAGGTCCGCAGAATGCTTACGGCGCTGTTGGCAGCTATACAGCGAAATTGATTGTAACCAGCGACTCAGGTTGTGTAGACAGTACTACCCGTACCTTGTGGGTGCATCCCAAACCAGTGGCTTCGTTTGTGTATAACGATACCTGCCATACCTACCAGCACAGCTTTAATGCGGCGGCATCTGCTGTTGCATCGGGCAGCATTACCAATTACAGTTGGAATTTTGGCGACGCAACCAACGGCAGTGGGGTTACTACCAATAAAACCTACACATTGGTTAATACTTACAACGTAAAACTGGTAGTTACTACCGATAGTGCTTGTAGAGATAGTATTACACAATCGGTAATTGTTTACCCAAATCCGGTGGCTGATTTTACCACCAACGATACTGACCAGTGCGTAAACGGCAACAACTTTGTGTTTACCAATGCCACCAGCATTGCATCAGGTACGGTTACCTACGGCTGGAACTTTGGCGAAAGTGCAACTGATACATCGTCTCAAACTAATACAAGCAAGGTGTATGCTGTTAACGGGACTTACAATGTAGGGTTGGTGGCTGTTTCAAACATCGGTTGCCGGGATACGGTTACCAAGCCCATGACGGTGTATGCTAAACCCGCACAGGCGTTTACCATTAACGATACCGACCAGTGTTTGAACGGTAACAGTTTTGTATTTACCAACACCAGTAATATTACCCCTGCGGTAGGCTTGAGTTATTTGTGGACATTTGACGACGGTGCTACCAGCACCCAAACCAGTCCCACAAAAACGTATGCATACGATGATACATTTGCCGTGAAGCTGGTGGTTACATCAATAAACGGCTGTTCTGACAGTGTTACCCAAAACGTATATGTGTATCCCAAGCCGTTGCCTGATTTTAACATTAACGACAGCTTGCAATGCTTTGGTCCCAACCTATATATGTTTACTAACCAAAGTGTAATAAACAGCGGTACGATGACGCACTTTTGGCGTTTTGATTTACTGACTGCCAACGATACTTCATCACAAACCAGCCCCACAAAATCGTATGCTACCGATGGTACTTATACCATTCGTTTAACTGCTACCTCTGATAAAGGCTGTAAAGACTCGGTAGAAAATCAGGTTACGATTAAGCCCGACATTATTAATAACGATATTGCTACTGACCAGTTCTTGTGTCAGGGTGAAACGCCCGATACCTTGGTGCCGTTGAGCGGCCCCGTGAGCGGTGGCGATAATACCTTTAACTACCGTTGGGAACAAACCACCGACTCAGCCAACTGGACAGCTATTGGCGGCGCAACCGATACTTTGTATGCTCCGTCGGCATTGTCGGTAACTACTTGGTACAGACGGATTGTAACCTCTGGTCCTTGTGAAGATACATCGGCACCCGTTAAGATATTTGTTACTCCGTCTATCGGAAATAACACCATTACCGCCAACCAAACTATTTGCGAAGGATTTGCTCCAGCGCAATTTGCAGGTTCACTGCCCACAGGCGGACTTGGAGTATATAATTACCAATGGCAAATCAGCACCGATTCAGCCAGTTGGAGCAACATTGGCGGTGCAACCGATACTTCTTACCAGTCGGGCGTGCTTACCCAAACAAGGTTCTTCCGTCGTAGGGTATCGTCAGGGGCTTGTCCTACCATTAGCAATGTGGTAAAAGTTACCGTGCATCCCAAACCCGTTGCAGCTTATACTACTGCATCGGTATGTTTCGGGTTCAATGCAAACTTCACTTCTTCTTCAACTGTTTCAGTGGGAAGTATTGTACAAAGCGAATGGATTTACGGCGACGGCAATACCGATACAGGCATTTCAGCAACCAATAACTTTACGGCAGCGGGTGCATACACACCTAAGTTAATAGTTACTACCGGCGAAGGTTGTAAAGACAGTACTACCCGCCCGATAAACATTCACCCCAAACCTGTAGCGGCCTACCAACATAACGATACTTGCTTTGACGATTTAACCAGCTTTGATGCAAGCACCTCAACCGTTGCAACGGGTAGCATTACAGGATATAACTGGGATTTGAGCGACGGAGCCACTGCCTCAGCAGTTACCGCCAGCCATACTTACAGTGCCGTGGGTAATTATCAGGTGAAACTGATTGTAACTACGGATAGTGCCTGCCAAGACAGTATTACCAAAACGGTATTTGTACACCCCAATCCTGTGGCTGCGTTTACTATGAACGATAGTGACCAGTGCTTGAGCGGGAATAGCTTTGTGTTTACCAACGGCTCATCGGTAGCCAGTGGCAGCAATACCTATAACTGGAATTTCGGCCAATCGGCAGCAGATAGTTCAAACCAAACCAGCCCGACTAAAGTATATACCGCCAGCGGTAATTATACGGTACGTTTGATAGCCATTACCAATTTTGGGTGCCGCGATACTGCCACAAGACCCACCGTGGTATACGCCAAACCTGTACAGGCGTTTAACATTAACGATACCGACCAGTGTATCAACGGTAACAGCTTTACGTTTACCAACACCAGCAATATTACACCGGCAGTAGGTTTAACCTACCGTTGGACATTTGGAAACGGCGATACCAGCGTGCAAACCAGTCCGACCAAGGTATATACGGTTGCAGGTACTTATCCTGTGAAGTTGCGGGTAACATCAGTGTTCGGGTGCGCCGATTCGGTTACTAAAACAGTGTATGTGTACCCAAAACCCAATCCTGCATTTACTATTAACGATACGTTGCAGTGCTTTGGTCCTAACGTATTCACCTTTACCAACGGCAGTACCATTGGCAGCGGTACTATTAATAACTTCTGGAAATTTGATTTGCTGAACGCCGCGGACACCAGCAGTCAAACCAGTCCTGTGCATACGTATGCCAACGACGGTACTTTTACCATCCGTTTGGTTACCACTTCAGATAAAGGTTGTAAAGACTCTACCGAAAAACAGGTAACTGTTAAACCCGATATTTTAAACAACGTAATTAATACTCCGCAGTTTATTTGCGAAGGCAGTACACCAGATACTTTACGTCAAGCCGGCAGCGCGGTTAGCGGTGGCGACAATACCTTTACCTACCAATGGCAACGCAGTACCGATTCTTTAACTTGGGTAAATATCAGCGGTGCTACGGCTGATAGGTTTGGTCCGCCTGCATTGTCAGTAACTACTTGGTACAGACGTGTTGTAAACTCGCGGCCTTGCACCGATACATCTGCACCCATAAAAATACACGTAACGCCTGCCATTACTAATAATACGATTAACAGCAGCCAAACCATTTGCTACGCTCAAACTCCTGCCCAACTAAGCAGTGGTGCTACGGGCGGTGGTAATGGCGCGTTTACTTATTTGTGGCAGCAATCCAACAACAGCACCACTTGGGGCACGGCCATCGGCACCAGTAATACCATCAATTACCAACCCGATGCGTTATTTGATACCACCTATTACCGTCGCAGGATAATATCAGGCTCGTGCACAACGGTTAGCAACGTGTTGAAGATTGCCGTGAAACCCTTGCCTGTTGTTAATTGGGGAGCTACTACGGTATGTTACCCCGAACCTACAGTGTTCAGCGATAGTTCAACTGTTAACCAGGGTAGTAATTCAGGTTTTAGCTGGACGTTTGGAGATGGTACTACATCTACCCAGCAAAATCCCTCAAAAGTATATGTAGCAGGTACTTACACGGCTAAATTGATAGTTACCACCAATTTCGGTTGTAGAGACTCATTAAGCCAAAGCATTACCGTGCATCCCAAACCACAGGCAGGCTACAGTTCGCAAAACAACTGCTTTGGTTTTGCAAGCACCTTTACCGATACTGCCAAAGTGAGCAGCGGTTCAGTGGTAAGCTGGGCTTGGGCCTTCGGCGATGGATTTACTTCTTCGGCTAAGAATGCCAGCCGCACGTATTTTACCCACGGTACTTATAACGTTCGCCAGATTGTAACCACCGATAGGGGTTGCAAGGATACAGTGATCAAGCCTATTGTAATTCACCCCAAACCAACAGCCAACTTTGGGGTAACCACGGTTTGTTATCCAAACAGTTCACAATTTACCGATTCATCTACCATAGCAACGGGCAGTCTGATTAGCCGTGCGTGGGATTTTGGCGACAGTGCAACCTCTGCACTAACCAATCCAAGCCATACCTATGCTACCGACGGGGTGTATATTACCAAACTGATTGTTACCTCTAACCAAGGTTGCCGCGACAGTGTATTTAAGGCTGTTACGGTGAACCCGCTGCCTACGGTTGTGTTTACGGGGGATACCTTGGCCTGTGTGAATCGCAATGTGTTCTTTAGCAATACCACTTCGGGCGCGGCCTCTTATGTTTGGAACTACGGCGACGGTAATACCTCAACAAGTTCGGTAGGAAGCAACACGTATGCTAACCCCGGCGTGTACAGGGTGGTGTTGGTGGCTACTACTGCCTATGGTTGTGTGGATTCTACGGCAAGAACGATACGCATTATAGGGGCACCCGTGCCTGCCTTTACCCTTGCGCCTGACACGGGTTGCGCACCGCTAAAAGTGGTGTTTACCAATGCAACCACCGGTTTGCACATAAGCTACGATTGGAACTTTGGAAACGGTCAATCAAGTGCCTTGTTCAATCCTGATACCGTAACGTATTTCCAAAGCCAGCGAAACGACTCTACCTATTACATTACACTAAGTGCCACCAACATTTGCGGTACTACCCAAGCCGTTGATTCGGTAAGAGTATTCCCCAAACCTGTTGCTAATTTTACCTTTAACGTAAACAACGGTTGTACGCCGGCTACCTTCACCATTACCAATACCACCACTGCCTTCCCTGATAACTTTATATGGGATTTAGGCAATGGTACTACCAGCACAGCAACCAACCCAACATCACCGGTGTACACTACGGTGGATAGCGTGAGCATTTACAGGGTAAGGTTAACCGCCTTTAACCATTGCGGTACTGATACCATTTCACGCAATCTTACCATATACCCAACTCCTCACGCAGCATTTACAGCACCCAACAACTGTTTTGGTTTTACCAGTAACTTTACAGACAGTGCATGGGTAGGCTCGGGCAGTGTAACCAATTGGAGCTGGACGTTTGGCGACGGTAATTTCTCATCGGCACAAAGCCCTACTAATACTTATATTAACCACGGTACGTACAATGTACGCCAGATTGCAATAAGCGACAGGGGCTGCCGCGATACGATAACGAAACCTATTACTATCTACCCCAAACCGGCCGCAAGGTTTGGTGCAACCACCAGTTGCTTTAGGGATAGTACCCGCTTTACCGACTCTACAACGGTAGCATCAGGCAGTATAGTGAGCAGAACTTGGACGTTTGGCGACGGTAACGGTTCTACAATCACCAATCCAAGGAACTTGTACAGCAATGCAGGAACGTACACTGCAAAACTGATTGTGGTTTCTGATTTGGGTTGTTCTGACAGTAACTTTAAAGCTGTAACGGTGAATCCGCTGCCAAGTATTGCCTTTACGGGCGATACGGTAGAGTGTTTTAACCGCACGATATTCTACACAAATAATTCAACAGGAGCAGCCACCTACGTATGGAACTATGGCGACGGTAATACCTCGACAGGTTCGGTAGGTAGCAATACGTTTGCTGCACCCGGTTATTACCGCATTGTATTAGTAGGTCGCACGGTATATGGTTGCGAAGACTCGACAGCAATGGTGGTTCGTATTATAGGCCCGCCAACAGCAGCCTTTACGCTTGTACCCGATACAGGTTGCGCACCGTTGAACGTGAACTTTGTAAACAACAGTACAGGTTTGTACACCAGCTACGATTGGGATTTTGGAAACGGTACGGCAAGCACCTTGTTTACTCCGCCAACGGCAACCTACATTCAAAGCCGCACCATCGATTCATTGTACTTTGTAACGCTAAGGGCTACCAATATTTGTGCAACCCGTTCAGTAACCGATACGGTTACGGTGTTCCCCAAACCGGTGGCCAATTTCAGTATTAACCAAACAGCAGGATGTAGTCCGGCTGTGTTTACGGTTACCAACAACACCACTGCCTTCCCACAAACCTTTTTCTGGGATTTTGGCAACGGGGATACCAGTTCAGCGCAAAACCCACCCGCCGAAACCTTTGTTACGGGTAGCACTATCAGCACTTACAAAGTGTTTATGCGGGCCACCAACCATTGCGGAAGTGATACGGTTTCAACCACGGTAACGGTATATCCTAAACCTGTTGCGGGCTTCAGTACCCAAGATAACTGCTACGGTTTTGTGAGCAACTTTACCGATACTTCTAAAGTAGGAGTGGGAAGCATCACTACACGCAATTGGGCGTTTGGCGATGGTAACAGCTCATCAGCACAAAATGCAACGCATACCTACTTTACACACGGTACTTATAATGTTACCCAAATTGTGGTAACGGATAGGGGTTGTCGAGATACTACAACCAAACCGATTGTTATCCATCCTAAACCTGTGGCTAACTTTGGTGTTAATGCAGCTTGTTTCCGCGATAGTTCATCATTTATAGATTCATCAACAGTTGCGTTAGGCTCGCTTACCAATTGGGTATGGACCTTTGGTGATGGTAATGGTTCAAACCTGCGCAACCCAAGAAACTTGTATGCAGCTAATGGCAACTACAATGCGAAACTGATTGTAACCTCTAATCAAGGTTGCCGCGACAGTATTATCAAACCTGTAACAGTACATCCGTTGCCTATTATGGCCTTTACGGGTGATACGGTAGAGTGTTTCGGTCGTACGGTATATTATTCAAATACGTCAACGGGCGCAGCTTCTTATGTTTGGAATTATGGCGATGGCAATACCTCAACAGGGCCTGTGGGTAGCAATACATTTGCAAACCCCGGTTATTACCGTGTGGTGTTGGTAGGTCGCACTGTATATGGTTGTGAAGATTCTACCGCATTGGTAGTACGCATTATCAGCCCGCCTGCCCCTGCATTTACATTGTTGCCTGATACCGGTTGTGCCCCGTTAAATGTGAACTTTGTGAACAACAGTACGGGTATTTATACTACCTACAACTGGAATTTGGGTAACGGTACTACCAGTACCTTGTTTACACCTCCAACGGCCACCTATACCCAAAGCCGCACCATAGATTCGTTGTATTTTGTTACCCTAAATGCTACCAATATTTGCGGCACACGTTCCGTAACAGATACTATTACGGTATTCCCTAAACCGGTGGCTAACTTTACCATTAACCAAACCGCAGGTTGCAGCCCCGCGGTGTTTACGGTTACCAATGCAACCACTGCTTTCCCGCAAACTTTCTTCTGGGATTTTGGCAATGGTAATACCAGCACTGCTCAAAACCCGCCTGCTGAAACCTTTGTTACGGGTAGTACCATCAGCACTTATAAAGTGTTTATGCGTGCCACCAACCATTGCGGGAGCGATACCGTTTCTGCGACTGTAACGGTGTATCCTAAACCTGTTGCAGGATTTAGTACACAAGATAATTGCTACGGTTTTGCCAGCAACTTTACTGATACTTCAAAAGTTGGAGTAGGTAGTATCACGGCGCGCAACTGGGCATTTGGGGATGGCAACGGCTCATCAACACAAAACCCTGCACATACGTATTTTAATTTCGGCACTTATAACGTTACGCAGATTGTAGTGACGGATAGGGGTTGCCGCGATACGATTACTAAACCTATTGTTATCCATCCCAAACCTGTAGCTAACTTTGGTGTAACTACTGCTTGCTTCCGCGACAGTTCACGTTTCACCGATTCGTCAACAGTGGCATTGGGTACATTAACCAACTGGGTATGGACGTTTGGGGATGGTAACGGCTCTACTTTGCAGCATCCGCGTAACTTGTATTCGTCTAACGGAAATTATACTTCTAAACTGATAGTAACTTCTGACAGGGGTTGCCGTGATAGTGTTATTAAACCCGTTACAGTGCATCCGTTGCCTATTGTTGCCTTTAGTGGTGATACGTTAGAATGTATTAACCGCGATGTGTTCTATAACAACAGTACGGTGGGAGCATCTACCTACGTTTGGAACTACGGTGACGGTAAAAGTTCTACAGGTTCGGTAGGGCGCAATAATTACACTACTCCCGGTTATTACCGTGTAGTATTAGTGGCAAGAACGGTGTATGGTTGCGAAGATTCAGCCGCCATGATTGTGCACATCATAGGCCCGCCAAACCCTGCATTGGTTACCTTGCCTGATACAGGCTGTGCGCCGTTGCAAGTGAACTTTGTAAACAATAGTACGGGTGAGTTTACCAGCTACGATTGGGATTTTGGCAACGGTGTTACCAGCACCCAATTTACCCCACCCCCTGTTACCTATCCGCAGAGCTTGTTGGCTGATACAGCTTACACCGTTGCTTTGCGTGCTACCAATATTTGTGCTACCCGTTTGGTTACCCGTCTTGTGCGTGTATTCCCCAAACCGCTGGCAAACTTTGGTACAGATGTAAACAACGGGTGTACACCTAAAACATTTACCATAACCAATACCAGTACGGCATTCCCCGACAGGTATTATTGGGATTTCGGCGACGGCGATACCAGCACCGCGCAAAACCCGCCACCACACACCTATACTACTGATTCTGTAATACGAACTTTCACGATAAGATTGCGTGTTGAGAATAAGTGCGGATTTGATACTGTATCACGCCGTGTAACTGTACAACCTAAAAATGCCCGTTCATTCTTTGGTATTGATAGTTTGGTGGGTTGCGTACCGCATACCATTCAAGTAACCGATTTCTCGGTAGGTGCAACCAGTTTAAGTTACGATTTCGGTGATGGTAATACATCGGCCAACCGCAATCCTTCGCATACCTTTAATACACCCGGTACATTCATTGTTAGACAGTTTATCGCAAATAATTGTACCCAAGATACCAGTCAGTTAACGGTTACTGTATTGCCTCCGCCTGCGGTTTCATTTACCAAAGTGCCTTCTACTCAATGTAAGGGACAGGGCATTCAGTTCCAAAGCCAAGCCGCTAACATAGCCGGTTTCCGTTGGGATTTTGGCAACGGTGATACATCGGTATTGAACAATCCTGTGTACAGTTATCCTAACTCGGGTACTTATACCGTGCGATTGTTTGTGGTTTCATCAATTAACGGCTGTACTAACCAATTTCAAGACACGATTACTATCCATGCTCCACCGGTGCCCGTATTAACGGCTGACAGCACCCAAGGCTGCCCGCCACACAGGGTAAACTTTAGTGATGGCAGCGCGGGTTCAGTATTTGTAACGTGGAAGTTTGGCGATGGCAACGGCTCGTCGGTAATTAACCCAACTCATACCTATACTACAACAGGGGTTTATACGGCACGCATGATTGTGCGTAACGCAAGGGGTTGCGAAGACTCTACCGACCGCTTGATACAGGTGCATCCTGTCCCTGTGGCTGCGTTTACACAAACCAGCACCTTCTGCGATGTGCCTTCGGTAGTTAACTTTACCAATGGTTCTACAGGAGCAACCGGCTATTTCTGGGATTTTGGAAATACCCTTACCTCAGCAAATACCAACCCGTCGGTAACGTACACTAATTTTGGTATTTATACCACCGTTCTTAGGGCGAATAACCAGTTTGGCTGTCAAGATACTGCAAGTGCCGTGTTTGAAGTATTCCGCAGACCTATTCCCACAGCCAGTCTTGATACAGCTGACGGGTGTCCGCCAGTGGAGGTGAACTTTAGTTCAAACTCGCAATTTGCAACTACCTATTTGTGGGATTTTGGTGATGGTAATACATCTACCCAACAAAACCCGACACATACTTATACCACAGCAGGTACATTCCCTGTGAAGCTGAAAGTAACCAGCGGAGGAGCTTGTTCTGATTCGGTATTTGTAGGTACGGGGGTAACTGTTTATCCGGTTCCTTCGGCGGCGTTTACCTATACTTTTGCCAACAGTAACTCACCCAACTACGGAGAAGCTACTTTCATTGACCAATCGGTAAATGCCAATACTTATTTGTGGGATTTTGGCGACGGTAATACCAGCACACAGCCCAGTCCTACACACAGGTACACGTTTACAGGCAATTATTTAATTACACAATACATTACCACTATTGACGGTTGCCGCGATACAGCGCAAACCTTTATTGAATTACCATTCTTTAAAGGATTGTTTGTACCCAATGCCTTCACCCCGGGTGCGGGCGGGCCCGATGTTCGCACGTTCTTACCGGTAGGTATATCATTAAAAACATACCGGTTGGGTATTTACGATGCATGGGGTAAATTGCTGTGGGAAACCACTGATTTGGTTGATACTAAACCTGCTGTAGGTTGGGACGGATTCACAGATGGTGCACCCTGTCCGCAGGATGTGTATGTGTGGAAGGTAGAAGCAGAATTTTTGGATGGTTCAATTTGGCCCGGTCAAAAAGGCCCTAACGGTAAGTACCATAGGGAGGGTACAGTAACGCTGATACGTTGATAAATAAGGTGAAAAGGTTTTATATACTGTTTATAGGAGTATTACTTGGGGGCTTTGCATACGGGCAAGACCCTGCGTTTTCGCAGATATTTAATAATCGCGTTTACTTAAATCCTGCATTTGTTGGCGTTGATGAAGGTCATCGGGTGGCGCTTACCCACCGTAATATGTGGCGTACCTTGCCCCATCACTATGTAACCACTACGGCTACTTATGATTTTAAACCTTGTGCGTTTCCGCGCATTGGTTTGGGGTTGGTTGCCATGAGCAATACCGAAGGAGATGGCAGGCTTAAATCCACTGAAGGAGGCTTTGTATTTGCAGTACATAACCCGTTTAGTTTTTCACGCAGGCGTAAAGATCATACAGCGGGGGCTATTAGTTTTGCCCTGCAAACCACATTTATCAGCCGAAGTATTGATTGGGATAAGTTGGTGTTTGGCGACCAGCTTGACCCTGTGATGGGGGTGGTGTTGCCGAAATCAGCTCAGGTTAGCCCTGAGTTTAGGCCTGTGAATAACGTTGATTTTGCCGCGGGATTTTTGTGGCGCCAACGTTTATACTTTAGTAAACGGTTGGATATGAGTATGCACTTGGGTGCTGCCATACACCATATTTTTAAACCTCAAGAAGGGCTTTTGGTTAACGGGATTATGCCCCAAAAACTAACGATACACGGCGGTGTTTTGATACCGCTAAGTAAGTATAATTACATTATCCCAGGGTTTCGTTATTTAGGACAAAACCTACAGTTGAGTAATCACAAGGTATTTGATATTAATGCTATGTACCTTAACCGTAAGGTGTTTGGCGGCGCATCGTACCGTATAAATCCCGTTAACTACTATTTCAAACAAACCGATGCGGTAGTGTTTTTTGCGGGGTATGAGTTTGACTTGTCGAAAGAAACCTCATTACGGATGACGTATAGCTTTGATACGAACTTTAAAGGGGTGTCTAGCGGTAATTTCTTCACCCACGAGATAAACATCATTCTCTTCAATTTAAGCAAATGCAGAAACGACCTTGCAAGGCTCAACAAAAACATTTGCGATTACCAAGGCAAGGGCGTTCCTAAAATATTCTAAACGGTTTATTTCTTAACGGCTTCCAGTGAAATCTGCTGGAAAGGCTCGCCCATATTGTTATAGGTGCGTGTTATCAGTTCCATAGCAGTTATTTCAAGTCCGTGTTTGTTGTACAATGTAGTAAGGTGTTCAGGGGTTTCAAACCTAAAGGGGTAGTAATTCCCGTGGTAGGGGGCAGTTTCCCTGTAAATACCTGTAATTGTATAATCGTCAATCTTTTCAGCGGGAGCATAGTTTATAAAAGCTTCTGATGCTGCTGATGGAGTATAGCTAAATACTTTTCCGCCGGTTTTCAATACCCTGGCTACTTGCGCAAGGAAGTTCTCAAAATCAGCAACCGCAAGGCAATTGCTTGAGAAAACATCTACAACGGCATCAAAATAGTTGTCTTCATAAGGCATTTCAGTCATTGAGCCAACAGTAAGCTTAGCAGATGCACCCCATTTATCCAGCATTTGTTTGCCCAATTCAATAGATGCTGCACTCAAATCAATACCGTATGCGGCAAAGTTTTCTTTGCCAATCATCCACAAATTACTGCATGAGCCGCAACCTGCTTCAAGAATTTTTATGTTTTTACGTTCGTTAAATGGGGTTTTAAAAAAATTACGTCCCATAAAGCGCAGCAGCTCTTCGTTAGGGTATAATCGTTGCGCCTTAAAGCCTGCTTGCGTGTATGATTTCTCATACCATTGTTGTGTGCTTGAAATCGTATTTTCCATGTTTAAAAAGTAGCTGTAAATATGGTGTGGGTGCGCATAAGCTTTGTGAACCCCGTTTTAAAATAGAAAATTCTTGCCTCTTTTGCATCGGTATTTGTTTGCGGCAGATTACCTAAATTAAACTCTTCAAGGCCTATATCTTTTGCGTGATATATGGCCCTTAATAAATTATTATGGGCAAGACCTATATCAGCGGCCATGAGTTCCCTATCATATACGCCTACACAATAGTACGCATTTTTTTTGCCGTGTGTTACCAATGTGCCTGAGGCTAATTTATTGTTGTAGTAGCCCAATACAAGGTATGCTTCGTTATTAAGCAGTGATTGGTATTGCAGGTCCCAACTTTTATCGCTACGGGTAATCCTGCCGGATGTATGGCGGTGGAAATCTCTGAAACTGATAAATTGCTCGTAGTTTGGGTTTTTGTGGGATATAACTTGTGTAGGAATGTTTTTCTCGCTCCAATTAATGAGTGATTTGTAGCTTTTTCTTACCCCGGCTTTGATGATTTCTTTTGATTCAAGGAGGTCGAGATAGGCTTCAAACCTCAAATCAGTTTGGGTTAACTTGCTGAAGAAAACGGACAATAGATGAACGTTGTTATTAAATATTATTGTGCTGTAATTATTTTTTGCGGCAAACTCTTTTAAAGAACTAAAAAGCAGCGATAAGGCTTTTGCTTCTTTATCTCTGTTATCAGATACAGAGCTAACAATGTTTACAGGTTCATTAAAAAAAGAAAAAGTAGTGCCTGCTGAGTAGGCAAAGAGCGCAACAATAGGCTCATCACCTTCAAACACTATTATAGAGGTATTTTTATAATCGTTATCGCCGCAATATTCTTTCTTGTACTCAATATTTAACGGCAAATAATCATAGGTGCCTGAAACGTAGCTCCTAAAAAAAATCGAATTATAAAAAGCATCAAGTTCCTGTGGCGTAAATGCCTCAAGCAGCCGGGCTTTCATTCGTAATAAATTTTTTCTTACTTCATCAAATACTTGAAAACATTACTTTTAAACAAAGGTTTTGGGCGCATAACATACTAACTCTCATAGTCGGTTTATAGTTTTTATATAGTTAAGTTATAATGAACGTTTTTTATCAAGTCAAAAAACTATAACCCCAACTCTGTATCCGGTTATTTTAAGCCAACTGAATAATCCAGGCAAAAGAGTATTGCACTGTTGAAATCCTGAAGATGAACAACATACAAATGCTTTGTTGTGGGGGAATAATTATTTAAAGATCAATGGAATAATACTAAAATATCAACCATCAGTACAATGGCCTCATTAGCATTGTTCAAGGTAGTAGTGAACAAAGTCTAAGAGCCATTTTTATACGAAAGAGCAATTTATGACTTGAACTGTTTCAAATATATGTGAATTTTACATACTTGCAACCAGTATGAACAATATTTAATTAACAGTTACGTTGCCTTATTTTTCAGGTAACAGAAGGTGTTTTGTTGATATGCAAGTATCTGTATTTCAGTAAAAAGAAAAAGTTTAGGCAGCTTTTAGGTTTAGCTTCTCAAGTTTGGCTTTAGCGTATTCTAAATTTACAGTAATTTCTTTTAATTTTTTTGACGGAGCATCGTACATCCAATCCAGCATGATTGCTTCACAGATAGAACGAAGACCGCGGGCACCCACTTTGTAGTCGTAAGCTTTGTCTACGATATAATCAATAACCTCAGGTTCAAAAATCAGGTTGGCACCTTCAATTTCAAACAGTTTTTCATATTGTTTTACCAAAGCATTTTTGGGCTCCAACAAAATACGTTTCAATGCTGGCTTGTCTAACGGATTTAAGAACGTTAGTACGGGCAAGCGGCCAATGATTTCCGGAATAAGCCCGTAGCTTTTTAAATCGGCAGGAGCAACGTATTTAAGCAGGTTGTTTTGGTCGTTTTCGGCCTCATCACCTTTTGATTTAAATCCGATTGCCTGTGTATCAATACGGCGGCTGATGATGGATTGTATGCCTTCAAAAGCCCCGCCGCAAATAAATAAGATGTTGCTGGTATCTACCTGCAAAAACTTTTGTTCAGGGTGTTTGCGCCCTCCTTGCGGGGGTATGTTAGCTACAGTGCCTTCAAGCAGTTTCAGCAAGCCTTGTTGCACACCTTCGCCGCTAACATCGCGGGTGATTGAGGGGTTATCGCCTTTGCGGCTTATTTTATCAATTTCATCAATGTATATAATACCGCGTTGTGCAGCTTCTACATTATAATCGGCAGCTTGTAACAAGCGCGATATAGTGCTCTCAACGTCTTCGCCAACGTAACCGGCTTCGGTAAATACCGTAGCATCGGCTATGCAAAATGGCACATCCAATACTTTAGCAAGGGTGCGGGCAAGCAAGGTTTTACCTGTGCCTGTTTCACCTACCAATAATATATTTGATTTTTCAAGCTCAACACCATTGTCATTAACCTTGCTGTTAATGCGTTTGTAGTGGTTATATACCGCTACCGAAAGTACTTTTTTAGCTTCATCTTGACCAATCACATATTCATCAAGGTGCTGTTTAATTTCAGCAGGGGTAAGAAGGCTTTTAGACGTTTTGCTAAATGCACTTTTTTCCTTTTTATCCTTTTTTTCTTCGCTTTTCGGGGCAAAGCCAAGTTGCTGCTCTACTATGCTTCCGGCTTCAACAATGCAGGCATCACAAATTTGTGCCTCTTGGCCAGAAACAAGTAAGGCGGCATCGCTTGCCGGGCGACCGCAAAATGAACAGTAGGTGGTATCTTTTTTGTTTTTCAAGAAGTGTAACTTTTGTGAGCGTAACAGCAAAACAGCTCCTTATGGGGTAGTTGTATTAGCTCTGTTTTCAACTACAAATTTAGTGTGAATTTATGGTATTTAAGGCACTATTGCAATAACAAAAAAGGCAGGCTGTTATGCCTGCCTTTCTTTTATGGGGTGCAGGTTTATTTGTTTACCAGCACCTCGTCAATCATGCCGTATTCTTTAGCTTCATCAGCTTTCATCCAGTAATCACGGTCGCCGTCGGCTTCTACTTTTTCGTAGCTTTGTCCTGTGTGGCGTGAAATAATTTCGTACAATTCTCCTTTTAGTTTCCTATAAAGGTTTGCTGTTATTTCAATATCACTTTGCTGACCTTGTGCACCACCATGTGGTTGATGTATCATTACGCGGCTATGACGAAGGGCACTACGCTTACCGGCGGCACCCGCACATAGCAATACAGCACCAAAGCTGGCCGCCATGCCGGTACAAATGGTGGCTACATCAGGTTTTATAAATTGCATCGTATCATAAATACCCAAGCCTGCAAATACTGAACCGCCGGGGCTGTTAATGTACATTTGTATATCACGCTTGGGATCCATTGATTCAAGAAACAGAAACTGGGCTACAATGATGTTTGCAATTTCGTCATCCACTTCAGTACCCAAAAACACAATCCTATCAGCCATCAAACGTGAGAAAACGTCAATTTCGCGAAAGTTCACGGGGCGTTCCTCAATTACCGTGCGCGTCATGTTTTGCAAAGTACTGGTGAAACGATGTGTGCTGAGGCTGCTAATTCCTAAGTGCTTAGTGGCGTACTTATTAAATTCTTTGCCAAAATCCATAGTTTTAATGTTTAAGTAAATTAATTGTTTAGCGTTTGCGGGTAAGCACCTCGTCAATCATTCCATACTGTTTGGCTTCATCAGCTTTCATCCAGTAGTCACGGTCGGCATCTTTTTCAACTTTGTCAAAAGGTTGGCCGCTATGGTTGGCAATAATGTCGTACAGTTCTTTTTTCAATTTTTTAATCTCGCGGGCAGTTATTTCAATATCGCTCTCTTGGCCTTGTGCGCCGCCCATCGGTTGGTGTATCATTACACGGCTGTGCTCCAAACCGCTGCGTTTGCCGGCTGCACCTGCACACAACAATACAGCACCCATACTGGCTGCCATACCTGTGCAAATGGTAGCTACATCAGGTTTTATGAATTGCATGGTATCGTAAATACCCAAACCTGCATATACTGATCCGCCGGGGCTGTTTACATACATTTGGATATCGCGTTTGGCATCCATCGACTCCAAAAACAGGAATTGCGCTACAATGATGTTGGCAATGTAATCATCAATACCCGTTCCCAAAAACACAATCCTATCGGCCATCAAGCGAGAGAAAACGTCAATCTCACGAAAGTTCACAGGGCGCTCTTCAATCACCGTGCGGGTCATATTTTCAACCGAGTTTATATACTTATCGGTGTGCAAACTGTTAATGCCCCTGTGTTTGGTGGCATACTTGCGGAACTCTTTACCAAAATCCATATTATTTTTTTTAAGGGTGAATTTTCAAAGTGTAATCAACAAAAAAAAAACCAACTGTGCAAAACGGTAAAATTGGCAGGCTGGTTTCTATTAATCGACACTTATTGGCGATGAATTGCTGCAAATGGCAGAGCAATGTAACAAACCTGAATTCAAAAAAAATCCGTATATTTATGATATACCAATACCTGAGAAACGTATGAGAAATATAGTAACAGCATTTGCGGTATTGTGTTTAAGCCTTGGGCTGAAAGCACAAAAGGGTTTTTATTATGGAGGATTGTTTGGTATAGGGCAAGCCTCTTTTAATAGTTCTTCATTGGCAAATCAGTCAAATTTATTGATGATAGGGGGAGGTGTAGCTGGTACCTATCAGTTTAATAATTATTTTGGTTTAACGGTGAACGGTTTGGTGGTTTCAAAAGGGACGAGTGCAACGGGCACTGTGCCGGGTACAATTTTTAATCCTGATGAGGATTATGAAGAAACCTATCGGTTGCTATATGCTGAGGTGCCTTTGATGGCTAAACTAAGGTATGGGGGTAGAGGGTTTTATGGGAAGATTTTTGGTGGCCCCAGTTTTAATTTTAACCTGAGTGGTACGTATGATATTGACTATAAAAACAGCACTAACAAGGATATGAGCGGGCAAAAGATTAACGGTTTGAAAGTGATGGAGACAGCATTAGTATATGGTGCAGGGATTGAGGTCGAAACCTCAGCTGCTGGTTTGTACTCGTTAGAGTTTCGCATGAGCCAAGGCTTAAGCGGTATTGCCAAAACGGTAATGGGCGGCAATGAAATTAAAAACGAATACTTTTCTATTTGTTTGGGCTGGAGCCTTAACTAAATACTAAACGGCTGCAGGGTAGTAATATGATAGTATTTCTATCCCAATACCTATAATCAGGTTTATCAGCAGGATATTGCGTAAACTGAAAATGAACTTATCTGATATATTTTCAGGTAATCGGGTCACAATTTTTTCAACCAAATTATCTATGGCTGCATTTTTTTGTTCGACGGTACCTTGTTTGTTTACCTGTATCAGCTGCTCCCATTCGGTTTTGTAGCCGGATAGTTTTACGATAAAACGCACCAGTCTTAACTCTCCTGAACTGGCTGCTATTGAAGAGCCTTTATCAGTAACCAATAATCCCAGTTTGCTGTGGGCTACTTTGCCCAATATGCCCGTAAGAAACCCTTGGTTTTTTTCGATTGCTTTGCTGATGGCAAGTCCCATGCCGCTTAAGTAGCCTAAATAAAAATATATTGCAGGGAAAGCTGCAAACAAAAGTACGATCATAAGGGCTGCAAGTGCTATGTGCCAACCGCCGGTTTCGAACAGTTTAATGTACCAGCCTACTTTTATTACACCGTATATCCAATTGACTGCTAAACCAACTACGGCAAATTTTATTACTGAAAGTATTGACCAGCCTGCTATGCGGGCATAGTCTTTTATGTCTCCTGTTTGCATATTGAGGACGAAAGATACAAAAAGCCTGCTTACAAAAGTAAGCAGGCCAGCAAATAAGGCAGCAAGCCAATAAGGTTGCTACGTTATACCATAGGTTTATTATGGTTTTAGCAGAATTATGCAAACCTATGGTGCGGCAAAACGATATACTATTACCAAGTAATAAGTGGGCAGTTATGGCAATAAGTGGACGATACTGCCGATAATCGGCGGGGATAGAAATAAAAAAAGCAGGCCATCGGCCTGCTTTTAATATGGGTATGATGCCCGATTAATTCGTTAAAACGATTAACCGTTGGCTTGTTTGCGGATGATGTTTAGGGCACCACCGGCTTTAAACCACTCAATTTGTTGGTCGTTGTAGGTGTGGTTTACGGTAATTTCATCCACACTGCCGTCGGCGTGTTTCAATACCACTGTTAATGGTTTGCCGGGGCTAAATGTAGTAAGACCTACGATATCAATTTTATCGTTTTCCTGAATTTTTTCGTAATCCTCTTTGTTGGCGAAGGTAAGTGCCAACATACCTTGTTTTTTAAGGTTGGTTTCGTGGATACGGGCAAATGATTTTACCAATATTACGCGAACGCCCAAGTGACGAGGCTCCATTGCGGCGTGCTCACGTGATGAACCTTCGCCGTAGTTTTCGTCGCCCACCACTATGCTGCCAATTCCTGCGGCTTTGTATGCACGCTGGGTAGCAGGCACAGGGCCGTATTCACCGGTAAGTTGGTTTTTAACGTTATCAGCACTGTCATTAAAGTAGTTGATAGCACCAATCAACATATTGTTTGAAATGTTATCTAAGTGTCCGCGGAATTTTAACCAAGGACCTGCCATACTGATATGGTCGGTGGTACACTTGCCTTTTGCTTTAATCAACAGGTAAAGGTCTTTTAAGTCAGTACCTTCCCATGCAGCAAACGGGTCAAGCAATTGTAAACGGTTGCTTGCAGGGTCAACAATTACTTTCACACTGCTACCGTCAGCGGCAGGTGCTTGGTAACCAGCATCCTCCACATCAAAACCTTTAGCGGGTAATTCAATACCTTTAGGTTCATCCAACTTCACTTGCTCACCTTTTTCGTTGGTAAGGGTATCGGTAATTGGGTTAAAGGTAAGGTCGCCGGCAATAGCAAACGCAGTTACAATTTCAGGTGAAGCTACAAATGCGTGAGTATTGGGGTTGCCGTCGTTACGTTTTGCAAAGTTGCGGTTAAATGAGGTAATGATTGAGTTTTTACGGTTAGGGTCGCTGGTGTGGCGAGCCCATTGGCCAATACAAGGGCCACAGGCGTTTGCCAACACAACACCACCCATTTGGTCAAAAGTGTTCAAATACCCGTCGCGTTCAACGGTGTAGCGCACCATCTCAGAACCGGGAGTAATGGTGAATTCAGCTTTTGTTTTAAGGTTTTTATCAATGGCTTGTTGAGCAACTGATGCTGCACGTGTAATATCTTCGTATGAAGAGTTGGTGCAGCTGCCTATCAAACCTACCTCAAGGGTAGCAGGCCAGTTGTTTTCTTTAACGGCAGCAGCAAATTTGCTAAGCGGCCAAGCCAAATCAGGAGTAAAGGGGCCATTTACATGTGGCTCTAACTCGCTAAGATTAATTTCTATTACTTGATCAAAGTATTTCTCAGGATTTGCATATACCTCAGCATCACCGGTAAGGTGTTCGGCAATCGCATCGGCAAGGTCGGCAACTTCGGCACGGGCTGTACCGCGCAGGTAATCGCCCATTGCTTTATCGTAACCGAATATTGAGGTTGTAGCACCAATTTCAGCACCCATGTTACAAATAGTGCCTTTACCGGTACAAGATATGTTTGAAGCACCTTCGCCAAAATATTCAACTATGGCACCTGTGCCGCCTTTTACGGTAAGTATGCCTGCTACTTTCAAAATAACGTCTTTGGCACTTGTCCAGCCGCTCATTTTTCCGGTAAGTTTCACACCTATTAATTTAGGAAATTTAAGCTCCCAAGGTAAGCCAGCCATAACGTCGCAAGCATCAGCACCACCCACACCAATGGCAACCATACCCAAACCACCTGCGTTTACAGTGTGGCTATCGGTACCAATCATCATTGCGCCCGGGAAAGCGTAGTTTTCAAGTACTACTTGGTGGATAATACCGGCACCCGGTTTCCAAAAACCAATGCCGTATTTGTTTGATACTGAAGAAAGGAAATCGTACACCTCTTTGTTAGTGTCGATAGCAGTTTGCAAATCTTCAATAGCTCCTGTTTTTGCTTGAATCAAGTGGTCACAGTGAACGGTAGAAGGAACAGCCACCTTATCGCGGCCTGCTTGCATAAATTGTAGCAATGCCATCTGTGCGGTAGCATCTTGCATAGCTACACGGTCGGGGGCAAAATCTACATACGACTTTCCACGCTCGTAAGCAGTGGTGGCGGCACCGTCCCAAAGGTGCGAGTACAGTATTTTTTCTGTAAGGGTAAGAGGCCTTCCCAAAGCACTGCGCGCAGCACTAATCTTTTCAGGCATTTGGGCATAGGTTTTCTTTATCAGGTCGAGGTCGAATACCATAATTATTTAGAATTTTTTAAGGAAGTGCAAAAATAAGGTAAAGTAAGGATAAATGCTTTTTACACTTTACTTTATACTAATTCTAAACAAGGAGGATATGCAAATGGTTTTGAGTGGGTACGTTATTGGTTGAGGTTGACTCAAAAGTAAGGGGTTGAAACCCCCTTCTGTTACAATTACCTTTTTGTGAAGGACTTAAGTCCTTCACAAAAAGGTAATTGTAAAAGTGATTAGTGTTAACCTATCGGGGCAAAAAAAGAACCGCTAAACTTAGTTTCAAGAACGCTCTGATGAATTTATAACCTGTTACAGTAAGCGGAGACAGGTATAACAATCCCCAAATTACTTGCAAACACTCTTCATTGTGCGGATTAAAAGTGTCCCAAATTGTCCCACTTGTTTGTTACACGTAAACCCTTGTGTTAGTAGGTGTGTCGGTTGTCCCACGTGTCCCGCAGTAAATTGAAAAGTAAAAATGGAAGTTGAAGCTATTTTTGAGTTAGCAGGCGAAAATTTTTCGGGTAGGATTTTCAATCCTGCATCAGGTATATTTTTGGAATACACGCCACCAACGGTCGGGCATCTCATTGTTGCAGGCTACTTGGTAATCGGCATAGCTGCAAGGCACTACGATAGGGAAGGTGTTTTCTTTGTGATTTTTGGGGTGGGGTATTTCCATCCACCAGCGGGCAGTGGTTTTGCTTTTGTAAAAGACAATCTCGTGTTGGCCTTCGTTAAGGGCGGTTCGGTATTGCAAAAACTTCTCCTGTTCTTTTACAGGGTCTTCGTCTTTGCGTAGCGATACCCCTTCGGCAAAATACCAAATCATTTGCGCCACCAGTTGTGCTGTGCTTACTTGTGAATTGGGCAAACCATAAAAGCCAATGCTTTGCAAACGCGGGCTTATGCCTGCGTAACGGGCTATCTGGCAGGCTTCTTCGGCACTAATACCATTTGGGGTAGAGCCGGGGCTGCCCAATGCATCAGCATACTTTATACAAGCCAAATCAAAAACACACACTTTTGAGTTGCGCAAGCTGGGTTCAGTAATATCAGGGTTTCCACGCAAAACGCCTAAACGCACGGTATCAAAGTACATTTTTTCAAAAGCCATTAGAGCCTCCTCATCGCACAAATAGGTTTGGTAGCCCATGTGGTTAAGGTTGAAAAGATGATTAGGTTCGTGCGATACGATGCGGTACACTAAGTCCTCTTCGTTGATAGATACTTTATTGTCAAAAACAGTTACTTCGGTAAACCTACTCAGATCATCAAATGCAGCGTATTGGCCAACGCCGGCTAATTGATGGTTCCCGAGGATAACAGACACTACATTTTGCGAGGCCAGTTCGTTCACCACTGTTCTAACCGCATACAAGGTGTCGTCGGCAGTTTCACCGGGTATAATGTTGCCCAAATCAACCATGGTTAATCCCGGAAACTTATAATATAAGCTATACAGTTCATTTCGCTGCTCAGTAAATGCTGTTTGGGCATCTTTTTGCTCAGCACCGCCCAAGCGATTATCATACACGCCGAACAGTGCTATTTTAAAGCCAGCGGTGTCGGGAAATTTGCTTTTGTGTTGCACAATGTTCCCAGAGAATCGACGACGTTCGTCGGACACATCTATCCTAACCGGATAAAAAAACTTTTCAATCATAAAACTACCCCGACAAATAAACCTATTTATAGTTGAAAGTTACCCCACAGTTTATCAACTATTGCATGTGTGTGATTTGTATGTGTTTTATTAAAATAAAGTGTGCTTTACTGCAAATGTATAAGGGCGGTGTATTAGCTATACATCTGTTTTATCAAGGCCTGCAATGAAACATTATTCCTTTGCTGCCCTGTTGGGTGAAAAACAGATATTCGTTTCCTCCGTCCTTAATTTTGAACAATTTTTTTATCTCGTCAACCGATAGTCTGAAATTACGCTTGGCCACATTAGCTTTTTGCAGTTTGTGTTGCTTTATGTAGTCTGTTATGCTTGCTTTGGCAAAGGGTATGGCGTTTATAATTGAAAATTGACGCCCCATAAAATCTTCAACAGGAGTGGTGCCGGTATAATAAGCCGTTTTGGCATCTATACTGCCCAACGCAAATTGGGTTGCGTAGGCATGGTGCAGTCCTGCTTTTATTATTGCGGTATTGGGTTCAAAAAAATAAGTAATATTTTCCTGTACAGGTGGCGGCACATTAACAGGCACGGCGCTATATTCTTGCCATATATTGCCGTTATAGTTTGCTGCAACGATGCTAACAGTACCTTCAAAATTTTTTTTGGCAGTAAGTAAAATTTCTTTCACCTCATTTTTTACTGCAATCACCCGTACCTCGTACACATTGCCCAACTGTTGTACGGTGGTGTTAATATCCAGTAGGGGTGATGCTTTTACAATCAAGGTTTTTGTTCGCTCCCACAATTTGGGCAGTAAGGCAATTATATCAGGGGTTGATTGTTGCAAAGTAATTTTCCGTTCTCCTTTTTCATCCCTTCGATCAGGGTCGGTATAAATGCAATCGAAGGTTTCATGGCTTTCGTGTAAATACTCCTCTGCCGTTTGCGTAATACGCATGGCATTTTTTATATCAAGTTTTTGAAAATTAAAAGCAACAATTTGGTTTAATGCCTCGTCATTATCAATAGTGATTGTGTGAGCAAAGTTTTGGGACAAGGCCCATTCGTCTACCCCTAAACCGCCGCCGAGAATAAGCAATTTTTTGCCTTTGATAAACGTTGATTTGTAAAGGGCCACTAATTGAGATGTTGATTGTTCATAACTGCGTTGCGAAAGTGCGCAGCGATTATCCACCCACAAAGGCAGTTTTTCAGCGGCTTTTTGGTATAGTTTAATCAGTTCTGCCAATGCAGCAGTATCGCAAGGTATTTTACCGCTGTATTTAAGAACAATTTGGGCAGGATCGTGGTTAATCAGTTTGTTTACATAAGGTTTACAATCCTCACTGCTTAGAAGTTCACATATTTTTTTGTAATTTTGCATAGAATTTGAGGATGCTAACGATATACTGGAGTTTAAACATTAAATATATGAAGAAGGTACTTGTTATTTTGCTGGTTATTGCGGGGCTGGGCGTATTAAGTTCTTGCCATAAAGACCAATGCCCATCGTACAAAATTAGCACTGTGGTAGGAAAATAATGCCCATTAATTGGAAAAACATTACTCAACTTGAAGAGTTAGAGTTAATCAGCATCCAAAGTCATAAAGTTCCTGTTATTATCTTTAAACATAGCACACGTTGTAATATTAGTGCTGTGGCCAAAAACCGACTGGATGGTAATAATACGGCAAACGACGAAGAGTATTACTACTTAGATTTATTAAGTTACAGGGATATTTCTACTGCTATAGCCCAACGTTTTCAGGTAAATCATGAATCTCCTCAATTGTTATTGATTGTTGATGGAGAGTGTGTGTACGAAGAGTCGCACATGGGTATCAACTTTACAGAGTTAGCGGAGCAAATTTCCCAACGCAAAAAATAAAATCTTTTTAAAGGCAACTTTGCTGTTTTCTGATGTATCTATTTTAATAGATTGAGAAGATTAACCTCCATATTATTACTTTTAACCCTTTTATTTCCTTTTGCTTTGCGCTTAGGCGTAGTAGGTAATTACCTAATAAACAAAACCTATTATGCAACCGTATTGTGTGAAAATAAAGATAATGGTGAAATGGATTGCGAAGGTAGTTGCCAATTGAGGGAAGAGTTAAATGAAATAGACTTACCAATGGCCAACGGCAGGAATACTCCTGCAAGGGAGCACTTTGAGATTTCGGTATTTATAGTACACAATTGTTTTAATGTTCTTATACCTCCTTCTAACTCTACGGTATTATACAATCGAGAGAATAGTGGGGCTCCATCAAATAGTGCATCTGATTTTTTTCATCCGCCTGAACAACTAAGTTTTTCATAAAAAACTTAATTAGCTCAACCTTGGGTTAGTGCCGTTACGCTTAGGCATTGGCATTTCACTTTTTTAACAAAGCGGAGAAATTTAATTCTTACACCACATTTATTAGATATGAAAAAATTAGCAGGTTTTGCGGCTGCACTGGTAGTGCTCGCATTTATAAGTTCATGTAAAAACAACGATAACAAAAACGATAATCCCACTCCAACAGAGCAAAAGGGTTCTGTTACTATTGAGTTTGATCATAAATTCGGCACGGCTGAATTTGCATTAAATACAGCGTTTACTACGCAATCATCAGAGCAACTTACATTTACCAATGTAAGGTATTATATCACTAATTTTAAACTTCAAAAAACCGACGGTTCGTATTGGGTTGCTCCTGAAAGTTATTATTTGGTTGATGTGGCTAAAACCAACGGAACCTTACTAAGCATTGCCAATGTTCCTGCCGGCGATTACAAGGGCGTGAGCTACACAATAGGAGTAGATAGTATTCGTAACGTTTCGGGTGCGCAAACAGGAGCTTTAGACCCTGCAAACGGCATGTTTTGGAGTTGGAACACGGGGTATATTTTTATGAAGTTTGAAGGAACATCCCCACAATCATCAAACGGTGGTTTTTCATACCATGTGGGCGGTTTTACAGGTGTAAACAACACTATTCGGGAAAACAGCCATGCTTTTGGAGCCACCAACTTACAAGTAAAAGCAAGTGCTACCTCAAAAATACACATGATGGTTGATGTGCAAAAAGTATTTGACGGTGAGCACGAGACTATAAAAGTGGCTACCTTCAATATGATTCACATGCCCGGTGCAAATGCTGTAAAAATTGCTGAAAATTTTCACCACGCCATAGAGTTTGACCACGTGCACAACTAAACTTCAACCGGATTTACCTGTGGTAGTGCCAAGGAGACTGTTTCAAAAGTAAGGGGTTGAGACCCTCTTCTGTTACAATTACCTTTTTGTGAAGGGCTTAAGTCCTTCACAAAAAGGTAATTACAAAAGCGATAGGTTTTAACCTATTGTGGCAAAAAGCATCGTAAAACATACTTTTGATTCGGCCCCTTTTATTTAGGGTTAAATCAGAGGATAAGCCTTATTGGTAAACAAACTCAACCGCCTGCTCAATTTCAGGGTTCAGGCTTTTGGCAACAGGGCAGGTAATGGCCGTATGTTCTAAGATTGCCTTCTGCTTATCTGTATAGTTTTTACCCGTAAAAGTAATCACCACGTCAATTTTTATAATACGGCGGGGGTCAGAAGCCATGTGTTTTTTCACTTCTATTTTCGTGCCGCTCATGTCAATTTCATGTGTATTGGCAGCAATACCCATCAACGTTAACATGCAACTGCCAAGCGCTGCAGTTACAGTATCCGTAGGAGAAAAAGCCTCGCCTCTTCCGTGGTTGTCAACGGGTGCATCGGTAATAAAAGTTTTGCCCGAAGCAAGGTGGGTAGCTTCGGTTCTTAAATCGCCCAAGTATTTTATTTCAGCAGTAAACATTTTTGGCACTTTTTTCGTTATTTTTGAATAAAGAGTAGCCGTTCGGCACCCGTCAATTTTTAACAAAGATAAATCAATGTGGTGGTATAGAGTTATAATCCGTGTCGTACTTTTTGGCGTGGTTGCTGTGCATACACCACAACAGGCGTGGGCTCAATTAATCAACGATAACGAGTACAATCGTGAGTTTTCTTTCGGTTTAATGGCTCACCCGCGTGGTGTTGGGCTTGATTTACGCTTCGGTCGTTACATTTCCGAAGGACGCGTTGAATACCTTGAAGCCGAATTTCTTTCGATAAGACACCCCAAAGAAATCCGTATTTTTAATACCGGCATCACTAATACCAGCCCTTACACTTACGGCAAAGCCAATTCGGCGTATATAGGCCGTTTGGGTTATGGTAATAAGTTTATGTTGTCTGAAAAGAAGCTTAAAAATACAGCATCAATAAGTTTTAATGTTGCAGCAGGCCCCGTGTTTGCAGTGCTTAAACCCGTTTACCTTGATTTGTTAGTAACCGATGTAAACAACAATAATTTTGTAGTAACCAAAAAGGTGACCGCCGGTGCTGAAATTAATCAGAACGATGTGATTGGCAATTCGCCTTTTTCAAAAGGTTTTAACGAGCTTTCATTTAGGGTGGGCGGCTTTGCTAAAGCAGGCTTTAATTTTGATTGGGGAGATTTTACCGATGAGATTAAGGCCATTGAAGTTGGTGTATATGTAGATGCTTTTCCTCAACGGTTGCCGTTGATGCTTCACACTGAAAACAAATATTTCTTCCCTTCGTTTTATATTTGCGCTGTTTTTGGCAGCAAGTGGTAAAAAACTTGTCTTGCTTACACATCCAATCAAAAGGACTTTATTGTGATAGAACTTCCTATAGTTAGTGATACACCCCGCACCAAAAAGCCTGAATGGCTGAAGGTGAAGTTGCCAACCGGCGAAAATTACCGCAAAGTGCGTAAGCTGGTAGATGAAAACAAGTTGCACACCATTTGCGAAAGCGGCAATTGCCCGAATATGGGCGAGTGCTGGGGCGAGGGTACAGCTACGTTTATGATATTGGGCAATATATGTACCCGCAGCTGCTCGTTTTGTGCAGTAGCTACAGGCAGACCCACTGAATACGACCTTGACGAACCCCGTCGAGTGGCGGATGCCATAAAACTGATGGGCGTTAAGCACGCTGTTATTACCTCGGTAAACCGTGATGAGTTAAAAGATTTAGGGGCAACTGTGTGGGCTGATACAATTCGTTTGGTAAAAGAAGAAAGCCCCGAAACTACGCTTGAAACCCTGATACCTGATTTTAAAGCCCGTTGGGAATTGCTTGAATTGGTGGCTAATGAACGCCCCGAAGTGATTTCGCACAATATGGAAACGGTGAAACGTTTGTACCGCAAAGTGCGCCCACAGGCTAAATACGAGCGCAGCCTTGAGCAAACGCGCCGTACCAAAGACTTAGGCATACGAACCAAAAGCGGTATTATGCTGGGTTTGGGCGAGACTGATGACGAGGTATTTGAAATTATGGACGACCTTGTAGCCCACGGATGCGATGTGCTAACGCTCGGCCAATACCTGCAACCTACTAAAATGCACTTGGATGTGGTGGAATTTGTTCACCCTGATAAGTTTGCATACTACAAAGAGGTGGGATTGAGCAAAGGTTTCAACTATGTTGAAAGCGGCCCAATGGTTCGCTCGTCATACCACTCTGAAAGACACGTATATCCTGTTTAATAAGGAGTTATCCTAATACTTTACTTTTTACCAATGGGTAGGTTTGCTATCTTTACCATAATAAAACCCATTGATGGAATCTGTTAAGTACTGGTATTTACGCAACCACACTATTTTTGATGCTCTTACTGACGATGACTATAAACAGTTAGAGTGGCTGGTGGCGTTTAAAACCTGCACTAAACACGAGTTTATTTATTTTCCCGAGGACGAAGTGCGCAAGGTGTATTTTGTGAAACGCGGAAATGTGAAACTGGGTTATTACGACGATGACGGCAATGAGATATTGCTGGACGTACTGAAAGAAAACGACATTTTCGGGCAGCTGGGTTTGGAGGAGAATAATAGTAATCATGGTTTTGCAATGGCTATGGGCAATGATACGGTGTTGTGCAATTTTAATGTATCGGAGTTTGAAGCCATGCTTAAAACCCGCCCTATGCTGGCCGTTAATTACTCAAAACAGGTGGGTAAGCAACAAATGACGGTAAGCCGTCGCTATTCATCGTTACTGTTCAAAGATGCGCGCACCCGATTGGTTCAGTTTTTTAGAGAGTGGGCAGAAGAAGAAGCCAAAGGTGTTACCCAAAACATAGTGCTTAAAAACTACCTTACCCAACAAGAAATTGCTGCCCTAAACGGCTTGGCACGGCAAACCACCGCCCGCATTTTAGGCGAGCTAAAGGAGCAAAACCTTTTAGATGTACGCCGCAGAGAGGTTTTAATCCCTTCGATAGAATTACTTAAATAATTTCTGCTGTTTGTCACATAGCTGACAAACCCCCGTTTCAACCCTTTCTACCTTTGTTTCATAATTCTGACGGTTATGAAAACAATATTAGTATTTCTTTTTGCAGCAAGTGTTTTTGCAAGCCCCTTGCAAGACGATGCTGTGAGAAAAAAACATTACAACCACAGCGGTAGCCTTGCTATTGAGGGGTACGACCCTGTGAGTTATTTCTACGGGGCACCCAAAAAAGGGAGTAAAGACAAAAGCTACACACACAAAGGCATTACTTATTACTTCACCAACGGAGTGTATTTGGATTTGTTTAAAAAGAATCCTGAAAAATACGAACCCCAATACGGCGGTTGGTGTGCATACGCAATGGGAAATGATGGCAGCAAGGTGGAGGTTGATCCTGAGACTTATAAGTTGGTAGACGGTAAGCTGTACCTGTTTTACAATGCCTATTTAACCAATACTAAAAAGAGCTGGGATAAGGACGAAACGAACCTGAAAACCAAAGCCGATAAAAATTGGGCTGAAACACTAAAAAAATAAAACGATGAATAGAACTACTGTAATTGTTTTGTGGGTTTGCCGCTTAGTAGCCGCCATTCTTATGCTGCAAAGCCTTTTCTTTAAATTTTCCGCTGCACCTGAGTCGGTGTATATATTCTCTACTCTTGGCATGGAGCCAGTAGGACGTATTGGTAGCGGAGTAGGGGAGTTGATTGCCTCAATATTATTGCTAATCCCGGCAACCTCATGGTTGGGCGCATTGATGGGATTGGGGGTAATATCAGGGGCTATCTTTTTTCACCTTACCAAATTAGGAATTGAAATACAAGGCGATGGCGGCCAACTATTTATTTATGCCGTCTTAGTATTTATAAGCTGTGCCATAGTAGCATGGATAAGCCGCTATCAGATACCTGTAATCAAAACCCTTTTTAACGCTAAATAATAAACTGATGAAGAAGATATTTTTAATAGCATCCGCAATTCTTTTGTGCCTTTCGTCGTGGGCGCAGCAACGAAGAGTATTGGTAGAACAGTTTTCGAACGCCAGTTGCCCTACTTGCGCGTCATTTAGTCCCCAAGTGTATGACTTTGCTGACCAAAATCCTGCAAATGCAGTGGTGATCACCTATCACGTACCCTTTCCATACACACACGATTCTCTGCATTACGAAAGCCCCACGGATGCCCTTTCACGTTCGGGAAGATACAACGTAGCAGGTACCCCGACATCAGTAATCGACGGCGGTTCTTACAACGGTTCAACCAGCGTACTCCTGAGCTCATTAGCCTCAAGAATTAACCAACGTATTGCCGTAGCCCCGCAATACCAAATTGAAATTAAGAACCTGCAACTAATTAACGGTAAGGTAACCGGTAGTGTGGTTTTTACATCAGCCGTCAACAATACAACCTCAAATATTAAAGCCTATGTTGTTTTACTTGAAAGGGGAGTGCCAAAAACAGCATATTTAGCTTCACCCGGTCGCAATGCTGAAAGCGTATATAAGAATGTAATGCGTTCAATTTTTCCTTCTACTTCGGGTGCTACTTTGGTTAACAAACAACTTGGCGGGCAAGACAGCCTTGAATTAGATATAGCTACTTTAAACGTAAAATCACTGTCGCAATTGCGCGTGGTTGCTTTTGTGCAAAACGATGCCACCAAAGAAGTGTACCAAGCAAACTACTCGGATTTACAGGGTACAACAACAAGTGTTGAAGATGTTGAAACCTTTACGGGCACGTGGGGGTATGATGTTGCCGGCAAGCAATACCATGCGGCATTTAGTGCGCCTGTTGTAGAAGGTAGTATTGTAGTAACTGATATTACAGGGAAAGAGGTGTTAACACAGCCGATAAGCGGACAAACAACGGTACTTAATGTTGCAGCCTTATCAAGTGGGTTTTACTTAGCCACCGTGCGCAACGGAACCATTAGCCATACTACCAAGTTGTGGGTAGAATAGGTTAGGTATTGGTTTTATAATTCTTGCGCGATATAACTTTTTCCTGCTGACGCTTTAGTATTAGTTGAGCAATTAGCAGCGAATGTTGGCTAAAGGGGGTGGTTTCAATCACCTCCTTTACCTTTTTTTCCGATACATCAATACGGTACAGTAAGTTCCAAAGCTTGTTCAAATCGTAATCAATCAGGTATTGCACTTCTTTAGCAATCCGTTTCACAAGGGCATCGTAAGTATATCCGCCTTCTTGCAGTGCAAAATAAGGCGTGAGAGATTGGGAAATATCTTGTAAATCGTCGGCCATATACTATTTACTGATTGGCATATTGTTCATATCCCTTTTGCAAGCCCTTAAATTCAGTCGCAGAGTTAATTTTATATACTTTAAGGCCGTAATAGGTTACGGCACTGCTGCCAACTTCACGGCCAAACAAAGTGCCTTTGTGGGGCAAATACTCGGCTTTTAATTCGGCACCTTTAAATGGATAATCATTCACCGTTACCAAATACACTTCGTCGTAGGCAGCAAAGTCATATTTATATACGGAGTACACCAGCGCGAAGTCAACGTTGGGGTGTTGCAACGAATAGTAATGTGCTATTGAGTTTTCAACCAGCAGTATTTTTTTGGTTTCATCAAACTGACCCTCCAGCCAGTTGATAGCCTTATCGGGGTTGCGTTCCTCGCGTTGCACTATAGCTATAGTATTTCGCCCCAACATGGGGATTTGGGCAAGCACAAAAAAAGGTAAGGCAATCAAATAAGCTGTCGGTATAAGTTTTAGCCTTCTTTGGGCTTCTATGGTATCAAAATAACGTTGCTTAATTAGTAGTAACGGTCGGGGCAGCAACACAAACATTAATAAAATATTGGGCGTATTGTATCGGTAATTGGGTGCAAGGATAAATAACCAATACACCGAGGTAAGCAGAAAAGCCAACTCTAAAGGACGTTGTTTGATGCTTTTATCTTTGTAGATAATATACACACAGTAAATGGTTATAAAAGCGGGTAATATTACCATCCAAGGTTGGAGTTTATAATACGGCCAGTAACGATCCCAAAAATGTGCTACCAACACATTTCCTTTGGCCATGTGCTCACCGCCATGGTCAATCAGTTGTGATTTTAGGGTGGCAAAATCAAAATCAGCGTAGGTTAAAAAAGCAAGAATAGGGAGAGCAAATACCGTACTGATAAACACTTTATTTTTAGCATCCACCGTAAAAAACAAGTAAAGCATTAATACCCCAACCCACACCCATAACGAGGGGTGAGTTAAGAAAACCATGCTGAGTAAAAAGGCTACCCACACTGGTTTTTTATTTTGCAGGAAAAAATAAATGGCCGGTGCCATTAGCATCAGCTCTAATACCTCGCTGCGGAAACTGCGCATGGATTCATACACCCCTTTGTCGTTTATAAAAAAACAAACTAAAACAAGCGAGAATGAAAGCCCCAGTTGCAAAGGGCCACGATATATTCTGACTAAATAGAATAAGGCGATGGCGAAAGCTAATAAATAGGGTAAGCGCACCCAAAAAATCTCAGCAGGTAAAAAGGTTAAAAATGCAGCATTGTATAGCTGTATAAAGGGCATATAGGCCAAAAACACCTCTTCAGTACCGGGGTGTGCCCATATTTTAGATGTATAGCTGCCATCACGTACCAAATTCACCGCCGGGTCAAGCCCGAAGGTTTCATCCAGCCATGCAACGGGTATTCGGTCAAGGTTTAGCAATGCCAGCCCAAAAAACAACACCAGATAGGCGTACCAAAAGCGCAGTATTTTTTTTTCGCCTTCCATCAACTTCAAAAATACACAAACTATCACAAGGCGTAATACATAGTGTTCAAATAAGCAATTGCATAAACTGCAAAAAATAAATACCTTATTTGCAATTTTCACCAAGTAATGATTACTAATTTATCAGAATTTTGTAGTAGTTGAAGTATAGGTTGCGGAAACGTTTAGAGGTACTGCTTATGGCCCGCCATAACAGTTTAGGTAGTTAAATAAGTTAAGGCATTGGGAAATGTTACTGTAATTTTTCTTTAACGTCTTGCAACCAAATTTCAGCAGCCGAAGGTTGGCGTAATTGCCAACCTTTTGGTTTTTGGGGTACTTTGGCAGGGTTGGCGAAAATGTTAATAAATACGCTGCCTGCAACGTAAGAAGTTCCGTGCCATGTTTTAAGTATTTCTTTTTCGCGGGCACTAAACTCACAGTTCATGCAGCTTTGCAACACATAGGTAACACTGTCTATAGGGGTGTTGTACAAGCCTTTAAAAACCGGCCCTTCGGTACTATCCATATAGCGCACAGAATTGGGGTAGCTAAGCGGTGCGTAGGTATAAAAAACTGTATTTTTTGGGAAATCGGCTGCTAATTTTTCCTCTAATTTAAAAAGCGGTAAATAAGCAAGGTTAGCATCGCCCATGCACTTACCCGGGTAATACATAAAGTTGCCTGCCACCAAAGCTATGGCGGCAGTGGTTGCCCATAGTTTGGCCTGCAATGGTTTAAGTGCCTCTAAAATAGCCGCAAAAAGTATAAAAAGCAGTAGGGTAGTAGGTAAAAAATAGCGGTGTATGGGCGGGTGTGCAAATACAACGCAAATGCCTCCGCCTACCACCATCAACATAAGGGCATAGGAAACAATGGCTTGTACTTTGGTATCGCCCAAGTATATTTTTTTGCGGTGCTTAAATATAAAAACAAGTACGGCAGCAAAAGGTATCAGGTAGCCAAAATCAATAATCCGCCAGCCCATAATGCCAAGGTTGTAAATCAATCCTTTTAGCGAAGGGGCTTCTCGCAGGTAGTTGGGCGAACTAAATGCCCATCCGCTATGCTGTTGATGCAGTATGCCCCAAATTATAAATACCGTAAAGGGTAATCCGTAAACCCACCAGCGTTTAAAAACCCATTGCAGGTATTGTTTGTAGCCGTTTTCGATATAGAAAAACGCAGCGTCGTGAATGAATAAGAACAGCAGTAAAAATGCCGCTTGTAGGTGACAAAGCATCATTAAACAGAGGCTTACCGCGTACAATGCGTATTTTTTTTGTTGCCAGAAGTAATAAGCACAAAATGCGGCCAACGTTAGCGGTAACTGTAACGATGCTCCCACCAATTGACCAACATACAACGGCGATATGCTAAACAGCAATACAGCAAATTGCGAGGTGCTTTCGCCCCAGTTTTTGCGGGCTATTTTATAGCCGATAAGGCAAGTAGCCAATCCTACAACAATTTGCACTAAATGGGTTGCCCATAAACTTTTACCAAAGATGAGCCACATTAAGGCCATGAATGCGGGGTATAATGTGCCGTGACCTGGGTCGGCCTCGGGAATGTTCCAAACAGTTGTAAAGTGTTGATTATATATGTTTTCAGCAGCAAACAGGTTGCTGGGAATGCTGTCTCCCAAAAACGGGTAATATTTTACCTGCCAAAACAAAGCAAGGTGCAGCGCAAAAAGTAGTATGTAAAAGCCTGTGCGTTTCAGGATTGTGTGGTTTGGGTGGGTAGGTAGCGTTTCATCCAGCTTTGGGCAATGGGTTGTTGCCATTGTTCATCAAACTGTTGTTTTGTGGTAACGGTGTTATTAAAAAACACCGTTTCATTCGTCAGTTCACCGTCAATAATGTATTTATCAATCTCGTTCAACAAAAAGGTATTGATGTCTTCCCCTTTTTTGTAGGCTATCAGTTGCCTGTTAAACAACGATACGCTCAATTGCGTTTCTATTTGTTTTATAAAATGAACCGACTTATCAATTGAGCAACCGCTGGCTCCTGCTTGGGTTTCATCTACCATTAGAACAATAAAGCGGTTAAAATATACCCGTCCTGTGGCTTTCAGTTGCATATTGTGTGCGGTCCACTGGGTTGTAAAATCGGTTATTGCGTTAGTAATGGCTTGGGTTTCTGTGTCAGTAAAAACTCTGTCGGCCATGTAAACCCATACTTTTGATTGCGGTGGAAATTGATGCATAACACTACAAAGGTACTAAAGCAGTTGATAGTATTAATGTGTCATATTAAAGCCTTTTTATGGCAAAGCGCAACATTTGTTGATATTGAGCGGTCTGCTTTAGGTATAACTATTTAATAACTATGAAATACAGATTACTGCTTTGTGGGCTTTTGCTCTCTTTTCTTTCTTTTGGTCAATGGAATGTTGTTTATACGGGAAATCAGCCGATATACGATATACAGTTTGTAAACAATATTGTTGCGTATGCAGTGGGCGACAGTACTTTTTTGAAGAGTACTGACGGTGGTAATACTTGGGTTGATATGAAAGCAAATATTGTAGGAACACCTCCGAGTTTTGAAGTAGTCTATTTTTTGGACGCAAATACAGGGTTTATTGGACGTACAGATATCACCGGCAGTCCTAATTTGTTAAAAACCATTGATGGCGGCCAGAACTGGACTAACGTTTCTTCTCCCGCAATGAATCAGGGTGTATCTAACGTGTTTTTCACTTCAGCAAATATTGGCTACGCCACAGGCGGAGTTGGGGCGGGGAATGCTTTTGCTACTACTGTTGACGGCGGCCAAACATGGACTGCTTTGACAACTCCATCGATGGCGGCATCAACGGCATTGTTTTTTGTTAACGACTCAATAGGTTTTTCAGGTTCAACCGAAATTGCAAAAACAGTTGATGGAGGTAAAAACTGGCAACAAGTAAATATGACCCCATTAAGTAATGGTAATACTATTGCAGATATACTATTTACAAGTGCATCTGTTGGGTATGCATTAACATACAATGGTTCGGTAATTTTAAAAACGGTTGATGGTGGTAATAACTGGTCTACTGTTACAGCAGGTTCAAGCGGGGCTTTAGCAAAAGCCATAGGCTTTGCAACGCCAAATACAGGATATGCGGTGGGGCTTACCCTTACAAAACCATTAATTACTACAAACCGCGGAACAACATGGAATGCAGATACCTCTTTCCCGTCAGGATTGGCAGCATTTTCATTATCAGCCGGAAATGGAAAGGTGCTTATTGGTACTATGGGGGGAGAAATTGTTCTTAAAACTAATATTGCTACAGGAGTAAACAAGGTGGTTAATTCACCCATTGATATTTTCCCCAATCCTGTAAAAGAAAACGCGTTGGAGTTTATCAATCCTATGGGATATGCTCTAAATGTATCAGTATACGATGTTTTGGGTAAGGTAGTAGCTTCTGAAACGGGTGTTGTGAATAAAATGACTATACAACTGCCCGCAGCCGTTTACTACTTTACTGTGCAGATAAAAGAAACCGGAGAACGGTATTCAAAAAAGATTGTGGTTGAATAACCACTGTGGTGGCAATAAAAAAAGGGCGACTATACCAGTCGCCCTTTTTTTATTAGCAAAATAATGCTACAGTTCTTTTGCTTGTGCAATCAGTTCGGCGATGTCTAATACCTGTATATCGGCTTCTTTCTCGGCGTGTTTCACGCCATCGCGAAGCATTGTCATACAAAACGGACAAGCAGAGGCTACTACGCTTGCTTTAGTTTCTAAAACATCTTCGGTCCGCTCAATGTTTACTTCTTTGTTGCCTTTTTCAGCTTCTTTAAACATCTGTGCGCCCCCTGCACCGCAGCAGAGTCCGTTGGTGCGGCAGCGTTTCATTTCAACCAATTCGGCATCCAGTTTTTCCAATAAACTGCGCGGAGCTTCGTATATGCCATTGGCACGGCCAAGGTAACAACTGTCGTGGTAAGTAACTTTTTTGCCCTTATACAAACCGCCTTCAATGGTTAATCTGCCTTCGGTGATAAGTGCCTGCAAAAACGATGTATGGTGCATTACCTCGTAGTTTCCACCCAGCGAAGGGTATTCGTTTTTAAGGGTATTGAAACAATGCGGGCATGCGGTAACAATTTTTTTCACTCCGTAAGCCTCAAGCGTAGCAATATTGGTCATTGCCTGCATTTGAAACAGAAACTCGTTACCCGCACGTTTAGCAGGGTCGCCAGTGCAGGTTTCTTCTTGGCCAAGTATTGCAAACTTTACGCCTGCATGGTGCAGCAGTTTGGCAAATGCCTTGGTTACTTTTTGGGCACGCTCGTCAAAACTTCCGGCGCAACCCACCCAAAACAATACTTCGGGTGCTTCGCCCATTGAGGCCATTTCGGCCATCGTTTTCACTTGTATTGGTTCGCTCATATCTCTATTATAAATCGCCCTCAGCCATTGGCTGTAGCTTTAATGAAACCGCTTTATCGATATCTTTTTTATGTATCAGCACATAATGGGTAAACCCAAAATGGCGTGAACCGCCGCATGCAAGTATTGCACGCCCGGGGCCGTGGTTGCGCGGATAACCGTTTAAAACCTCGATGCCGTTGTTTTGCAAGAAACCTTTGCAGTTCTCAAAATTTTGCAACGAGTCATTGGTAACTGTAAATGGAGTAAGGTTGCAATCTAACTCGCTGTAATAATACCAAGCCGTAGCGTTTTCGTTTTCTTTCTTGCATGAAACAAAAACGAACGCACAAAGTATTGATACTATAAACAGTTGAGCCTTCATGTTTATACCTCCTGTGTCCAGTTAGCCCTGTCAGATGGTGAGAACTGCCAAGGGGCACCGTTGTTTTCAAGATTGGTAAACATACCGTTCAGTTCAGTAGGCGCTTGTGATTTTTCCATCACTAAATACTGGCGCATACCGTAAATAATCTCAACAGGGTTAATGTTTACGGGGCAAGCCTCAGCACAAGCGTTGCAGGTGGTGCAGGCCCAAAGTTCTTCTTCACTGATAAAGCTGTGCAGGTTTTTACCATCGTCTTCAAACTGCCCGTTTTTATCAATGTTTTTACCTACCTCTTCCAAACGGTCGCGAGTATCCATCATCACTTTGCGTGGAGAAAGCAATTTACCTGTAACATTTGCCGGACAAACTGATGTGCAACGTCCGCACTCGGTGCAGCTATAGGCATCCATCAAATTTTTCCAGTGCAGGTCGGTAACATCCTTTACACCAAAGCTTGTTGGGGGTTCGTAATTATCAGGCGGTGCCGCCGAAGGGTCCATCATCAGTTTAACTTCGGTAGTTACTGATTCCATGTTGGTAAATTGCCCTTTGGGGGTAAGCTGCGAATAATAAGTATTGGGGAAGGCAAGAATAATGTGAAAGTGCTTAGAATAAGGCAGATAGTTTAAGAAAACAAGTATGCCCAAAATATGAAACCACCATGCGGCGCGCTCAATTCCTGCAGCCGTTCCTGCATCCATATTGGTAAATATCGGGGCTATTAGTCCGCTTATAGGCATTGAACTATGTGCCTGAAAATGCGTGTCGGCGGCATTCATTACAAACAAAGCCAGCATTAATACAATCTCAATTACTAATATGTAAGTGGCATCTTTAAACGGCCATCCTTCCAGTTCGCGCATATTAAAGCGGGGTACTTTGCCGCTATACCTGCGGACAAGGAATACCACACAGCCAATCAATACCAATGCGCCTAAAATCTCGAAGAAGGCAATGGCAGCTGTGTACACGGCACCGAAAGGTTGCATGAAAACACGGTGTGTGCCGGCCAGTCCGTCGATGATGATTTCAAGCACTTCAATGTTTATCAGCACAAAGCCTACATAAACAAATAAGTGCATAATGCCTGCCAAAGGACGGGTTACCATTTTGCTTTGGCCAAAGGCAACCTTCAGCATGGTGTTAATCCTTTCCTTTTGATTATCAGTACGATCCAAAGGTTTGCCCAATAAAATATTGCGGCGTATTTTACCTATGTTGCGCCAAAACGTATATATGGCTGCACCAAGGGCAAGGGCAAAAATAAGTTGCGAAACAATTTGCATAAGGATTTACGCGGTTGGTAACGACTTCAAAGATGCTAAAAAAGCAGTAAGCAAAAAAATGTTTTGCAACTTTGAAAAAACACTTACATTTGCACTCCCCAAAAAACGGTACCATAGCTCAGTTGGTAGAGCAAAGGACTGAAAATCCTTGTGTCGCTGGTTCGATCCCGGCTGGTACCACAAACAAAGACAAGCCTTTCAGAAGAAATTCTCGAAAGGCTTTTTTGTTTACTACAACTATTCTACAACATCGGTAAGAGAGCGAATACCTATGTTTTGGGACCTGAGGGTCGTAGTCTGCCCGATTGGAAGAATAGCCTTTCAGCGAATTTAACGCTGGAAGGTTTTTTTATTTACACAGGATTTGCACAAAATTTCAAAAACATGAACGCTACCTTCATCGAGTAGATCGGTTGCCTAAGTCTAATATTTTAAGCAATTTTGATAATATCAATTCAAATATATGGCAGATAAAGGCAGTGTGTTTTCAAAAGGTGGTGGTGGAACTAACTTTGAACAATATGTTCAAGCGTCATTTCTAACAACTTTAATTATTCAAGGTAATGCACCCTGCTTACCTCCAAATAAAATTAAAGAAGTAGCTTTACAAACAACTAAAAGGGGATTTCAAACTGATGATCTTTTGGTAGTTGCACAATCGAATAGTGGAAGTCATCAGCTATTGATCCAAATAAAGCATACTCTTTCATTTACACAGAAGGATAAAATTTTTTACGAGGTCTTAGAGGCATTCTGGACGGATTATAATAATAATCAGATATTTAACAAGACAACAGATAAGCTACTTGTAATTAAGAACGGTCTTTCAAAGCACGAGAAAAACCATTTGAAAAGCATTTTGAATTGGGCAAAAACTCATTCTGATGAAACAGATTTCATAAAAGAAATTATCAGAGTAAAGGCCAAGAATGAACAATTAGAAGTTTTTAGAAGTGTTTTAAAAAAAATAAACAATAACATAGATTTAACAGATAAAAACCTTTGGGAGTTTTTGCGATGTTTAGAAGTATTAGAGTATGATTTTTTGAATGAGGGTAGTGTTGATGAGACTTATATTTTCAATTTGATTAAGCTATCTAAAAATATTCGTGAAACTGTCAATGAAAAAGAAATTTGGAACCAGATTCTGGGTCATGTTACAAAACTTAATAAAGACGGTGGAAGTGAAACTTATGAAAGCATCCAAAAAAATGAGATTTATAAATATTTTGAAGCTAGCAGATTAAAGCAAAGCTTCTATGCAATAGAAAAATTGAAAAACGATAGTGAGAACATACTTACACCAATAGAAAATGACATAAATGGCCTTCATATAGAAAGACCAGAGTTTATTGAAAATGTAACCAATTCAATCAACAACAATAGAATTACAATTGTTACTGGTAAACCTGGGATTGGAAAATCCGCCTTGGTAAAGAAGATCCTTAAATCACAATTTTCTACGGCTAGTATTTTTGTTTTCAGAGCCGACCAATTCAATGAACCTAGCTTTGCCAACGTATTATCTCAACAAGGAATTAACGAAGCTTTAGGAGAGATTTTTTCTTGTTTGTCTTTAATTAAAGAGAAAATCCTCGTAATTGAAAGCTTTGAAAAGTTATTGGAAGGAGGCGAGCCAGGAGGTGCATTTAGTCAATTTTTAGCTTTAATAAAGGAATTAACTGATATCAATATAGTATTTACCTCAAGAAAATATGCGGTTGATTTGCTAATCTTAAAATTTGAGATTTCAAGAAGTATTATATCTATCACTGAGATTGAGCCTCTAACCGATGAAGAACTTGTAAAGGTTACTGAAAAGTTTCCCCACCTTTCCGGCCTTTTCAAAAATATTAGCATAAGAAAGCTGATTCAAATACCCGCATATTTAAAGTTCACAATCAAAACTATAACTGAAACTAATGAAGATCTTTCAAAAGCTTCATTTAAAGAATTTCACGACTCTTTGTGGAATTCTCACGTTAAAAAAACGACGGAAAGGCAAAAAGGCTTACCGCTAAAAAGGGAAAAGGCTTTTATGAATATTGCTATAAACCGAGCAAAAGCAATGAAATTATTCGTCGAGCCTATTGGTGTTGATGAAGAGGCAGTTGATTGCTTAGAGAGTGATAACATAATTTTTCAAGACAATCAAAACGGAAAATATTCGCCAACACATGATATCTTTGAAGATTGGGCATTAGTAAAATATGTTGACCAAACTTATGAAGCGACTCAAGACCCAAGTGCCTTATTTGAACAACTGGGGAATGAGCCTGCGGTCAGAAGAGGTTTTAGACTATGGGTGGAAAACCAACTAATTACTGAAGAAAAAAAAATCATTGCTTTTATAACAAATACATTAACAGCAACCACAATAGAAAGTTATTGGGCTGATGAGGCACTAATAGCTATTTTAAAATCAGATTATAGTTCCTTTTTCTTCAATACTTCAAAAGATAATCTATTAAGTGGTAAGGCAGTATTGCTAAATAGGTGTATCCATTTGTTAAGAACCGCCTGCAAAGAAAGCCATCCAAAAGATAATAGTAAAACTATACTTATACCAATAGGATCTGGATGGGGAGAAATTGCTGTATTTTTAGCTGAGCATATAAAGGATTTAAGTAATATCAAATTTTCAGTTGTTAACTTAATCGATGATTGGGAATATAAGGTACTTTTTAATAAAGATTCTATACAAGCAGATGAAGCCTTAGCCATTAAAACTCTTACCTTGTTTTTTATAGACAAAATTGAATCCGATGATAATTCATGGGTTAAAGATTTTCCGAAGGAAAAGTATGATACATTAATTACAACTCTTTTTAATTTAGCTGACTTGTCAAAGCCCGAAATTACATTGTTGTTTGAAAGGGTGTTGGATAACAAAGACAATTATTGGTTCCACGACAAATCCTTTTATGGAAAAATAATTAAAAAAGCTCTTTCTGGAGTAAGCATTCATAATGGTGGACTAATTAAGGAATTACCCGGTTTAGTCATTGAAACCGCTTGGAAATTCTGGAAGCTGAAAGAGCATACACCTAGCCCAGGTTCAATTTCAAGCATGATTGGCTATAAATTATCATCAGATGATTGTTGGGGAATTGAGGAGCGTTATGGGTTTATGCCACCAAGTGTATATAAAACACCATTCTATAATCTCCTTTTGATGCACCCAGAAGAGGGGATCAAGTTCATTTTAAACTTTATTAACTATTCAATAGATTTTTACGCAAATGCTGATTGTCAATATAAACATAATCTTTATAAGATTGATGTTGAATTGAATGACGGTTCACAACGAAGTTTATGGGCTATGTTTGAACTTTGGGTGGCTTATAGAGGTGGAATGAGCGTAACACACTATTTACTCAGTTCACTTTTAATGAGCCTTGAAAAATTCCTTTTAGAACTAGCAGACTTAAAAACAGAAGCATCAAGAAAACTAATACGAATCTATTTAACATATCTTATAGAGAATACAAATAATGTTTCGATCCTAGGAATGTTAACAAGTGTGGTAATGGCGCACCCCTCGGAATTCGGAGATGAAATAATACCTCTCTTTTCGAAAAAGGAATTTTATGAGTGGGATTTAAGTAGAGCTGTTAGTGAGTTTACTCACACAGTCTGGAAAGATAAAGATCTGCCTTTTACTGACGATGAGAACATGAAATTTAATAGTCTTCCACACCGAATGAAATATCAAAAGGGTATAAGTGATTTCTTGATTGATTACCAATTTAATGTCGGAACCATAAACCCAGACCTTTTTAAGCAATTTGATAAATTTAAAGCCCAAGATAGTAAGGATAACATAGTTTGGACAAAATGTTTAGAAGAAATTGATATTAGAAACTGGGAAGCAAAAAAAGACGAAGGGCATGAAAATAGAATTGTTATACAACCAAAATATGGGGAAATTGTAACGGAATTCTTAGCCACAAACAAAGACGATTATGATAAAGAATCTAAATCACTAACCGACAAAAGTACAATTCGGAAGGTGCAAGAAGGGAAAGCAGAAATTTCGTACGAAGGCTGGAGAGAGTTTTATAATTTTTATAAAACGGAACCGATAAATGCATTTGACAACTGCTCTATATCTTTAGCAGTCATAGGACTTAGAATTTTTTCAAATGATTTGGAAAATGTAGAAAAAAAATGGTGTTTAGATACAATTATTAAGACAATTATAAATATTATACAGGATACATTCTCCCACAATTACTTAAATGCAAATTATAGCTTACTTGAAAAGAAGCTAGCTCTTGAATCGTTCCACTTAATAATAGATCAGGTCGACACAGAGAATAGAGATGAGGTTGTTTTGTTGATAATTTATGCTTTGCACGCACCATTTTCAGATCATGAGGTAGATAATCTTTTATCCTATTTTAGAACCGTTTTCTTTGTCCAGTTTCCAAATGACTGTTACACAATCTGGAATTGCTTACTTAAATATGCCCAGTATAGGAAATCCAATCCCCTCCATTACAACGATAGAGATGAGTTGGAGCAAGCTAGGAAAAAAGAAATAGAATTTATCCAGTCTTTAATCACAGATGAACATACAAGCCTTAATTTGAATGATATAAGCTTTGAAACATCCGAACCTTATATCGTTGCTGTTGCACTATGTATCTTGCCTTTAAACAATTATAATAGTCAATATACGGAATTTATAAAAACTGTTATTTCTTTGGTATATAAAGACCTAGGTGAAGAATCACACTCTCGCTATCTCCATAACGAAACAAAATTACATTACCGTTCTAGAATAGATATCCAACAATACCTATCGGAGTTTGTATTATTAGCTAAATTCGAAACTACAAAGGATATAATAGATATACTTATTGATCCGATTTATTCAGATGGTTTTACAAAGAAATTTCATTTACGTGATGAGTATTTTGATTTTCCCAAGAATATAATAGAGGGTGTAATTTATGAACTTTATAATAAACTCGCGAAATCGGATGATGAAAGCTTTAACAATACAATAATTGAAAATTTTTGGAATTGCTGGAAATACATTTTTCAGAAAACTAAAGAAGCCAATAAATTCTATTTTTCTGAAACCTTGCTGCTCGACGTCGGTTGGAAAAAAGATGCTAGCCATTGGATACCACTAGAAAAGGATAAAGGACTTTATCAGGAAATGGTAGAATATTTTAGTAGTTATGGTGTTAAAGCTGCGATTAGCGTACTTTCAACAGTTGGTGAGAAAGAATTTCTTCTTAAAGGATTGAATTGGTTAACATCAATTTTAAGAAAGGATATATCTTCGGCAGTATATTTTGTCTCACAGAGTGGAGAGCGTTTTATTGCCAAGTTATTTCATAACAATCTTCAAATAATTAAAAAAGAAAAGATCTTACTTGCAGATTTTCTTTTCTTGCTAGATACAATGGTTGATTGGGGATCTTCAAACGCTTACCTGTTTCGAGAGCAAGTCATTACTTATAAGAGTCTTTCTGACTAAGAGTATCCTTTGACCCTTCGACCTCTTTAGTGCGAAGTGCTGAGTAGGTCTTAAAGTTTGGATAAATCTATGTGAGCCTTTAATACATTTTATTCGGCTCATATTTTTCCTATATTTGAGCCGATTATTACTATATAATCGGCTCATGAAATATAACTGGCAACAACTCGACTGGCCTGAATTCAGCTACGACCTTAGTGCTGTAGAGGACGCGCTGTATCAATTCATTGAGCAAATGGGCCGTTTGTCGGGAGTTTTAAAAGCGCTCCCAGCCGATATGCAAATGGAGGCCATCATTAACACGATGGTTGCCGAGGCTATCAAAACTTCGGAAATCGAAGGGGAATATTTCAGCCGCCAAGACGTGCAGTCTTCTATCCGCAATAAACTGGGTTTGAACACGACCCTTGAAAAAGTGCAGGATAAACGGGCGAAGGGCGCGGGTGAATTGATGGTGGATGTCCGCAATACCTACGCCGAACCGCTCACACAGCAAAAACTCTTTCACTGGCATAAAATGTTATTGCCCGATAGCAAAGGAATTGCAGTTGGCGCATGGCGGAGCCATGAAGAGCCTATGCAAGTTATCTCAGGCGCAATGGGAAAAGAAAAAGTCCACTTTGAAGCCCCGCCATCCAGCCATGTTGCCTTTGAGATGAAACGGTTTATCAAATGGTTTAACGACACCGCGCCCGGCGGCACCCATGAAATCAAAAATGCCCCGGTGGTACGCTCCGCTATTGCCCACTTGTATTTTGAAACCATCCACCCGTTTGAGGATGGCAATGGCCGTATAGGCAGAGCCTTATCAGAAAAGGTTTTATCGCAAAATGCAGGGCGGCCTATCCTGCTGAGCCTCTCCCAAACTATAGAGGCGAATAAAAAACAATATTACTCTGCTTTAGAGCAAGCCCAGCGCAGCAATGAAATCACAGGCTGGATTGTTTACTTTGTCAATATGGTCATGGACGCGCAAAAACGTGCAGAAGAAAACATTGACTTTATTCTATACAAAACACAGTTTTTTGACCGCTTTAAAACCCGGCTGAACGAGCGTCAGTTAAAAGTCGTTAAGCGGATGCTTGAGGAAGGGCCGCAAGGGTTTGAAGGCGGGATGAATGCCTCCAAATATTCGTCGATAACAAAAATATCCAAATCAACGGCTACCCGCGACTTGCAGGAATTGGTCAGTATCGGCGCGATTTACCCCATCGGGGGTGGACGCAGCACACGGTATGGACTGGTTTTGAAAGCCAATTAATTGACAGGCAACCTTACAAGCCGTTTCAAATTCAATCCGCTGGCATAGTCTAAAACCCTCTTTGAATTTTCAACTGCTTTGCAGGGGGATATTTATCAATCTTTCTCTCTCTCTCTCTCTCTTAGGATATAGCTACAGTTCCAAAACAGGAAGCACTCGCAAACTTTGACAAGGAAGCCCTGCGGGGGAAAAAGGAAAAATCAGCTATCCGCGATTACAAGGCTAAAAAGGCCTATGTATAATCCCATGAATTGATAATAAACCTAATTATCCTATCAACTTTTCTTGCTAATCCTATCAAATGTGATAGGATTAATTCATCTTTGTGATAGGAATTAAGAAAAGTCAGTTATGAACATCAGCGCACGCCAACAGGAAATAATGCAGATTGTTCTTGAACAGGAGAAGGCTTCTATCTCCCAGATACAAGAGCGGCTAAGCCAAAAGGTCAGTATCCCGCAACTCAACCGGGATATGGCAGGGCTTGTTGAAAGCAATTATCTGGAAAAAGTGGGAGCCGGAAGGTCAACCGCTTACGTTGTTACGCTATATTATAAGCTATTTGTTCCTTTGGATACCTCCGTTTATTTCGACTTGGATCCTGACGCAAGGCAGAGCCAGTCAGGTTTTAACCACGACCTGCTTGACCAGCTAAAGAACGTTGAAATTTTCACAGCGGAAGAAACACAGTTTCTTGAAAGCCTGAAAAAAGAGTATCAGGACAATCTTTCAAAATTATCTCCTACACTTTACCAAAAAGAGTTGGAGCGCTTAACCATAGAATTAAGTTGGAAGTCCTCCCAGATTGAGGGAAATACCTATTCGCTTTTAGAAACTGAAAGGTTGTTTAAAGAAAAAGAGGAAGCGGAGAACAAGACCAAAGAAGAAGCTATTATGCTTCTGAACCACAAGGATGCCCTTATGTATCTGCTGGATAATAAATCCCTAACCCACAAGTTGAGCTTACGGGTGCTGGAAGAAATCCATTCGCTTTTGATTAAAGACCTCCATGTGAGCCGGAACATCCGCACAAGGGCGGTCGGTATCACAGGCACAGCCTATAAACCCCTTGATAATGAGCACCAGATACGGGAAAACCTGCAATGGATGTGCGATATAATAAATGCCCGCAGCAGTGGTTTTGAAAAAGCGCTGCTCGCCGTTGTTCTGATTTCCTATATCCAACCCTTTGAAGATGGCAACAAACGTACCGGCCGCATGATAAGCAATGCATTGCTTATTGCCGACGATGCCTGCCCTTTGTCCTATCGAAGTGTCAACTCACTGGATTACAAAAAGGCCATGCTGTTGTTTTATGAACAAAACAGCCTGGCCGCTTTTAAGAAGATATTCATTGAGCAAAATGAATTTGGTGTGAAGAATTACTTTCGGTAGTAAGGGTTAACTGGCAACTCCGCCACTGTCGTTTCCTCTCATACCCATTGCGCCCTTGCCGATTTTGTTTTTCTTTTTTCAGCGGCCTTTTCTCTTTATCTCTTTTACCCCCGAAATGGTCATAAGCAAATTTCAACCAGCCCCTTTGTCAAGGCCGGAGCCTTCGGTGTATTCAAATTTTTTTGCCTTCAATGTCTTTTCAGCGGTCAAAATAATTTGACCTACAACCTTGCCAATTCAGCCATGCCGCACATTGGGGAGTTGCTTATTCCCTTTCGGGGGAAATGTTTTTTGTTGAGAGAGAACCCCTTGCACGAAAAACAGAAATAAAAAACCAAAAAATCAGTAACACAATGGCAACCCCAAACAAAAACGGCAACGGTGCGAAGGAAGTAGCGCCCGCCACAAACAACAAACCCAACACCCAACCTGTAAACGGCAAGACAAACGCCACACCACCCGTCACCCCAAAGGGCGAGGAAAACCCCACAGGCAAAGAGCCAACCCCGCCCGTTGCGCCTGTGGTTGTGGAAACACCCGCTATGCCCGAACCGCCCAAGCCCAAAACCTTGGACGAGCAACTGCAATTCTTTTTAGGGTTGGAAAGGCTTGTAAACATTCGTCGCAGGTTTGAGCATCATTTGGAAGCCGTGAACGAACTCACCATCGAAGACGAAGAGTTGACAAAATTTGAAACGGGCAACCGCAACGGCATCCGCATTGAGCTATACGACAGCGAGGGCAACAGTTACAGCATGACCAACCCCCGCCTGGTGAAGGACATGCACACGCATCTTGTCAGCGTGCTTGAGGGCAAAATCGAAGAGTGCAACGCCAAGATTTTAACCTATGACGCGCAGTAAACACATCACAGCCCGCGCAGCAATGCGCGGGCTTAACCCCTTAAAGCAATGGTAAAAATCAAACACGAAAACCCGTTTGAGGAACTGGAATCTTTGGTACAAACCCGCAAGGTTTTATCAACCCGCGCCGACCAGCTTGAAATGCTGGTGGAGCGGGGCAGCCTTAAATCCGACCTGCCCATCAGCATGGACATTGAAAATCGCGGCCTTGTATTTAGAAGCACGCACAAGGGAATCATCACCAAAGCCCTTGCTTATATGCTTGTGCAGTACCGCAAACGCCTGTCAGCCATCGAGCGGGAAATCAAAGAATTATCCGAAAAATTAATCACCCATACCCATGACAACACCAGCAACAGAAACCAAAAAACGACCGATTGACGAGGCGCGGGAACGTCTGAAACTGTTAAGCCTTGAAGTTAAAGACCTTGTGGAGGATGAAACCTTTTACACGATTAATGACGCCATCGTTGAGACCCTGTACAAGGACGAAACGCACCGCGAGTTTAAAAGCTACCGCCAGTGGAAGAAGGAAGGCAAGCAGGTGCGCAAGGGCGAGAAAGCCTTTTTACTGTGGGCACGGCCAAAACAGATACAAAAGCCAATTGCAGAAGCCCCGCCCGAAAATTTAGAGGAGATGATTAAATATTTTCCCATCGCCTATTTATTTTCAAATGCGCAGGTTGACCCCATCGACGGGGACGATGAAACCCAAACGGAGCAGGGCGAGCCGCCAAAACCTCAAACCAGCCCCACAGCAAAAGCCAAACCCAATTTGGAGCCTCTGGAGTATTAACCCCCTTACATACCGTCCACCGCCTGCCACCCAGCGCAGGACACAAAGCAAAAGCAGCCCTGATAAAGAGCTGTTTTTGCGCCGCCCCAAGCGGCAAACCCTTGTCTCCTGATTAGTTTTTTAATGGCAAGGGTTTATCTCTTTATGCTTTTCCGCAGCTATCGCTCGATTATCCAGGCTGCTTGGAAAAGAAATTGACAACCCACCATTATAGGAATAATATCCTACAGCAGTTAATTGAATGATTAGGGTATAAAAATGAGCGAGTTTCACTTACCGCAGATGGGTTTTGTTAGGTTACCCGAAGTTTTAAAGGTATTTCCCGTTAGCAAATCTACATGGTGGGCAGGGGTAAAGAGCGGACGTTTCCCGCAATCAATTAAATTAAGCCCTAATATAACAGCCTGGCGTGTTCAGGATATTCAGGAGTTAATTGATAAAATCGGTAGTTAGGCCATTTCATTTCTTTAAAAGTTCTTGCAGATAATCGGCCCAGTCCTGCATCATTTTAAAGCGTTCAGGTAAGAATTGAGTCCGGTCGTAAGCCTCCCCCAACGGATTATTTGTCTTGTGCGCCAATTGCTTTTCAATAATCTCGCTATCGTATTTAAGTTTCTCACGGATTGTCGTGCGAGCCAGTGCCCGAAAACCATGTGCCACAGCCTCTTTTCCATAGCCCAGACGCTTGATGGCTTTATTGACCGTTCCATCGCTCATAGGCTCTTTGGGTCGTATCTGTGAAGGGAATACCCATTCCGTATTGAGTACCTCTACTTCCTTTCTTTGCTCAAGCAAAATATCAATCGCCTGATTGCTCAGCGGAACCATATGGTCTTTGCGGGCTTTCATAAACATGGCGGGAATAACCCATATTTTGTCTTCAAAGTTGATATCCTGCCAGCGCGCTTGCCTTATTTCAGCCGGACGGCAGAATGTATAAAGAGACAGCCATATCGCGCGGCGGGTTCGCTCAAAAAGCCGGATTTCATTCCTTTCAAGCACCTTGAGGAAGTCGGGAACCTGGTTTAACTCCAACGCCCGGAAATGTTCCGTTTTTCTTGTCTTCAACGCACCTTGCAAGTTATCTGCCGCGTTCCAGTCGCAGCGCCCCGTCTGTATACCATAGCGAAAAATCTGCCCGCAGATTTGACGGGTTCGCCCTGCAATATCCAAAGAGCCTCTGTTTTCTATCCTCCTCAGACAATTATTTAGAAGTTCAGGCGGAGTTATTTCTCTTATCGGTCGGTTGCCTATAAAAGGAAAGACGTTGAGATTTAGCCCCTTTATGACCTTCTCACGGTAGCTTCTGCTCCATGTATCTTTATTTTTTTCATACCATTCCATTGCTACAACACGAAAAGTGGTTTCGACATTTATTTTAGCCTCCTGCCGCTCCTGTTTTCTGACCGAGGCGGGGTCATGGTTCTTATCGAGCGTTTTTCTTGCCTCCAGACATTTTTCACGTGCTTCTGCCAGTGAAATTTCAGGATAAACGCCGAGCGCGAGCAACTTTTCTTTTCCCATGAAACGGTATTTCATACGCCAGTACTTGGCTCCATTAGGCCGAATTTCAAGGAAAAGCCCGCGCCCGTCAAAAAGTTTCTGTGTTTTTTCGGAAGGTTTAGTGTTTTGGCATTTGATATTCGTCAGCTTCATTTTGGGGGTACCTCATTTTGGGGGTATTGCCATGTACCCCTAATTATACCCCCTGATGGTTCAAGATGCAAATTTACGGGCTTGGACGGAGGCGGATGGCTTACCCGTCTGTGAGGCCTTGTTTACCAATGGTTTTAAGGGGTTTTTCGGATTGGATTGGACAGGGTTAAATGTGCCTGAATGCGGGAAAATGGTGGGCGGTACAAGGATTGAACTTTATCCTTATTCCATTGTTTTATCTTAGTTTTTTTAATTTCTTTATTCGAGGATACCCCCATTTGTACCCCCGTCCCAGTTTAGTGGATTATCGAACCCTGGGTTCAATCCCAATATGACTGATGATACCTGAAAGCATGTCCATAAATATCCATATTCTACGGAAGGGTTTTCCAAATCAAACTATATTGATATTAATCGGCAGATACAAGGTTCGAGTCCCATAGCCTCCGCCATTCTTCACAAGTAGGGCTTGTAACGAATGGCGGAGGCTGGTTGACCGTTTGCGAACTAGGACGGAACTTAAAGAGATAGTTTTTGAGCATAGAAACCATGATCGCTAAGAAGTCAGCATTCCTTTGTTAAATTTGGTACTTATTTAGGCAGAGGCTAATGAAATTGACAATTTGTGTCATGCCCCTAAAAGTATGGGTGATCGTGCCTACGGCCGCGCAAAGTTTTTGGATGAGCGTACTAAGATGATGCAGGAATCGGCAAACTATCTCGATAAGGTTGCTTGGAGTCATACAGTACTAGAGAGCAAGAATATTTAATGACAATTATGTAATTATATCAGACATTATATATATTTGATAAACAAATAAAAATAATCTATATGGATAACTATCAATCCGAGGCAATCGACTTCTTAGAGTTAGAAAATCCAATCCAAGAAAAGTTAATTTCAGAAGAAGAAGGCACAAGAACTCATGTCCATGCGGGGGGAGCTCGATGTCTGCGACGGGGCTGCATGTGTCCTGGCTTTCAGCCATATTTTCCAACTCCTGCATACTATTATTGTGGTAACTGCGGTCATGATGAACGCGACCATGCATGAGGGATAGAGATGCTTATTAGTTTTTCACACTTTTGGATCCTTCAATTTTACAATTGTTTTTAGTCATTGTGTGTCACCAACTGCAAGCTTGACATGGTTAATAATATTTCTGCAATCCTTTTTATACCCCTCCGTACACCCGCCTTTTTTATGTGATTATTAAGCCTTCCAAATTTTTAGCAATAACGAATTTTCCCCTGCCATAAATGGCATTCCTCGCGGGACAAAATTCTATGCAAAAAGTTCGTGAACTCTCAAACAGTCATCACATAAGGCAATTACGCCAAAACCACTCAACAAGGAGATAGACCATGAGTACCACAACATTAGAAGTATACAACGTAACCACCGGAAAAAACGGCAAAAGCTACTGGAAAAAAATAGGCCGGGCCTTTCCCTTTGAAAAAGACGGCAGAACAGGCTTCAATATTCCCAATATGAATTTTGTAGTCATTCAGCCCAAAGAAGAGCAGGGCGAAGCTCAGGAGGTAGAACCCTCTGATGTTCCCGCAACAGTTTAAACCACTGGGTGGGGCGCAAGCCCCACCTCTTTTTCAAAAAACTATCAAGGGTGCAAATCCATGAAACTCATCCTACAATCTCAGTACAACGAAATACTAAAAACAGTTCATCATCCTTGAGAGGTCAAGACCATTAGCGGGCCTTGTTTCGTCGAGGTTCATCCGTAGCAACAAAAATAATTTCTTCAAAAAATTGGCTTATAGAAATAAATATCTATCTTGCAAAAACAAAAGCATTCTATCAATGAAAAATTTTAGTAATAAACTACATATTGATTTTTTAAGGGACAACCCCCATAAAGAAAATCAAGAAGTTATTTCCGAAAGAAGAAAATGCACTACTTGTAATGGAAGCGGTTGGACTCAAGAACAGTACCGAGATGGCAATAAAATAAGATGGCGAAACGTAAGGTGTTCGCCTTGTTATGGAACTGGTTATATCGGTTGATAATGCCTAAAGTTCGGGGGAGTTTTTGTTTTCCAATAAATACATTTTTCTTGCATAAGCCCTTAATCTCATAGTAGCGACCATTAATTTTATAACGTTTTGATATTTTTCTCCATTGCTCCAAGCGATGTCGTTTGCTGTATATCCCAACAGTTGACCAATTCGAGTATTCCACTTTTTATCATTATTTGATAATTCATAGCCTTTCTCATTTTCATACATTCGGGCAAACAATTCCTTGCCATCTGCTACTCTATTTTTTTGAGCTATTGTAACTATTTCCAATTTTTGAAAAACTGTTGACTTTTCAATGAGTCCTTTTTTAAGAGCATTTTCTATTACCGATGTTTCTTTCAATTGAAAACATCGAAATGGATTGATAGATGTTATTTTTCCTGCGATTAATTGCTCGAAGGGTTCAAGCTTTTTATTAAATACTGATTTCAAAAAACCAAACTTCTCCTTTTTGCCAATATTTTTTTCTACAAAGTCCCAAACTAGTTGTTCTTCATGCACTAAAGGCAACACTCCCCTGCCGTAGGTGTTATTAAATATTGAAATTACCCTTTTGGCCTCTTCTTTATGTGAGTGATGAAAATAGAAAGAGTATTCCTTAAAAAAGCTGCTTCGACCAATTTCCACAATTTTACCTGACTCTACGGCGCGCTGTAGAGATTCATCCATTTGACTTGAATTTATTATAGCCACAGGCTTCACACCGGCGAGCATTAATTCTGTCTCATAGGGAGTATGGGGGCTTCCTATTCCAGGTTTTGCCAAAATCTTGAAAACAGGCAGGAGTACTTTTCGTATGCGACAGTCCATGCTTGCTATCACCGCAAGCTTCGAAATGAAAAATCGATTACTATGGAAATAAAGCGCATATTTGACCCAATTCTCAACTATGTTTAAAATATTATATTGATAGTAGCACACCAAATAAATACTAGGACGACGACTTAATTATACTCTAATGATTGTTCATTCCGCACCTTAATAGCATTTCACATATTGACTATACTATGTTTTTTCAAATAAGGTCAAGAAAAATTGTCTAAGCGACTTTCCCATTAAATCACTTCAGCACACCTGCCTTTTTTATGTGATTATTGAGCCTTGCCCCGATTTTGCAATGACGAATTTTCCCCTGCCGCAGAGCGGCATTCCTCGCGGGAACAAAATTCTATGCAAAATCGGGAGCGATCAGGCTCAAGAGTTCATCACATAAAGGCAGATACGCCGAGATTAACTTAAAGAAAAGGAGTAATACCATGAATACCATCGACCTTAACGCCTACACCGTTGTTACAGCCCAAAACGGCAAAACCTACTGGAATAAATTAGGCGCAGCCTTCCAGTTTGAAACAGCCGACGGCAGAACGGGCTTTAACATTCCCAACCTCAATATCGTGGTGATCCAGCCCAAAGAAGAACAAATAGGAATTCAACCAGAAGTTGACATTGAGAGGCTATCTGAAGTATAAAGCAAACAAATTTCCCTCAATAAAAACGGTGAGCGCAAGCTCACCGTTTTTTACATTTCTTGACAACCCCCTAAAAATAATATAGGAATATAAGCCTAACGCACTCACGTCCCGATGCAAAGCATCAGGAGCGTTTTTTTGTCTCCGCCATCAACAGCAAGAAAGGCAACAGCATGAACAATCACCCACAAAACCAGCATCGTAAATTAGAACAGATGGTAGCAGCCTGCACTGAAAATGAACCGCATTTGGGGCATAAGTGGATTTTTCGTAAATTCGGAAAAGTTATAGAATAGCAAGATATGTTTTTGTATATACAAAAACGATCTTGGCAAGGGGGTAGACCCCCCGTTGCATCCCCCGAAGAAGCGGCTTTGCGCCGCCTGAAAACTATCAAAAATTACTATCATGCCACGACCCACAAAAGACGAAACCGAAAAGCAAAACACTGTTTTGCCGCCCATCCGGTGTACTGCCGATGAGAAATCCAAAATCAACAAAAAGGCCGAGCAATCCGGCCTGAGTTTAAGCGAATATGTCCGCACTATTGCGTTAAACGGTAAAATCATCATCAAACAAAGCCTGATTGAATTCACCTATCTCGACCAGCTTCGCAAAATCGGCGTGAACATCAATCAGCAGACGCGCCAGCTAAACGCAACGGGGCTTATCCCTGAAGATCTGCCGCGGCTTTGGGGGAAACTTGAAGAACTGATGGACAAGCTGATGGAGAAGAAATAATCATGGTTCCACGAATAGCGCAGCGCGGACATAGCTTTAAAGGCGCAGGACAGTATTACCTGCACGATAAACAGGCCGATACCAACGGACGGGTATTGTGGACACATACGCTTAATTTACCGACCCAAGACCCTGAAAAAGCCCTCAAGTGGATGGCGTATACGGCGATGAATGCTAGCCGCCTCAAAAAACAGGCAGGTGTTGCCTCAACTGGACGGAAGAGCAAGGCGGGTGAAGTGTATTGTTTTAGCCTTGCCTGGCATCCGGGGCAAAACCCCGATAAGGAAACGGTGCTCAACTCCGCCCTTGAGACACTGGGGCTATTAAACCTGCACGAGCATGAAGCCATGCTGGTGGCGCATGGCGATACGCCCCATTCCCATGTGCACGTGATCTGCAATCTGGTGCACCCTGAAAACGGCAAAACCGCCGTGCCGAGTTACGACCGTTTAACCCTTTCGCAATGGGCGGAAAATCTTGAGCGCAATGACGGTGAAATCCTGTGTGAACAGCGCGTGATTAATAATCGGGAACGCAGGGAGCGGGGACAGGACAGCAAACTCAAACTTGTAAAACACAAAGAAAAGCCTGTGGACATTGCGCCTGTTATTCAGGACTTGTACCAGAAAAGCGATAGCGGTGCAGCCTTTCAGGCAGCGTTGCAGGAGAAAGGCTATACCCTTGCCGCAGGTGACCGCAGGGGCTTTGTGTTGGTGGATGAGGCGGGCAAAATACACAGTCTTTCACGGCAGTTAAAAGGCCAAAGGGCGGCGGATATTAAAACCCGCCTTGGCGGTTTAAACGATTTACCGCAGGCCGCAGGTCTGTCGCTTGCGCGGCAGCAAGCTGTTAAAAACAAGACAGCCAACCCCCCGCCCAAAGACAGCTTTACATCCGCTCGTGACAAAGGAAATAAACCGTCCCTGCAAAAAGATTTTGATCATGTGAAAGATGAGGTGGAAAAGCAAAATCCTGACTTGCCGCCCGCAATAAAACCGCCTGCCGTGTCGCCGGATGATCACCTGGGCAGGCTCGATGAGCTGCGGGCGTGGGAGCAAAAAACGGCGGCTGATAAGCACCGCCTCAAACAGCAGCAGGATGAATTTTACAAACGCGGTGATTTGCTCAAACAAATCCAGAGACTCAAAAACCAGCTACAGGGCAAGGAAACTTTCTTTGATAAAATGAGCGGCAAACGTGCGGAGTTGCAGGCGCAGTTGGAGGCGTTAAAGATGAACCTTGCCAGTATTGATACGCGCATAGAGGAACAGGATAAAGCCTTCGAAATAAAAAGCCAAAAAGACAAACCTGCTGAAACCGAAAAACCGCCTGAGGCGTTGCCCGATAAAGAAGCCGAACTTAAAGCCAAACGGGAGGAGTACGAGCAGCGGATGCAGGAACACAGGGAGCGTCAAAAGGACAAGGGTAAAGACAATGATTTAAGGCGGTAGTTTTTTCTTATCTTTGAGTGAGGAAACACTATCACCCTTGCGCCCTATGGACAGAGAAGGATTTGAATATCTCGATAGCGAATTTCAGAAAGAAATGAGTGAGGCGAAAAAACGCATTCATGATAAGTACCACCAGCAGTTTTTACAAAAGCAGTATCTCGGCACGCGCGAGATGAAGGCGCAGGCCCGCGCGAAAGACCGCGCGGATATGCAGGCACAAATACAAAAGGAGTTGGAGGAAGAACGTTAAAAACGCGAGCAGTTCCATTTTGGCGATACGTCGCGCGATGAGCTTTTAAAAACCATTCAGGCACAAGAGCAACAAAACCAAGAAGAACAGCAAAGCGGGCAACAGCAGCAAAAACAAGATGAGGAACGCCGCAGCTTTGACGAAACCCGCAAACGGCAACAAGAAGAACAAGCCGCCAATAGCCGCAGACAGGAGGCAAAGAAAAAAGAAGAGGAGCAGCAACGGCTTGACGAACAGACGAAAAAGCAACAGTTAGAGGCCGCCAACGATAACAAGAAAAAAGACCTTGCTATCAAAGACAAATTCAATAAGGAAGCCGAAGATACCGCCGCAAAAAAGGCCGCTTATGAACAGAATATACAGGAACACAAGCGCCAAAAGGAACAGCAGCGGGAGCAGCATCACGAACTGGACAATGACCGTGGGCGGTAAATATTAAGCCACATCTAAATTGACGGGAGTAGCATTTACCCATTCAATATCAAAATGTTTGGAGAACTGCTTATAAAGCGGCTTTGTTGTGCCGCCAACTTTAATCATCGAACTTGCTGTTGAATATTGCTTAGCGAGATAATGACCGACAATAAAACTGTTCGCGTATCCAAATAATGGTGCCACAACGAAACTGTTATGCACACGAACTTGAAGTTTTTCATTCAGGTGATTCGAATTAAGAGCTTTTAACTCCTTGTAGATTTCCCTGAAAATATGAATGTTTGTGTTTATTTTCTCTACAAATTGTTCAGGAGTAACGAAATTATCCAAAGACTTTGACCTCGCCAAAATTGTAGCTTCTGCTGTCGGATCTAATAAAATAATTTTTACTGTACAATTTTTTTCATGAACGGCATTTTTTAAGGATGAGGTCAGGTGTTCAATGCCAGATATGTAAATATTTAGGATGCGTATTTCCTGATTCTCAAGTTTTACAATATCGTTAGCGAATTTAGTTATATTGAAATTTTCATAGACGTCAATTAGACCATTATCCCTCATATTTTTCAAACTTGAAGGCAGTGTTTCATCTAATACTTCTTCATAAATTAGTTTATTTGTTTTTAAAAAATTTTTTCGGAGGGCGGCCTCATATAAAAATGACAGAATACCTGTAGTCATAAGCGATGCCGCTATACTATTCAAAGCTAAATAATTAAAATTGGTTGAAGGGAAGTATGAAGAATAATATAGACAAGCTACACCTATTAACGTGATAACTAGCATTAATAACAAGGTGCCTATTCGCATCTGGCTCTGAGTCTCAAGCCTATTTTTTTTTCGTATTAATGAATTCGCATCGTTATAGTCGCTAATATCCTCTTTATTAGAGGATATTGCTTTTCTTTTTCTAAAAATCATATAGTAAGTTTATTTTTATTTTGAGAGACTGTCTAAACTATTTCCAGCTTGAATATTGATTGCTTTTTGTTGATTTTTCTTTAATCTTTCTGAATATTCCTCATCTTGAAGTATTGTAGCAGTAGACATAGTTCCTGCTAATATTATCCCGGCGATCACAAAGGCATCTCTTATACCCACCCCAGCGGCATTGAGTTGACCTCTTGTAACAAATTTGAGCATTGACGACTTTTCCCATATTCCTAAATTTACCCGAATTTATAGTTGGATATTTATTTTGTCAAGTGTTTTAATGAACTACAACATTTTTTAAAATATCCTACCAATCCTCAAAACATCCTTTTAAGGCATTGTGCTCGAATTCCTGAAAACCGTGTTTGCCCATGCTCAGCGGTTTATAAGAGCAACGTTCCAGCCGCATCGGGAACCCTTCCACTGTTTTAACAAACTGGCGGTTTTCGGTTTTCCCGAATTTAGCCATCACCTCATTCGGGGTTAACAAAGGGTTGATGACCTCGCGGGTTTGTTTATTGTTATCCTTAATTTGAGTAGTTCCAGCCCCCAGCATATCGCTGACCCACTGCGCTGTTTTCAAATCGTTGACCCCGAACACCTGCACGGTTGAATTGGCGAGCATACTCGTCCAGCGGTCGGGATAATCCTTCTGCAACTGCCCGATGTCCTGTAAGAAAGCCCACAGCTTGATGCCGTAGCCGCGCAAAATGCCAAAGCCTTCGGAAATAATATCAATCTTGCCACCCAGCCGCGGGAACTCATCCATGACAAACAAAGTGGGGATTTCCGCTTTGTCCGGTGAATTTTTGACCAGCGTTAAAGACAGGGCAATCAGCGAGCGCAACCAGCGCATTTGTTCCTTGATCAGCCCGTCGGGCAGAACGATATACACCGTCCTGTAATTGAGGCCGAAGAAATTAAAATCAGACTTCACCAAGTGCTTTCGCATGGCCGGATCGCTCACCCATTTTAATGACCGTGTTACGGTTGAAAGCACAGAGCCTTTTTCCCTATCGCCCATTTCAAGAATCTTGGATGCAATTTGCAGGGGGAGGCCGCCCGCCGCATCGTCCTTGAGCATCTCATACAGCAGGTCGTTGAACTTGGTCGGATCGGCCGCTTTCAAATCAGCATCAACGCCGTTGATCAAATCAAATATAAAAGGCAGGTTGTGGTTTTCTTTCGGATACCAGCTTAAAACATGGGCGATCATCCCTTCGATAAAATGTTTGGCAAGTTCTTCAAAGTGCACGTTATCACCCTTTTCGGGCGTAACGCAGCCATCTGAAATCGCCGAGAGCATTTCCCGCACACGGTCAGAGTCAATATCAATTTCAGAAAGCAGGTTATAGCAGTTCAGGGGCAGCCCTTTGGTTTCTGCAAAAGGGTCAAGCACAAAGCACCGCCCGTTGATCAGGTGTTTTGAAACAGGACTTTGTATTTCTTGCCATCGCAAGTTTTGTTCATTGGAACGGCAGTAATAGGTTTTATTGGCCAGTTCACCCTTTGGGTCAAGCACAATGGCAGAGCCGGCATAGGTGGCTAGATTGGGCAGTAAAACTGTGGTAGACTTTCCTGAGCCGGTCATGCCCACCGTAATCATGTGCGTATCATCATCGATGCCGATCACTCTGGTATGCGGGTCATCGTCAAAGAGGCTACGACCAAGAAGGATCTTTTTGTTGTTGATGTAGGCTCCTGCCTGAAACCTTGCAAGCGTCGGTTCTCCCGCCCATTGCGCCGAGCCGCCGCGACCTTCCTTAAAGCTCTGGCGAAATGCGCGGTTTTCTTTGACCTTCTGCCACTCGCGCATGATGATTTCAGGCAGGTAGAAACAGGCAAAGGGCATGGCAATGCCTACAAAGGCAAAGCGGGTGATGTTGGCTTTATCACCACTCCAAACTGACGACCAAATGTGTTTGATGCCAATTATTTCAGCGTTAAAAGTTGTGTAGATTTGTTTTGCGTGCGGGAACAAGTTCCATCCGGCATAGACAACAAAAAAAAGGCCGGAGAGGCCAACAAAGCTGTTGACTACTATACCTAGCGAATGCCGTCCGTATTTCTGTTCGATGAGTTTAAGAACTTTACCCAAATAATTAAAACAGATTATGTATTTCACCAGCTCGGCAATTAGGAATACCACACCCTGATAGCCGTAAAATTGCAGGAGCTTGAAGTTTTCATCATCGGGCAACGGCGCGACCAAGACAAAATACATTGCAACCAAAAAGGATAACGTGATTTCAATGAGCCATTTGTACCCATAGGATAAATTGTCGTAGTTCATAAGGAATGTTTTATAATTGATAGTTAGTTAGTGCGAAATGTTGAGCGTTTATCGTCCCCTGTCGGGGTCTTTTTCCTGCTCCTTCCTTTTTTTGTCGGCATGGTCTTTCATACGCTGCTGGTAAATTTCCATCTTGTATTCACGGCTTCCTTCCTTTAATCCTTCAATATAATCCGAGTTGCCGCTTGTTCCCTCCACGATGAGCTTAAACCGTTCGGGGTCGTTTTTTTCCAGCAGATAACCGCTGTTAAATCCTTTGGTAAATTTTTCCTCGTCCATAAGTAAAAGTTAAAAAGTATCGCGGGCGTTTTTATCCAAATAGATCAGGATAGATTCCCGGTCGTATAAAATTATTTTTTTCTGCGGTTGCGAGAAGCGGATTTTTCCTTCGTTGCGCAGGGCCTGCAAGGTGGTCTTTGAAGTAATGCCCAGTAAGGACATCGCATCTTCCGTGCCTATCCATTTATCCGGCGATTGGCCGAGTTTGCCGCTCACCCGCTGCACAACCGTTTCCACCAGCTCATAGAAAGCTGGTTCATCCATGCAAATGACGTTCATAACTGCAAGGTAAAAAATATATTAACGTCTTCACAAAGTTTTAATAACTATGGAATATAATTTAACAGTACAATTGGCGATGAATATTTGTGTGGGAACAAATTATGACGGATATGCCAAAAGGCTATTTAAAAGCGGCGTTTGATGCGAAAACCTCTGTAAGTCGCAGTGCTCTCAATGACCTTGTCCTTGAGGAGTTGCGCCATAATCTTTCAATGGGGGAAGGGGCGCAAAGTGCAGGGTTAATGCCCACAGGATATGAAAGCAAGGCAGCCTTTACCGAACAGCAGAAACAAAAGCGTGAAAAGGACTTTGCAAACCTTTTGCATCAATTACACATGGCACGACTGCAATTGATGCAGGAGTTGATTGATTTGCAAGAAGCCATAGAAGAACTGACCCGGAAAATTGAAGAGAAAGGCCGCTGTATTGAGAGTATTGAAGAATATTTAAAAGACTTTTCCCAAAGTGGAAAATTTAGTGTAGGTGAGGACGGATACCCAGAAGATTTTAGATTGAAGACCCTTATACGGGAATGGGAAAAGGACAACCACAAGAAATGGGATTGCAGCGATGAAAATGAAGCCCTTGAAATCCTTAATGGAATAAAATCTCAGCAAGAAGCTTATAAGGATGAATTTGAAGTTGAGCGCGTTGAGAAACAAAAAGAATGGACAGTGAAGAACAAACAGCTTGAAGGAATTGATGAAACAATTACTCAAATTGAACAGCAGGGGGGAGATACTATTACCCGTGACAAGACAATTGCTTTGATTGAAAGCGTCTCAAGCAATAAGCAACAGAGTGTTGGGGCTATAAGTCCTGTCAAACTGGAAGACCTCAAAATGTAAGTTAGGTTCAAGGTTTCCCAAACTGTATATCATAAGTTACTCTTATCGCTATTGTTAACTCCAACCCGCCTGGATCATCTTTTTCTAAAATCATTCCCGGCAGCATATTATTTTTGGCAAATAAGACCGAAAATGTTTGTGCTTTACCCTTATCGGCAAACAGCACCATTATTTTTTTGCGACCTAAAGCCATTTGGCACTTAACAATCAGTAATACGTCTTCCTGATATTTATGGTTTGACGTGTCGGCGAAAGCGACCACGACCAGTTTTGTTTTTGAGTGCTCCAATGCCGTTGCCCCGACCTGTTGGTCTGTGTAACCTTTCCCCCTTAAATCATAGGCCTCAACTTTCTTTGTGGTGTCTTGGGGTATGGCGTATGTATCCTTCAACTGTTCAGTGGAAGCACCGCCGTTTAAGCAAAAAGCACTGATTAGGATATGTATTAATAAATTCATTTTGCGTCTTTTAAAACGCAAAAATAGAAAACAAATTTGATTTTGCGTCCATAGAGACGCAAAAATTTCACTAAATCATTTGAACTTTTGAGGTTCAATGAATGAACAGCAAAATCAAACTTTACAAGCGATAGCCGATAAGATTAAAAAACTGCGGATTGAAAAGGGCTATACCAGCTATCGTAATTTTGCTGACGACCACGATATTGAGCCAAAGCAATACTGGAAGCTAGAAGAAGGGAAAGTTGATTTTAGAATAAGTAGCTTGCTTAGGATAGTAGAGATTCACGGCATTACTATGGAGGAGTTTTTCAGTGGAATTAATTAATTTGCTTTCATATGAAATACATATGTGAAAATAAAAGGTTCAAAACCGACATAACCAAAGGCTTTGAACACCGACCAGGCATAGGGCATTTAGGCAGCGTTACAGATAAGCCGTTGTATGAGGACGACCATTCCTTATTTCTAGAGCATGTAGTTGATAAAATCAACGGTAACCATTGTTATTGGTTCATGTGGTATGATCAACATGGTAAGAGTTTGTTACCAGCAAGCGCCGTTATGGACGAGCAGGATATTTTGGCCGTCATAAAAAACCTATCCTCTATTAAGTTCTAATCACCCAGCCATTATCTTCTCGTTATAGTCATCTAATATATTTGATGGCAGGCTTTTAAGTCAGATTTCTGTGGTTTTCAGGTTCGAATGGCCGGGCATCGCGCTGATGGCATTAAAGGGGCTTTTTGCATTTTCTACAATAACCAAAATTGACATTTTTTGTTATTATGTGTATCTTTGAAGGAGAAAGGCAAGTCCATGAACGTATCTCTCAATCCCCATTTTAACGAGTTTATCAATAATCTGATTGCTTCGGGGCAGTATAATTCTGCCAGTGAGGTTATCCGCGAAGCCTTGCGCTTGCTGGAGCAGCAAAAAGCCGCCGAGCAGCAAACGCTTGAGTATTTCCGCAGCGAAATTCAAAAGGGTATCGATTCCGGTGCCTCTACCCCTTGGAACAAGGATGAGATTCTTGCCAGAGCACGCCAAAGGCACAAAGACAGTGTGCATGAAGGCTAATGGGACAGATTAAACTTACGCCGCTTGCGCAGGAAGATATCATTGATATCTGGCACTATATCGCAGTTGAGAACAAAAGCGTTATCAATGCCGACCGCTTTATAGACAGGATGGACGCGCAGCTTGTTTTCTTATCGGATAATCCGAGAATTGGGGTACTCAAACCTCAATATATGCAAGGGCTGTATCAATTTGTATTTGGTAATTACTTGATATTTTATTTTCCTATTAAAGAGGGCATTGAAGTCGTAAGGGTTTTGCATGGAGCAAGAGATCTATGGCGTTTGTTTCAATAGCCTTGCTTAAAAACTGATCACCGCATCCAGCGCATCATCCGCATCCTTATTTATAAAATTCGCCTGATAGCCTATTGTAGTGGTTATGGATGAATGCCTGTAAAGCTTTTGCAACATTTGCACAGGGATTTTATCGCCCGAAAGATTGCCAAACGTGTGGCGTGCTATGTGCATTGTAACTGGTTTTGTAATGCCAGCTTTCTTCGCCACACGTCTCAGCCATTTGTTTAGGGTACGGTCTGCATTTGCAATCTGCTTTTGCAGGTGGAATTGGTCAACTTCTTTAAATGCCTTGAGTTCGGGGAAGACAAAATCATTTTCATCGGTGCGTAGTGATTCATATTGCTCAAGAATGTGCATCACTTTTTCCGAAACTTTCAGCGATCCGCCTTTCTTGTTTTTGCCCATCGAGTAATGCAGCCGCGCATCCTGAAAGTCACTCCATTTCAGGCGCAGTATGTCAGACACACGCATACCAGCGAAATAAAAGGAGAACAGCCACAAATTACGGGCGTGGCTTTCCGGCGAGCCGGGCACAAGTTCCATCTCTTCAAGTTTCTTTACCTCATCGGCAGAAAGGCCAATCTTTAAAGAGTCAGGAAATTTTATAGTTATCTTGCCTCTGCCAAACGGATAATATTTTGGATCCACAATTCCGGCCTTAATCGCCTGGCTAAAAATGGAACGTATTACAACAAGGTGGTTCATTGCTGTGCGTTCACCAATCTCCCGTGTTGCAAGCAGCCATGTTTTGAACCGCTGCAAGAGCGGCACCGTAATATCCCGAAAGGCGATATCTTCATTTTTTAAAAATTCTTTAAACCGCATTATGCGCGGCCCGTCGGCAGTGGATTGATTGAATTTACCAGCTTCTTTTAGCTGTTCGATATAAAACGCGGCCTGCGCGAAAAACGTATCGCTGGAGGAGGGCTTGAGTTTTTCCCGCGCTGCTTTAGCAGAAACATCATTTTTTTGAGCCTCAAGTTCCAACAGCATATCACTGGCCTCAGCCAGCTTTTTAACCAGAAAATGATTAAGGCGCGCTGCGTTAGGGTGCGATTTTTTAACCCGCCGAGCCTTGCTGTCCCAATCCTCAGCCTTAATACTCTTATCGAGATATACATAGGAAGATTTTCTATCCTGCGTAATTCTGATTGCGAGGGGAGAAGTGCCGTCTGCCTTAACCTCTTTTCTAAGAATGACAGTTGTTGTAGCCATAATTTTACTACAACAATACTACAACATTTTCCGATTTTTTATGATTTCACATCATTTCATATCGTTTCAATATTTTATAAAACGCTGTATTTCAGTCATTTTTTTTTACATCATTTCAATAGTTCAAGGACTGAAAATCCTTGTGTCGCTGGTTCGATCCCGGCTGGTACCACCAAAGCGGCATCTTCTAAGAAATTAGAAAAGGTGCCGCTTATTTTTTTGTTGTAAGCCTCGTTAATACTGGCGATAAGAAAGAATACCCAATTAACCCTTTTGGTTCGACAACGGTTGTTTTTCTTATCATAGCTGATTCCGTCGGGAAATACCAATTGTTGTAATTTTTGTTTTCCGTAATAATCTTTTATATCCCACAATTCCTGTAAGTTAGATGATATATTAATGGCTGTTTCGATACATTTATCGAGGTTCGACACCCCATTTTGCGTTTCCCCCAATTGTTTCTCCAAAACCCGTATATCGGTTTCGTACTTTTCCTTGTACTTGTAAAACATTTCTTTGGTTACCTCTTCCAAAATAAACCGCTCTTCCAACCTCTCCAATAGCTTTTGCAGTTCTACAATTTTTGTGGTAATGCTTTGGCTGTCTTCTACACTTTGTTGGTTGGCTTTATAGTATGCAGCCCCTATTTCTATTTTAAGGGCTTCCTGTAAGTTTAGGTCGGCTTTGGGTAATGATAAATACTCTAACATACTGGTAAAGGTGCTGTGTATCTCTTTGGCACTTTTGTTATTGGCACAACCTATCACACGGCACTTGTAATACCACAGGTTCTTTTTCTTTACAATATACCCTGCCATATTGCCCCCGCAATGACCGCACCGTAAAAAGCCTTTTAAAGGGACGTTTTGGTTTTCGTGCTGTATTTTATACCCGTGATTGTTGCGTTGCAATACCTGATTGGCTTTTAAAAATATTGCCTCTGTAATTAGTTTTTCCTGTGTGCCTTGCACCAATTGACCTTCTAAGGCATTGTGGCTGATATAACCGCAATAAAATGGGTTTCTTAGTATTTCCGAAAGGGATTGATGACGGATTTTTAACCCCATTTTTTCGAGACGTTGCCGTATTTCTTCGGTAGGCAGTTGTTCGTTAGCCTTCCAAAGAAAAGCGTTTTTAAGCAATTTGCCCTTTTGGTTGATTACCAATTTACGCACCCCGCCTGTTTTAAGTATATCGTACCCCAACGGGGGCTTATGGCACCATTGCCCCCGTTGCAGGGCTTCCTTCACCCCCGACATACATTTTTCACGCCTTAGTTGGTTATCGTATTCGCTAAATATGAACTGTATGTTTTGCTGGAGTTTGCCGCTTGCGGTACTGACATCGGTAGGCTGTGTTACAGAATGTATAGCAATACCCTGCTGTTTTAATTGTTCTGAAATAAAAATAGCATTCGCCCCCGAACGTGAGAACCTATCCACGCTGTACACAATAATACACCCTATTTTCTGTTTACTTTTTTTGACAAAGGAAAGCATGTTATTAAACTGTTTGCGTTCATCGGTTTTGGCACTTTCATACGTCCCTCCAAAATAACCCAAAATGGTAAAGCCTTGTTTTATTGCGTAGGCTTCACAGGCTTTCTTTTGGGTGGTAAGGCTCATATTGGTATCGGCCTGTTCTTTGGTGGATACACGGGTATAAATAACGCAATGGGCGTTAGTGGCCTTGCTGGTTTTTTTGCCTTTGGCAAAGGGGGTTAACAGTTGTAGGGGTTGTGGGTTCATTGGATAATTTATAGTTAAATTTAACCAGTAATTAATTACGCTGCCTGCCTAAGAGGTAAAAGGGGCAAGATATTATTTTCTTTTGCCCCTGTTTTTGTTTCCTGTATTGCTTGTATCGCTTCCATTTCCTTTTGCTGGTGAAGGGCTACTACTAGTTCACAATAAGAACTGATGGTTTGCAGGATGGCTTTTGTTTTGGCTTTGGTCATACTCCCGAACAATCGGTGTATATCGGCTTCGGTTAACCCTTGCGGTGCTTTGGGGTTGGTAACGGGGATATTCATTGTAGTTACTTCGTTCATGCAATGGATATGTTTTTTGTTCAATTAATTATTTTTTTAAATTCTATATGGTAAGAATGATGTTCCACGAGGGCAAAATGTGTTCCACGACAAGGGAGTGGGGGGATTTAATTACCCACAAAAAAATAATAACATTGTCCCTTGTAAATCCATTATAATATAACTATGCGGCTTTGGCGATAGTAGTCTCTGTAATTCCTTCTTTGACCAAATAAATTGTTCATGCTATCTGGCAAAGAGAATGGATGTTTTGTAATATTTGTATAGCTTCGTCGGTGGCTCACTTTTTTCTTGCATTTGAGTGGAGGTTTATTCTGTTTGTAATTGGATTTTTGAGAGTTTGTTTCCAAAGGATAAGAAAATTATAGCGATAAAAAAGAAGTTTTGGAGGGTTAATGCAGGGTTTAAAAAACCCATCCGAAACAAAATGCAGGGGATGCTATTTAGTATAAGACTGCTATAAGAAAAGTATCCATACAAATTAGAGAAGTATAAGAACTCCCAACGAATACTATTGGAAAAATCGCAGAAAAGTAGTTGCGGCTATTGAGAACGATTGGGGTTTAATAAGGTTTTTAATCAATTACCGATGGATAAGTATATAGAACTGCATTGTAAACAAGTAAATAAGCAATATAAAACATGAATATAGGGAATAAAGAGGGGTTATTAGCCAAAAGCAAGTGGGAACTAATAACCCTTTTAGAAAAAATGGACGGGGAATTGACCATAAGCCAACAATTGTATTTAGAAATTGCCAAAAAATACCGTGAGCAATCGGAACAACTAAAAAAATACGAAGTGGATAGTAACGGTTGGGACAATACCCAAAGCAAAAGTTTGTTTATTTCGCAGTATCCCGAAAAAAGACCTTGGGTGCAACGGATACTGTTTTTATTAAAGTGTATAGACAGGCCGCTTCAATCCAGCGAAATGATACAATACCTTATAGAAGTGGACAGGGAACTCAAACACTCGCACAACCAAGTGGGGTATTTTTCAGCGTTTCTATCTAAAGGGGTGAAATACGGGTTAATAATACCTTACACCATCAAAGGGATAAGGGGTTCTTTTTACTTATTGCGGGAATGGGTAGATAAGGAAAACACCCCATTACCTGAATACAGGGCTAAAATACAATGGTATTGATGCAGTTTAAATAGAAGAGAAAGCGTGTTTTCATTCTTAACCCTAAGATAGTTCATTTATTTATTATCTTTGAATTAAATGTAATATTTGCCTGCATCAAATATACTATCAATTTTATTTGTCTGCGATATATGGCGACATTATTTCCTCAAAAACATATGGGAGAACCTTTTTTGTATTGTCGGATCTTTAGACCCAAAACTTTTACTTTATCCATAGAGTTTAAAACGTACTCTAATTATTTTACCTTGCTTGTTTAAGGTATAATAGCATTAATCCCTATATTTCTAGATAAAACTATGCGAGGTTGATAATATAAGTTCAAAACACTGATTTGAAATTTGAGAAAATATCTTTTGATGTGAAATTAGCCGTACATAAGTTATAAAGTATTGACAACGATTAGACACTGTCATAAATCACTTCGCAAAATCTGATTGATGTCAATGTTTTCTAAAATTCAGGGTAGTTACTTTGTTGTATGAATCGCACAAGGCACATACTTATATTTTCCTTTCTTTTAATGGCTTATGCGGCATACTCGGCATTGATATATACCGGCAGCGGCGAGCCTGCAATACCAACCCAAGCAAAAGAAACGGTCATACGGGGCAAAATGCTTTGGCAAAAGCACAATTGCCAGTCGTGCCACCAATTATTCGGACTGGGAGGATATTTAGGGCCGGACTTGACGAATTGTTACTCAACCCCCCATAAGGGACCTGAATATATGAATGCTATTCTTCAATCCGGGATAGGGATAATGCCTGATTTTGGGCTGGATTCAACTGAAAGAGCGGAAATTCTTGAATTTCTGAAACAAGTGGACGCCAGCGGGTTTGCCGACCCTAAGAAATTTACTGTAACAATAACCGGAAATATTTATCCTGATGCGGCAAAATAATATTGGAATTCTGTTCATTGTTGCCGGGATGCTATGCCTTGTAACAAGTTTACTCTTCGGTCTTTTAGGTGCTACTGTTTACATCTGGCCTGAGGGTTTAGGACGTGCATTTAATTTTACCCAAATAAGGCCGTTGCATGTATCGTTAGCTGTTTTTTGGATTTTGTTATCAGCAACAGGTGCAGTTTATAGTGCTATGAATTATAAATCGATGCTTAAGCCTGTAAGTAATGTACTTGCGTTTGGTCAGCTTTCGTTGATGGTTAGTTCAGTCGTTGCCATTGTGCTTGCGTATGTACGGAAACAATTTGGGGGCAGAGAGTACCTGGAGTTTCCCCCGCATTATGCAATATTTATTGCTTCAGGGTTTATAATATTTCTTATAAATTATATTCATTGGAGTCGCAAAATCAAGTCGTGGCCTGTATATATGTTGATGTGGCTTACAGGCATTATTTTTTTTATTATCACTTTTGCCGAAAGCTATTTATGGCTTTTCCCCGGGGTGGCAGCAGATGTTGTTAAGGACTTAACCATACAGTGGAAAGCCGGTGGTTCTATTGTAGGGTCGTGGAACATGTTGGTATATGGTACAGGTTTATTTTTAATGGAAAAGATAAGTGGTAAACAAACCTATTCAAAATCCGGTATTGCCTTTTTTCTTTACTTTCTGGGTTTAACAAACCTTATGTTTAATTGGGGTCACCATGTTTATCTTTTGCCCACTTCATCCTATATCCGCTATGTTTCTTATGCAATCAGCATGACTGAATGGATAATACTGGCCCGTATTATTTATTTATGGAAGAAAAACGTCAAAGAATCACATTTATATTTTTCAAGTCTTTCAGTAAGGTTTTTATACGTCGCTGATATTTGGGTGCTGCTCAACCTGACATTGGCTATTTTTATGAGCATACCCGGTTTAAATCTTTTTACCCACGGCACCCATATTACCGTAGCTCATGCAATGGGGGCAACCATTGGTATTAATACGATGATTTTACTGGCTGTTGCGAGCGAATTTGTCAGAAGTATTTGTAATTTGCCGGTTTATCGTGGGCGTGTCAGCATTGTCGCACTTAAAGTTGCCCATTTTTCCCTGGTAGTTTTTTGGCTTTCACTTATAGGTGCCGGTATTCAAAAGGCAATATGGTTACATAGTGAGTTTCCTAAGCCTTTTAGCAGTATGATGAAAGATCTTACCCCTTATTTTGTTGTGTTTGGTACTGCCGGGCTTTTTTTGGCAATAGCATTAACAACTATTGTTGGGGTATTCATTTACAGTTATGTCGGATGTTTAAAATATACTTATGTGCGTAAAGCAAATATTGCTTTTTATGCTAAGTCATAAATTAATTGTGCAACCGTAATTTTTTATCAACAACTTCGGCAGCCAACTGTTGCACGCTCCTTACTTTCAAATGGGTTTCCAGCGTTTCCCTCATTTCTTTCATCTCAAAGTGCAACGGGCAAGGCTTTTTATCCGAGCAATGTTTTAACCCCAATCCGCACTTTTTAAAAAAATCATCTCCTTCAAGCGCATATATTACCTGTATTACCTGTATGGATTTGCTTTTGTTATCAATAAAAAAACCTCCGTTTGGGCCTTTTACAGAACCGATAATCCCTTTTTTGGCAAGTGTTTGCAATATTTTGGCCGTAAAATGCTGGGGGGTTCCCACAGCTTCAGAAATTTCTTTAATGCCTAGTTTCTTTTCCATGCAGCTGTGCCCCGCCAAATAAATTATGGCCCTTATTCCGTACTCACAAGTTTTTGAAAACATTAGTCAAAAATAATAACAAAGGGCCGATTAAATCACCGGCTCCCATTTATTCTAAAAAACACCATATCTAATTCGCATGAAGGTTAATGGGTATAGAGCAACTGGCAGGCTCAGGCACAGCATCTTCTTCCTCAAGCAGTGCCAATGCCTTGGGAAAAAGTATATTGTTTTCTAAATGGATGTGCTGGAGTAAATCCGTTTCAAATTCTTTCAGTTTCATATAGCATACACTATACGTGGTGCAGGCATCATCGGGAGGAGTGTAATTGTTACTTAACTTACTGATGGTTTGCATTATTTTTCCGGCATAATCATGTTCTTGCTCCATACAGGCTATCGGGCCTTCAAGTGATACTCTCCTCACACCCAAAACAGATCGTCCTTTTTCAACCAACTGCCTTATAAACGGAAACAATACCGTTTCTTCCTTTTCTATGTGTGGTAAAAGTTCGTTAGTCAATGAAATAAAATATGCTTGTATCGAGCCGAGCTCAGGATGTCTTTCCCCATGCACCTTCACAAGTTTTTGCAGGTATGCGTTTAAAATATCAACAGAAATACGAACGTAGTTGTGGTGGGTATTCACAATATAATCGGTTAAAAAACCGGGCTCCCAGATATTGAAGTTTTGGGAAGGGAGTGAAGGTGCTGCAAGAACTTTAATCAGTTCTCCGGCAACAGTATCAGGATTAATATTTTTTTTGGTGCATGCTTCAAAAAGCGAGGCTTTTCCGCCACAGCAAAAATCAATGTTGTTTTTTTTGAAAACATCTGCGGTCCTGTAGTCGTATGCCACAATTTGGCCAACATTCAAAGGCATCAGGTCAGTCAAGTTTTCATATATTGTTATGTCTTCCATGATAAGTTATTTATGATGCAAATATACTAAATCATTCAAACAAAAGATAAAAAGGTCTTTTAATATTAATATAATTTTCCTCATTCTTTCCGTTTACTCAACTTTTTATATAATTACTTCCTGATAGATGAGATTCTCGTCCCGGGTGTTTTGAATTATTGTAGGGGCTAAAAACTGTTCCCTATGTTCCGGGTAATCGCTGCGGTAATGGGTGCCCCGGCTTTCTTTGCGTTTCAAGGCAGCCAGAACTACTATTTTTGCGGTTTGAACAAGATTTAATGTTTCAACAAACCCACGGTTTATACCGTGCTTCTTTGAAATACTTTTTAATTCTTCCCCCCATTTATCAAGTTGTATGTGGGCGCTCTCCAGTAATATTTCGTTACGTATAATGCCGGCATTCTGCCACATAAATTCCGGTAAAATATTTCTCATTTCAATAACCCTTTCGGGTAATTCACTTGTAACTTTAGATGTCAAATGCTTCATGGGGTGCGCGGTTGGGCCAGGTTTTGATAAACGGGTTTGTAGCAAATTGGAAGTGGCATTTGCAAACACCAATCCCTCAAGTAATGAATTGCTTGCGAGGCGGTTTGCGCCATGAACCCCTGTACATGCCGTTTCACCACATACATATAATCCGGGCAGGTTGGTGGTGCCAAATAAATCTACCTCAACGCCACCGCACATATAATGTGCAGCAGGAACAACAGGTATATGCTGTTTTGTGAAGTCAACTCCTTTTTGCAGGCACTTACTGTATATGCTGGGAAATCGTTTTACAAACTCTTTGCTTTTTTGTTGTGGAATTTCAAGATAAACACATGGAGTGCCATCAATTTTCATTTCCTTTACAATTGCCCTTGTAACTATATCGCGAGGGGCTAAGCTACCCATGGGGTGGTAGCGGGACATAAATTTCTCGCCTTTTACATTCACCAACTCTGCACCAAAACCCCGCACGGCTTCACTGATAAGAAAGTTTTCATTATCGGTAGAATATAATACCGTGGGATGAAACTGAATAAACTCCATATTCTGCATCCGGGCCCCTGCCCGCCATGCCATGGCAAAACCATCCCCCGTTGCACATGACGGATTGGTGTTAGGGGTATATAATCTTCCGGCGCCCCCGGTGGCCATAAATGTAGATTTTGCATGTACAGTAAACGTTTCTCCTTTTACTTCATCAATAAAGTATGCACCCAGACAAACACCGTTTTCTACCCACAAATCAATGGCAAAACAATGCTCTTTCAACAATATAAAGGGGTTGCTTTTAACAAGGGCAGAGAGAGGATGAACAAGCCCTGCCCCGGTTTGGTCGCCTATATGCACTACCCTTTCTGCATTGTGGCCCCCCTCCAAGGATAGTTGTAACTCCCCATTTTCATTGCGTGTAAACTGTACCCCTATATTTATAAGATCGTTAATACAACCGGGGCCTTCATTTACCATATACTTAACGGCTGTTTCATTGCACAAACCGTCCCCTGCGGTAATAGTGTCATTATAATGGTCTACGGGGGAGTCTGTGCTGTTCATAACTGCGGCAATCCCTCCCTGGGCTTTTGATGTATTACTGTCTTTAAGGCCGTCTTTTGTAGCTAAAGTAACCTGTGCAAAACGGGAGCACTTCAACGCAAAATAAAGCCCTGCAATCCCGCTTCCTATAACAAGTATATCCGTTTTCATGTGATTATGAAAATTCAAGCATCCGTTTAATGGGCAGGTAGGCTTTTTTCATCACCTTTGCATCAAGGGTTATTTCGTACCGGCTTTCGGCGGGTGTGCCCATTGCCTCCAATGTGTTTAATGTATTTTCGAGGGTAATTTTTTTCATATAAGGGCATTTTATGCAAGGGGTAATAAACTCCCTATCGGCATACATGCTTTTAAGGGTGGCCCCCAAATCGCACTCGGATGCCAGTATAAACTGCCTGCTTTTGCTTTGGCCCACATAGCGCAAAATATCCGTAGTGCTGCCCAGCACGCCGCCCCTGTCGTCAAGTGAGCCTACAACGGTTTCTTGCGGTACTTCCCAGTGCAGCAGCATTTCGGCTTCGGGATACAGTTTTTCTAATGCCCCGATTGAATCAGGCCTAAATTGTTCGTGCACTTCGCACGCCCCATCCCAAAGTATTAGTTTTTTACCCGTTTCGGCGGCTATCCTGCGGCTCAGGTTTTCGCCCATGTATTTATCCGGCAAAAAAATCACCGTATCGGCCTCCAGCGATTTTATAATATCCACCGCATTGCGCGATGTGCAGCATATATCACACTCGGCCTTGGTTTCGGCATAAGTGTTTATATAGGCCATTACGGGTACGCCGGGGTATTGCTGTTTCAGCTTTCTTACATCTTCGCCCGTAATACTTGCAGCCAGTGAGCATCCCGCCTCTTTATCAGGAATAAATACGTGGCGGTGGGGGTTTAGTATTTTAGCCGTTTCGGCCATAAAGAGCACCCCGCAAAAAACTATATTATCTGCTTTGGTTTTTAAAGCCTCAATACTCAATCCCAGAGAGTCGCCAATATAATCAACCACCCCGCCTTCTTTTTCTAGCATCTGTAGTTCGGGCGGCATATAGTAATGAGCCAAGATCACCACATTTTTTTCATTTTTAAGTTTTTGTATACGGCTATATAATTCAGTGGTTGTATCCATTTCTTTTGTTTTAGTCTCCTTGTAAAATTGGATGTACAAGGGGCAATATTAATATGGCAAATCATTGCATAAACTGATTTACATCAGGGTTTTCCTCCTTTTTTTTGGGGAGTTTTGACAGGTAAAATTGATGTAATGACATTTAGCAATAAATTATCAACAGTATTATGTGCAGCAATAATAGTAGGTCTTGCCGCATGTAAAAAAAACGACACCCCGGCTTCTACTGTTCCAAACCCCGACATTAGGATAAATATTATCTATGTAATTGACAAACTGCCGTTGGAGATGGATACAGTTAAATACACCAACGCAGCGGGGAATAATTACAGCGTATCACGGCTAGAGTATTACCTTTCGGGGTTTTCATTTATGGATGCAAGTGGAAAGTGGTGGGATGCCGGAAATGAGTTTTATGTAAACGCTAAAACCAGCAATACCAATAGTTTTAGCCTTAGGGGTCTGCCCCTGAATAATTACAGCCGGGTGAAATTTTTTATCGGGATTTCCACTGACAAAAACAAAACCAATGCTTTAGCCCCAACACCAGAAAATATAAATATGGTCTGGCCCGATATGATGGGAGGAGGTTACCATTTTCTGAAACTGGAAGGCTATTTTAAAGATACTGCGGCGAAAAAGCAGGGATTTGCCATGCACTTAGGCAACAGTAAAAATCTTGTTACAGTTGAAACTCCAATAGCTTATAATCATAATGGAAACGACACCCTCAACCTACAGATGAATATAAACGAATGGTTTGCTACCCCCAATACATATAATTTTAATATACAGGGCAATTACACCATGGGAGTTGACAGCCTGATGACCAAACTAAAACAAAACGGAGCAGATGTTTTTAAAATTGTACCATAAGTGGGGGCGGCTTGCTCTTATTATCCCCGGGTTATTGGTTTTTCTTAATGCCTGTAAAAAGGAAGAAAGCAAAAAACCGCAAACCCAGTCCGCTACACCTTATACTTTGCAGGTTCCACTGAATTTCCCGCCTGCTATAATACCTGTAGATAATCCGATGTCGGTGGAAGGGGTGCAACTGGGTAAAATGTTGTACTTCGACCCGATTTTATCATCCAACGGGCGCAGTTGTTCATCCTGCCATCATCCTGAAAAATCTTTTTCACTACCATTATTTACCCAAAGCAATGGTGATATAGTAAGTATACCGCCTCATATCAACCTTGCTTTTAACCCTGATTATAACTGGGTGGGCAATGAAAACAGCCTCGAACAACTGTGCATGGGCGATTTCGAGCCTTATTTTTTTAATACGCATAAAGATACTTTGTACGCAAGGCTGTCAGCACACCCTATTTATCCGGGTTTATTCAAAACTGCTTACGGCGTTGAGAATGTTTACACCCTGGAGTATGAAACAATAAAAAAGACAATAACAAGTTCAATTGCCCAGTATTTGCGCACGCTTATTTCTTCGCAGTCGAAGTTTGATTTATTCCTGCAGCACAAAACCAACTTTACCAACAGCGAAAGAATTGGCCTTAGTATTTATATGTCGGAAAAGGGAGACTGCTTCCATTGCCATGGTTTCCCGTTGATGACGGATAATATGTTCCACAACAACGGCCTTGATTCTGCTTTTGCAGGGCAAAACAAAGGACTGTATTTAGTAACAGGTAACTCCGGCGATTTGGGAAAATTCAGCACGCCTACGTTGAGGAACATTGAGTTTACCGCCCCCTATATGCACGACGGGCGATTCGGAACCCTAGAAGAAGTAGTGGAGTTTTACGATTCAGGCGTGAAACACTCGGAGACACTGGACCCCATTATGACCAAACCGGGCAAAGAGAGGGGCCTTAATTTAAATGTGTACGAAAAAAAATGCTTGGTCGAGTTTCTAAAAACTTTCAGTGATACAGCCTATTTAACGCCCTAAAAACAACATTATCAACTAACGGTTGTTAGTAATTCGTAATGGGCATAAAATGTTATAAATAAGCGTATTAAATAAACGAGCCAAAATGATCCTGACCACCGTCAGGATTTTGTTTTTATGAGCTTGCTTACTTTGTTACAAACAAAATCGTAAATTTATGGAGACAATAGTAACTGTGGAAAAAACAACCGAAACAAAAATATATACCCGCGAAGAAGTAATGCGCGCAGCCCTTACCTATTTTGAAGGAGACGAACTTGCGGCCAACACGTGGGTAGGAAAGTATGCCATAAAGAACCGCGAAGGGGCTTACACAGAATTATCCCCTGATGATATGCACCGCAGGCTGGCCCTGGCCTTCGCCGGGGCAGAAAAAGAGTACAGCCCGGTGAGCTTAAGCGACCGCCCCCTGTTGAGCGGGTACGGGCAAAAACGTAAAGAACTTGACGAAGATAAGATATACAACTTGTTCAGCGGGTTTAAATACTTAGTGCCGCAGGGCAGTGTGATGGCTTCGCTTGGAAACCCATATTCGGTAGCATCGTTGTCAAATTGTATCGTATTGCCTGAATTGTACGATAGCTACGGTGGTATCTCCTTTGCCGACCAGCAACTGGCTCAGCTATTCAAGCGGCGGTGCGGGGTAGGGCTTGATATTTCGCCCCTTCGCCCTGCGCAACACGCGGTATCCAATGCGGCGGGCAGTTCTACCGGGGCCGTTTCATTTATGGAGCGGTTTTCAAATACTACCCGCGAAGTGGCGCAAAACGGCCGCCGGGGTGCGCTAATGATAACCATGGATATTGCCCACCCTGATATTGAGGAGTTTATTACTATAAAGCAGGACCTTACCAAAGTTACCGGTGCCAATATATCAGTAAAGGTATCGGATGAATTTATGCAGGCGGTGGAGGCTGATGAAACCTTCACACTCCGATGGCCTGTTGATGCCAAAGAGCCTAAGTTAACCCGTAAAGTAAACGCGCGAAAACTTTGGGAAAAAATTACCGTGTGCGCCCACCACACCGCTGAGCCGGGTATAATTTTCTGGGACAGGCAGCACAAATACTCGACCTCATCGGTTTATCCCGGTTATAAAAACACCTCTACCAACCCTTGTTCGGAAATTGCCATGCAGGGCGGTGACAGTTGCCGCCTGATGGCATTGAACCTGTATAGCTTTGTGCAAAATCCATTTACTCCAAAGGCGACATTTGATTTTGACAAGTTTTATGAAACCACCTACGAGGCCCAGCGCCTGATGGATGATTTGGTGGATTTGGAACTGAAAGCAGTGGCAAAAATACTGGAAAAAGTAGAAAACGACCCCGAACCGGATTATATAATGGATGTGGAACGTCGCACCTGGCAATTGTTGTACGATTCAGGAAAAAAAGGCCGCCGCACAGGGCTGGGTTTTACCGCACTGGCCGATGCAATGGCCGCACTGGGCTTCAAGTTTGATAGCCACGAAACCACAACTGCCATTGAAGAAATGATGAAAACCAAATGCCGGGCGGAGTTTGACAGTAGTATTGATATGGCCATAGAACGGGGCAGTTTTGAGGGCTTTACCCCCGAAATTGAAAAAAAATCAGAATTTGTAGAAATGCTTGCAGGCGAAATGCCCGATGTATACAAACGTATGATGGCCTATGGTCGCCGCAATATCTCCCTCAGTACTGTAGCACCCACCGGCACCCTTAGCATACTTACCCAAAGTTCATCGGGTATCGAACCTGTATTTATGCTTAGCTACAAGCGCCGCAAGCGGATAAACCCTGAAGATGCAGCTGCAAAAGTTGACTTTACCGATGCTATGGGTGATAGCTGGCAAGAGTTCACTGTTTTTCACCCTAAGCTTAAAAAATGGATGGAGATAACCGGGCAGCTTAATATGAGCCAAAGTCCCTACCACGGCTGCACCGCCAATGAAATTGACTGGCAGCAACGGATAAAACTACAGGGCGTGGTACAAAAATATACTACACATTCCATTAGTTCTACTATTAACTTGCCTGCGCAGGCTACCCGCGAAGAAGTAGCGGGCATATATTTCAGTGCCTGGAAGGCAGGACTGAAAGGAATCACCGTGTACCGCGAAGGCTCGCGCAGCGGGGTACTGGTGGCAGATACGGCAAAAAATAAACCCCATATAATTGAACAGGAAGCCCCGGAAAGGCCCAAAATGCTGGATGCAGAAATAGTACGCTTTAACAACAACCACGAATCGTGGATTGCATTTATAGGCTTGCTAGATAACCGCCCGTACGAAGTATTTACTGGTAAAGCCGAAGATTCATTTGCCTTTCCTATCTGGGTGGATAAGGGCTGGATATTGAAAGAAAGGGACGAAAGCGGCAGTGCGCGTTACGATTTCCGTTATACCGATAAATATGGCTATAAAGTAACCGTAGAAGGGCTATCGAGAAGTTTTGATAAGGAATACTGGAACTACGCCAAACTCATTTCAGGAGTTTTAAGGCAGGGTATGCCGCTAAAAAAAGTAGTGCATTTGGTAGATAGGCTTGAATTGTACGATGCAAGCATTAATACATGGAAAAATGGTGTTGTACGTGCTTTGAAAAAGTTTATACCCGATGGTACAGTAGCAACCAATACCACTTGTCACGATTGCGGTGACCCTGAAGGCTTGGTGTACGAAGAAGGCTGCCTGAAATGCAAAAGTTGCGGCAGTACCAAATGCGGTTAAAAATATTTAATCGTATTTATTGGCCCGGTAATTTTTTGTCGGGCTTTTTTATTTAATTTTCAACGTTGGCAATATTCAGCAATTGCTCGTGCAGGTTTATTTTTATCCATTTTTTATTAAGTGAAATAATGCCTTCTACTTCCCATTCTTTCAATGCACGTATTACCGTTTCAGTGGCCATCCCCAACAGTTTTCCCAAGTCTTCTCGTGTAAGTGCAATATTAATATAACCCTCTTTGGTAGTGCCAAATGCTTTAATTAATTGTATAAGTCCTTCGGCCAAGCGCTCGTGAGCGGTTTTGTTAATGAAATCAAAACCCCTCTTTTCTGCAAAACCAATATCAAGCGATAGTTTTTCCATTATCTTTAATGATAGCGAAAGGTTTTTTTCCAGCATACGATATAAATGTTCTTTTGGTATAAAACATATTGTACATTCTTGCAGGGTTTTGGCAGTAGCCTGATAGTATTCGTTACCAAGCAGGGAGCGATATCCAAGTATATCCCCTTCTTTTGCTAAACGTACAATTTGGTCGTTACCTTCTATGTCGGTACGGTATACTTTTGCTCTTCCCTCATGTACACAATAAAGCCCGTATGCTTTTTCGCCTTCTTTAAATATTGTATAGCCTTTCTTTACCATTTTGCTGTTTTTGTGTTCGTTCAATTCCTGCAACTCAGCGCAGGTAAGGGTGCAAAATACTGATAAAGCAAGCGACTGGCAGTTTACACAATTCAGGTGGGTCATTTTTTCTCATTAATAATATTTGCATATATACGCAACTTATTAAACCTAGAACATGATAATCATCATCCAAAAACATTGACCCACGTCAATTTTTTAAAGTTCTGCCTAATCTAATTTTGAACCCAATAAATAACCTGTAAAATGAAAACTAAAAATAACCTACGAAAATTAACCACTGGTCTTTTATTACTTGCCATTTTAGTGTTTAGTGCCTGTGGCGGGTCATCAAATCCATCTCAAAACACTCAATCAACCACCAACGAAGAGGCTAAAAAAGTGGAAAAACAGGTGGAGGCTATAAAAAAATACAATACTGGTATAGGCCCAATAGAAAAAGTTGAAATTGGAGACTTAGATGCAGCATTATCAGTCAAAGGAAAAGGAATTTATGAATTGAAATGCCAATCGTGCCATCGACTAGAAGGAGAAAGGCTGGTTGGACCTTCCTTTAAAGGGGTAACAGAACGCCGCACACCTGAGTGGGTAATGAACATGGTGATGAACACAGAGGCTATGCTGAACGAAGATGCTGATGCCAAAAGTTTGTTGGAACTTTGTTTGGTGCGCATGCCTAACCAGAATGTAGCAGAACCTGATGCACGTGCTATTGTTGAATACCTTCGCGATATAGACGGGCATAAAAAAACTTGGACAGAATAATTGATCAACTTAAACAACACTACCAACTTAATAACAAAAATTATTTCTATGAAAACCAAAAAAATTGTGTCTCTAATTTTACCGGTATTGGTAGTTGGAGCAATGGTGTCTTTTAATTCTTGTAAACCCAAGTCGGCTAAGGCTGTAGTAGAGGGTGATGCTGCACAAAAAGTGTATGTTGCTCCAGGCAAATACGACGATTATTATATGTTTGCGTCAGGGGGCTTTAGCGGTCAAGTAGGTGTATATGGGCTGCCTTCAGGTCGTTTGCTAAAAGTAGTGCCAGTATTTAGTGTAAATCCAGAAAATGGGTGGGGATATTCTGAAGAAACGAAGCCCATGCTTGAAACTTCACAGGGTTTTTCGCCTTGGGACGATACCCACCACCCTCAATTATCAGTAACTAATGGAGAGCAGGATGGCCGATGGCTGTTTATAAATGCAAATAACCACCCGCGTATAGCACGAATTGACCTGAAAAGTTTTCGTACTGTGGAAATTTTGGAACTACCCAATGTAGGCGGTAACCACGCATCGCCCTTTGTAACCGCCAATACAGAGTACGTTGTTGGTGCCACCCGTTTTAGTGTACCACTTGATGGGCAGGATGTGCCTATCAATACGTTTAAAGAGAATTTTAGGGGTACTGTAAACTTTATAAAAATTGATAAAGAAAGCGGTACCATGAACCTTGCTTTCCAAGTAATGACACCGGGGGTAAATTTCGACCTCGCTAGGGCTGGCAAAGGCCCTTCGGATGGTTGGATGTTTTTCTCGTGTTATAATACAGAACAAGCCCATGAACTTCTTGAGGTAAATGCTACTCAACGCGATAAAGATTTTATAATGGCTGTAAACTGGAAAAAGGCCGAAGAATATATAAAAGCGGGAAAAGGGAAAAAAGCACCCGCATCATACAAACACAATGTATATGATGAAAAAAAACATACGGCTACTTCCGAACTGGTAAAAGAGGTTTTGCAACTAGAAGCCAAAGAGCTTGAAGGAATTTGTTATTTTATTCCCTGCCCCAAATCTCCTCACGGTGCCGATGTAGACCCCACTGGCAAATTTATTGTAGCAAGTGGTAAGCTGGCTGCTTTAATCCCTGTATTTTCATTTGAAAAAATACAAAAGGCCATAGCTGCAAAATCCTTTGAGGGAAATTTTGGTGGAATACCTGTGATAAAATACGATGCAGCATTGGCAGGCGAGGTGCAAAAACCCGGCCTTGGCCCACTACATACCGAGTTTGACGGGAAAGGTTTTGCATATACATCCATGTTTGTATCGTCTGAAATTGTAAAATGGAATGTGGAAACCCGCGAAGTGGTAGACCGCATACCCACCTATTACTCAATAGGCCACCTTTGTATTCCCGGCGGAGATACCAAAAAACCCTGGGGCCAATATGTAATTGCGCTTAACAAAATCACCAAAGACCGCTACCTGCCTACCGGGCCTGAACTCACCCAATCAGCACAGCTAATAGATATTTCTGGAGATAAAATGAAACTGCTACTTGATTTCCCTACCATAGGCGAACCTCACTATGCGCAAGCCATCAAAGCAGATGTGATTAAGAAAAACCAGCTACAGGTATATAAACTGGAAGAAAACGCCCATCTATTTGCCGCCAAAGGAGAAGGACAGGCAAGGGTAGAACGTAAAGGCAACGAAGTGCATGTATATATGACCGCTATTCGCTCACACCTCACCCCCGATAATATTGAAGGTGTAAAAGTAGGCGATGTTGTGTACTTCCACGTAACTAACCTTGAACAGGATTGGGATGTGCCGCACGGCTTCGCGATAAAAGCCAACAACAATTCAGAAATACTGATAATGCCCGGCGAAACACAAACACTTACTTGGGCACCTAAAGCGGTGGGAGTGTACCCATTCTATTGCACAGATTTTTGCAGCGCACTTCATCAAGAAATGCAAGGGTACATAAGGGTATCGAATGCTGGTTCGGCCACTCCCCTCACATTTAACTCTACAAAAAAGAAAGAGTGAGAATAAAAGTATAAACAGAGCAAATATTTTTTCACTCCCCAGGGGGGAAGCATTAAGCCTCCCCTCTTTTTTATGACCTTAAAAATGAAAAAAAGTACTAGAATAATAACTGCCGTTTCAGGTCTTTGCCTTATTGCAACATTTTTCCTACCCATATGGATGATACTGCTTGAAGCACCTCAATTTCCAGAGGGTTTAAGTATGTATATTTGGACTACCAAAATTACAGGAAATGTGGATACAATTAATGGGCTAAACCACTACATTGGGATGCAAAAAATATCAGAAGCATCTTTTCCCGAACTCAAAATATTACCGTGGGGCATGGTATTTTTTCTTGTTTTTGGGTTGGCAACATCCCTCTCAAACAAAAAATCTATCCTGTATATATACACTGGGTTGTTTGTGGCTTTTGCACTGGCGTCAATGACGGATTTTTATATGTGGGAATATCGTTACGGTCATGAGCTCGACCCTAAAGCCCCCATCAAACTTGATGATATGACTTTTCAGCCCCCTCTTTTGGGGTATAAACAAATTGCGAATTTTCTTGCGGGTTCATTCCCGGCAGCGGGTGGTGCTTTCTTTATAATATCCGTTGCGCTGGCCGTGGTAGCTACAGCAATTGAATTAAAAATATTTCAACTATTTAAACGAGGTAAATCAACTAAAGCTATGAGTATTGTATCTGTTTTTATTTTATTTTTTAGTATTTCATGCACGCCCGGAACTATTACACCTCAGCCAATTAACTTTGGAACGGATGAATGCAACCATTGTAAAATGACTATCAGTGATAAAAAATATGGCTCTGAAATAATAACCGCCAAGGGCAAAGCCTACAAATTTGACGATATTGGCTGTATGATAAGTTTTGAGAAAGAATATGCCCAAAAGCATAAAGAGGAAAAATTACACAGGTTTGTTATTAATTTTAACAGCCCTGCAACTTTTTCATCCCTCGAAAGCGCATTTATACTTAAAGGCGGTAGCCTTAGGACACCAATGGCCTCTGAGCTTACCGGCTTCAGCACTATTGAGGGGGCACAAAACGCCCAAAAAGAATATGGAGGCGAAATAATAAAAGGAACTGAACTTAAGTAATTGCTATGGCCAACAACCCTAAAAAAGCCGGCTTCATTTTTTTCTTTTTTTTCTTGAGTGTCAGCTGCTGGGCAACAACACTATATGTGTGTCCTGCCGGGTGCCAATATTCATCTGTTGAAAAAGCAATTACCGCATCAAAACCACACGATACTGTAAAACTAAAGAAAGGGGTATATATTATAGCTAATCTAAAAATAAATAAACCCATTGTTATTATAGGCGAGGCTGGTGCCGAAATAGAAGGAGAAGAAAAAAGTCAACTGTTTATTATCCGGGCCGACAGCGTAATGATATCCGGTCTTAAATTTTGCAATACAGGCCGCTCTGGCATGGAAGATATGGCCGGTATCAGGCTTGAAAATACAAAGGCTGTTTCTATTATGGGGAATACTTTTGATAATTGTTTTTTTGGGATTTTTTTAGCCAAAAGCAGTAATACTGTAATACGTAACAATGTATTTTTTGGAAATGAAAATATAAAAGTTGAAGCAGGAAACGGCATACATTGCTGGAAAGGCGACAGTATAACCATAGAAAGCAACTATGTAACCCGCCACCGCGACGGCATTTATTTTGAGTTTGTTACAAATTCTATAATAACCAGCAATTACAGCTTCAAAAATAACCGCTACGGGCTGCATTTTATGTTTTCTGACGATGATGTGTACCGGAGCAACATTCTGGTAAGTAACGGGGCGGGTGTGGCTGTTATGTATTCAAAACGCATACAAATGTACCACAACCGTTTTATGGATAACTGGGGTGGCTCGGCATACGGCCTTTTATTAAAAGATATAAACGATTGTATTATTAATAATAATTTTTTTATAAATAATACCGCAGGCTGCTATGTAGAAGGCAGCAACCGTATTCTTTTCAGAAGCAACCGGTTTGAAAAGAATGGATGGGCGGTGCGCCTGATGGCCAATTGCGTATCTGATACATTTGCCGGCAATACATTTGCAGGCAATACGTTTGATTTTTCTACCAACGGTACTCTCAATAATAATAGATTGTATAATAATTATTGGGACAAATACCAGGGGTATGACCTTAACCGGGATGGTATAGGCGATGTGCCCTACAGGCCCGTCAGCGCCTACTCGGTAGTAGTTGAAAATGTACCTATGGCGATGGTATTTATGCGTAGTATGATGACTGAAATGATAGACAAAACCGAGCGTGTACTACCATCATTAATACCCGAAAATATAATTGATGAAACCCCGCTAATGAAGCAACCATTATGATAGCTTTTGAAAACCTTACCAAAAAATTTGGACGTATTTGCGCACTTGACAATGTTAGCTGCACTTTGCAAAAGGGGCAGGTAGTTTCACTGCTGGGCCCCAACGGTTCGGGTAAAACTACCCTTATAAAAATTATTTTGGGCTTGATATTGGCTGATAAAGGAAAGTTATATTTTGAGAATAAAGAAGTTCATAAGCACCATTTGCTTCGCGCCCAGCTGGGATATATGCCGCAGTTTGGAAAATTTCCCGAAAACCTTAAAGTGTGCGAAGTAATAAACCTGGTTGAAAAAATGCGCCCTGGCAATGAAAACGGAACTGACATGGATTTGTACAAGGGCTTTGGTGTTGCCGCCATGAGTGAGAAAAAGATTAAGGCCCTTTCGGGCGGGATGAAACAAAAATTAAGCGCCCATCTTGCATTTTTATTTAACCCGCCGGTGCTGATACTGGATGAGCCAACCGCTGGACTGGATCCTATTTCGGCTGAAATATTAAAAGAAAAAATACTGCACGAAAAACAAAAAGGGAAAACAATACTTTTAAGCAACCATATAATGCCCGAAGTGGAAGAAACTGCTACTCACATTATATATTTAAAAGAAGGCAAACTGGTATTTTTTGAGGACAAAAACACCCTTAAAGAAACTACCGGTGAAGAAAAATTAGTAAAAGCTATAACCCAAAAATTTAAATGACAACAACCCTCAAACTTACTGGTTTCCTGCTGTGGGATTTGCTTAAAAACCGTATGGTAGCCGGGTACGCAATATTATTATTTTTATTATCCTTCAGTCTTTTTTCTTTAAGCGCAGATACGGCCAAATCCCTCATTAGCCTGCTGAATGTGATCCTCATTTTTGTGCCGCTAGTAGCACTCGTTTTCAGTACTATACATTTTTTTAATTCGGTAGAATTTATAGAAATGTTATTGTCTCAACCTTTGGGCCGTGCTAGGGTGTTGTTTGCTTTTTACCTAGCCATAGCCTTGGGCCTTTTACTTGCATTTACAATCGGTGTAGGTGTACCCCTTATTATTTACGGAGCAGGTAGCAATGCGTTTATTTTATGGTTATTTGGGCTGCTGCTCAACCTTGTTTTTTCTGCTTTAGGTTTGCTTTCTTTTGTAACTACAAGAGACAAGGCCAAAGGAATAGGGATAACAATTTTGCTCTGGATATATTTTTCACTATTATATGATGGGGTGTTGCTGCTTTGCCTTTACGCTTTTGCTGATTATCCGGTTGAGAATTATATTACCCTGATTGTATTATTGAACCCTGTTGACTTAGCACGGATTGGTTTTTTAATCCAATTGGATATTGCAGCGCTAATGGGATATAGCGGCGCGGTATTCAAAAATTTTTTCCAGGGCACTGCAGGTATTTTATTATCAGCCTTTTCACTCTTGCTGTGGGTAATTGTGCCACTGCTTTTTTCAGCCCGGATATTTAACAGAAAGGATTTGTAATGTACCCGTTGTTATTATTTCTGCATATTACCGGTGCCTGTATATGGGTGGGCGGGCATTTAATTTTACTTTTTGTTATTATGCCCGAAGCACGCCGGATTCAATCGCCCGAATACCTGCTGCGTTTTGAAAAGATGTATGAGCGTATAGGGATGCCGGCCTTGTTTACCCAACTTATCACCGGCGGTTTACTTTTTGTAGCCATGTTTCCCACAGGCGGTTTCAGTGTCAGTCACCCGTTGTCATACAAACTGTATATTAAGCTGAGCTTGCTGTTGGTTACTTTTGCCATAGCCGTACATGCACGGTTTTTTGTGCTAAAAAACTTTACTGCGGCCAAACTGCCGCTTATGCACAAACACATTGCGGTAGTAACTCTAGTAAGCCTGTTGTTTATACTTGCAGGAATAAATTTTAAGTTTGATTTAATTTAAGAACTAAACAGTTACTTAAACTTTGCCAAAAGCTGGTTGACTTTTTGTTTTCTGTTGGCCATTACTTGCAAAAAGTGTTGCTTGTTTTCGGTGTCCCGGCCAAAAATGGCATAGGCTAATTCTTCATAATAGCATATTCCGTCCAAAAGATTTGTTCCATATTTTATAATGTCTTTCAACCCTTTGGCGTTTGCTTTATCATACCCTGCTATATTTTCTTTTAAATAACTGATATTTAAATCCAATTCTTTAATGAACATGTGTGGTCTTTCTTTTGCACCAAGAATATCTGCGCGGCCATAAATATGATCGGCCATTTGTTGTAGTGTTACAGTTTTATCAAAATAGGCAATATTGGGGCCCGGGCAAATGGTAACCGCCCTAAGGTTTTTAATGGGTAGCAGCCCGTAGTTTGCAATTGCCGAGTTGATGAGGCCAATGCATAGGCATTCTTTGCTCACCACTTCATCGTATTTTGCCTTAAACTCCGCTTCAGACAGGTTTAATGATTTAAGCTGGTTGACTTTGTGTTTCTGGTAAGTGTATGAGGCGGTACAAATGGGTTCTTTTGTAAATTCGGTATTTGACACCAAAAATTTCTCGGTGCAGGGGCTGCCTGGCACCCCCCGTTCTATTCGCTGTTGTTTCTCCTTATCAGAACTGGTGCCCTTCAAGTAATTGAATCGTATGCCCAGCGGCGAGTTTTTGCTCAATATCACGTCTTTTTCATCGGCATTGCACAGCAGGTTTAGCGTGGGAGAGTCCACTGTAGTGGCTTCGGGGCATAGCAAAAAGGGTGTTCCCCAGCCTGTACTGTCTATCTTATAATGGTTGATAAGAAAATCTGCTTCGGCGGCTGTGCCTATGCCCCCCTGCACAGTTATATGTATAGGGTGCGGGCGGGCAAATGTAATTTCCCCTTTCTGTTTAACGGCAGCATTATATAAATTGTGTAATTCAGATACAAGCTCCCAGCGTTTTGTGTTAAATTCCTCCAAAATAGGCCCCATTAAGAGCCCTTCGCTTGCAAAAGCGTGTCCGCCGCAGTTTAATCCTGATTCAATCCGGAATTCACTCACCCACAATCCTTTTTTTGCCAGGTATTTTCCTTGTATAAGGGCAGATCGGTAATCGCTTACTTTTATAACAATCCGTTTATTAAATTCACCCCATGCGGTGGCATTAAATTCACTAAAATTTTCGAGGTAATTAAATAACCTCACGTTTAAACCTGCCGAAAATATTACTGACGACCCTGTTAAATCACTTTTAGCATACCCCCGAAGGGCAGCCAGCGCATCCGATGTGTCGGCTATCACGTTGCCTAGCTTGTCGTGCACATCACGGTCAATTTTGGTCATTATGTTTACATCAATACTGCCCGCCACTACCTGTTTGCGCAGGAAATTTTGAAGTGCTTTTGTGCCCCTGCTATCGTTTATAATTTGCAGGCACAACTGGCGCAGTTTGTTGCCGTTGGGCAGCATTTCGAAATATTTTACAATTTCGGAGCCTTTTTCAAAGGTGGTGTTTCGCAGTTTTTCTACTCTTGCCTGCACCATCCTGTTCATCATGTTCAGGTAGTTGGTTATTCTTTTGGCGCGGTAGTCGGGGTCGTTAGGGGTTATGGGCGTATAGGGTTCCTGCAGTTGCTGGCAGTAATAATTACGCATCATTTCTACCAGTTTATCTTCGATGATGGAGATGGCAGAGTTGATTCCGTATTGGGCCACTTTTACCGGAGAATCGATGGTGAAGGCCAATCCCATAACGGGGATGTGGAATTTGTGGGGAGAGCTCATAGTTTTAGAAATCAGCCCGCAATTTAGGGATAACTCAATTGGCAAAGTCTGACACCCGTCAGTTAATGTGGCAAAAGGGTTATAATCACACTTCTGGTATTGGGCTATATAGCCCATATTGACTGTGTAAAAGCCCCCCCCATTTCGTTATTGCAATTAGTATAGTAGTAAAATACAAAGTTGATACATAAAGTCTAATAATTTATTTCACAAACATTCATTAGCTCCTGATTTGGTTTTAAAAAATGGGAGAACATTTTCCAAAACATTGCCTTTCTATCTTTTAGAGTGTTTAGGCTCTTTCGATAGCATTCAGGTCGGGGCTGTATGGTGGAAGAAAAAATAATTCAAGTTTTGGGTGTTGTTGTAGCCATGCTTTAATCCGTTTTGCGTGGTGATATGCTACACTGTCTAAAACCATAATAAACTTTGGGGCTTGCTGATAAACCCTCAATACTTTTTTTAGGTGCTTTTTAAAAGTTTTGCTATTGCCTCTGTCCTCAAAACTTGCTGTTATCTACCCGGTTCCATAATTATAGCTTCCAAAAACGGTTTGTCTTTCCCTTTTTCGTTGTTTGCACTCTATTTGTGGCTGCTGCCCCTTTACAGACCACTTATAGCCGATTGTTGCTGTATTAGACAAAGAGCATTCGTCTTCATATAACAGCACAGCATCAGGATTTTCATATAGTTTTTTTTAAAGCCTCCTTAAAAACCGCCTGTTCCTGCTCATCAGTTTCAGGAAAAATACCCCTGCCTTTCTGATAGCTATACCCTAAGGATTTTATTACATTATATATCTGGGCCTTTTTATAAATGATACTGAAATTCTTACCAATCCATTCTATCAGCATCGGGCCTGTCCAGGTTGCGCTATTATAACCATATTCCTCTAGCGATTCATTCAATAAAGTACCTATGCGTTTACGCTTATCATCATTGAGGCGGGGAGTACTACCCCTGCCTTTTTTGTCCCGGAGCCCTTCAAGACCTTCCTTCTCAAAACGGTGAGACCCAGTTGGTGATTTATTTAAAACTCGTATTGTAAAGTTCTTCCAGTTTACGGCTCGGCTGCCCAAGAGAGACCTGATATACCGCATACAAGCGTATACCTATTGTGCAACGCTCATCATCTCTAAATAAAGCTTTGATGCCTTCCGGTTTGTAATTCCCAACTTTTAATATTGGTCGTGCCATAGTGTTAAACTTTTTAGCTAGTTAACACTTTTTTGTGTAATTTATAAATAGACTTTATGTAATAGCACAACACGTTAAAATTAAAACCTGATTCGACAGTTCGAGTAAAAAGAGTTTATTAACGGGGGTAAAACTGGGTGTTTTTACGGTTGTTTAATACAGTTACAAGCAGCACTTTTGTCAAGTTTCTTAAACACTGTGCAAACGATATTGAATAGCAGTTGAGGAATAAAGATACCTTTGTTATCTTTGCAGTATAGATAGAAGTTATAGGAACATTTTAGTTTTATAATTAGGGATTTTGTATTCCTGATGATAGTCCGCTTAGAAACCAGCGAATTTCAAAGTGTCGGACGTAGCATCAAGAGTACGCACCTCGAAAGGGGTGCGGCTCAATGCTATTGTGGCACAAGGTTCTCGCTGGACCTCTAAGCGCAATACGCAAAGGGCTGCGCCCCTTTTGATTTTGACACCTTTAATTAAAAACTATAAATATGAACAAAAACTCTATCAGCTTCAAAAACCTGTACACTTTGGCAGGTAAAATCTTCACTGCTTCGTCACTATTGTTTGCTGCAATCACCACCAACGCACAAGATGTGATTCCCGGACCCGGCGGCCCCCCTCCATTATGCCCAATTAGTACACCATTTACCCCTCGTTTAGGGATAGGAACTGTTAATAAAATTCTGATTGGAGGTAATGGGAATAATGATGGTACAATCTGCTGGAACTGTTATAACGACAGCGTAGTTTATGGCCGTTCAAAAGCCTTTAATATGCCCGTTGGGGTTTATGCTATAGGCCCCTATGCGCCTAACTTTAGCTCACGTATTACACAGGATTTGCAAAACAGCGTTATGCGTTGGCAAATAGGTATTGCCAATTGCTACGATATTATTAGCTGGCAAAGTGGAATAACAATGCGTACCGACGGAACTATTGGGATTGGTACAGACGAAACCTTTGGGTTTAAATTAGCCGTAAATGGGGGAATAGCCGCTAAAAATGATGTTTTTCTTACGCAAACCGATTTGGCATGGCCTGATTTTGTTTTTACAAAAGGATACCATTTAAAACCACTGTTATTGCTTGAAAAAGAAATTGACAGTTTGGGACACTTACCACAAATGCCATCTGCAACTGAAGTAAAAGAAACAGGACTTTCATTAGCTAAAGTTACCGCTACCACAGTGCAAAAGGTTGAAGAACTTACGTTGTATGCAATAGAACAGCAGAAGCAACTGGATGAACTGAAAAAGCAAAATGAACTGTTGGAAAAACAAAATGCAGAACTGAAAAAGCAGCAGGAAGAACTAATGCTTTTGGTGAACCGTCTTTTAAAAGAAAAAGAATAACTTTGAAATAATATTAACTGTATGCGATTGTTTCTGCTTTTGATAATAAGTGTTAGTTTGTTGTTTGTGGTAAGCTGCAAGCCCGATAAACAGGAATGCCACGACCCCTCGAATAAGGATTGTGATAACTATGACCCTTGTTATGGACAAAATCCTGTAAAGGCGGAGATACTATTGGCACAAAAGGGTGACCTTGGGGCGTTTGTAGGTGAATATGTGGTATACATAAATGAAGATAATCGTTTTCCTAAAACAGAAATAAGGTTCTCTTGTCCATTGGAGGGGGCTAAATATACATGGACGTTGGGTGCTGAAACAATTTCTTCACAAACATTTGAACGGAATTTTTTTTCTGTTCCTTTTGGCTCCTATTCGGTAAAACTTATTGTAGAAAAAGCACCTAACAAACAATGCTTCCCTACGGATGACGGTCTTGATACATTTATTAAAACTTTTGAAATTGTACCTGTATGCAGTTTAGCAATAACTGGTGTTTTCAAAGGAAAATGGGATAATTCAATACTTGATAGCGGGTTAATAAGTTTAAGGTCATTTAATACTTCAATCAATAGTTTTGACAGTTGCACATTAGGAGCATTTCGCTTAACAAATTTGCAAGGCAAAAATGATACATTAGAGGCTTTCCGTGGGATTATTTCAAATCAAGAATTTATTAATTACCATCCTAACCATGCAGGAATTGGGAACGCTAATTTTAAAATCAATTTAAGCGATAACACAGTTCTATTTGATTACTACATCGGTTCAAAACACTATGTATTTCGTGGTAGGAAATATTCAAATTAATTTACATTTTAACTAAAAAATAATGCGTTTAAAATATATCTTTTTATGGATAACAATATTGTTATCCATGATGCAACTTTATGGACAAGATTGTGTGAGACAAATCCGTACCAAATACGACAGTGCCTATAACGGCGAAATGGCGGCCTTATTTCCTAACGAAATAAACCCTTGGCTCAATACCTTTGATTTTGCAAAAATTGCTGGTGCAGGATTTGCTGGTATTGAACTTAATAAGGATGCAGGGTGGCAAATTAGCGGTTATACAGGCGGGGCTATAATAATGGTTAGTCCCTTTAGCACCTCAATGGGAAGCGAGTATGAATATCTTCAGCAACCTCTATTAGGTGCGCCCAAACAGATGGATATACATTGGGCAGACGGTTGGGAACTAATGTGGCTGAATACTGGCTTTTTTCCCAATGGAGATTCGGTAAATCCAATCCATAATAATTATATTTTCAAAGGCCCTTCTCCCTTGGCCAATACTCGTGTACCTTACATAATCTTGTATAACCGCTATCAGGGAAAGCTAAGGATATTTGCCAGCTTATTTTCTCCTTTTAATGCCTATGACAATGTTCGGATGTGGCTAAAACATAATTCAACAAACAAATCAGGCATTTTCAGGCACTTGCTCAATTATGACCAAACATTGGATGAACCCTCTAAGGTCAATGCGTTAAGTTCTATTAATTTTACTAATAAAAATAACAGTACGCTTTGGTGGTCGTCCGATTTTCAGTTGGGATATGACCCATGCGTATGTGAGCATGATAGCAGGATAGATTTTGAATTTGGTGCTATTAAAAGTTCAAACATTAATTTGTTTGGAAGAAGTGTTAGCCAACAACAACCTATTACTGCTTTCGGGTCGGATTTTTTAACAAACGAATCCGTGCAAAATGCAGCAAATCCGGGCAAGGGTGGCTCTTTATTGTTTAAATCTTTTGATAATATGATGAATGCCTATGATGCAGAATTGGCAGCCTACAATACCCGGTTAAAAAGCTATAATTCGCCTATGAACCAAGGGCTAAGGCTTATACTGGCCTCGGCTAAAACAGGGGTACAAAATGCAGGTGGTTCATTTGTAGCATCGGCTATTGGTGATGCCAGTCTTCGCCTTTTGGTTGACCTTGACAGTGCTTCAAAAGGAGACACCACAACATCCAAAGGGTGGGCAGAACAGGCCAGTAATGCCGCCAAAGGGCAATTAGCCAAAGGTTTTGATTTTTTGGCAGTTTCACATTTTGGAAAGAATTTTTTTGAAGCCCCGCAACGCCCCACTATGCCTACTGCTACCTTTGGTGAAATGCGAATATCAGGGTCGATTGATGATTCTATTGGGGTAAAAGTTATCAATTTTCTAACCCCCGGTTCCTACAAATATCCTCAACAACTCACGGCGTTTGATTATCCTGCATATAACAATGCTGTGGGGTTATTTGCGTTATTGCGCAAGCCCAAAACAATTATTTGGACGGACACCATTCAGGGGCCAAAAACATTCCTTTCAGAAATGACTTTTGTACCTACCATACTTAACCCTGCCAACCCTCTAATCACCCAAACCAAACATACTCGGTTTGAAAACTGGGAGCAAAACCATAAAGTACTTGTGCGCCTTAAGGAATCACTTAAATATAAACTGAACCGTGCGCTGGATTTTGATAATAATAAAACCAAGTTATATGTGAGTTTTGTAATAGAAATGGAAAACAATATTACTGACTCCACCTGTTATAAAAATTTCCGTTTCATTGATAAAGGCGATAATGTTTATGTAAGGGATGCATTCCCGATGGCTGGCAATGAGCCTTACAAAGTTGTCCTTGAAAGTAAGTGGAGAGATTTGTCGGATATTGGTGGGGTTTTGTTTGAGGGCGAATTTGTATCTTCCTTCGATACCGAATTATCCTCCACCATTATTACCACCATACCCGAAAATGGCCCTTCTACCATTGAAGAAACTGGTGTTATAGCGTGTTTAAATTCTTTCGAGCCTTATTTCTTTGTAAAAAAGATAAAAATGAAAATTGCTGCCGATATGTATTTTAATCAAAAAGGTAGTAACGGGCTTCAAAACAATACCCTGCAAAGTTTTACCTATTTATTGTTTGATGAAGATGCCGGAATAAATCTGGTTGATACCACCTCAAACATGAGCAAGTTAACTTTGGTAAAACAACCCACTCTTGTTCTAACCAATGAAACCATACAAACTACCGACCCTTTTGTTTACAAGACAGAAAGCGGTGTTATTTATGTAAACGCCGAACAAATAGAATTGAATGGAACTATCGATGTGCAGGCAGGATATAGGGCTGAATTACACGCAACAAAAAGTATCCGTTCTGTTTCAGGCAATGTCAATATCAGTAATAAAATACGCCAGCGGATTGTGCCAAGTTTTTCAATTTTTGGAAAAAATCTTGAAACTACTCAGGCGGAATTGGATGCTTTCTGCTCTAACCAAAGCAACGGCTACAAGGCTCTTATAGCTGCAAATAAAATGGGTGAAGATACAGAGCCGGAACTGCCAACAGAGAAAAAGCCTGAAGTCAAAATTTATCCCAACCCTGCTGCCAATTACTTTAATGTGCAGGTTTCTCTCGACGAAGAAAAAGAGTATAATTTTGTGGTGTATGACCTAATGGGACGTTCACTTATTGATGAAACCGTGCGGGGCGCAAACCAACCGCAGTTTGAAATTACAACAGAAAAACTGTCGGCGGGTACTTATTTTCTGTCCATCAAAACCACTGATGGGTTTTTAAGTGCAACCCACCGTATTGTAATAATAAAATAACCCTTCGGGAATTATGAATACAACCCAAAAGCCCCGCTGGGATAGCGGGGCTTTTCATTAATGGTAAGTATAGATGCAAGCAGAGGATAGAATAATATTTTTAGAAAAGAGGGCTAAAAAGTTTTTACGGCAAACCCCATCGGTATGGGACAGCATAGATATAGGGCGTATTCCTGATAACGGGGGCGTGATTTTAATTACCCTGTTAGGGGAACGAAAGGAAATACCGATACATATCAACTATTGTAAAAGCCTAAAAAAGGAAATCGCTTCACAAAAAGTAATACAGGAATTGTTTTTGCAAAACGAAAGCGTAGTTTGGCTTAGTGATGAGCATCCAAAAGTTTTGAATAGGGAGCAAGTAATAAAACAGGTGAACCAATATTTGTATGTGCGTTATATGGAGGAAGCAGATGTAATGGAGCAAATGGCATTAACCGTTACCATTGTCAAAAAACTGAAACCTGTATATTGGGGAAACTAAACCACACTGTTTTTGTGTAATAAATTATAGATAAACGCCTTGTAAGATAGGTAAAGTATAAATTACTATGTTTGCTAATAATGCAGGTAAGACTGACAAAAGAACAAAAAGTAAAGATTGCAAATGCGGATGACGTATATGCAGTAATGCGCACGATATTAATGCGCGAAAATAAATTAGCCCGACAAAAGGAACACTTTTGGGTGGTGGGATTATCACATTCAAATGTTATCCTATACATAGAACTCGTGGCGTTAGGAACAATTAATGAAGTAATGGTCAAACCAGTGGAGGTGTTTAATTTTGCAGTGGTAAAAAAGGCTACAAAGATTATATTAGTTCACAACCACCCAAGCGGGGAATTAAAGGCAAGCGAACAGGATATACGAATAACTCAACGCTTAAAAGCTGGTGCAGACGCTTTAGAAATTCGAATTTTAGACCACTTCATCATATCTGAAACAGGCTATATAAGTATGTACCCTTAAAGACCCTATTTTGTTTTATCAACTTTATAGTCAAAGCTGGATTATGCGTATTAGACACCTTCCAAAAGTTCTAAATCTTTGTTGATTTGGTTCGCATTTATGTGTGTTAGCTCCACAAACACTTCAAAAGCCCTTCAGAATTTCTGAAGGGCTTTTTTTATTTGTGCTGGTGCAGCGTTTTAACAACATCTCTTCAAATAAAATTTTACTTTACACGGAAAGAATAAGTTTGTAACTTATTATGTTGATTCTCACAAGTCGCTGCCACACAGCCTGTCCTATAGACTTGTGTGAGGTGGGGTAGTCCATGTTTTAATCAAAAATTATGAACTTTATGATGGAGTACTTCATTTTGATCATGTTGCTGCAATTTTAATACAAATTTAAAAAAAAGATAAAATGGACACAATTATCAAACAATACAACTTAGCTTTTAGTAATGTTATTACAAATGGAAAAAATTATAAGCAATGCTTCGCTCCTGAAGCAACCCCCGCTGCTGACATAGCTTATCATCTTAGTGGATCATTTGATGAGGGACATTTCATGCAAGTGCTTGAAGAAATTGATAGAGCCTTAACGAATCAAGTATATCAAAGGGAGATTAGTTTTAATGACACATCAGTTGAAATTACTACAACAAACGTAACGATTAATGATGTGTATACAATTCCTATTAATGATTACAAGAGAATTTTGGTGGAGTGGATTAATTTTTTGAAAACACCTCCATTGAATTTCTAAAAAAATAACAATAATTTTTTATAGAATCTTCATGATTAAAAAACATGAGTAATATTATAGAACAACTTGGTATCAAATTTAAAAGTATTATTAATCCCAATAATACTATTATAAAATATGCTGACGGCGAAAGGCGAATTACCACACTCTTGAGCATGCTTCCTTTAATTGAGGACGTAGATGAGCTAATTATTTTGGTTGATGAAAGCATAAATAATATCCCCCTTGTAAGCCCCCGGCTTTCAATAGATTTTGTAAGTTGTGAGATAGACCGTACGGGTGTAAAATATGGGATGATAAAGATTATAGTAGTGGCCCCTACGAAAGTTATACTCTTCAAGAGTTTAAGAGTGTTTTACTATTATGGAAAGAGTTCCTGCAAAAGCCCTCTCTTTATGGTACTAAGGTTAAGTTAAAAAAATTTAATTAGGTAATGCCAACAATAAAAAGATATTTTCCATCTCTTTCTGAGATGGTATCTTTGGATAATTTCCCCCGCTCTCGCAAGCCATTAGCTTGGCTTTTAGCGGGTGGGACTTGTGAGCAAATAACCTAATTTGTAACTTAGAAAAAGTAATTTGCATTATATGAGCCGTACCTACAAATTTCACAATACAGATGGGCTGTATAGATGTATTCCCACAAATCCCTGCTACACAGCCTGCGCTGCAGACTTGCGAGAGCGGAGAGAGCGGAGAATGTGGTAATTAAAATTATAAATGATGTATAAAATAATAGATTATATGAAGTTTTTTATGTTAATGATAATATTCATTAGCTTATCTTGTGCAAAAAGATATGAGCCTGAAGAATATCATATTCCAAAGGGTTACATTGGGAGAGTAGTGATAGTATTTAATAAAGATAATGGATTAGATAAACTATACGAAGAGGGAAAAAGAGTTTATAAAATTAGAAGTAACGGAGTTCTTTTTTCTAAGTTTCAAGAAAACGAAGGCGTTTTCTCTGCAAATGATGTTTTGTTTTATTATGTGGATGAAGATGGAATAAAATCTCCAATATATGAATTAGGAGACAGGGAACAAGTTGCGAATAAAGATTCAATTATGGTTTTTAGTGTTATTCAAGGAGGAAAGGGGTCAAGAAATGGACCATTTAGTAAAATGAAAGAATTTATTGTTGATACAGTAAAAAATATATCAAAGTATACTCCATTTGATTTTAGAACTGATTCTCTTGAAAAAAAATGGCAAAACGGTAAATGAGGTGATAGTGTTCCAAATTATCACCTTTGTATAAAAAAGTTATGGAAGTCCCGAGAAATCGGGAGCATATTGTTTTACTTTAAAAGAATGAATAAGTTGCAAACTTATATTACATATTCTCACAAGTCGCTGCCGCACAGCCTACGCGACAGACTTGCGAGAGCGGGGGGAATCTACTATATTTAATTTAGGAACTTATGAGTTTAAGTAAGTACATGCGAATAGTTGTATTATTAATTTTTTTCCTTGTCTTATTCAATCAATGCCAACCGTCAGAGCAGTATTGTTTTAATGAGCAATCTGAGATTCGACTTTTGAGGTTAGTATATAGGGGAGTATATCTTGATAAATACAGGAATAGCAACAATAAGGGGTTGTGGGAAATGGTTATTAGATATAAATCCGATACAATATTATACTCACAAAGTTTCACAATGGATCAGGATCTTTATAAAATGATAAAGAAAGGAGATTCTATAATTAAAGAAAAAGGATCTTTGGATGTAAAAGTAGTTAGAGGAGACTCAAGTGTCACATTTAAAAATTATTGCCAAAAGTTTCGATACAAATTGATAAACGATACCTTCTTTTATGTTGAATCAGGTGATACTGTTCCACAGAGAATAGTTGGTAGGTAGTTGTGTACCACTTTGCGGTGGTGTTTACTTTGTCACCTACAAGAAACCTGATTTTGTAAGTTGCTTTTTACAAGGTGTTTACTGTTTTGTTTTAAGTAGTTCTTTGACATATTTGCATATCAAAGGTGAGATGTAAATCTCTTAAAGCCCCGCTACATAAGGGTTTTGAAAAGTGTTGTGTTTACTTCGTTACCTGAGAATATAATATGTTGATAGACAATGGAATGCGTAGGTCGTGTTCCAAATTATCACCTGCGTATAAAAAAGTTATGGAAGTCCCGAGAAATCGGGAGCATATTGTTTTACTCTAAAAGAATGAATAAGTTGCAAACTTATTTTACATATTCTCACAAGTCGCTGCCGCACAGCCTGCGCGACAGACTTGCGAGAGCGGGGGCCGCAAAATCAAATGGGCGGTAGAGCCAACTTAACAATCTTTACAATACAAACAAGAACAATTACCACAACAATACAAAATGTTAATACAATATGCGAAGTACCTTGTCCATAATAAAATATATTATTATTATGCTATTTTATAATTCATGTAATATGCCTAATTATATTCTAAAGAATTCTCCTAAAGGCAAAGAAAAAAGATACTCTGTCGAATGCAAACTAAATATATCTGATTTTAAAGGAAAATGTAAATCAAAAAAATATGCTGCGGCTATAACTACAGCAATTGGGCTTAAAGTATCATACATTGATGGTAAATTCAACTGGTCATCATATACATACTTTTTTCCAAATAAATCATGTTTTAATAGTAGGGGTTTGGATTCTAATCAAATAAAATATTTATTAAGTCATGAAGAATTTCATGTTAAAATTGCGGAGATTCAACGAAGGAAATTTAACTACATGTTAGATTCTGTTAATAAAAACTTAATACAACCATTAAAAACTAACGTGGCAAAGAGTATTTGTTCTAAAATATACTCAACCCTTGCAGTTGAATGCTCAAGAACTCAAAAAAGATATGATTTAGAAACAAATCATGGATCGATTGAACATAGCCAAACAAGATGGGCAGATTCAATAACTAATATACTTTTTTACTATAAAGACTGGGATGCTTTAAAGTGGTAGTGGTCGGGCAGTGGTCAAAAATAGTTGGTGTTTTTTTAACTGTCTAAATTTCAAAATACGGTAGTGTTCCAATTATCACCAGAACCCCTGCTCTCGCAAGTCTGTAGCGCAGGCTGTGTGGCAGGGACTTGTGAGTGCAAATAAGTTAAGTTTGTAACTTAGGAATAGTAAATTGCATTATGAGCCGTGCCTACAAATTTCACAATACAGATGGGCTGTATTTCAATTATCACCTGCGTATAAAAAAGTTATGGAAGTCCCGAGAAATCGGGATTTTTTCATTTATACCCGTTTCCAATTACTACGTATCTAAAAGTTCTTTGAAAGCCGTAACCGTCCGCTATACAGACAAAACCCCGCAAGCCCTTGTGCGGTGCGTAACAAAAATAACACGATAACCGCGTAACCGGATAACACCGTAACATGGATGCTGTTTAACAGTTGTTAATAGCAACAGTTTAGGCAGTTGGCGGGGGTGTTTCAAAACTATTTAGTGTACCCGTTGTTTGAATACGTTAAATAAAGCAGTCCCCTAAAATTTGGGGTTGGTTTTTAAGTAGAACATGGCAATACCACAATTAGATGAATTTGATATAGACCGCATCATTGAGATGGCTTGGGAAGACCGCACGCCTTTTGATGCGATTAAAAATCAGTTTGGTATTAATGAGGCTGAGGTGAAGATGCTGATGAAAAAGCACATGAAGTTTAGCAGCTACAAAATGTGGCGAAAACGTGTGGAATCATGCAATACCAAGCACAGCAAGAAAAGAATAGGGGGCATTGAACGTTTTAAAAGTAATTTACAAAGACACATCACCTTAAATAAGATCTCTAAACGGAATTAATACTGATATGAATTATTTGTTTGCAGGGGCATCCAGTGTTATTGCCAAAAGTTGCGCACAGTTGCTTCAAAATAAAGGGCACGTGGTTACCGGATTTTCCAGGGGTAACCCTGACTTTTTGTACGATAGATTTTTTGAAGTTGAATCTTACCGCACCGAAAATCTGCCCGAACTCGACGGGACTGTTGACGGCATTGTGTATTTTCCGGGGTCTATCAACTTAAAGCCCTTTCATCGTATTACAAGAGATGAGTTGCTTAACGAGTTTGAAATTAATGTAGTAGGGGCTACGGAAATAATAAAAAAGTACCTGCCTTTATTGAAGCAGAGCCCAAATGCTTCAATAGTGCTGATAAGTTCAGTAGCAGCTACGGCGGGTATGCCGTTTCATACCTCGGTGAGCATTAGCAAAGCCGGTATTGAAGGGCTTACAAGGGCATTGGCTGCCGAGTTGGCTCCCGCTGTTAGGGTTAATTGTGTGGCACCTTCGTTGGTAAGTACGCCTTTGGCTGAACGGTTTCTTAACACTGCTGAAAAGGAGTTGGCCTCAAAAAATAGAAATCCGTTAAAAAAGGTGGGCAAGCCGGAGGATATTGCTGCGATGATAAGTTACCTTTTATCAGAAGATGCCGGCTGGATAAGCGGGCAAACGTTTTCCGTTGACGGGGGTATGAATAACCTAAGAGTTTAGTTAGCGGTTCGTCAGGTTGAAGAGTACTGTGAATACATCGCCCGTAAATATTGTTTGGTTTAAAAGGGATTTGCGGTTTAAAGACCACCAACCACTAACAAACGCTGTAGAAGCAGGATTACCTGTTTTACTGATATATTGTTTTGAACCTTCAATTATGCATTATCACGATAGTGATGTGCGGCATTGGCGCTTCGTATGCGAGTCATTGAAAGATATGCAGGCCCAACTTGCTGTGTTTGGGAAATCAATGTTTGTTTTCCACCGCGAAGCCAAGGATGTTTTTCAGGCGTTGCTTAGAGATTTTAAGGTAGATACTGTGTTTTCTCACCAAGAAACCGGTAATGCCAAAACCTATGCCCGTGATATTTCCATTTCAGAACTTTTAATGCAGCACGGGGTCAAATGGGTAGAATCGCCCTCAAACGGGGTGGTACGCCGCTTAAAAAGCAGGCAACATTGGGAGAAAAAATGGCAACAGCGCATGACAGCGCCCATCTCTAATCCCGATATTGAAAAGCTTACCATTTGCACGATGCCTGAGTCGTTGTATTCGTCAATAAAGGGTGAAGATCTTCCCGCAGAAATAACAACCTCCAACGTTAATTTTCAAAAGGGAGGCGAGCAAATGGCTCACCGCTACTTGGATGATTTTATTCAAAAACGCCACGTAAATTATTCAAGACATATTTCAAAACCCCTTGAAAGCAGAACAGGATGTAGCCGTCTTTCGCCCTACATTAGCTACGGAAACCTTAGCATCAGGCAAGTATATCAAGCAGCTGTAAACAAATACGAAGCGGGGGGGTCAAAAAGAGATTTAAAAAATTTTATTTCAAGATTGCATTGGCACTGCCATTTCATACAAAAATTTGAAGATGAATGCCGAATTGAGTTCGAAAATCACAATAAGGCTTATGATAGTCTTATAAAACCTAAAAACGAGTTATATATAAACAGTTGGCAGGCTGGTGAAACAGGTGTGCCCATTGTGGATGCCTGTATAAAATGCCTTGTACACACCGGTTATATTAACTTTAGGATGCGGGCAATGCTGGTATCTTTTTTTGTGTATAATCTCTGGCAAGATTGGCGCGACTTGCATTTTTTGGCTCGTGTGTTTTTGGATTATGAACCCGGCATACACTACCCTCAACTACAAATGCAGGCGGGTACTACAGGTATTAATACCATACGGATATACAACCCCATCAAAAACTCAGAAGAACACGACCCTAACGGGATTTTTATAAAAAAATGGTTGCCTGCGTTAAAAGACGTTCCAACTAAATATATTCATCAACCTTGGCTTATGAATGAGATGGAGCAAACGTTTTGTAATTGCCGGTTAGGGGTTGATTACCCTTATCCCATTGTTGATATTGAAGCAACAAGAAAGTATGCAGGCGAAGTGATGTGGGCATTCAGAAAAAATGCGGAGGTTAAAATAAACAACGAGCAGATTTTGAAGAAACACGTAAGCAGAACGTCTTCAACCGAAAGCAAACGTCAGAAAAAGCAAGTGAAAGCATGAGGCACGTTAAAAAACAACATTTACCTGAAAAAATATGCCCTGTTTGCCTAAGGCCTTTTGCTTGGAGGAAAAAATGGGAGAAAACATGGGAGCAGGTTGTTTATTGCAGCAAAGGGTGCCAAAAAAATAAATAAGATGCCTAAAACATTACGACTGGTTCTTGGAGACCAATTAAACATTAACCATACTTGGTTTAAAACGGTGAACGATGAAGTTACCTATGTGCTCATGGAAACCCGCAGTGAAACCGACTACGTAGTTCATCATATCCAAAAAGTGATTGGTTTTTTTTCAGGCATGCGATTGTTTGCTCAAGCATTGTCGGCCAAGGGGCATCAAGTATTGTATCTTAAAATTAACGATTCCATAAACCTGCAAGCGATTGATTTGAACTGCCGGCAATTAATCCGTCAATACGGTTTTGAGAAGTTTGAGTATCAATTACCCGATGAATATAGAATGGATGTGCTGCTGACAGCTTTTTGTGAAAACATCGATATTCCATCACAGGCCTGCGATACCGAACATTTTTATACATCGAGGGAAGAGCTGGGACTATTGTTCAAAGGTAAAAACAGTTTTTTGATGGAAACTTTTTACCGCTATATGCGCAAGAAGCACCACATTTTGATGGAAGGGAGCAATCCTCTACACGGTCGCTGGAATTTTGATGCTGAGAATAGAAAGAAGCTCCCCCGCGATTTTAAAAGCACACCGCCTCTGTTATTTGCAAACAATGTAAACGAGGTGTATGCAGACATAAAGGTGGCGGGTATTACCACCATAGGCAACGTTAACCCTGATGAATATCTTTGGCCCATCAACCGCAAACAGTCGCTTACACTCTTAAACCACTTTGCCGAAGTTTGCCTGCCGTTGTTTGGTACTTACCAAGACGCTATGGCACCCCGTGAGTGGAGTTTGTTTCACTCGCGACTTTCCTTTTCGCTAAATACAAAAATGATAAGCCCGCAGGAAGTTATTGCACGGGTTATAGAAGAATACCACAAACGACCGACGGAGATAGAATACCATCAAGTAGAAGGTTTTGTGAGGCAAATAATTGGTTGGCGTGAGTATATGCGAGGTATTTATTGGTTAAAGATGCCTGAATACAGCACTTTAAATGCCTTAGAACACACAAATGAACTGCCGGCATGGTATTGGGACGGCCAAACCAATATGAAATGTTTGAGCGACTGCATTCGCCAATCTCTTGATTATGGCTATGCGCATCATATACAACGCCTGATGGTTACCGGTAATTTTGCACTACTGGCCGGTACACACCCCGATGAAGTGGATAAATGGTATTTGGGGATTTATGTTGATGCATTAGACTGGGTTGAAATTACAAACACAAGGGGCATGAGTCAGTTTGCCGATGGAGGTATTGTGGCCACAAAACCCTACGTAAGTTCGGCTGCTTACATTGATAAAATGAGCCATTATTGTGCCACCTGTTATTACGATAAAAGCAAAAAAACGGGGGAAAAGGCTTGTCCGTTCAACAGTTTTTATTGGCACTTTTTATCGAGACACGAAGAGCAATTTAAAACAAACGCCAGAATGAGCATGATGTATAACGTTTGGTACAAATATGATGATACTCAGCGGCAAGAAATCCTTACTCAGGCCGAACACTATTTGCAAAACATACATCAGTTATAAGCAGAAAGTAGTTTATTTAAGATACTTACTGTGTACACTCCCTCAAGTCACCAAATAACAGCCGTTATATTATATTATTTAATAAATAGTGAACGGTAAACAATTGTTTTCAAGAACATTAGTTACCCAAACTGTTTGAAATTGTAGGTAAAAATATCTGTTTATCAATACAGTAACAACTACTGTTTTTTAACGGATGTATTTACTCCAACTTGCATTTGATTATAATAAATACAAGTTGGGTTTGAAAAAGGCTGACCCCCTGTTTATGTGCACGTAATTCAATTAAATGTTGCCGCATCATTTCTATAAAAGCGGACTTGACCAACCAAGTAACTGTTGGGGCGGATTCTGAAAAGCCTTACGAGTAAGAACAAACTATCAAAAATTTTAAATTATGTCAAATACTATCGATATTCTATGCGTTGTTGATGCAGCCACGTTAGCTGCCAAAGTTGCCAACGGCCAATTGCCTGCAGGCTCATTAAATGCCCCTACCTCATTGGGCTCATATTCACAATCAGATGTGTACGTGTTTATGATTACTGAAAATTGCTATGTTGTAAACGAGCAAGCCCAGTCAGAACTTACTATTCAGTGCGATGTGGGCGATAACATCCGCTGGACGATTACCAATCCCGGAGCCGGAGTTGATTATAGTTCTATTTTATACAATTTCCAGTCTGCGGCAATCGGTACCTATGTTACGCAACCCATTTGTCTCCCGCTTGCCGTAAACTTATACATCAACAATCCGTCAAGCCCAACCACAGCTACTCCAATTGCCTATACAAGCTCAGCATGGCAAACTACAGCTTTGCAGGCTTGTAATAGTGTGCAATACTCATGGTCGTTCCAAGTGCTTAACCAACAAGGTACTGTAATTGGCTATTTCCAATGGGATCCGTTTATTACCATTGTATTGTAAAACTAACGATACTTCGATAACAGAAAAGGGTTACTTGCGGGTAGCCCTTTTTTATTCATCAAAGTTGAAGTGAAAGATGTTTATGTTGAACATGGGAGGAGCGGGTATCGTTTTAAGCCATGAATAGATTAGTTATCAGCCTGTATTTGATAGGTTAGCGATTATTTAACAGCAGGTACTTTCATTATATAAAACTTGTGCGTAGCTTTGCCACTCTTTAATAAGAAAAAGCAACGCATATAAATGTTTAACAACAGCAATATATCTCTTTTAAACTCACGAAAACGCCATGCGGCCCATCGTGCAGTTTGCTGTTGGCATTGTGCGCATTGTTGCTGATAAATCACACTTTCAGCCGGCCCTCAAAAAAACGACAAGCACAAAAAAGATGCCTGCCACGGGCATTGCTGCATCTCGATAAGGGTCATTTTCCAAAATCACATTTAAAATTAGTACAAAAATGAAACTGATAACACAAAAAATCTGTATGACCCGAGACCTCGGTATTCACGGTAATTTATTCGGAGGGAATATGCTGTCGTGGATTGATGAAGCTGCCGCATCAATGGCCGCCGATGTGTGCAATACACCTAATATGGTTACCGTTAAAATTGATGAGGTAGTATTTAAACGTCCTGTAAAACTTGGATATCAAATATTGATTTATGGTGATGTGTTGTCTATTGGCAATACTTCTGTAACTATGAAAATTGAAGCGCGGAAACGCAATTTTTACGGTGGAGAAGAGGTAGTGGTATGTACTACTCATATTACGTTCGTTCGTATAGACGATGAAGGTAATGCCGTACCGATATCAGGTGAGGTGAAGCGTAACTATGAGCGCCTGCGCGAGGCTGCTGCGGTATAAATAATTTGTTATTATTAGTGATTTTTTTTGGGACGAAGGTAAACCTTGTTTTGTAATCATAAGCCGTTTCGTACTATATAGTAATCAGTATTTGTGTTGTTAACAGTTGGTGTTGGTACACAGGGTGAGATTAAAGGTTTATAAATATTAATTTTAAATTTTTAATTATCGCTAAAAATGAACACCAACATCTACCCGTTAAAAAAATTGTCATTTTTGGCAATAATTGCATTCTTAACTTTTTTTTCCTTCGGCGTTAAAGCGCAAACCACATTGTATGCAGGCGATGTGGCTTTTGTAAGCTGCCAAACAAACAATAGTACTGCCGATACTTTTGCAATCGTATTGCTTAAAGGTATTACATCGGGCACACAAATTGGCTTTACAGACGGATGCTATAAAGATGCAAACGGCAACAACATACTAACCAGCAACAGAAACGAATATGTATTTGTGTGGCAAGCATCAAGTGCGCTGCCGGCAGGCACAATAATAAAATTTTGGAATTCAACTGCAGCTGCCACCAATGGCGGAGGTTTGGCAAATGCCTCTACCGGAACCATTGTAACCGGTACTGCGCTATCCTTGAACCATAACGGTGGAACCGACCAAGTGTTCGCTTTTCAGGGAATTACCAGCATCGATACTTCTTCAACATACAGGTTGACGGTTACACGGTATTTGGCAGGCATTCATTTAAATTACATTGCTGGATTAACCTCTGACGCTAATTGGGATGGGACTGCCTCTGCATCCGGGTTGTTTCAATCTGAATTGCCTGACTCTTTAGTAAATGGCGTGAGTGCAATCCGAATGGATTCAAGTTCAGTTAAAAGAGAGAATATAGTGATGACAAGTAATATCCTTAGTCTTGATAAAACTGTGATAAATAACAAAACTAACTGGACAATAGGAAATACTCCGCAAACAACGGCAATTCCTTTAAGACTGAGTTGGAACGGTAGTTCGTGGGGAGGAACGGTTTCATCAACCATGGATGTAATTATCCAATCTAACACAGCTCCGGGATCTTTTACTTGTCGCAGCCTAAGGGTGGATAGCGGTTATAATTTAACAGTCACCTCAGGTAACTTAGTTTCAGTTTATGGTGATTTTTACAATTACGGCAATGGTTTAGGAAGTAGCAATGGCGACCTTGAGTTTTATAAGTCTGGCACAGCAAACTTATACGGTTCTGCGTTTGAGTTTGAAGGTATTATCAGGGTGTCGAGCAGCACAACGTTAACCACCAATAGCTTACTTACCTTAGGGGCAAGTTCGGCAACCAGTTACGGTCAGATTGGATCGGGTGGCAGCTTAAACGGAGCTATATCAGGCAATATCACCTGTGAGTATTATATAGGAGGCGGTGGTGCCGGTTGGAGGTCTATTTGCTCACCTGTAAGTGGCGCAACATTAGCACAATTAAACGACGATGTGCCGTTGTATTTTAACACACCCGATCCAAGTTATGCTAATGTGTTCAGGTTTGATGAGTCAAGTTCGGCACCGCATTGGACTGCAGCCACTGGTTTGTCGCAAAGCATGGATGCAGGCGGTTTTGCAGTTTTCCTACGAAACTCAAATTTGCCGCTTACCATAGATATTACAGGCACTTATCAAGGCACTTCAAATTACACATTATCGGGGCTAACACGCACAGGTAGCAACAACGATACATCAGGTTGGCATATAATACGCAATCCGTGGCCTACCGGCTTTTATTGGGATGGTTCAATAGCGAACATACAAGGTACGGCGGCTTATTTTTATGATCAAAGTACCGGTACCTACACTACTTATGACAATATAAACGATGGTGTAGTGCCTCCTTTTACAGCCTTTACTATTAAAGTTTCATCAAACAATGTAAGCGTAACTTTGCCTAACAGCAGCAGAAATGTGGCTATTGGGTCAAACTTCTTTGATAAAACGGTTTCAGTAGAAAATTTGGTGGAGTTAAGTCTTAAAAACCTGAAAACAGGTATTACCGATAAGGCAAAGTTTTTCACCGATAGCGCAGCTCAAAATGGTTTTGATGTATTGGATGGGTTTAAGAAAATGAATGACCCGGCTGCGCCAAGCATCTATATTATTTCTGACGATAAAAGGTTGAACAGAGATGTGTGGAGCGATATTCCTGAAAAGGGTATTGATTTACCAATAGCTGTTTCAACAGAAAGCACCGGAAAACATCAACTTACAGCTGTTTTGGAAAATATAGAAAGAGGTGTTGATGTTTATCTTGAGGATAAACTAAGCGGAAAACTATACGATATAGCAAAAGGAGCCTTTACGTTTGATATTGAAACCGGTGATATTGCTGAACGTTTTGTATTGCACATTCGCAAGAAAAGTGCAACTGCTGTTGAGGAATCAGCGGCTGCAGATTTCTTTATAGGTTCAAACGGAACAACCATTAGTATTGGTGCCGCAACTACCGAAAATCTTGCTGTAGAAGTAATCGACTTGTTAGGTAAAACAATATATAAGGGTGTTATTGATGCTCGCGCAGGCCAAACAGTAATGTTACCTGAGTTACAAGCAATGCCCGGATATTATGTTGTGAAAGTGGCAAGTAGTGCAAGCATGCAAATAAGCAAAGTGTATTTAAAGTAATAGTGACACTATATAAACGTAAAAGCCACCCTGCTTGCAGGGTGGCTTTTACGTTTATATTAGTCATCATATCCAAATTCTTTCAAAGCACTTTTAGTGTCGCGCCATTTTTCCTTCACTTTCACAAACATTTCCAAAAACACCTTCTTACCAAAAAAGTTTTCCATTTCTTTACGGGCAGCGGTTCCGGTATTTTTAAGCGCAAGCCCCTTTTCGCCAATCAAAATGCCCTTTTGCGAGTCGCGCTCCACCATTATCACTGCACTAATGCGTAATAGTTCGGGTTCGTCTTTAAACTGCTCAATAACAACCTCGGTAGAGTACGGGATTTCCTTCTTGTACCTAAAAAATATTTTTTCGCGCAAAATTTCGGCTGCAAAAAACTTTTCAGGTTTATCAGTTAGTTGGTCTTTGGGGTAGTATGGCGGACAAACGGGTAGGTAACGAACCAATTCTTCCAACAATGCTTGGGTATTAAATTTGTTAAGCGCAGAGATTGGAACGATTGAACTAAAAGTAAACAAACTTTTCCAATACTCCGTTTTTTGTAAAATCTCTTCTTGCCCAAGCGTATCAATCTTGTTCAATGCTAATACTACCGGCGAAGTTGTTTTTTGTAAGCGCTGCAAAGCTTCAGCAGGAATTTCTTTTTCACCTACTTCAGCAATGTATAAAACTACATCAGCCCCTTCAAGACTTTCGTCCACAAAGCGCATCATGCTTTTTTGCAAACCGTATTGCGGGTCAATAATTCCCGGGGTGTCGTTAAACACCACTTGGTACTCATCGGTATTGATGATGCCCATAATGCTGTGACGCGTTGTTTGCGCCTTGGGAGTAATGATAGAAAGCTTTTCGCCAATCAGCGCATTCATCAAAGTACTCTTACCCACATTGGGTTTCCCAATGATACTAATAAACCCTGCTTTGTGTGTCATGTAACAATTTTTTAAAGTAAAGTTGCAAAGGTCGGTAATTAGTTATACTTTTGCACTCCATTTAATATTGCGGGATGGAGCAGTGGTAGCTCACCGGGCTCATAACCCGGGGGTCGTTGGTTCGAGTCCAGCTCCCGCTACAAAAACCTTAAAACCTTTTTCTTAACCGAGAAGGGTTTTTTTGTTTTGTCTGCCCTTGAAAACATCAATAATTATAAGCGTCATTCAGAGTTTTATATCATTTGATCCTAAATTTCCGACGCAAGTTTGTTAACACCAGAACTTTTTGCGATTATATATTGCTAATAATCAATCTAAAATGTCTTTTCGACGAAAATAAGACAACAAAACAGACATTTTCACATTACTAAGTAAATGCTGCATTCTGTCAATTAATTTAAACGATTGCATCAAAACTTAATTGTTCATAATAAACTATGTCTGACCCAATTAAACAAACACTGTTCCGGTTTGCCAGTTTGCGCTCTCCTGAACTAATTACTGAAGAAAACAAACAAAACTATTTTGTTTATCACCCCGACTCATCCTCAGGGCCATTTTTTGCTTTATTACCGTTCGACCCTTCTGATGACAAACGAGAAATGTTATTAGAAGCGGCTTTAGGATCAGGTTTTACGGGTAAGTATGAATCTGTTGATGAAATCAAAACAGAAGATGAAGAGCTATTCGCCTTTTCACAATGGCTGGTCAAAAATCGTGAAAGTCTAACGGTTGCTTCTGCCAATGCAGAAATTACCGCACTATCTGCTGCGGCATTAGGCTCGGCAATGCGTCTAAAACTTTGGGACAACCTTATTTATCAAGTATTAACGGTAGAGTCTTCTTACATCGCTGATGCTATTATTGAAATGCTTATAGCTGATAGTTTTATCACAAAAAAAGCAGGAGTTGATCAAGAAAATGAAGTATTTCGCAAGTTAGCAAAAGCAAAAGTTGCCTTACCAAAAGAATTATTCAGCTTTGTAGCAGCCCAACAATCAGAATCAGAAGTCGGTATAACCGAAAATACGCTCATTAATAAGACATTACTTTCTGGGAGAATGTCATCAGCGATTTCTGCCGTTAAAGCTCAATTAACCGATGCTGCGAAAAGGGAAGTTGAAACCTACCAACAGCAATACAATGCAAGCTACACCTCGGGATATGCGACTGCAAGAGCATCTTTTGAAAGCGATTTACAAACATGGTTTTCAACTGCCCCAACAGCAACCGCAACAGACCAAATCACAGGGTACACCTATGAGTATTACACCACCAATGATAGGCCTACCATAGACTTTACCCCCGATGAGCAGGTCTCTGGTACTGCGCTTGCGACAGAACTTTCACCGGAAAGCTATTATGTACTAACCAACAACAACTTGCTTGAAGAAACAACCCTCAGCGGATTAACAAATAGGTTGATAAACATTGGAGCTACAGAAACACAACGAGCATTCGACGCCACCACGTTTTCAAATAAGATGATAGAAGTTGGCGGTACGGTAATTACAGGCAGCGAAAACCTTAATCTTGGACCCGCATACTCTTTCTACCTTCATACCGTTAAAAGAGCTGATACCAAATATAGTTTGGTAATGGTTATGGTAGCTCCGGGCTATGATACAAAAGTTAATGATGTAACTATAAGCTTAGGTGCCCCTGCCAGTCAAACCTCAAGTACCTTCACTTGCGGTGTTGATGGTCGCATTCTTACAATCGATCTTACTCCATCAGGCGGTTTTACCATCCCATCAAGCCCTGCTGAATTATCAGTTACTGGTACAATCAACCTTTTAGGCGGCATTTCATTAGCAATAAATGTGGTGCTTAATATGCTCAATGGTTCATATAGTATCGCAACAGCCACAACACCTACAGGCCAAACAGCAAACATTTATACCGCAAAAAATTACGGCATAAAAAGGTTAGGGGTTACCGATTATAAAAAAGTTGAACAATCACTTTGCGGGTATAAACCCGGAGAAGTATCCCACATTGAGAACATACTGGCTCACGAATACAAAGAGCGCAGTACGCGCAGGTTACGACGTTCTGAAGATACCACCACTACCACCACTGAATCAGAGCGTGAAAGCCTTACCGATACTACATCAACATCGAGGTATGAATTGCAAAGCGAAATATCTGAGATGCTTCGCAAAGACACTTCTTGGGGAGTGAATGCCAATGTAAGCGCTAACTTTGGAACTACTGGGGCTGGAATAAATGTAAGTGTTGGTGCAAACTATGCACAAAACACCTCCAAAGAGATGTCTAAAAATCAGTCTTCAACCTTTGCACAAGACGTGGTTGAAAAAGCATCTGAAAAGGTTGTAGCAAAAGTTAAAGAAGAGCGAATCTATAAGATTATTGAAGAGTTTGAAGAGCAAAACAAGCACGGCTTTGATAACCGTTTGGGCGAAAACCATATATCGGGTGTTTATAGGTGGGTAGATAAGGAGTATAAAAACGACTTGATAAATTATGGCAAGCGTTTACTGTATGAGTTCATGGTGCCCGAACCTGCAAGGTTGCACTATGAAACAAGGGCATCCATTGGTGGGCAAAAAATTATCGAAGAGCCCATAGACCCAAGGGCAAAATCTGTCGCTGGTTTGGGAAAACTTGAAAACTCATCCAAACTTAACGAAACCAACTATCAAAGCTGGGCAGCGCAATACAATGCAGAAGTACAACCACCGCCAGCCATAAAACAACTGGTAGGAAAATCCTATTCAAAATCTCAGCAACAAGGCGACGGCAACCAATGGCAAAACAAGGCTATAACGGACAACATTGTCATTCCTGAAGGATATGGCCTTGATAAAGCATTCCTTTCGTTAACCTTCTATGGGCACGATTCTGGATCTAACGTTGCGATAGGCATTGCCGATACACACAGAATGTATTTTCAAAACGAGACCAGATCGTTGTTTCTAACCGACTCCAATATTTTGGAGTTAGACAAATATACTGATTCAGTGCCTGTTTCAATGTTCTTTAATATGTGTTGGGGTGGTCAGGTGAACATTAGCCTTGAGTTGGTGCGCAAAAAAGAAATCTACGAAGCGTGGCAGTTAGAAACCTTTAACGCTATCATTACCGCCTACGAAGATAAACTGCAACAATTCAAAGACGAATTAGCACAGGCAGAAGTAAAACGCAGCAATATGTTAGCAACCAATCCGGCATACCACCGTGAGATTGAACAAACCTTGATAAAGAAAAACTGCATTGAGTTTATGTTGGGACACACCAACATCGGGCAAAAGCATATCAATGGCAGCACTTTTACCGGCACCCACGTAAACAACACACTTGAAATGGACAAGTATGCCGCCACGGTAAAGTTTTTTGAACAAGCGTTTGAGTGGGAAATAATGAGCTATAAGTTCTACCCCTTCTACTGGGCCGATAAAAACAACTGGGTTGAGATGTATTCATTCGAAAACGACGACCCCATCTTCAGAGATTTTATGCGGGCAGGTATGGCACGGGTAAACGTAAGCGTGAGACCCGGCTTTGAATTGGCAGTGATGTTTTATCTCGAAACTGGACAAATATGGAACGGCGGACACGAACCCGTTATTAACGATCCAATGTATTTGTCAATCGCTGATGAAATAAAAGAAATCGACGGGGATATTGAATCTACTTGGATTACCCGCCTGCCATCTACCCTCACATTGGTGCAAAATGGTACGGCAGCACTTAATGCATCCGGCTTGCCTAATTGGTGTACTACCGGTACCATTGGCACCGAAACCATTGAAGCAGCGGATCCCGGAACAGCTTTAGGTGTTTACATCGAGGGCTATACTCCGCCCCCTACAGTATAATTTCTTATTAAGGGCTATCTGAAAAGATAGCCCTTTCATTAAATCAGAAATGAATATTAAAAAATAAAATAATGGCAGAAGAGATTGACATTGAATTTGAATTTGCAAAAAAATTCAACTACAAGGGGATTAGTGATAAAAAGGATGTTAGCGATTTTTTAACACAGAATATTGATTATAAGACGTTATTGGATACTTTAGCTTTAGATGGAATTTTCGAATATAAGGTGAGAGAATATATTGACAACAAATACGTTCCAAGCTACACAAGCGGATCGGGAGCCTCGTCTTCTCAATCACCAGTTGAAATTCCATACATGATATTGGAGGAAGAAGGTAAAGAACGAAAGTTAATTATAAGTGGCCAGTTAAATCCAAAGGAAGGAAGGGTAAATAGAAATAAAAACTATAAATTCAGTATCTCATTTAAGTATAAAGATGAGCAGGTAAGATATGTTTTAGAAATTCCATTTGCAGAATACTCATCCGATAAACACTCGGATAAAATAGCAATAATACTATCAACAACACATTACGCCGATTTTGAGTTTGTGATAAAACTGCTTCATCATGAAATAACTGTTGAGATAGAAAATAAAATTTATAGTATTTTTAATAAGGGATTTATTAATGCAAGAAAAGGAAAAAACCCAAAAGAAAAATTAGACTTCTTATATCATGATGCTCCGCCATTTGTATTGGCAAGAAGGAACAGTGAATACCCGGGTATTCTTCTTAGAGATTTAGCTATAATAGCGGTTGGTAATATTAATGAGATTGGAACCAATGAAGAAAAAGCGGTTTTAAATATTTTAAGTTCATTTTCTTTTGCTAGGTCAGAGGATAAGAACGCATATAAAACATTAATTGATAATTCAAACACCTTACTTACAGGGCTTATCGAAACTAAAATTGAGCAAAAAACACTATTTGAAGTGTTGTATAGTAAGATGAACGATTATTGGGGGGAAGATAATTTCACACTATTTATTAGAATCGTTTACGCATTTTGGCTGCAGAGTTTTTATTCTAATTCAGGCTATAATTTATATAATGGATTTAATGGGCCATCATATATTCCTTATGAAAGTAGAAAATCTGCTGCATTTAATAGCGATAACTTTACATTTAAGTTTGTTGACGGAAAGATAGTCGCCACCGAAACTAAGAAAGTTCAACGGCAATCTAAAAACAATAATTCGAAATCAAACTCGTATCATCTTAGAACATATGGCGGCGAAAAACCGCTATATGACGTAATAATTAATGATTATTTTTATCACATTTATCAGCCTGTTGATTTTGTTGATTTGACGCCAAAAGGAGACCTCCCTCTTCCTCAGGGCACAATTCCAGCATTCTTTTTGAAAGCGTTTGATGATAAAAACAAATGGTCAAATATTGACAATAGAATAATGCTTGGAGTCGATATTATTACTTTATTTGTTGCTGTTAGCTCCCTATTAAAGCTTAGATACTTACTTTATTTATCAAACACGCAAAAAACAATTCGTTATGTTACAATAGGTGTTGAAATATCAACTTCGACTACTGGCTTAATGATCTCATTAACAAAAAATTGTGATGGTAGTGAGTTTTGTGAAAATTTGAGTAACTATTTGTTTTTCCTCGAGCTGGCGTCAATGGGAATTGACGCACTTGTCGAAAGATATATCCGGAAATCGGCTAAAAGAGCCTTGAATCAAATGTCTGAAGATCTGAAGAAAAAATATCCTGAGTTATATAAACACTTAGAGTCAGTTTCAGATTCAAGTGCAAATAGCCTAAGGCAAGAGGCGAGGAAGGTTTTCCGTAAATCAAGTGTATCAATGCAAGCAATATCTAAAGTTATTACTAAGTTACGAAAGGCGTATAACAAAACTCCAAAGGATATAAAGTTTGTAAATGATTCTGAAAAAGTACTGTTGGATTATTATAAAACGTACAAAAAACAAATAAAACACTATAACCTTGATGTTAAAACCGCACGACTTTTCTACGAACTTAGGAAAACTGCGGTGGGTAAAAACATTGCTAAAGCCAAGGTTCGTGTTAAGTATAAAGGTAAAGAACTCTTTTATAAAGAAGATTTCATTGAAAATGCTGGAGATAATAAATTGCGTAGCAATACTGTTGGAAAAAATGTAGAAGAGGGTTATGCAGAACAGACATTCCTTGACCAAACAACTAGACAAAATAGGTTTGACGATTCAGAAGGTAAAATACTGCCGAGCATAGATGAAGATATTGGCAAGATTGTTGATGATTTTAATAGTAAATCGCCGAACAAAAAAATATCTCATAAAGATCTGGATATTGAAATAACTATTGAAAGTAGCTTTGAACCTTGCGAGATTTGTAAACGCGAGATATTAATTAGAGCGCAGATGTATAATGCAAAAATTGAAATATACAGGCCTATGTTCATTAATAATAATGGAGTTAAACAAATTGTACGACGCGATTCTGAATTTGAAATGTATTATAAACAAATAAATGAGCAAGTAAAAAATGGAAAAAAATAATTTAGAAAAACTGGAAAAGTTCATAAAAAGAAAAAAATGGACGGGTTATGGAATCCCCGAAGTAGAAATAAAAGAACTGGAAAACTCTATTCAGCAAAAATTCCCTGATACTTATAGGAAATTTCTTTTATTGACCGGTGATTTGTTTGCGGCTATGCCAATAAGCAATGGGTTTTACTACCTACAAGAACATAATATTAATAATCTGGCAAAAATAAATTTGAAAGAATATGGTATATCACTTAAAAACGATAATTTTTGGGTTTTTGCTGAAAATGAAGGGGCAGAAGTGATCTTCTTTTTCTATTTTGATGAGGGGGACGACCCTCCTGTATATGTTTGCGAGATTACTCAAAAAATAAATAATCCTGATTATGATTACCTTAGAAAGGAGGAGGATCACTTAAGCGACTTTTTTTGCTTTTACGTTGATTTGTATGATAAAACAAAGAAATACAAGTAATTAAATGACAATGCAAACAGAAACAAATAAACTAATAGGCTGTAATGGAACAGAGTTTATTACTGCCACAGCAAAAGGTAAACAATATACCTATCTTGTAGTAAATGAAGATGCAGTATTTACCACAATAATTGGTACAGAAAACACCAATATTTTAACCGACCTTAAAATAGGTGAGCACATCATACGGCAAGGCATGATAATAC